>JACDJC010000199.1_pt1 | contig 78607 bp, 60 predicted proteins | sample 7454191 | NCBI WGS metagenome assembly JACDJC01 (sample SAMN14253291, study PRJNA609438) | sludge metagenome | isolation source: sludge after 25d culture with pyrite and EDTA | collected 2018-12-20 | reverse complement strand
TACTGGAAATCGGGATCGCCCGTTACGCGCGTCATCTCAACCGGAACTGGCGCAAAAACAACAAAATGTTTCTTAAAATCACGGATCTTATGAGCCAGGAAAGCGGGATGGATATCACCATAGAAGTAAAACAAAAAATTAAACTGGACGATAAGCGCCGGGCCGGATAAGTTTCTTTTCATTTTTTTGTCATTACCGAGACATGCGCTTCGGTAATCCATTTATCATAGGGGGATACTATGAAAGAATATACTTTTCTTCTCGTCGCCATCGGTTTGTACACGCTCGGAAGCTGCAGTCCCAAACCGGATCTTTCATCAGAATTATCAAATCTTGTTGCCACAGAGCGAAAATTTGCCGCCATCTCGGAAGAAATAGGCACTGATGAAGCGTTTCTTGATTTTATCGCTGATGAATCGGTCATATTCCGACCGCATCCGGTAAACGGAAAGACATGGATTCAGGAACACAGATCGTCGAAGGGGCTCCTGAAATGGAGACCTGTGAACGCGGGGATATCATTGTCGGCGGATTTAGGCTACACCACCGGCCCCTGGGAATACAGCAGTTCAAGAGACGACAGCGTTCCTGCTGCATACGGTCAGTATGTGACCATCTGGAAAAAACAGGGTGACGGAACATGGAAATTTATTTTCGATATGGGAACGTACCATCCAAAGCCGGAATCCAGGGCAGCGGACTGGCGGCTTAGTGAAACAGAGAAAGATGCTCCTGTGAGTATGGACGCCAAAAGCCTGAACAGGTTTAAAGAAGCCGATGATGAATATTCAGGTTATATGTCGGTCAACGATCTCTGCATGGCCATGGAATCTTTTTATGACAGTGACATTATATTTCTTAGAAACGGTTACAACCCTGTCATCGGCAGCGAAATCATTCCGGAAAAATTCGGCGATGAAAATACCCCGGCAGTTTATACCAACCATAAAATTGAGACCTCCTCCGGGGGAGACCTTGGTTATAGTTACGGCCATTTTCAAACCAGTGGTTCGGATGAGAATTCTTTCGGCTATTATCTGAGAATCTGGAGGAGAGACCGCTTAGGCGTGTGGAAGACAGTCCTGGATATCAGCACCCCGGCGCCACCACCCGAACCGGAAAAAATATCCGGCTAAAATCACCGGAATTAATTTCCTCGGGTATTCTGTTTTATTAAGGCAAGGAAATCATCATTTTTCCGGACGATGAAAGGCGTCCTTCAATCACTGTATCAAAACAGGTTTGTAAATAAATTTTATGATTATAGCTGTATTTTTTACCGGCCACTGGTTCTCATCATTGTTTATGCAGACATTTTTTCTGCACCGGTATTCGGCTCATCGAATGTTCTCCATGTCGAAATTCTGGGAACGGTTCTTTTTTATAATGACGTTTATAACTCAGGGCACTTCCTATTTAAACGCGAAAGCGTACGCGGTTATGCATCGTATGCACCATGCTTACAGCGATACCGAACGGGATCCTCATTCGCCGCATTTTTTTCGCAGTGTATTCGGCATGATGTGGCGGACAAAGACAATTTATTATGATCTTCTTACCAGCAAAATGAAACCGGGCGACCGTTTTGAACAGAACACTCCCGAATGGCATAAATTCGAGAAATTAGCGGATCACATGGTGACAAGAATATCTTTCGCGGTGGTTTATATTCTGATTTACGTCTTTTTTGCCCCCTACTGGTGGCTCTTTTTTCTGCTTCCGGTTCATTTCCTGATGGGGCCGATTCATGGAGCCATCGTCAACTGGTGCGGACATAAATACGGATACAGAAATTTTAAGGACATTAAGGATCATTCTAAAAATACACTGCCATTTGATTTTCTGACCATGGGAGAATTATTTCAGAACAACCATCATAAATATCCATCACGCTTAAATTTTGGTGTTCGTTTCTTTGAATTTGATCCGACCTATCCGATTATCAAAGTAATGTATTGGTTAAAAATTATACGGATGGCTCCCGTTCAGCATAAATAAAAAAAGGATTCCACTTTTGATAACGGAATCCCTAAAATTTCATTATTAGGTAGTTTTGTTAAATCGTTTAAATTTATTTCTTTAAGTAGTCCGGATTATGAAGCTCCATCATATAGCCGGGATTTTTCAGCTCCCGGAAACCATACTTTTCATACAATCCGTGCGCGTCACGGGTGGCGAGCAGCCACTTTCTCAGCCTTTGTAAATCCGGGTGACTCAGTATGAAACCCATCAGCTGTTTTGAAAGGCCTTTCCCGCGAAAATCTTCCAGAATAAACACATCGGCAAGATAGGCAAACGTAGTGAAATCACTTATGATTCTCGCGAAACCAATCTGCTCGTTTTTATGATAAACACCGAAACAAAATGAATGATCAATTGATTTTTGGACCAGATCCTGTGTGATCCCTTCTGCCCAATACGACCTGCTCAGGAAGCCATGAATTACTTTAAGATTCAGTTTTGATTTGTCCGCGCTGATCAGGAAGTCGCCATCACTATATTCCGGATTAGAACTCATCAGACCTCAGGAACAAATTTTGTCATGCCTAATTCTTTGTCAAACATATATAGCGCGGACTCATTATCACCGATGAGTTTGAGCTGCTGAATGATATCTCTGGCCTGCTTTTCTTCTTCTACCTGCTCTTTGATAAACCACTGCATTTCAACCTGCGTGGCATAATCATTTTCCTTGGTTGCCAGCTCATAAATATTATAAATCGATTTGGTTATTTCCTCTTCGTGTTTCAGAACCTGGGTGAACATATCTACAATCGATTTAAATATTGACGGCGGCTGAGGGATGGCCAATAAGGTCACGCGCCCGTCTCTGTCGTGAATATAATCATAAATCTTCATCCCGTGAGAGCGTTCTTCCTGGCTCTTGACCTGCATGAAGTTTGCCATGCCCGGAAAATCAATCGATTCACAATACGTGGACATTGATAAATAGAAATATTCAGAATACAATTCATTTTTAATCTGTTCATTTAGTATTGTTAACATACCTTTACTTAACATTTTCAACCCCCTTTTGGAATTATATGAATTTAATTTTCTATTATTCAATATTACTAAGTAAACTAATGAGAGATGAAATGAGTAACAAGATTTATTTATAAAATCAGATCAGCCAGAATGATTTGAATGCTCGATGCTTTTACATTAATTTAGAATTTGATTGACAGAAATATATTTATAGAATTTTTGATCATCTGCATAGGGGAATTTAAGATGACACATCGGATTATTCCTATTTTGATTTCTATCATTTTAACGGTCAATTTTGCGTATTCGGCATCTCCCGATGAAGGAATGCTGCCGTTGAGCGAGATACAAAGCCTGGATTTGAACAAAAAAGGGTTGACCATCGATCCTCTGGAAATTTATAATGAGAATGGAGTAAGCCTCATTGACGCGGTTGTGAACATAAGCGGCTGTACAGGTTCATTCGTCTCACCGGAAGGATTGATTCTTACAAACCATCATTGCGCTTATCGCGCCGCGCAGGCTGCCAGCACTGAGGATCATGATTACATAAAAGACGGGTTTTTAGCCGAAGAACGGTCAAAAGAGCTCCCCGCCAAAGGCTATACGGTCCGAATTACCGATTGGTATAAAGACGTCTCTGATGAGGTACTAAGTGTCGTTACCGGGGAAATGGAACTGGCTGAAAAAACAAAAGCCATAGAAAAAAGAATGAAGGAAATTGTTGCGGAAACCGAAGCTGAATATTCCGGAAAACGGGCGGAAGTTTCTGAAATGTTTATCGGCAAAACATATATCCTGTTCGTTTATACTTATGTGAAAGATGTGCGTATGGTTTACATCCCTCCACGCTCCATAGGAGAGTTCGGCGGGGATATCGATAATTGGGAATGGCCCCGGCACAACGCGGATTTTTCATATATGAGAGCGTATGTGGCGCCGGATGGTTCTCCGGCTGATTATTCAGAAAACAACATTCCCTACACTCCGAAAAAGTATCTTCAGGTATCCGCCGATGGCGTTGATGAAGAAGATTTTGTTTTTATTCTCGGATATCCCGGACGCACATACCGGCACCGTAGTTCGCATTTCCTGTCTTATGAACAGGAAGTTCGCATGCCTTTTGTGGTTGACTGGTATCAGTGGCAAATAAATCTCATGAAAGAAATCGGCAAAAATGACCGGGCCGTTGCCTTAAAACACCTTGCCCGGATCAAAGGCCTTGCCAATACTGAAAAAAATTACCGGGGAAAGCTCCAGGGGATGAATCGGCTCAGCCTTGTGGATAAAAAACGGGAAGAAGAAAAACATCTTCAGGAATTTATCAATGCGGATGCCGGCCGTAAAGATAAATTCGGGACCGTATTACAGGATATCGGCAACGTATATAATGAGAAAAGGGAAGCCGCTGACAGGGAAATGGTTCTTTATTATCTGGTCAGAAACGTCAACATGATGTATTTCGCCAACACCGTTTATCAGTCAGCCGTCGAGCGGGAAAAGCCGGATGTTGAACGTGAATCAGCTTTTATGGACAGAAATTTTGACAGAACAAAAGAGAGAATCTTACAGGCATCCGCCGATTATTATGAACTCACCGATAAGTCCGTCTTAAAAGAAATGCTTCTAAAGGCGGCTGCTCTGCCGGGAGACCAGCAAATCAAAGGCCTAAAAAGGATCACGGGATCAAAAAACCCGGAGAAGTCCATTGATAAATTTATCAATTCGGCTTACAAAAAATCTGAACTGAATAACAGAAAATATCTGGAAAAACTTTTCACCCAAACAGCAGGCGAACTCAAAAAATCGGATGATCCCATTATTAAATTAGTACTGGACCTTCAGCCGGAACAAGATGAGCTCAAAGAAATAAACCGAAAACGCGCAGGTGCCATAAGGGAGCTTTCCGCGAAACTGACAGAAGCGCGGAAATTATATTTTGATCAGGAATTTATACCGGACGCGAATAGCACCTTGCGCCTGACCTATGGAAGAATCCGGGGATACTCACCCGCGGACGCCGTTTACAATAGCCCGATTACATCGTTGAAGGGTGTTATTGAAAAAAACACGGGAGAAGAACCTTTTGATATTCCCCAAAAAATTGTAGAGCTTTACAGAAAACGCGATTTTGGACAATTTGAATACAAGGCTCTTAATAATGTTCCGGTAGCGATTTTATACAACATGGACACCACCGGTGGCAATTCAGGCAGCCCGATTCTGAACACGAACGGAGAAATGGTCGGAATCAATTTTGACCGTACTTTTGAAGCGACGATCAATGACTTTGCGTGGAGTGAGTCCTACAGCCGTTCTATTGGTGTGGATATCAGGTATGTATTGTGGATAACTCAAAAATTTGCCGGGGCTCAACATCTTCTGGATGAAATGGGGATTGGAACCGGAATTTAATTTTATAATAATTTTTGTTTGAAAGGATCATCATGGTCAGATGGGATGTGGATCCTGAAATTTTCAGGATTGGTATTATCGCCATTCGTTGGTACAGTTTATTATTCATGGCTTCCTTTGTAGTGGGGCTGTACATCATGAAAAGGATTTTCGAGCAGGAGAAAAAACCGATTGCCGATCTTGACGAATTACTGATGTACATGCTTTTCGGTACCATCATCGGAGCGAGGCTCGGTCACTGCTTATTTTATGATCCGGGTTATTATCTGAGCAACCCAATTGAAATATTAAAAGTCTGGAGAGGCGGCCTTGCCAGTCACGGAGCCGCTATCGGAATTTTAACGGCGCTGTTTTTATTTATTAAAAAAAAACCGGCTTATTCCTATCTGTGGATCGTTGACCGCGTAGTCATAACGGTGGCGTTGGCCGGATTTTTTATCCGTACGGGCAATTTATTTAATTCTGAAATTATCGGCAGGCCAACCGATCTGCCCTGGTCATTCATATTTGTAAAAGTGGATATGATCCCGAGGCATCCGACGCAAATTTATGAAGCGCTGGCCTATCTGCTTATTTTTGTTTTTCTTTATAAGCTATATCAGGCAAAAAAGGAAAAAACAGCATCGGGTTCTCTTCTTGGGTGGTTTCTGATATTTATATTCGGATTCAGGTTTTTTATTGAATTTTTAAAGGAAGACCAGTCGGCATTTGAACAGGGAATGCTTTTCAATATGGGACAGCTGCTGAGTATTCCGCTGATTATTCTTGGAGTTTATCTTCTGTTCCGGGCCGGGAAAAAATTATTGCCGGGGGATGAAAACCAGGCGCGAAAGTGATATTGTCATATATCCCTGCTGTTTATAATTAACGGCAGGGATTTTTTTTGATAGTCGTGTCCGGGAAAATTAAAAATACTGTCGAAAATTCATCACCCGGAGAATAATATTTTTTTTATATAAGTTATTTCACAGAATGTCGATAATGATATATAGTAAGAAATAAACTAGTGAAGAGATTAACAGATGAACTATTTCCTGTTAGGCCTGGTCTTAATAGTAGTATCATTTTCGCTGATTCATTTTTCATATCATCAGTTATATCCTGTCCGTAACCAACCCCAAAAAGGTGTTTATATACCCAATATTTCATATCACCTCAAAAAGAGATACAAATTCTGGGAAAGAATCACCCTTATTTCTCTGGTGTTTTTCATCCTGGTATGCTTCTATCCCTGGCGGATATTACTGGAAACATATGTTTCACAGTCATTGCTCAAATTTGATACAAGTCAGTTTATCGTTCACCCCCCAAAAGCCGTGTTGAGAATACCGGCGTCATTAATGGCAATGGTTACGGCAATTTATCTCACACTTTTTCTCCTGAAATCTATCATGAAAAATCAGTACGAAGAATTTGTAATGTATTTAAATGACCGGTTCTGCTGCGATAATCTTAAAATTTTAAGATACGGGGCTTATCTGGCCACAACACTAAGTTTGATCTATATCTTTTTGGTACAAAACACCTATCTGTCGTTTAACCACGATTCCGTCGAACTGAGTAAATTTTTTCAGATAGGATCTGAAAAATACAGTTATGAGCAGATCAGTACGGTTGAAGCTCGGGAAATTGAACATTCGTCTTTAGTCACCGTAGCTAAAAATGTGATCTATAAAATTACATTTGCCGACGGCAACAGCTGGAGCAATGACCGCGGATTCATTGAACCGTACTATCCTGATGATGTTAAGGTGATTGAGCTCATAAAGAAAAGATGCGACTGTCCGGTTCAGTATAGTAACCGGAATATAACCGGGGAATTCAAAAAATTCTCTTCTGATATTTAAATTTTTTCCACATTAGCTGCTACTAAATTTTATTTTTCTTGATTCTATTTTTTTCGATGGATACTTTTATAGCGTCACAGGCAGACTTTTTTTGTTGATAAAATATCTCAACACAATTTTAATCCTCATTACAATCATTATTTATATTGATTTGCAAGTGCTGTCTGTATAATGATTCGTTTTGTTATACCAAAATTTTTACAAAATTGTGGAGGTATCATTGTGAAAAAGTTGATTTTACTGATACTGGTTTTTGGACTGGCCGGATTTTCCCTTGCCGATGAAATCCATTTTAAAGATGGAAGAGTCATGGTTAATGTAAATTTGCTGGAATCTAATGATGAAAACATTGTAGTCGCCGCCGCGGATCTCTCACTGCACACATTTGAAAAGGCAGAAATCGATAAAATTGTGGAAAGCAAAATAAACTATGATGAGACATCAAAGATTCTTGAACACGGCGAGGCCATCGCTTTTTTAAAAGAAAAACCTAAGCCGGTTGTACCCGATTTAGATGCTTATCAAAAAGGCAGGTTTGTGTTTCCGCAAATTAAAGAATACCCGAACCTTAAACTCATTACTTTTAGTCTTGTCGCTTTTGGCCTGAGCTATAATTGCTTCAAACGAGCGGGAGAAGTGGATGATGAAATAGAAATCTTAAAATACGATCAGGTTGATATTGCCGGTGAACCGGATCCCAAAGCCGATTATTCAACGCTAAGGAGTGAAAAAAGCAGGAACAAGCTTCTTGGCTATACTTTTCTGGTTGCGGGAGTAGTAAATACCTATTTTGCGCTGGAAAGAGTAAAAGTCACCGCTGAGCCTGCAAAATTAGGATTAAGCTATCAGTTTTAGATAGCATTTTTCTATTTTCTTCTATTTTTAATTTTTATAACAATATGAAAAAACCGGTGACATTTTAGCCACCGGTTTTTTTTGTTCATGGTGTCTTCCTTCGCGTTCGAATTTCAATTTGAGTTGTATATCCTGTCTGTCTTATATTAACTATAATTTGATTACCTCCGGCGGCCGGTGATTCGACACGTCACATTCTATAAGCTTGAGGCTGCCTAAGAGTTTGTTTACCCGGGAGAAGATATGTTTTTTGAAAGATTAAAGTTTTTCCACGCCGCGTATCCAGTGGTTTCAGATTTTATGGTTGCCGCCGGTGTAGGCTTATTGAGTTTTATCTCATACTTAATCGTAGCCAGAATTTTGCTGCGCTTCGCGGAAAGAATTATCCGGAAAACCAAAACACAGTTGGATGATATGCTTCTTGAAAGCAATATATTAAACAAGATTTCATATATTGTCCCGATTCTCGTTGTCTATAACCTGGCGTTTTTGTTCCCAAAATTATCCGGAGTCATTTTTCGTGTAAGCCAGGTTTTGCTAATCTGGGTCTTCGTTTTAAGCCTTACGGCCTTTCTTAGTGTCCTTAACCGTTATTATGAAAATCTTCCCACAGCAAAAGAGCGTCCTATAAAGGGTTATATTCAGATCACCAATATTTTTATTTACATCCTTGCCATCATCTTTATCATCGGATTATTATCGGGGCAGTCACCATGGACCATTTTAGGCGGGGTAGGCGCTCTTACGGCGGTTATATTATTGATTTTCAGAGATACTATTCTTTCATTTGTGGCGAGTCTGCAAATATCGAGTTATGATCTTGTTCATATCGGCGACTGGATCGAAATGCCCAAATACGGCGCCGACGGCGATGTAATTGATATCGCTTTACACACGGTGAAAATTCAGAACTGGGATAAGACTATCACCGTTATCCCGACACATAAGCTTGTCGAAGACAGTTTTAAAAACTGGCGCGGAATGATGCAGGCCGGTGGAAGACGGATCAAAAGAGCGGTCCATATTGATCTCAATACCATAAAATTTTGCGATGAAGAAATGATCAGCCGTTTCGAAGAATTTCAGTTAATTACAGATTACATCAGAAAGAAAAAGCAGGAACTCGCGGAATATAACAAAAAATATCATATTGAAAACGACCGGCTGGTGAATGGCCGGCGGATGACAAATATCGGTACCTTCAGAGCTTATATTGAGGCCTATTTAAAACGGCACCCTAAGGTCAACCAGGAACTGACCAGTATGGTGCGGCAGCTTCCACCCGGGCCGACCGGATTACCGGTAGAAATTTACGTCTTCACCAATGATATCGTCTGGCAAAATTATGAAGCGATTCAGGCCGATATTTTTGATCATATTCTTGCGGTAGTGCCGCAGTTTGGTCTTCAAATTTATCAAAATCCGTCAGGCAGGGATATCTCGGGCATCGTCACCGGCGTTTTAAAATAAACTAATTTTCATCAAGAATTTTTCGCACGATGTTTCCCAGATCTGTTATTGAGTATGGTTTTTCGATAAAATTAATTCCGGCTTTTAATACCCCATCCTGTGTGATATGCTTATCAGCGTAACCGGACGCATAAAGCAATTTTAGATCAGGGTGAAGCTCTGTTAATTTTTCACCTAATTCCTTGCCACCCATTACGGGCATTACGACATCCGTTAAAACCAGATCGACATGACTGATAGAATCTTTGAGAAGTTTAATCGCTTCAACCCCGTTCCCGACATTTAAAACATTATAGCCAAAGGTTGTTAAGGCGTGATTGACAAACTCCCTCACATCGGCATCGTCTTCAACAACCAGAATGGTTTCACTGCCGCCTTTAAGCGTTGCTTTTTCCTTAGCTACAAGCTGCCTGGCCATTTCATCGGAACAGGGCCAGAACACTTTGAAACTGGTTCCATTTCCGGGCTCACTATAAACAAAAATACTACCGCCATTCTGTTTTATAATTCCATACACAGTGGCCAATCCCAGCCCGGTTCCTTTTCCCGCTTCCTTTGTAGTGAAAAAGGGTTCGAAAATTTTATTCCGGGTTTCTTTATCCATCCCTATTCCTGTATCGCTGACAGCAATCATTGTGTGATAACCGGTCTCTGCTCCCACATGATTTTTATAGTATTCGGAATCGATATTGGAGAGGGACGTTTCAATCGTTATTCTTCTTTCCTTAGAACTGTATTCATTCATGTTGATGGCGTCTCTGGCATTCACCACCAGATTGATAATAATTTGTTCAAATTGTCCTCTATCCACTTTTATCGGCGCTGCCGTCTCGGATAGATTCATCTCGATGGCAATATCTTCACCAATCAAACGATGAAGCATCTTTTCCAGGTCAAGAATGATCTCATTACAAGAGAAGGTCTGCGGCCGAATAACCTGCTTTCTGCTGAACGCCAGCAGCTGGCTGGTCAAAGCCTGCGCCCTTTTTCCGGCTTTAAAAATCTGCCCGAAATTTTTATGAAGAGGATTCCCCTGATCAATTGCGTCCATTCCCAGACTCGCGTATCCATTGATCACGCTCAGAATATTATTAAAATCATGAGCGACACCGCCCGCCAGCTGACCGATACTTTCCAGTTTTTGAGCCTGAAACAGTTGTTCCTGCAAATTTTTTTCATTCGTTACGTCACGTGAAGTGCAGGCGTAATTTATGATGCTCCCCTGATAATCATAGACCGGGAATAATATAGTTTGCAGATAGTATTGTGATCCGTTTTTTTTGCTTCTGGTGGCAAGCCCCTTCCAGATTTCACCCTTGTTCATCGACTGACTTTGCTCTCCGGAAATGATTGGCGCCTGCTCTCCCGCCATATTAAAATCATAAGGCTTATTAATCACTTCAGCAATCTCAAATCCTGATAATATGACAAACGCCGGGTTTACATGTTCTATTTTCCCATCGGGAGAAATGATAATCACCGATTCACTGGACTGTTCCAACACCGAAGCAAGACGCATGATTTGCTCTTCGTGCTTTTTTCGATCAGTAATGTCCGTAAACGAGACCACCGCGCCGACCAGAACCGAATCCTCATAGATCGGTGTACTCACATATTCAACAGGAAATCCCGTTCCGTTTTTTTTCCAAAAATATTCCTCAGAATTTTCATGAATTTTTCCGTCCTTGTACGCGGCTTGTATTGGACATGTGTTACCGTGGTAAACTTCTCCGTTTGGTTTATGGTGATGAACAAGTTTATGATGACTATGGCCAAGAAATTCCTCTTCGGAGTATCCGGTCATGCTGATGGCGGCAGGATTGACAAATGTCACCATTCCATTCTCATCGAGCCCGAATATACCTTCACCCGCTGATTCTAAAATTAACTGATTTCTCCGGCTGAGTTCTTTTTGAATCTTTTCAAGTTCAAGCCGGTCAGTTATATCACGGGCAATGGCAAGCAGATACTCTTTACTATCCACCTTAATGATGGTCGCGTTTACTTCCACCGGAATTTGACTTCCGTCTTTGCGTATTTGGCTGCTTTCTACTAAAACCTGCTTTTCCTTTTTGATCTTTATTACTAAGTCATTAAATTTCTGAGGAGAATTTATCGGTACCGAGAATTTTGTAACATTGAGTCCTAACATTTCCTCCCGGGTGTATTGCAAATTTTCTAATACCTTGTTATTAACATCAATAACTTTTGCAGTTTGAGGATCAAATACAAATACCGCATCTGTGGACTGTTCAATGAGCGATCTAAAGATACGTAAATCCTTTTCCGCCTCTCTAATATCAGTCAAATCCGTCAGACCTAACAATATCCTTCTTATTTTATAGTCATCATCAAAAACAGGCGCATAACTGACTTCGAACCACTTTTCTTCTCCCTTGGCATCCACAAAATGTGTTTCAACTGACTTTGGCTTACCATTAAGCGCGGCTTTGAAATTAGGTTCGAATCCGGCAAAATATTTGCAAGAATAGTCGTCAATTGAATCACCGGAGTTTAATGTTCTTCTGCATGTATTTTTTATTCTGGTTTCCGCCGACTTATTAAATAAAATTATCGTTTTATCCCGATTAATAAGGATAAATGAATTTTTGCTATGATCGATCAGCGCCCTGAGATTGGCTTCAGACTTCTTAACTTCAGCTTCTACCTTTACACGATCCGAAATATCCCGCGAAATTCCTATAATTTCTGTGGGCTTCCCCGCATCGTCCAGTATCAGCCTGCCGCTTATTTCCGACCATACCTTTGCTCCGTCTTTACGGATCAGGGGCACACTTAGAGTTCGTGCCATTACCTTTTCTTTAATATCGGATTCTATTCTCTTGATGGCTTCACCGACCATTAATTCGATTTCTTGTACATCCGAAGGGCGAAGAAAATTCCTGATATTTTGTCCGGTTATCTCCAAATCAGTAAACCCGAGCTGGTGGTAAACAGAAGGACTGATATAGGTAAGATTATAATTTAAATCGAGTTTCCAGATAACATCCATCACATTTTCCGCAAGCAGGCGATGTTTTTCTTCACTTTCTATCAGAGCGTCCTCGGCCTCTTTTTGTTTGGTGATATTTTTAAATATGCAGTGGGTCTTGATTTGTCCGTCCTCATCATGCACTATTTTCCCGCTAATGGAAACGATGATGATTGAATTGTCCTTACGAATCAAATCGAGCTCCAGCTCCTGCCCGACACCTGTATCCATAAATTTCATGAAATGATTTTGGAATTTTTCTCTGGAAAGGGGATGTACAAAATCAGTAAAGGGTTTTAATAAAACCTCGTGTCTGGAATATCCTAAATTATCGAGCCAGGTTTGATTTACCTGCAAAATAGAAGCATCCTGATTAAGAGACTGGTATCCTAGGGGGGCTTTTACAAAAAGTGTGCGGTACTGTTTCTCATTTTCCGCGATGATCTCGGAGGTACGATTTCTGAAATTCTCTAAAATCTGGGTGCTGATTCCGAAAGAAACACCCAATATGATTACTATTGAACGCATCCAGATATCATGAGGTGTAGGAGAAAACACTTCCTGCAAAAAATTTCCATCATGAAAAACAAGAACATGCACCAGTGATTCAAAGATCCAGAACATTAAAAACACAATTACACTTAACTGAAAAGTTTTTCCGCGCGCAATTATTTTGATAATTGCTTTGTAGCTTTTTTTCATGAATTCCATCCTCCACAGAATTCCAAATTCAACTTTACTTCTAAGCCCACTCGATTTAACATTATTATTAAAGGGGACGAGAGCCTATGCTAATAAATTACATCCTTGTTAATTTATTAGCATACTGATACCTTCGGCTAATTTAATTAATTTGTTAGTGATCAACTACTACAAATAATTTTTTATGAATTCTTGCTTTAAATTTTAATTTCACCCGGATATTCATCAAATACCGGTGTTTTTGTGAGTCACGTTATGGATTTTATCTTTATTACTCGATAATATATTAAAATTGGATCATTTCAGTTTGAAATAGAACATTTTTAATATATTTCTTAAGGATTCTGCTGTCAATTATGTGAAAATTATAATTATACCATCATTTTATTTTTTTCAATAAATTATATTAATATTTAATAGTATTGGAATATTTCACGGGGCGCGATGTAAATTGATCTCATCTTGTTTTATAATTTCATATTTTTTTATACAAGGATGCCATGAATGGGTGTTGAGATAGAACGCAAATTTCTTGTTAAAAATGATTTATGGAGGCGGGGAACGCGTCCGGGAGAAAAATACCATCAGGGATATTTGTCCACTGATCCGGATAAAACCATTCGAGTCCGCGTTGCCGGTGTTAAGGCCTTTATCACCATTAAGGGCAGAAATATCGGTTTAACACGCAGCGAGTTTGAATATGAAATCCCAAAAACGGATGCCGAAGAGATACTCCGTACTTTATGCAAAGATTCCATTTTAGAAAAGACCAGGTACTCGGTAGAATACGATGGAATAGAGTGGTCCATCGATGAATTCGAAGGAAATAACAAAGGACTGATTATGGCTGAAGTAGAATTAAATGATGAAAATCAGTTCATTAAATTCCCCGGCTGGATTGGAGAAGAGGTGTCCACTGATATCCGCTACTATAACTCAAATCTGGTACATAATCCTTATAAAAATTGGAAATAACACTTTTTTATAATAGATTTATATGAGTCCCTTAAACCTATCAGGTGAAGCCTATGCCATTACTTTTTAAAACTACAAAAGCTCTCGAACGCCAAATTGATCAATATCTTGACGCTGTCAGCCAGGGCGGAATTGTTTTTAAGGAAGGCTTAAAAAACTATTTAGATAATAATCAGGATAGTTTTAGTCAACGGATGGGAACCATTGACCGGTTGGAGGCCGAGGCGGACAGCCTGCGCAGAAATATCGAAACCGATTTGTACAGCCACTCTTTAATCCCTGAACACCGCGGAGATGTACTGGGACTGCTGGAAACCATGGATAACGTCATTGACACGGAGAAAGAAACACTCAATCAATTTTCCCTTGAAAACCCATTCATACCGCCTGTTTTAAATATCGAATTCGTCGACCTTGCGGAGATGGCAACGCAGGCAGCCGAATCGGTTGTCCAGGCGACAAGATCTTTCTTTCTGGATTTCCGGGCAGTAAAAGACCATCTCCATAAGGTTTATTTTTATGAAAAGGAGGCCGACAAACTCGGTAATCACCTCAAACGCCATATATTCCAGATGCAGGAAATTGATCTGAGCCAGAAAATACATCTGCGTTATTTTGCCCTTCATGTGGACAGTCTCGCGGACCGCGCGGAAAATGTAGCCGACCGCCTCGCGATCTACACCATAAAACGCATGATATAGACTCAGGATATTTGAATGATCTTTCTTTTTCTTACGAGCGGACTGTTCCTTGGCTGGTCACTGGGCGCCAATGACGCGGCTAATGTTTTCGGGACTGCCGTCGGAACCAAAATGATTCGTTTTAAAACCGCCGCGCTGATCGCGAGTGTTTTTGTGATCCTGGGAGCGGTCGTCGGCGGCTCGGGAGCGGCATATACTCTTGGAAAGTTGGGCGCTGTTAACGCGATCGCGGGTTCATTTATGGTGGCGCTGGCTTCCGGACTTACGGTCTTCCTAATGACCCGGCTTAAAGTACCGGTTTCAACCTCCCAGGCTATCGTGGGTGGAATCGTGGGATGGAATTTTTTCACACATTCAGTAACAGATTATGATTCCCTTGCAAAAATCGTGTTAACCTGGTTTCTTTGCCCTGTCCTTGCGGCCATATTTGCAATTCTTCTGTTCAGCCTTTTAAAACTCATCTTAAATAATCTACATTTTCATATGTTGAGCAGCGATCGTTATTTGCGGATATCGTTGGGCATTGCCGGCGCTTTTGGGGCTTATAGCCTTGGCGCGAATAATATTGCCAATGTGATGGGGGTTTTTGTCCCGGTGACTCCGTTCGAAACGATGGATGTTTATGGGCTCTTTACACTATCAAGCGCGCAGCAATTATTTTTTCTGGGCGGACTGGCCATCGCGGTGGGGATATTCACCTATTCACGAAGAGTTATGTCCACCGTGGGGAAAAATTTATTTAGATTGTCACCGGTTTCGGCTCTGGTTGTCGTCCTTTCTCAGGCGATTGTCCTGTTTCTATTTTCCTCCGAACAATTGGAATCCTGGCTTCTTCATTACGGTTTACCGGCCATTCCTCTGGTTCCGGTTTCAAGCACTCAGGCTGTGGTCGGAGCTATCATAGGTATTGGTTTGATGAAAGGCGGAAAAAGCGTTCGGTACAATGTCCTCGGTGAAATCGCCACCGGCTGGGTTACCACACCAATTATTTCAGGCATTATTACTTTTATCGCTCTTTTCTTTTTACAGAATGTTTTTGATCAGCAGGTAAGCCGTAAAACTGAGTATGTCATTACCGGTGAAGTCATTGCCTCACTTCAGACCAAAGGGATTGATGACCATAATCTGCTGAAACTGGAAGGAAGAATATATCATAACTCCATGAAGTTGTCTTCAACGCTTAAAAGAGAAACAAAATTAAGCGGCAAACAAATCAGAGAAACCATCGACGCTTCTGAGATTTTGCCATTATTTATTGATCCGGTAGTCATTGATAAGAGCTTAGACCGGAATTTATTTTCTGACGCGCAGTTTGATGCTCTCAAACTACTGGAAAACGAACGTTACCTTTATAAATGGCAATTTTTTGAATCCCTCGAAAAACTGACAACAGAGTGGAGACTGAAACCGGATGCTCAAATTAATAAAGAGTATAATAAATCTCAATTAAATGCCCGGCAGTATTTGATCAATTTATTTCACAAAACGGAATTGGATGAGGAAGAATTTTAGTTATCAGTAATAAACCATGTCAAATTAATAAGTTGGGACATTGATCGTTTATTATTAGCTACAATATCTTAATTTCGGCGCTTAATCCTGCACATAGATTGACATATAGCATTATTTTTGAGAAGGCGGACTATTTTACAATCGTTATTTTTTTATTGGAACTTTTTTCCGGTTCCGGGTATAAATGAATAATAATCTGTAGTTATTTTTCATAACATAATTTCTTTGAACACGATCATATCAATCAAACCTTGAGGGAAAAATGAAAGTCGATATTTCCACCGGCGAGCTTGTTGATAAGCTGTCGATATTATCCATAAAAAAAGAAAAAATAATAGATCCCGGCAAATTGAATAATATAACCGCTGAATACCAGATTCTGGAAAAAGCGATGAAGTTGACCGGTCTTACTCCGGATTCCGAAGAATTTAAAAATCTCAAAAGTGTCAATCTGGTTCTCTGGGATGTGGAGGATGCCATAAGAATAAAAGAAAGAAACAAAGATTTTGACGAAGAATTTATACAGCTTGCCAGAAAGGTATATTTTACCAATGACGAGCGCGCCAGAATTAAAAACGCAATTAACAGGAAATTTAACTCAGAGCTGACCGAAGAAAAGCAATATGTTGATTACAAATAAAGTGTCAGCCGGGCAGATTGACCCGGCGGGAATAAAAAAAATATTAATTATCCAGTTTCAGCCCTTTGGGGATGTCATCCTGTCCACCACATATCTCAAGGCGCTGAGTGAAAAATTTCCGGCCGCGAAAATTGATTTTCTGGTGCGCAAGCCATATGATCAGGTATTATTTAAAAATAAATATTTAAATGACATCATAACAGAAAAAACGGAACAAGGTATCCGCCAGATTATCTCCAGAATAAAGCTTTTCCTGGACATCAGACGCAGGAATTATGATCTGATTATTGATCAGCAAAATAATCCGGGTTCAGGACAGGCCGTTTTTTTCAGTAAAGCAAAGTACCGGCTGGGCTGGGCAGACGCCGACTGGAAATTTACATACAACCTGAAGGCTTCCAGGGGACCTGTCAGGTATAATGGCTCGAGAAAATTTGATATCCTCGCTCCACTGGGTATTTCAGAACAGCCTTATGATCTGTTTTTTCATATTACGGAAGAATCCCATTTATATATCGATCGATGGCTGGCGAATGAAAAAATCCCTAAAGGTGAATTTATCTGTATTTCGCCCGGAAGCCCGGTTTGGAGCAAAAGATGGCATGAGGAAGGGTTTGCGGGGCTGGCCGATCTTATTATTAACAATACGGATTATAAAGTGATTCTTCTCTGGGGACCTTCGGAAAAGGATGTTGTGGACAAAATAACGCGCCGGATGCAAAATCGACCCGTTACCGCTCCAAAAACCGACTTTAATCAGGCCGCGGCTTTAATTTCCAAAAGCGCCCTGCTCATCTGTAATGACGGAGGGCTTAATCATTTATCGGTGGCGTTAAAGACCCCAACACTGGCCATTTTCGGATATACAAAGACAGACGTCTGGTCTCCCGCCTCGGTTTTTAACGATCATCACCATCTGCAAAGCGAGAACAAAGCTCCGGGTCCTTTTGATCCATCATTTGGGATAACCCCTGAGGCCGCATTCAACAGGATTCGCGACATCATCAGGATTAAATCTATTGAAAAGAGCCAATAATTTTAGCTCCACTGCTTAGAGCAGACCGGACAAAGCTAATAAACGGGGGGATATAAAAATTTAATTATGAGGCAAGTGAAATTTTATCTATAGTGGTATGTGATGGCAGGTTACGGTAAACAGTAGTATGCATACGGGAAACGTTAGTATGCCGGTCGTATTGATGCGCTGATTCCCGCGCGGTCTCTGTATTAAATATAAATAACTTAGACTTAATTTTGATTTTTAGCTTTAATTTCATCTTTTACCTCTCTATGCTGGTTCTACTTACAAATTACCGGTTAGAACGGTTTTTTATTTCTTTTTGTTCCAATTATAACGATTAAGTTGAACTAAATCAGTGACCTACGATACAAAAACCCGGTGATTTTGATCACATCAAAAACTATGCAATCAGCACATTCAACCTATATTAACTATCGAATTATTACTTAAATCACTTTACAATTTTCGGACAAATGGACAAATTGTAAGACTTTAATTGCTCATTTTGTTATATTTCCACAGAATATTATCTATTTCTTGTATCGGACAGATCAATCTGTTAGTTTTCTGAACAATTCAATGTAAAAACGATATGAGAACGCTTAAAAATGGATCCACGATGAAAATCAAAGAAAGTATCTACCAGAAAGTTGCTGTTTTGTCATTAAGGGGAAAGCTGATGGGTTCGCCGGAGACAAAAGAGCTGTATAATGAGGTATGTTTACTTATACAGGATGGGGTAATTCGGATCGTTTTTGATCTTACTCATCTGAACTGGATCAACAGTATGGGTATGGGAATGATTATGAAATGCCTGACAACATTAAACAAGGCAAACGGCCATTTGCGTCTTGTTGGACTGGGTGAGAAAACACGTAGCGTCTTTGTCATGACCCAGCTCATTAACGTATTTGTTTTTCATGATTCAGTGGATTCCGCGGTGGAGGAATTGAATAAGATATGAACCTTTTCAGTATGCGATGATAATTTTGCGGGGAGGAATGTCCTTTAAAATTGTCTAAGGATGAACTCACAACCTGTATCAGAGATGTTTTTCAAAAATAAAGATTCCAGCGCTCATTTGTCGGCCGAAATGTTTTTTCTTCAGCGTTTTTCTATGATGATTGACCAGGTGCAGCGGGATGATGTCCTGATGCCGGGCCACAAGATCAACCAGTATTTGCTCATTGCTTATTAACTCAAAGCGGCGACCGATTTTAAAGTATACATTTTCTATGATCAGACATATTTTTGCACTGATCCTGGTGATTCGGCTTATTTGTTCCAGGGCTTTCAAATGGCTCCCCCATAATTTCAAAAGCCCCGCGGCCTCGTCTTTTCTGTTGCCATAGAATAATTTTTCGATGATCGCCTGACCATATTCTCCATGCAGGGCGAACAGTTCATTTTTTTGAACGATCTGATTCAGCAGATTTTTATACTCCGCGTCCTCATTCAGGCTTTTGCCAAATAATTTTTGCTCCAATTCACCCGATAAGCCATGGAGATTTAACAACCGGACGGGGAGATTGTCATTGCCAAAACCGGCCTTTTTTATACCGGACGGGAGCCAGGCAATTGAAGCATCGGCGCTGTTTGATTCAAGAACCGACATGGTAAGCAAATCTCTGTTATACACTTCACCCGGACCGGTTTCCGGTGAGAGAATCTGTTTGAGGCGATAGAATGCATAATGCTTGAGAAACAGCTCGCGCAAATGAGATGAATAAAAGGACATAAAATTTCTTTGCTGCTTTTTTCTCAAAAAATTAGAAATGCAAATCGAGAGAGCTGTCATCAAAAAGGAATTAATCGAATGAGACCGTGTGATATATTTTGATTCAATTAAAAACCTGGCTGCTATAATATATTTTAATACTTCATCAGAAATAATGCGCGTTTTTTGATTTTTCAGGCGTTCCTTTTCAGTGTTCCAGAAAGGCATAAAGCGTGATTCAATCCTGTCCAGAAACAAATCGGTTTGCGCAACGGGCTTACTGGATATCAACAGGTGTATTTGCGATAATATTTCTGAAATAGCTTTCTTGTAAATATCCGGCTCAAAATCAAAACTGTGAATTGTGCTTTCTGAAAAAAGGCCGGATAGCGGATTTAGTTCTACGCCGAATACCGATTGTTCAGAAAGAAGTCCCTCCGCAAGGATTCTGCCGGTTCCGCAAAACGGATTAAACAGGACTTTGTTAATATCGGGAAGCATATAGTTAATTACAGAACGCATCCAAACGGTTTTACTGCGGTCGGAATATGCCCGCATATCCGTTCCAACCAGTGAAAATCCTCCGCTATTCGCATTAAGGATTTCATGATTCGCCAGATAGGTCTTCACACCGGGAGCATGAAAACCGGGCTTAAAGTGTTCATCCAGAAACTTAGTGTACTTATCCACGTCTGATTCATTTTTACTTATCACCGAAATATAATCAACTCTTTCCAGCAGATATTGGAAAGTCGGGAAGCGGTAAATTCGCCATTCATTTGTACCGGTCTCACTAAACGGAAAATTTTTAAACTTCGCGCGGAGAAATAATGGAACAGGGTCGGCAATATGCTGAATTAATATGATCTCTTTTGTTAATCCCAACCTTAAAATGGCATCGGGAAGACGGGATATTTGGTCACCAACCCACAGATATCCATGCCGCCCGAATGAAGAGATCGAATCCGTCAGGTACTGTTGTAAATTCGGTTCCCGCAAAATCAGATGCCTGAGATCCTGATAATTCAGTAGTTCGAAGACATTTGCCAGAGGTTTTGGCTTTTCAAATAATGATTCAATTTCTAAAAATGAAAGTTGTTCGATTTCGAACGGGTCGTCAAGATCGTTAAATAATTTGAAGAAGACATATTTTTTACTCATAAGCCCAGAGCTGTTTAGACTTCCTGTCCGGAATAATCGTGATTATATTATGGTGTTATTGGGGATCACCGTTCCCTTTGGAATAATTATAATGCCGTCGCGAATCGCATAGGAATCCGTAAAAACTTCATTTTGGCTGTCCTTATTTATTAACTGGACGTTATTTCCGATATAACAATCCATATCAATAATGGCATTTTTAATGACACAGTTACGCCCGATGCCTAAATTTGGCTTAGCCTGATTTAAGTTCGTTTCACGGGCCTGGATTGTTTCATAGAAACTGTTACCCATGACGATCGCCCGCTGAATCAGTGTACCCTCATCAATAAAAGAGCGAATACCAATCACCGCCTGTTCGATGATGGATCCCAGAATAATTGACCCTTCCGAAACAATGGACTGATTAATATGACAATTGTTGATTTTTGATGCCGGCAAATATCTCGGTCTGCTATAAAATGGATAGCTTTCATCGTAAAAATTGAATTTCGGGATGGGCTGGGTTAAGTCCATATGCGCGTTAAAAAAAGCCTGAACGGTACCGATGTCCTCCCAGTATCCTTCAAAAAAATAAGAGATAACCTTGTAATCATTTAGGCTCGACGGAATAACTTCTTTTCCGAAATCTTCATCTTCGTTGTTGCTTAAAAGATTGATCAACACTTCTTTTTTAAATATATAAATCCCCATCGATGCCACATGCCGGCGGCCCTTGGGATCTATATCAAATATCTTAAAAGTATCTTCCTCAATTTGGTATTTATCAAGGACATCCTTCGTTTTTGGCTTTTCATAAAAATCAGTAATAAATCCTTCTTTATCCACCTTTAAAACTCCGAATTCAGATGCTTCTCTCTCTTCAATCGGTTTAACCGCGATCGAAATATCCGCATCCGATTCAAGGTGGTGCTCGAAAAACTCGCGATAGTCCATTCGATACAGATGATCTCCTGAAAGTATGATGATATGATCAGCGGCATCTTCAAGATAGCGCAGATTTTTTCTGACAGCGTCAGCTGTTCCCTGGTACCAATCCTGCGTATCGCTGGTCTGCTGCGCGGCGAGAATACGGATAGAACCCTGGCTGAAGTTATCAAAACGGTAAGCGTTATAAATGTGACGATGCAGTGATTCTGTGTTAAATTGTGTCAATACAAATATGTTACGCACACCCGAGTGCAGGCAATTACTGATCGGGATATCTATCAAACGGAATTTACCGGCAATCGGCACCGCTGGTTTTGCCCTTACCCCGGTTAAAGGATCAAGCCGGGTGCCTCTACCTCCTCCTAAAATAACGGCTGTTAGATTGGTCATATATTCTCCCCCGTTTTATTTATTCTTAACAAAACTCAGTATCGCCTGTTCATCATACCCGATCATAAAACGGCCTTCCTTTTCGATCAACGGCCGCTTGATCATACTTTGTTCCTTAAGCAGCCACTCAATCAATTCCCGTTCATTCAAATTCATTTTGCCGAGCCCGAGTTTTCTGTAAGTGGTACCTTTTTTATTCAGGACCAGATCGAGGCCTGCCTGGGCAATGATTTTTTCCAGCTTCTCTTCGGAAACAGGATCCTTTTTAACATTAATAAATTCAAATGGAATGCTGTGCTGATCGAATAAAGCTTTAGATTTTCTGATTTGAGTACAGGTTGGCACACCGTAAAGTTTAATCATTTCATTCCTTATCGCTTTTAAACCAAATATATTAAGGCTTCGTTAAAAATGCTATTCATTATGATTAAAATCATTCTACATCAACGGGAATGCTAACCAAAATTCCTGTCATAGGATTAATATTTAGATGTATTCATGAAAAAAATGAATACTCAGCGCTAATCAAAAACAGTTTTGTAATCGCAAAGATTGCGGGAACAACTACCTGTCGGAGTATGGTTTGAGATAATTCTCCGGAAAGTTTATGCAAAAATGATCATATTTACTTTGTTCATGATTTGAAAAATGAAAATTTCTTCGCTTACTGGCTTTTCCTTACCAGCTGATATCCTGTCCGAACAAAGTACTGTAACGGTACGACTAAAATATGCATCAATTTTGTGTATGGAAAGATAATAAAAATAAGCATGCCGACAAAAATATGCAATTTATAGACTATACTGAGATCTGCCAGCACGGCGCCGGCATTCGGCTGAAAAGTAACCACCATCTGCGCCCATTCACCCAAAGCGGCATAATTTTCTACCGGTGAAACAATTGTTCTGCTGATAGATCCCATTCCCAGGACAACTTCGAACAGCAGGAGAAATATGATAAAGTAATCCTGTGGTGAACTGTTTATTCTGATGCGTTCATTGCTCAATCTTCGTACGACCAGTATAATGATACCCGTAAGAGTCATTCCGCCAAAAACCGATCCGAGACTGACAGCTAATATGCGTTTAACTTCGGTGGTCATTACCAGATGATACCATTTTTCCGGTGTTAGCAATCCCGAGAAATGACCAAAAAAGACCAGAATAATCCCATAATGGAAGAAATTACTCCCCCATCTTAACCCGTCTTCAGCCAGAAACTGATTTGACTGCGCCTGAATAGTGCGGGAAGTTTTTACAAAACGCGTGATAAGCCCGAACCAAAAAACCGCCATCGAAATATGCGGAAAATACGTAAACAATAAATTATTGATATAATGTTCCATAGCAGATCTCTTTTGTTAGCAAATGTTACAATTATTATTTTCTCCGAAGCGGACCGGCTCTTCTTCATATTCTTTATCCAGATCAACCGGTTTCTCCATCTGATTCAGAGAATCAACAAGTTTGGGATCAGGCTCGCGGGCGGAGAGTGAAAGCACCGCTTCCAGAATATGATGATAAGGATTGTCCATTCCCTTGAGTTTATCATGTATCCTGGTGATGATATGCGCTATTTCCGACAGGACTTCCGCGGCGGCAGATTCGTTTTTTGCCATGGACAGAAATTCAAGGAATGCCGGCAGGTAATCAGGGAGTTCGGATGTTTTTATTTCCAAACCGTCTTCAGCATAAAAATTGATCAGATCAACCATTGCCTGGCCGCGATCTTTCGACTCTCCATAGACATGCTCAAAAAGATGAAGCGATACCGTTCGCGAATAGTCGAATAACTGGACATAGTGTTCCTGCCATGCTTCGATCTCATCCGCTGAAAAAACGTCAATGAATTTCTGAATATTATCAATCTGGCGGGTATTTAAAATCCCTTCTTCCAATAAATTTTCAGGAATTTCCGCCATGAAGTCCATAACATCCTGATTAGGATAGGATAGCAGCAATGATAGTATTTTATAGGTTTTGATCATTGTTATATTCCGCCGAATAAATTTTTCAGGGTTCGGCTAATGGTCTCTTTTTCAAAACCGGTTTCGGCCTTGTCTGTGAAAGCATCCATATTGAGGTCCTTCGGCGAGGTGGGGATCACAAACCGGTCATCATAGTCGGCCAGCGCCAGATAGCGGTACATTTCCTCGACCTGAACAACGGTCAATCCCGTTGCTTCAAGTATCGATAAATCCGTTTTGCCTTCTACTGTTTTATTCCGCATCCATGCTCGCATTGTAAGCATCTTTTTTAGTGCATCGCTTACCGGCGCTTCATCGCCGGCAGTGAACATGTTGGCAAGATATTTCAGGGGTATTCTTAATGAATCCACATCCGGCAGGATTCCATTGACTCCCAGCGCTCCGGAATCAGCCGCGGACTGTATCGGCGACAGAGGCGGAACATACCATACCATAGGAAGTGTACGGTATTCCGGATGAAGAGGAAAAGCTATTTTCCAGTCAATCGCCATTTTATAAACCGGCGATTTCGCCGCAGCTTTCAGGAAACTCTCTGAGATACCCTGCTTCCGCGCTTCTTTGATTATTTCCGGATCATTCGGATCAAGAAATATATCCAAATGCGAATCATATAGATCCTGTTCATTATCGGCGGATGCCGCGGACTTTATTTTATCGGCATCATAAAGTATCACACCGATATAGCGAATCCTGCCGACGCATGATTCTGAACAGATGGTCGGTTCGCCGTTTTCGATCTTTGTATAACAAAATGTGCATTTTTCCGATTTTTTCTGCTGCCAGTTAAAATAGGTCTTTTTATAGGGACAGGCGGTGACACATTCACGCCATCCCCGGCAACGATCCTGGTCAATGAGCACGATACCGTCTTCGTCACGTTTATATATCGCGCCGGACGGACATGCGGCTACACAGGTGGGGTTCAGGCAATGCTCGCACAAACGGGGCAGATACAGCATAAACGCGTTTTCGAATTCGCCGAGCATTTCTTTCTGCATGTTTTCTAAGTTTTTATCATTGCCGCGTTTTGAGAATTCGCCGCCCAGGTTGTCCTCCCAGTTCGGACCTTTCTCTATTTTTTCCATCCGTTTTCCGGTGATCATCGAATAGGGACGCGCTGTAGGAGGCGTGACAAATTTTGCCTGTTTATGCAAAATGGAATAATTGAACGTAAAGGGTTCATAATAATCGTCAATTTTTGGCAGGTGCGGATTGGCGAATATACCCTTCATGATTCCTGCTTTATTCCCCATCCGGGGCTTTAAAGTGTCCTTTTTCAGCTCCCAACCGCCTTTATAATGATCCTGATTTTCCCAATCGGATGGATATCCTGTTCCCGGCTTGGTCTCCACATTGTTGAACCAGGCATATTCCACGCCCGGTCTGGATGTCCACACATTTTTGCAGGTCACCGAACAGGTATGGCAGCCGATGCATTTATCAAGATTCAGCACCATGCTGATTTGCGCTTTTATTTTCATATCTCTATGTCCTTTTCAGGCTTATTATCCGATTTCCTCGTCTTTCCACTCAACTTTTTTTAACTTTCGAATCACTACAAACTCATCACGATTGGAGCCGATAGTCCCGTAATAGTTAAATCCATAGGATAAGTGAGCATAGCCGCCGATCATATGAGTCGGTTTAATACTGATCCGCTCGACCGAGTTATGCACTCCCCCGCGGTTTCCGGTTATCTGACTTACAGGCATATTTACCGTTCGTTCCTGATTATGATACATCATAAGCGCACCTTCAGGGATACGTTGTGATACGACCAGCCTTGCGGCGGACGCGCCGTTCAGGTTAAACACCTCTACCCAGTCGTTGTCCGAAAGATGGATTTTCGCGGCATCTTTTTCGCTCATCCAGACCACGGGACCGCCACGGCCAAGGGTCAGCATCAGCAAATTATCAGACCAGTTGGAGTGAATCGTCCATTTATTGTGCGGCGTCATCATATTTATGATCAGATATTCATCTTCGGGATCCAGTTTATCGAGTACTTTATCCACCGATTTGGTTTGTATCGGCGGTTTATAACAAACAAGGCTTTCTCCAAAAGCCCGCATCCACGGATGATCCTGATACAGAGTCTGCCTTCCGGTAAAGGTCCGCCACGGGATCAGCTCATGCACATTGGTATAGCCCGCATTGTAGGATACTTCTTCGGAATCTATTCCGCTCCAGATTGGAGAAGTGATGATCTTGCGCGGCTGGGCCAGCAAATCGTGATAACGGATTTTCTCATCGGATCGGTTGGCGGCAAGATGCTCGTGCTTTCTGCCCGTTACTGATTCAAGAGCCCGCCACGCTTTCAACGCGACATTACCGTTGGTTTCCGGGGCAAGCGAAAGAATGACTTCAGCAGCCTGTATATCTGATTTGATCTCCGGTAATCCTTTTGTTTCACCTTCTTCAGTGATGGTATGATTCAGCTTCTTTAGAAACTCCACTTCTTCTTCAGTATTCCAGCTGATGCCTTTTCCGCCGTTGCCGATACTGGTCATCAACGGTCCCAATGATGTGAAGCGTTTGTAGGTCGCCGGATAGTCTCTTTCAACGGTAATGAGTTTCGACATATTTTTCCCGGGAACGGGATCAATACCTTTTTTCTTCCAGTCAACAGCATCTGTGGTATCCGACATTTCCATGGGTGAATCGTGCTGAAGCGGTAATAATACCACATCTGTCTCTTTCCCCAGATGACCCTTTGAAATCTCAGAGAACTTTCGCGCCAGCCCTTTGTAAATATCCCAGTCAGAACGTGATTCCCACACAGGATCCACCGCTTTGTTAAATGGATGAATAAACGGATGCATATCCGAGGTGCTCAGATCATTTTTCTCATACCATGAGGCCGCCGGCAAAAGAATATCGGAATGTAAAGCGGTCGTGGACATTCTGTAGTCCAGCGTCACAAGTAGATCAAGCTTTCCTTGTGGAGCCTGATCGTGCCATTTGACTTCAGTAGGCAGTTCATTTCCGTCGGCTTTTAAATCTTCTCCCAGGACTCCGTGCTGAGCGCCCAAAAGGTGTTTCATAAAATATTCCATTCCTTTGGCGCTGGAACCGAGCAGGTTAGACCGCCAGACAAACAGATTTCTGGGAAAATTTTTGGGATTATCCGGGTCCTCGGAAGCGATGGATATATCACCGCTTTTTAGTTTGCGCAGGACATAGTCCTCCGGTTTTTGCCCGGCTTCAGAGGCTTCTTTTGCCAGTTTCAGCGGATTTTCGTCCAATTGCGGCGCAGACGGCAGCCATCCCATGCGTTCCGCGGATACATTGCAGTCAATCATTGACTTTTTATCCCAGTCTTCTTTGTCGGCTAATGGTGAGATAAGCTCGTTCAGTTTCACTTTTTCATACCGCCACTGATCCGTATGAAGATAGAAGAAAGATGTAGTGTTCATGTGCCGCGGTGGTCTGTTCCAGTCAAGTCCGAACGCCAGCGGAAGCCATCCGGTCTGCGGACGTAGTTTTTCCTGCCCCACATAATGGGACCATCCGCCGCCTGATTGCCCGACACAACCGCAAAGGATCAGCATATTGATGGCGCTGCGGTAAATCATATCGGTATGGAACCAGTGATTAACTCCCGCTCCGATGATGATCATTGACTTGCCGTTAGTTTTTTCCGCGTTCTCCGCGAATTGCCTGGCGATGGTAATAATCTGATCTTTTGGTACACCGGTTATTTTTTCCTGCCATGCGGGTGTGTACGGCAGATCGTCATCATAACTTTTCGCGGCATTCGGATCATCAAATCCCCTGTCGAGTCCATAATTTGCTGTGAGCAAATCAAAAACTGTGCAACAGTAGATTTCTCCGTCCCGCGTATTTATTTTTTGAACCGGTATCTTCCGGTAAATGATATCATCATGCCCGGTGGCATTAAATTGATCATGTTTATACGTCGGCCCTCCAAAATAGGGAAAGGCAACATCTATGACTTCCTGATGTGAGTCGATTACCGAAAGCAGCGGAAAAATTTCAGCCCCGGTCCTTGCGTCTTTTAATTCCAGGTTCCACTTTTGTTCTTTGTCCCAGCGCGAACCGATTGTTCCGTTCGGAACAGAAAAATCTCCGGTATTCTGATCAATGAGAATTGGTTTCCAGTCGGGACTTATTTTCACACCAAGATTATTTTCGAAGTCAGAAGCTCTCAGCATTTTTCCGGAAACAAAACCGTGCTTTTCGTCTTTTTCCATTTTCACCAGGAAAGGCAGATCAGAATATTGCCGGACATATTTATCAAAGTATTCGGTCTTTTTCTGAAGATAAAATTCTTTCAGAATGACATGCCCCATTGCCATACCCAGCGCGGCATCGGTTCCCTGTTTTGGTTTTACCCACAGATCCGCGAATTTGGCGGCATCATTAAAATCAGGGGCAATCACCACCGCCTTGGTCCCCTTGTAGCGCACCTGGGTAAAGAACGGCGAATCCGGAGTACGGGTAAGCGGCACATTGGATCCCCACAACATCAGGAAAGAAGAGTTAAACCAGTCGGCGCTTTCCGGAACATCGGTCTGTTCGCCCCATGTCTGCGGCGATGCGGGAGGCAGATCGCAATAAAAATCATAAAAGCTGAGAATCGTTCCACCCAGAAGACTAAGATACCGCGTACCGGCCGCATAAGAAACCATCGACATGGCGGGAATCGGGGAAAATCCCACAATTCGGTCCGGACCGTATTTTTTTATGGTATATACATTGGCGGCCGCGATCATTTCTGTCGCTTCTTCCCAGTCCGCGCGGATAAATCCGCCAAGGCCTCTTTCAGCCTTATACTTTTTGGTAATTTCCTGATTTTCCATTACATCCTGCCAAGCCTTGACAGGATCACTCAAACGCGACTTTGCTTCACGGTAAGCCTTCGCCAATGTACCTCGTACCATGGGATATTTTATTCTGTTGGCGCTGTACAGATACCAGGAATAGCTTGCCCCTCTTGGACACCCCCGGGGTTCGTGATTTGGCAGGTCGGGCCGTGTTTCCGGATAGTCTGTCTGCTGTATTTCCCAGGTGACGAGTCCGTTCTTGACAAAAATTTTCCACGAACATGAACCGGTGCAGTTGACTCCGTGTGTTGACCGGACAATTTTATCATGTTGCCAGCGGCCGCGATAAAACCGCTCGTTGTCTCTGCTCACTTTCGCCGTGACGCTATGCTTGTCGGGGGATTTCTCCACCGTCTTACTAAAATAAATAAGCTTATTTAACAAACCCATGATAGCACTTTCAAATTATTATCAGTTTCTTTATATAATGACTGTTTAATTCACTCTTTACAGGTATTTCCACTATAATGTTCCGATCAGCCGACCGTTTTTTTGCGGGATTTCATCAGAGCCAGAATGACAAACAAATTTAAAACCGCTAAACCGGCAAAAATCAGAAATCCGCGGGCATAACCTATATTACCGTAAGAACTGGCAATGAATCCCATCACCGGCGGAATGGCAAATCCACCAAACGCTCCTATTCCGCCTACCCATCCGGCTGCTCCCCCGACAGATTCCGGAATATAATTCGGAACAAGTTTAAATACCGCCGCGTTGTTAAAACCCATCCCGGCGGCAAGTATAATTACCGCGGACATTCCGATGGCGATGCTTTCGGTGAATGACAGTACCAAAGCCGATACCAGCACCAGAACTAAAGAGATAAGACTCACTTTTTCACCGCCTGATTTATCCGCGATGGAACCCCCCGCTACTCTCAGAAGCGATGCGAGTATTGAAAAAATAGCTGTGAATAATCCGGCCTTTACAGGTGAGAATCCCTGAAATTGACTCCAATAGATTGGGAACCAGGCTGTAAGCGCGATGAATCCGCCGAATGTTGTAAAATACAACGCGACTAAAGCCCAGGTATTCAACTTTACCGCGGAATTTATCAGACTATCCATCATATTGCCGGTTGGAAAAATCTCCTGACCCAGCTTTTGGGCTCTTTCTCTGCTTTCCGCCGCGCTCAATTTTAACTGACGGAATTGAAAATAATAAGCGTCGGTTCCATATCTCAGATAAAGAATTGTTCCGATGAGCAGAAAAATAAACCATGCAAAATAGGCGGAAATAAAACCGTAGTAGGTTAGATATACAGGTAGCAACAGTGAAAATATCCCCGGAGCTAAATTGCCGAGACCCGCATAGATCCCTAGCGCCGCCCCCTGCTTTTTCTGCGGATACCAGTAGGATGTCTGTCCGATACCTACCGAGAACGTTGCGATGCCGCAGCCGCTCAGAAACCCGAAAAACAGGACGATTGGATATAATCCCTGCATCTGGCCCGGATAAGTAAATTTGAGCAGAAAGGTCACACCGCCGAGACCGATCAACGATAAAAGGAGAAGCCAGGAAAACGGCTTTTTACCACCGGTGGTATCCACCCATGCTCCAAAGGGGATACGCAGGAGCGAGCCGGATAGAGAGGGAATCGCGACAAGAAAACCGAGCAATGCCGGGCTTAAATCCATTGCTTCTTTAAATTTCACCGCAGTTGGCCCATAAAGAGAAACAGCCGCGAAACCAAAGAAAAATCCCAGGGTTGTTCCAAACAATCCCTGTCGTGGTGATCCCTTAACGTTGTACGTTTCCATTTAAAAAATTACCTTCCTGGTAAAATTTGGTCAGATTGAAAATTCCATCCAGAAATTCCTGCATGATTTGGTGGATTAAATATTACACCCTGATCAGGAACATCACCTGATCCAAATATAAATAACTGGACTCTGTTAAACAAAATAAAATTGACACATCGCGCCCCGAATCACTTATTCATCAAGGTTCTCTGCCAAATCCGGAAGTAATGAAATTCTATTTTTAGATAGAGATGTGGTTCTTGATTGGGAGATACTAAAAAACTATATTATAACCGTATTGAAAATCCCTCGAAGTGTATTTATAGTTTTGATATTCTTAGATCCGACAAATCAGGAAAGGTTTATTATGAAAAATCGTATCGGAATCAGGCGGGAAGACATAGATCAGACAGAAAAAAGAGCGCCATTGTCGCCGGATCATATAAAGGATTTAGTGAAAAATAACCGCCTTGACTTCATCATGTCTCCGTCAAAGCAGCGAATTTTTTCCAATACTCAATATAAGGATGCGGGAGCGATATTAAAAGATGACTTATCTGACTGTAATATCATATTCGGGGTCAAAGAAGTGCCTGTTGATGAATTATCCGAGAATACGGCATACTGCTTTTTTTCACACACCATCAAAGGGCAGTCCTATAATATGCCCCTTCTGAAACGCATGCTTGAATTGAAAAATACCCTTATCGATTATGAAAAAGTGACTGATGACATGGGCCGCCGCATTATCTTCTTTGGCAGATACGCGGGACTCGTAGGCGCCATTAATACATTGTGGATTTACGGACAACGACTCTTAGCGGAGGGTATTGATAATCCTTTTTCAATGATTAAACAAGCGACAAAATATGACAGCCTTGATGACGCGAGAAATGATATAAACCTGTTGGCGGATACTATTCGCCTAAAAGGACTTCCGCACGAGATACTTCCTGTGGTTATCGCCGTAACCGGCACCGGTCAGGTTTCTCAGGGAGCGCAGGAAATTTTTGATCTGCTTCCGGCGGCCCGGGTTTCGGCCCATGAATTACTTTCAACGGATCAGTCGATCCTGAGAAGAAACGGGATCACGACGGTCATCCTTGATGTGGACGCGTTCGCTAAGCCCGTTAATCCGGACAACACATTTGATTTTAATGACTATATTAATAATCCGGAGAGATACTCGGGAGATTTTGAGAAATACATCCCGGCGATCTCCATGCTGGTAAACGGTATTTATTGGGAAAAAAAATATCCCAAACTTGTCACAAAGAAGTCTTTAAAAATGTTGTTTGAAAGTGTTAAAAATCCCGGTCTGAGAGTGATTTCCGATATCACCTGCGATATTGAAGGTTCTATCGAATGTAATATAAAAACAACCACTTCAGATAATCCGGTATATGTTTATGATGCGTTGACAGGGGCCGTTAATGACGGCTTTAAGGGAAACGGGCCGGTAATTCTTGCCGTGGATAAACTTCCCAGCGAACTGCCTGGAGAAGCGACATCCGGCTTCGGCGATTCACTACTTCCGTTTATCCCGGAGCTGGCTGCTGCGGATTTCGATGTCCCATTTGAAAATCTTAACATTCCGCCGGAATTTAAACGGGCGGTAATCGCTCACAAAGGAAATCTGACGCCAGATTACCAGTATCTCCAAGCTTTCCTTGATAAAATTTAGGCCTTAGCTGATTTGCTTGACGGATTCATGAAAATCAAATCCATTTCGGGACAACTCTTCAAGAACAGGCTCATAGATCGCCGGATGGGTCGGAATATAGCATCCGGTTATCGGTAATTTCCCGGTCAAGATCAGTTTCGCGGCGATTGCAGCGGGAAAACCAACCGCCTTAGCCATCCCCGTGAATCCTCCTTTTTCGCCGTAATGAATCATCGTGGATAATATTTCCTCCTGCCGGTTTTTTTCCGCGGGATATCTTGCTCTGATTCTGTGAAAAAGTACCACCATATCCCTCGCGTCATCAGGAAGATGCAGCTTTCTGCTTATTAAATTGATCAACACTTCAGCGGAAGATTCCACAGCGACACCGATTTTTTCATCAGAAAACAGCCCCAGCCATCGGAGATTTTCCATAATTTTTCCGGTCGGGCTGATATTGAGCAGGTTGGCGACACGTTCTTCCAGGTTTGATCCCGGGACGGTAGACGGTAAAAATATCTCCACAAGATCGGCATACGACTTGTTTTTCAGGTTTGGGATTTGCATTTTCTCGTTAGGCAATCCCAGCCGCACAATTTGCAGCCATGTTTCGCTCCAACCCGGATAACGTAAGGTTCCGCGTATCAATGTTGAAACGTTTTTTAAACCGGGCATATTTAAATAAGCCAGTGAATCCCTGTTTGGATACGCCTCCAGTACTCCGATTCCCTCTACTTCCACCGGCCATGAATTCCTGAAGAGATGGTAATAGGGAATAATCTTTATTTTACCGCTTCTCAGATACTGGGCGCCATTTTCACCGGCCATAACCACATTTCTGGGATTCCAGCTGATGACATAATTAAAAGGATTCGCTTTTGAATCTGGCGCGGGCAAACCGCCGCCGTACGATTCAAAACTCTTGATTATTCCGCCTTTCTGAATCACCTGATTTAAAATGGATGCGGCGGACATGTGGTCTATTCCCGGATCGAGGCCGATTTCTGTTAACAGAATAACCCCTTTCCTGTGGGCATCTTTTTCAAGATCATTGATCCGGCTGTCGGTATAGGATACCGAGATCATATGCTTGCCATGTTCGACGCATGTCCAGGCGACAAGATGCTGAAAAACCGGCGCGAGTATGTTTAACACAAGATCGGAATTTTTTATCTGCCGGCTCAGCAATCCCGAATCGTTCACATCGAGATAGACCGCGTTCCCCCGGGGATGCTCGCCAACCCTTTCTTTCGCGAGTTTGATATCCTTGTCACCAACAGTTACAAACCAGTCAAATTTCGCGGAATTTTCAAGAAGATAGGAAATAAGATAGGGAGAACTTTTCCCTGCTCCGAGAATCAGAATCTTTTTCATCATTTCACCTTTAATTATCTAAATACTCCAACACCGGCAGTGATCATTTTAGAACCCGTATCCAGTATAAAAATGAACTTAACAAGAAAATAACTAAATATAAACAAAATGTTTAAACCAGCTTTCTCACAAAATCTTATTATGATTAGAAAATATTAACCGTCGGGAGAGATGCTTTTTGAAATTGTATCACTAAGTCACATGGGATTTCAGGAAGTCAATCGTCCTTTTTTCTGACCAGTAAAAATTATCATTGTTCAAAGAAATAAAACCCACATGCCCCCCGGATCGCGGAATTTCCAGATAGATATATTGATGATCCCTAACCTCTTCCACGGGATAGCAGGCCGGGGGGAGAAACGGATCATTTTTCGCGTTGACAATGAGCGTCGGTATGCTGATATCCTTAATAAACAGCTTACTGCTGCATTTATGCCAGTAATCCTCCGCGTTTTTGAATCCGTGAATCGGAGCGGTGTAACGGTCATCAAAATCCTTAAAGTTTTTTATGCGGTTAAAATCATGGTCATTAATTTGGTCGGGGAACAGCAGCATTTTGTCCCGTATTTTCTTGTGGAGCATACGTAAAAAACGTTTCATATACAGGATATTTTGCGGTTCTCCGAGACGGAGAGAGCTCGAATGCAAGTCTATCGGCACGGAAAACACAACCCCCGCCTGAATTCTTTCATCCCGATTTTTACCTTTTTGCCCCAGATATACCAACGTTAAATTACCTCCCATGCTAAAACCGATAAGCGCGATTTTTTTGTATTTATTCTGTGACAAGGCATGATTGACGACAAGATCGAGATCATCCGTGGAACCGCTGTGATACATTCTGAGCTGCCGGTTCATTTCGCCCCCGCATGAACGAAAATTCCATGCAAGAGCATCCCATCCATGGTGATTGAGCTCACGCGCCATACCAATTACATAGGCCCTGTGTGAACTGCCCTCCATGCCGTGCGAGATCACAGCCAGACAGTCACTATTTACTTCCGACCAATCCAGATCAAGAAAATCATCATCCGGGGTGGTTATCCGCTGCCTCCGGTACAATGACGGATCAAATTTTCTAAATAGCGACGGGTAAATACTTTGGAGATGTCCGTTACTTAATAAAAACGGGGGGGTATAATTCGATGTCAAAAGCATCTTTAGTCCTTATTATTCATAAAACGCCTGGTTCGTTTTATTTAATGTAAATCTGGATAACTTCAAAGTGCTTATTAAAATATTGGCCGGAATGAAAAAAAACAAGATCAAATGTTCGCTTAGTTCAGATGATGTCAATTAAAATAAAAAAGCGAAACACGCCATCATTTCTGAAGGCATGTTCCGCTTCGTATGTGAGAATAAAATCCGGTGAATCAATCTTTAGACTATCCACCGGCTATCGTAATATTTAGAAAATATAACGGAGACCGATCTGAGCTCTCCATCTTGAGTCAAGGCTGGTATCGTCATTGAATGAATCAGACAATGGCTCTCCACCGTAAAGCGGGAAACTGTAAATCGGTTCACCGGCTGCATTATAACCTGCAAAAGAAAGAGGAGTTTCAGTACTTTTGATTTCCCGAACACCCCAATCTGAATTGATGAAGTTTGCAACATTCAGAATATCCAGGCTCAGCTGGAACGTGTTTTTCTTCCCGCCGATGTTTACATAGAAATCCTGTAAGATTCTTACATCCATCTGAGTGTACCAGGGAGACAAGGCGCCGTTTCTTTCGGCATAATCACCGCGGCGGTCTTTAAGATAATCATCCTGATTGATATAAGCATTCAATTGATCCCAGATTTGATCTTCCGTTCTTGTATCATTGACATCGGTCGGAACAAGATTGATTTCGCTCTGATCTCTGGGAACGTAAATCAAATCGTTACCTGAGATACCGTCACGGTTCATATCGCCTGCATAGGTATATGAGAAACGGTCACCCTGAGCGGCTTCAAAGAACATAGCGACACTGGTGGCAAAATTTTTCTTATATTCTTTTTTATAGGATAAAACGCCTATAAAACGGTGAGTCAGACCATAATCGGAATAACTCAATTCCGGATCATTAGGATCACCGACTATCGGATTTTGCTGGAAAGCGTCCGCGGCAATTTCACCACGACTGCTTGTAAGATCTTTTGCAATTCCGTAGTTATAAGCGATGCTTGTAAATAAACCGTTGGCAAAGACTTTTCTCAACTGAGTAGTAAAGCTGAACTGATAGCCTTCATCCGTGTTGTCAAGAACAATCGCTCCGGCATCAAGGTAGCTGTTTTCACCAACGATACTATTAACTTTAAAAGGTTCAAAATTTTCAGCAGTTGGCGCCGCAAAAATTTCCCTGTTATCCGCGCCCGCGGCATGTTCCGTTGGCTGAGGCATATTATAATTTCTGTGAACAACCGCGTTGATATCTTTACTGTAAATTGCTTCTACCGTTCCGACAAGTCCCCACGGTAATTCTTTATCGACAGCAAGATCTGTTTTCCAAACCTGAGGGAATTTAAAATCTTTTGCGGTTCCGTTTATCTGGAAGGTATAGTATGGTGTAATTGTACTGTTAGCAACCTGATTACCTACCCATACAAAAGGTATTCTTCCCGTGAATATACCGGTACCACCTCGTACCTGAGCGCTGCGGTCTCCGGTTGCATCCCAGTTGAAACCGATACGCGGAGAAAGAAGCGGAGTTGAATCCGGTAATTTACTTACATCCAAATTTGCGGGATCTCCGTTCTCATCTACCCAGTCATATGATTCAATGACAGAGTTTTTCGGAATATCCGTGTAGTAAATAGGCATATCGGTACGCATTCCAATTGACAGCATCAGGCGGTTAGAGAACTGCCATTCGTCCTGAATATAAAAGGCGAGCTGCGCGACGTCCGTTTCATCCATTTTGAATGGATTTTGATTGGAATTTTCGACATCAGCGTTAAAATCATTGAACGTACCCGGATCGTTTGGATCTGTATGAGACAAGAAGTCTTCTACAGAGGAGTATGTATATCCCGGATAATAAAACAGATTGAATGAATTGTTGAATTTAAACAACTCATAGTGAGTACCGATAGTAAGCAGGTGATCACCATGATACACATTGAAATTGTCGGTCAGCTGAAATACATCCTGATCTAACAGGTTATTGGTTGAAAATCTTTCCAGACCAAAAGAAATGTAGGTTCTGCCGTCTTTTTCAATATCAACAGACGGGAAAGGCTCGCTTTTGCTGTCCCGATAATCTCTAAAAGATGTGTAACCAAACTGCAGGTGATTGGAATACTTGTTTCCGAACCGGCTGTTTAATTCACCTACAACCGAATTAATGTCATTATTTATAATATAGCTGGTATTCTCAAAAGGGAGAGCGTTTTTATCCGGTCCGCGACCGCTTGTAGAAATAGCCGGATGAGGAGAAACATCTCTCCATGAACTAAGGTAATTATAACGAAGACTCGCGCTGTGATTCGAATTGATATTCCAATCAAGCTTAGCAAGGAATTTATCATTTTGCGTTTCATGGATATAGTTTTCATAAGCACCCGTTTCATATCCATAAACATTTTTGAGTGTTTCACTGACCACATCCAGATCGGACGCTAATACATTGGAAACATTGGAGCCCGATAAACCCGGACGCGAAGCGACATAATTTGAACCCGGATCTTCTCTTCTTTCAATTTCTCCGTTTACAAAGAAGAACAGTTTATTTTTAATGAGCGGCCCGCCAATTCTGAAACCTGACTGATTATAGCTTAAATCGGGATTAGTCACGGTTGTTCCACTTACCTTATCACCGATCATTCCTTCATTTCTTGTAAAAGTATATGCGGATCCGGTAAACTCATTTGTCCCGCTTTTTGTAACAGAATTAACGCCGGCGCCGGTAAAACCGCCCTGCCGAACGTCAAAGGGCGCTAATGAAACCTGAATCTGATCAATAGCATCCAAACTTACCGGCTGTGCATTCGTCTGTCCGCCCGGAACGGGACTATCCAAACCAAAGGGATTGTTAAAAATCGAACCGTCCAGCGAAAAGTTATTATAAAGCACATTTCTTCCGCCGTAACTATTTCCGGCACTTTGAGGCGTTAATCTTGTCAGATCGCTGGTACTTCTGGAAATTGTCGGCATCTCGTCAATTCTCTGGCTTGAAATAACGGTTGATGCTCCGTTGCGGTCACTGCTGAGGATATTATCTTTATCAGCCGTTACAACGATGGCTTCACCCTCGAACGCCTGCTCTTGTAAATTAAAATCGATTTTCATCTCCTGACCCAGACTCAGATGGATATCAGTTAGCTCCTGCTCTTTATAGCCAACGTAGGTGACGGTGATATGATAAGGACCACCCACTCTTACGTTCTGCAGGTTATAACGTCCATCCACACGGGTGGATACACCGTATTCGGTACCGGTTGGCTCATGGACGGCGATCACAGCAGCTCCGGCAAGAGCTTCTCCGTGAACATCCATCACGATACCGCTCATTGATGAGGTGGTAACACCCTGAGCATAAAGGTTTACTGACAGAAACAGCATGGTAGAGAGAAAAAGGAACCATCTCGTCAGGTTTGGGGTAGAAACTGACATTAGGAAATTCTCCTTGGTTGTTATTATTTTAGTAATTTTGAATAAACATCTTAAAAGAGCACATTGATGAATTTGCTTGCCCGAAATGCGGAAATGCTCTCAGGAATTAAATTTGGAATGAAACCAGAAAATTAGAATTCACTGATTGACCGTTTAAGGACGTATTTTGTCAATGTGTAATTATTGGCAAAACTCCTTTTTTTTAGATTCGACCTCCCTGTTGAATCAGAAGAAAAGTCCATAATAACTGTGTTTTTTCAATTTATAAAAATCAATTTTAATTTTTATCGCCGCGTGTTCCGCTATAGTAAATCCACACGGGAATACTTTTTCAAGGACATTCTTTTGCCGATTCTATATGAACTTTCCCTAAATCCAATGGATTGGAGGAAAGATCTGTGACTGTCAGTAAATCAGCAAACAAGTTAACGCGATTCACAAGTTGGTTATTGACAACTTACCAGAAAGTATAAAAAGAACGATGTGCTTTGTCAACAAAAAAATGGGGATTTAAAATTTTTGATCGCGGTTGAAAGTATCTTAATGAATGATTTTAAAATTATGTCCCTGGGTTGTTTATTTTTATCTGACGGTTTCGTGAGGGTGAATTAAAGAGTATTCATAAAATTCATAATTTGATTAATATGATGATTCATGTGTTCAATATAATCATTTATAAAATATTGGAGAGTGACCGGTTTATTTTTAGGAACGGTCTTCCATGCAATTTTATCCAGGCTGTGATTGTACCTTCTCTTTAGTAAAATTTCTTCCGGTATCTGAGATACAAGATGGATAATATGCAGGTTATATGATTTCCAAAGCGAGATAAGTGAAGGCCAGGACGCGACCCGGTAATTTTGCGCGCGTACCCATGCATCCTGATCATATCCGGGGGAAACAAGATCTTCTGAAAATTGGGCCTGAACAAACCGGCGATGGTTATTCGCGGCGGAATCGATCAAATGCCCCATGATCTCCCTGGCTGACCATTTATCTGTCGCCGGACGCAGAGCGCTGATATTTTCCGGAATTCTGAGTAATTTTTTTTCGGTCAGATTGAGTGTTCTTTTAAACGATTGAAGGGTTGATTGCATTATATATTAAGAATTATTATGATTTGGGCTGACTGATTTATTTTTTATGAGAGAACAGGATTCAATAAATTTGGAAATCTGATCCTTGCTGTTTTCTGAAATTTTCAGAAATTTACATCCCAGGCCGATGTGATTAAGAAAGTGGTGATTTAATAACCATATTATTTCGGATTCAACATTTATCAAATAATTTTGTGAACCGCTTTTCTTTATTTCAACAAATGTTAGTATATCGCCTTTTTTAAACTTATTTTTCTGATCATTTCTAACCGAAAAATACATGCCGCCCAGGCTAATGTTAAAAATATAAGCCGTAAACAGTTCTTTTCGCTCCGGAGAAAAAGTAAATCGTCCGTGCACTCCTTCATCGATAGCGCATGCATATCTCTGATATTTTCTTCGGTCGTCCTGCTGATCCCCCATAATCCCTCTCTGAATGATATTCACTTTTCACGTAAACAGCGATTTAAACCAACGGCAAGGCATTCGAACAACAAAATCTGTTTTGTAGCTATATGTAAATCGTATTCGGCCTTATCTAGCCTTTATTAAGAATTATTTTATAATTTGTTAAATTTTTCTCACATTGAACTGGAAGACGAAATTATTCAGATAAAAAATATCGATACCATATTATTGAGATTTTTGATAAACAGTCTCCATGAATGGTTTAAATCTCTCAAAAATAAAATGATGCCAGACCGCTTTAACCGTCTCCGGAAGGCCCTCTTCGACTTCACCCGCAACATGAACGGATACATTCAGCGCGGTAGAGTCCTTCCCCGCGGTTTCGAACCTATATGTTGTCACCATCTGAACGGCTTTCCCGGACAGACCCAGCGGTCCGTCGAATCTTAGCGCTTTACCCCGTTCGGCATAGATAACCGTAGCGTGCAGCACGCCGTTTCCGCTTTCATCGAAAATTTCATAAAATCCGCCGCCCGGTTTAGGATCAATATAAAATTTCAATGGCGCTTCCGAAAATGAATGATCCCACCATCCGCTGATATCACCGGTGATGGCGTCAAAAACCAATTCCGGTGTGCCCGGCAATGTCAATTGCTGCTCAAAGGAAAAAACGCCGTAATTATTTGGACGATTAGCCGCCGGTTCATTTTTACAGGAAACCAATACGGCAATCACTAAAAGAAGAACCATTTTGCGCCACATTTGTTTCTCCCTTGAGTATGTTTAGCTTTAGGTGATCATAATATCCAATATTTTAATACAAAGATCAAAAATTTTAATGCATCAGGCCGGGTACATGCAACTCCGGAACAATATATACGTTTATATGATTGTGAATTTATTTACACTCAGGATGTACTTCAAAAAATCACAAAGGAAAAAAATGAAACAGATGAAACTGTTCACCATGCTTGCTCTGATCCTTATCCTGTCAGAGACCGTTTTTTCTCAGATTCCCGTAACATCCCAAATCGATTCACTAGCGGGACAATGGCTAAAACCTGATGCTCCGGGTGGCGTTATTGCCGTTATCCTTGACGGCAAAGTCGCTCATAAAAAAGCATACGGGATGATGAACCTGGAAAAAAACCTTGCCGATCAAATCAATACTGTATTTAATATCGGTTCGCTCTCCAAGCAGTTTACGGCTGCTTCCCTGGTTCTGCTGGAGGAACAGGGAAAAATTTCACTTGAAGATGACATCAGAAAGTATATTCCGGAATTCCCTGACTACGGCGCGACTATTACTATCCGTCATTTGCTTAATCATACAAGCGGTATAACCGATTATGACTGGCTGACGGTGTTAACGGGTACCGCCGCGGAGGGAACACTCACCGAAAAGAGCATCTTCCACCTGATCACCCGGCAGCGGCAGCTCAACTTTACTCCCGGAGATGAGTATTACTACAGCAACTCCGGATATTTCCTGGCAGGATTAATTGTGAAACACGTTAGCGGCATGACCTTACCCCAATTCGTTTCCAAAAACATATTTAAACCGCTGGGCATGAACCATTCTTTTATATTTGACAATCCTGACCTTAATCAGAAAAATCTTGCCACCGGCTATATCGCTAAAAACAAACATGAATACACGGAAGAACATTCATTTGCAGGAAATATTGTGGGCGACGGAGGGGTGTGCACAACCATTGACGATATGATTTTATGGGACTCAAATTTCAGTGCCAATAAAATTGGCGGAACCAATTTTACAAAAAAAATGTACCGTCAGGGACTCTTGAATAAAGGCGAATCGATTGATTACGCTCTTGGCCTGCTGATCAAAAAATACCGGGGACTCAATATCGCCGAACACGGCGGTTTTACAGGTGGATTTAAAGCCCATTATCTGCGTTTCCCGGATCAGAATTTATCAGTAATTATTCTTTCAAATCTCGGGAATATAAACGCCAACAAACTGACCTGGCAGATCGCGGAACTCTATTTATCGGAACAGATGGAGGCGAACGAACCAAAGTCGGTTGATCAAGCAGACACGGCGGTTAAAACGGATCTGCCGGAACCGGAATTTGATAAAAAAGTCTATGATGACTATGCCGGCCGGTATGATTTCGGCGGCGGATTTATCATGACAGTCACGCACAAAAACGGGCGGCTTTTCGGACAGGCAACCGGTCAGCCCGCATTTGAATTTTTCCCTGAATCGGAAAACAAATTTACTCTAAAAGTCGCTGACGCGCAGGGTATCTTTCTGCGTGATGAAAACGGCCGGGTATCTAAACTTGAATGGCATCAGGGCGGCCGCACAATGGCAGCAACAAAACTGGAACCGCAAATTCTTACCGAATCGGACAAAATGATTTATACCGGTAAATATTTCAGCCAAGAAATTCAAATGACATATCCCGTGACGCTGGAGGATGGTGAATTGTATCTTGGTCTTCCCAAATTTCCCGAATTTATAAAAATGGAAGTCCCGGCAAAGATGATTCACATTATGAATGATCAGTTCAGTATTCCCTATATGATGATCGAATTTAAGCGTGAAGCGGAAAACAAAATCACCGGATTCACACTGAACAATGAAATCGGGAAAGTGACGCTTGAGTTTACTAAAACGGAATAAACAGGTTTCGAACCCGGCGGCAATATTAATGGACCGGATAGTATTTCGAACGGCGCCGCCTCAACACAGCCTGGTCATTTTATCCGGAATCGGATGAACATTCAGGATAAAAAAACTACCTGATTATCGCTCCCTTTATGACCTTGAGAATTGTAAAAAACAGAATAAACGCGATACTCAGAATTGCCGTAAATATCATGATAGCGTAAAAGAAACTGTATGTTTGACTTATCAGAATGACATACCTGGTGGCCAGGTCACCCATCCAAAGTGTTATTAAATTAAACACCAGAATCAAAACGACAAGGGTGCTGAATCCCGCCCACGTGCCTTTTATATCCGGAGGGCTCAGTCTTATGTGCGATCCGACCGCGAAAACCAGATATAGAAAAACGTAAAATTTCCAATCAGATAACCTTTCGGGATCAATCAATAGGGTGAATACCTGCAATACATTAAAATATACTTCCCTGATAAAGATCCATGCATTATCCGTTGAGCCTGGCGTGGATGTATTTATGGATAAATCGCTTAACGGCCTAAACAGATGGTTTCCCACCAGGAATTTTGCGGAAAAATAAATAACGATGGACCCGAAAAGAATCGGTCCGATGCCAATAAAAAAATTCCCGATTCTATGGTACAAATTCCTGTTATTATAAGTATGTCGAACATAACCCACATAACCTGATTCCAAATTTGGACTAAACAACTTTACTTCTGTTAACTTATGTCCAAATATCAAAGCGAAAGCGGCGTGCCCGATCTCATGAACAACGACTCCAATGGCGGTAAAATAGATCAGAAAATTATAACCGAAAATTGATATAGACTTTTTTTCAAGTATATCCGATATATAATACATAATTAATGATAAAATCAGAACGGGTCCGAGCAGAATAAAAATCTGGCTTAACGTAACTGCGCTAACCCTGATTAGATATAAAATAGCCATACCCGCAAAGCTTTCCATACACATCCTTATTTTCAGTAATCAATTTCTACGCCCAACACTACCAGATGCATCAAAAAGATAAATATGACATAACACAGCGTTTGAAACAACACAAAAGTGGTTGCCGAAAGCAAAATATTTAGCATCAGGATGATGACAAAGGTGAATGATGATAAGAAATATAATTATTATTTACATTAAAACAAATATTGAGATGGCCTTAAATATTAGTCGGAATGACCGAACGGAGAAAAAACAGCCGGCGCTTGACCGGCTGAGAATAAAATAGCAGACTTTAGAATCATGATTCCACAAGTTTAATCGTGAATTAACTACATGCTTTTGACAAGCCCGATCAGATGTCCTTCCGGATCGGTGAACATGGCAAAGGTGACCATATTGGGTATTTCTGTCTCCGGTACCACGGTTTTGCCACCCATTTTTTCCGCTTTTTTTAGGACTAAACGCGGATCGGCGACTTCCACATAAAAAATCGCGTGACTCGGGCTGCCTTTGGCTGCTTCCGCAATGCCACCGCCGATACTTTTCTCGGTTTGGGCATCGATCATCCCATAATTCATGGGATTATCGGAATTGATCCTCCAGTCAAACAACTCGCTGTAAAAGCTTTGTAATTTCTTTATATCCTTGCCTGTTATCTCGAAGTGTACAACCGGTGCTCCCATATTTCCCCCCTTTTGATAGATAGTTTATCTGATAAACGAAAAAATCTTGCTGATCAGTCCGGAAAATTACTTTTATCAGTATCAGTCATTTGAAAAAAATCACTCCCGGACGAAATACAGTTTGAACCGGAGTCTCCGATCCGGCAAATTTACGTGAGCTGCCTATCGCGGGCTTGATAAATTTCGGTCTTCAGACAAAACAGCTTTTCCATTTCGGATAAGTTTCCCGCTATTCTCATTCCAGCGCCAAAATCGCTCTTTTGTAAGATGAACACCGCCGATCCAGCGGTTGATTCCATTGATCTCTATCCAGTCCGCCTGTCCGCGCAGAACCTCAATGCCCGCGGGAGTGATATAAATGCGCTGCTTCCCGTATCCGTTGCCGTTTGGCAACTCGGACGGGATACGAAATGGCTGATCGTTTGATGTTTTGAGCAACGGACGCGCGCCTATGGTGAGATTATGCACATAAGACCAGAAAGGCATGTCTCCCATGAATGGCCGGGTCTCTTTACACTGCGCGCCGGAAAATATCTCATCCGGTTTATTCCTTCCCGCGAGCACAATTTCCAGAATATGTCTTTCCGTGCATGAAAGGCCATTTGATGCGGATGGGAACTGCTTCAGAAGTCTGAGAATGGCGTCCTTTAAAAAACACATGGCTGATGTATCAGCGCGAAGCAATTCTTCCATTCGGCCCGGTTCGGAGGCGGTAAATGCGGTCCATGCCTGATACCCCGTTTCCAGTTGATCCGGTGTCACATCAGTTCTGCCGCGATAAAACTGACCGATCAGGTTAAAATCGGTTGGCTTCATATCCCGCGGAATGGTAGCGCTGCTCAGCTTTGTCTGCCTGAGATTTCTGCCCCTGAACCATCCGAATAATTGAAGCAACTGAAGCTGATCATACAGATCGTCATCAAACCAGAATATAACCTCTTCGTGTTCTTTAAAATGCACCAGTATATTATCACGTTTATTAAAATCTCGTTGAACCGTCCGGTAATTACCCCAGCCGTTTCCCGCGATAAACTTTGCTCTGGTCACCGACAATTCATTTAAACTCACGTTTCCGGGAACCGGCCCCTCGTGCAATACATCTTTCCAGGGAAGCACGATTCCCGGCATATTCGCGCAGCGCAGCAGTTTCGCGGTAATATCACCGTTGGTTATATGAAGCATTTTACACCTGCCGAGTTCGGATTTGTATATGTTTTTATTTAGGAACACTACCCGTTCCGGCCATCGGGCAAGCCGCTTTGCGGCCGGATCTTTTTACATCTGTTTCTGAATTCATCCGGATGTCCGGACGCCCACACAGGGATTCACCCTACTCAAAACTCTTAACTCTTACACTCTTTACTCTTAACCTTCTTACTTCCTACTTCCTACTTCCTCTTTTCTTCTTTACAGATTAAACAGAAAGAATTTTTGCCCTTCGGGTGTCGTGATAATCACATTTGAATCATTCCCGAAGATCCCGCCAAAAAATTCCACAGAGTCAACTCCTGCATTCTCAAACTCTTTGACTCTTTTCGGGACATCCGGCGCGTAATACGTGATAGCGGGCTGTTTGAAATCCCGTGTCTGATGGAGCCCGATATAATTCATCCCGTCCGATATAATCGCCCAGGGATATGGCTGTTTGTTATAGGCTTTCTGTTCAAATCCCAGACCTTCCCAGAATTTCATGGATAAATTCAAATCTTTTACGGGATGGCAGACTTCACCGAAGATACCGCATTGTTTGTTTGGATATCTTTCCGGTTCATAGAAGTATTTTTTCGGAAAATTAAACAGATGATACCCCTCCGGTATGTACATTCCGTTTGGATGCCGGTTTATCAATCCCACTTTAAAATTATCCGGACTCGAAAAAATGCCCATAAAAAATTTCCCGTCAGGATCAGAAGTTTTAAGAAATTCAATTCCCGACTTTTCAAGCTCAACCACTTTACTCTCCATACCCCCGTCAAAATAGTTCAATCCCATATATTCACGGCCATCCTGATTCAAAAGAATCAGCAGCGTTCCGTCTGATATCTGCATCCACGGATTCGGGTTTGGGCTGCCGGCCTTCTTTACGAAACCTAATTTTTCATAGAAGTTAAAGGACTGTTCAACATCTTTTGTCCCAATGGAAATTTGTGAAGCCATGCCTAACTTATGCATGATAAAGGTCTCCGTTTCAAATGAATGACGAAAAACAAATCATTTTTGGCCCGCGAACTTGTCGGTCAACAGCCGGTTTTACCCGAACATTTCATATAACTAATTCATTATGAAAAATGCCTCCCGAAAAATTCGGAAGGCATCTGTTATTTTATTAAACGCTGAGAAGATAGGCAACTGCTAGCCCACGGATTAATCTGAACTCATTATTTATTCAGCTCCGCCGCAGAAACATTTTCGGGGTAAAGAACTACTCTGAAATAATTATCAGTATTCAGATATCTGTTGGCCGCCTTCTGAACATCCCCAACGGAAAGCCTGTCAATTCGGTCTCTGGTATTTAAAATGTCCTCCGGATCAATGCCGTTAAAATTTCTGTACTCCAACGATCTGAGCCAATAATCATTATCCTTAAGATTGATCTCGAGTTCTCTGGTATCCATTTCTTTCACTTTATTAAGATATTCCTTTGTTGTGCCGTTGTCTTTTAAATCGCTGATCACCGTGAAAATTTCTTTTGTAAGTTCTTCAACCCGTTCCGGATCTGAGCCAAACGATATCTTAATTCTGTATCTTTCAACCGGAAAGTGTGAGAATATTCCTGAAACACGCACACCGTAAGTGCCGCCCAGATCTTCACGGATGCGCTCACGCAGCTTGATATTCAGAATTGAAACCATCGCGTCGGCCCTGTATTGTTCATCGGGACTCCACTCAAAAGGGCCGGTGAATGTGATTGAATTAAGGCTTTTCTGTTCAGATCCTCCATAAAGCGTTTTTTCCATAATTCCCGTAGGATATTGGTAAGTCAGGTCACCCCAGATTTCCTTTGAATTGTTTGACGGGAGTCCGCCGATCCATGTTTCAATCAGTGGCCGGATGGATTCGGGATCAAAATTCCCCACAAAGAAAAATGTGAAATCCCCGGCATCTTTAAACCGGTTTGAATAAATTTGAACTGATTTATGTAGATTCATCTCCCGCAAATTAGAAGTGTTAAGAGGTCTGAAACGGGGATGGTTCCCGGTGAGTAAAGAAGTGACGGTATCCTGAAAAGCGGCTTCAGGATTTGTGTCACGGTTACGGTAATACGATTCAATCCACGCTTTGTATGATGAATAGGTGGTACTGTCTTCCCTGGGTTGCGTAAAATAAAGATACATTAACTGGAATAATGTTTCCAGATCCTGCGGGGAAGCCTGCCCGGAAAATCCTTCCGTAATCTCACCGATGTACGGGGATATTCTGACTACCTTGCCGGACAGCATTTTTTCCAGCTGAATCTTGCTGAATTGGGCCACGCCTCCGTCAACCACAATGCCGGTGGCTGTTTTCGCGGCTACCAGATTAGAATCAGGAATCATTGATAAACCGCCCGGGCTGAAAGCGGTAAACCGGATATCATCATTCTTAAAATCAGTCGGTTTAAGAAAGACCTTAACACCGTTCTTCAGTTTCCACTCGGTCAAATCAATACTTTTGTGATATTTTGTCTCGATGACCGGTGATGCGTCCGGTATAAAATCGACCAGCGGTTCATCCGTCGCGTCATCCACATACGCATCGGAACTGCTTTCCGCGACCGAGGCGATAACCGCCGATAATTCGGTCTCATTCGGGATAGTAACCGATTCTTTTTCGGGAGAATTGACTAAAATGGTACGGTTGTTCTCTGTCAGCCACTTTGAAGTGAGGGCGTCCACCTCCTCCAGTCTGATACCGGGTAAATATTTTTTGTAAATCTCATACTCAATAACGATTCCGGGAATCGGTTCATCTTCGAGAAAATTGCGGATATATTCCGCCGCGAACCCGGCAGATTCAGCCTTGCTCCGCTCCTTATAGGCCTGTTCCATACCCCGCAGCAGCGAGGCTTTTTCACGTTCAAATTCTGATTCGGTAAAACCAAACTCCTGCACGCGTTTCGCTTCCGTCAGAAGCGCGTTCATGCCCGCCGGAATCCCGTTTTCCTTGACCATCGCAGAAAGAATAAAGTAGGCGCCGTTTCTGACGAAGCGGCCTTTCCCGGAAATGGCGTAAAAGAAAGGCGGATCAGCCTGACTTGTTAACTCATCCAGCCGCTGATTTAACATATTGCTGTAAAGGCCTTCAATAATAAGATTCCGGTAGTCGGTAACGGTCTCATCTCTTGTTAGCGGCAGTTTATGATAGATACTGATAACCGATCTTGTGGCCTCCGGGTCAGATACGATGGCGTAACGCGGTAGTTCATGATCCGGAATTTTATAAAGCGGCCTGTTTTTTGGATTTACCGCGGAAGGTATGGCGCCAAAATGCTCTTTGATTAAATCCTGTATATATTCAGGATCGAAATCACCGACCGCAATGACCGCCATCAGATCCGGCCGGTACCAATCCTTATAAAACTTCTTTAAGGTCTCATATTTAAATGTGTCCAATAACGCCTTTTGGCCTATGGGAAGACGCTCCGCGTAACGGGAATCTTTAAATAAAACCGGCAGTTGCTTATCACGCATGCGGGCATCGGCCCCTCTTCCCAACCGCCACTCTTCAATGATGACCCCTCGTTCTTTGTCGATTTCCGCATGATCGAAGGACAACGCGCGCGCCCAGTCTTCCAGCACCTGAATGCCCTTCTCGACAATGCCTGAGCTGTCGGTCGGCAGCTGCAGCATGTACACCGTTTCATCAAAACTGGTGTAAGCGTTGATTTCCGGGCCAAAACGCATTCCTACTGATTCCAAATAACTGACCAGTTCCTGTTTTTGGAAGTTTTCAGTTCCATTGAATGCCATGTGTTCCACAAAATGCGCCAGCCCCTGCTGATCATCATCTTCAAGAATTGATCCGGCGTTTACCACCAGGCGTAATTCAGCTCTGTATTCCGGCGTGGCATTTTTCCGGATATAATAAGTCAGTCCGTTATCCAGCTTGCCTTTAATGATGGCCGGATCAACAGGCAGAACGTCCTCCGGGTTCAAAGGCGCCGAAATGGGGATCAGTTTAATTTCCTGTTTTGCTCCTGTACAGGAAAGGATGAACAATAACAGCAATGATCCTAAATACAGTTTTAAATGTTTCATTATAGATCTCCGGATTTATTATCAATAAATTATGCCGAAATTATGTGAATTGATTATACGTCCCTATTCAACGGGATAATTGATCTTCCCCCGCGCGATTAGTTCCGAAGGAAGGAGTGTTTGATAAATGAATTCATTCATGGGTGCAGGGATCTTTTTCTCCGCGGCGAGACGAGTTACCGCTCCGTTCTGCGCTTCAAGTTCAGATGGTCTGCCGGCCATGATATCCCGCTGCATGGATGCCGTGCCGTACTCGGGGAGACTATCCACAAAAGCCATTGTTCTTTGAACTGCATCCGTGAACAAATCAACACCGGAAGCCCGGGCAAGTTCAAAAATCTCATGCATGGCGCTCACCATCATTTTTCTGGTTTCCGGCAGACTTCGCAATACACCCACCGGAGCTCGTGTCACCGCGCCCATTCCGCTCAGGGAGGCGATAAACAGAAATTTCTCCCATAAGGCTGTCTGAATATTTTCAGGGATGGTCGCATGGACACCGCTTTTTTCAAACAGATCGCGAAGCTCCTCGGTACGCGCGCTTTTTTGATTATCTGATTCACCAAAGGCAATGCGCGGCTCGGTTCCGGAATGCCTGATGTGTCCGGGTCCGGAAACTGAGCTGATGATATGACACAAACCCGGCACGACTTTTCCCTTGCCAAAAATCTTCACGTATTCCCGCGGCGTGTCCACACCGTTTTGGAGCGTCAGGATAAATGTATGCGGTCCCACCATCGGATCAAGCATTCTGGCTGATTCCGCCACCTGCCACGCTTTTACCGACGAAATAACCACATCCATTATACCCGCGTCAGACACATTGTCTGTCGCCTTCACGGGATGAACTAAAAAATCACCCTTGATACTGTCCACCCGCAAGCCCTTACTTTTCATGGTTTCGAGATGGGCTCCCCTGGCGATAAACGTAACATCGACGCCTGCTTCAGCTAACCGTCCTCCAAAATAACCGCCGACGCCTCCGGACCCGAAGATGGCAATACGCATTTATAAATTCCTTTGTTTTAAGCATTCATCTTATAATAACTGCCGGATTAGTTATTTTCAAATCCGAATTAAAAATTTATGCTCTTTGAATTTAATCTTACAAGGAATAAATTGAAACATATAAGCTCTTATAACAACGATGAACCGCTCTGTTCTAATCCTTGAAAAATACAAATATTATTTTATATAATCGGAGGCAGGCTATGAAAAAATTGCTGTTATTATTAATCGTACTTTCCATTCCGGCATTCGCTCAGGAGAACCTGGTGTCCGAGCGAGTGCAATACAAACATGGTGATACATCTCTGCGGGGTCATATGGTATATGATAAAACGATCGAGGGGAAGCGTCCCGCTGTCCTTGTCATTCATGAATGGTGGGGGCTCAATGAATACGCCCGCCGCCGCGCGGATCAGATGGCGGAATTGGGCTATGTCGCCTTCGCGCTTGATATGTACGGCGCTGGTGTTTGGCTGAAATCGGCATCGGAAGCATCGGTTTGGGCGGGAAAGTTTTACGAAAACCGGCAATTGATGCGGGACCGGGCAAAAGCAGGGCTGCAAATCCTGCTGGAGCATAAATTGACAGACACTTCACGGGTTGCTGTGATTGGTTATTGTTTTGGCGGATCCGTCGCGCTGGAACTGGCGCGATCAGGCGTCGATATATCAGGAGTCGTCAGTTTTCATGGAGGTCTTTCGACACCCAACCCGGAAGACGCGAATAATATCAAATGTCCGATACTGGTTTTACACGGCGGGGATGACCCGAATGTGCCCCCTGCTCAGGTTGAAGCTTTTCAGAAGGAAATGAGAGAGGCCGGTGTTGACTGGCAGATGGACATATACGGGGGCGCGGTTCACGCATTTACCAATCCCGCCGCAGGCGATGACAACTCAAAAGGGGCCGCGTATAACGAAAAAGCCGATAAACGATCATGGCAGGCTATGAAGGACTTTTTTGCGGAAATCTTTGTTACCGGTGACGGAGCGAAATCCAATTAATTATCAGTAAAACCATCACCCCTTAACCTGATACAACTTTCAAACCGATGATGCCTGAAATGATCAGCAGGATGAAAAACAAACGCAGAATATGTGTCGATTCATTGAAAAATATGATCCCGAGGATCACGGTACCTACAGCTCCGATCCCTGTCCACACCGCATAGGCGGTTCCGACGGGAAGACCTTTTAACGCTTTTGCCAGAAACAGGATACTGATCAGCATTGTTATGGCGGTAATAACAGTCGGCCAGAATTTGGTAAATCCTTCCGAATATTTCATACTGATGGCCCAGGCGGTTTCAAACAGTCCCGCGATAAATAAAAAAATCCACTCCATTAGCACACCTTTCTACGGTTTTATAATCAGCATCATTTGACAAGCATCCTGAATGCAGTTCATGAATATTCTTTCCGGGTGATGAGTGAAAAGACTTAAAAATCAAACTGATCCTACCTATTTAGGATAAGGGATCAATTTTTTGAATAATCATAATCGTATGATCATCCACACGTTGGTTTTCACCATAAAATTCGTCCAGCTCATCGATAATTTTCCGGAGAATTTTATTCGCGTCCGCGCCTCTCATTTCTTCCAGAATTCTCCTGAACCGCTCATCCCCGTAAATTAAATTGTTATTCTCATTGCCGGAATTTCCATCTGGACGCGCGGCTTCCACCACGCCATCCGTGTAAAGAACCAGCATATCATCCGTGTTGAGTGTTATATCGATCGTTTTTATGGATTTTTTAAACACCTGCTTTGAGTTTGTGAGGCCAATGCCGAGACCCGGCTGATCAATTTCCGCTATTTCCCCTCCATCGCCGGCAGGCATTAAATACGGCTTTGTGTGGCCCGCCCGAATAAAGCTCAGTGTCTGATTTTGTAAATCGATCAATCCGATGACCGCGGTGACGAAAATCTGTTTATCATTGATATGATTGGCAAAATATTCATTTAGCCGCTGCGCGATCTCCGCGGGTTTTACGGTAAACTGCGCCGAATACCTCAGCAGACTGATAAACTGCGCCATGTAGAAAGCGGCCGATGATCCCTTCCCTGAAACATCGCCGATGGCAAAGAGAAAATGATGATCGTCTAATGATAAAAGATCATAAAAATCACCGCCGACTTCCGTAGCGGTTTTCAGATCGGCAACAATCTTATAGCCCTTCACATCCGGCAGGCTTTTGGGAAGAAGGCTGAGCTGTACATCCCGGGCGATTTTAAGCTCCTGATCCAGACGGTCTTTTTCCCTGGCGGTCTCAATGGTTTCCTTTAATTTGGATCCCATACCGTTAAAACGGTCCGCCAGTTCAACAAACTCATCTTCACCTTCAAGAATAACCTTATAATCAAGATTACCCGAGGATATCTCACGAATTCCCGTCTTAAGCTGATCAAATTTCCTGACAATGATACCGTTAATCTCCGCGCCAAATTTGATCACACGCCGGGTGATGAAGGAATTGAAGAGAAAATAGATACCAAAGAGCAGCAATATGATCCGAACCATCACTTTTCCGATGTGACTGTCCAGCACGGAGAGATAGATATCAAACGCAAAGTAAGCCGACTGTTCATTGTCACTGCCGATGACCGGCAGAAAAAGTTCGCCGATGATAAAATGACGGGGGAAATGCTTTTCATGAAATGCCGAAGCCTTTGTTTCATAATCCCGGTCATTTTCATCAATTTCAGTCCGTGTGGCCTGATTCAGATTATTGGATAGAATCCCGAAAGGAAAGATTTTGATCTCATGGTCACCCTGCCAGAAATCAAATTTATACATCGTCTCGCGAAACAGGTTTGGACTATAAACATAAGCCAGAACTCCCGTACCGGCAAAAAGCGAAATATGTTCCGAGATTCTTTTGATAAATGCCGTATCCAGCTTCACCAGATGAAATGACGCGGAAAACGTATCGGGCGACGTGAAATACAGAAAATAATCATCCCCTCCTCCCGACGTATCTGTCGGGGTAAAAGCTAATATGCCCGTATCGGGATTTCTCACTGAAAAAGATCTTGTCTGATACCCCTTCAGGCTGATGGAAGAGGGAATACGGGGAAATGAATATACCGGGTAATCATTTCCGGAAACCTTTTTCCCGCTTGCGATCTGTCCCATTTCGTGATGAATGGTTTTTCTTAAATTCTGCGCCTGCCACCCTGAAATAAAAAAATAGAACAGTGTCAGCAGTGTCACCATTTGGATAAGTTGTGGAAATGTGGACTGGAACAGCCCTGAGATTTGCAGCTTTCTGGATAAACCGGCATGATTGTACACCAAAACCATCGGTATTTTGATGATCAGCGCCAGCAGGTATATTCTTATCAGAAGATAGATATAATAAGGGACACTGAAAAAGATGATTTCATTTTCGGTAATGCCTGATTTTAACTGCCTGAACAAAAAATCATCCAGAAATACTACAAAAAGGAATAGAAAAATCAGAAAATAGATCCATAATTCAATCTTCGTAAGACGTTCAAGCCAGACAGTTCTCTTAAGCAGGACGGCAAAAAGCAATAATTGAAACAGATATAAATAATAGATGTGATCATAAAAAACGATCGAATGAGCAAGCAGTCCCAGAAAGATATATCCGATTAATATACTCTGTTTAATACCGGAATAATTCGGGTCCGGCATATCGTCTTTTTCATTTTTGCTTTCGTCTTTCCGTCTGTTTTCGACAATCAGCAAACCAAAGAATAAAACAATGAACGCCAGAACAAATTTCTGTAAAAATATCTGAAGGCCGCCAATATGCGTTGACAGTCCTGATTCAGCCGTGACGGTATTCAGCAATAAATACTCGATCCCGTAGAAAACAAGGATCACTATAAGCAGGAATTCAACCGGCGGATGAAGCTTTCTTAATATCTCTTTATTGAGCCGGTACCAGAAATAAACGTGAATAAGCAGCGCGGCCGGCCAAAATCCGGAAGCATCTGAAAACAATCCGGTCAACGCATAAAATGATATGATCCACCCGGATATAAAAAAAAGCCACCGGTAAGCGCGGTTTTTTTCCTGTTTACAACTGGCGGTAAATTGAATAAAGCGGGTGTGAACGCGAAACAATGGCGGCTCCGTAGTTTTAAGTTTCTGATAAAATTAATATAGAGGAGAAAGTTAAAAAAGTTTCACAAAAAATTAAAAGAGGGGGTTAAAAATAAAAACAGGACTGAAAAAGGGAATCATCCTTGATCCCGATTCCAATCCCTTAATTCCATGGAGTTATCACATCATGAAGATTCGACTCCTTAAATGAGCACATGAATTATTACATCCGGGTGGTCAGTTTCTGACCAGTAAAATTGTTAAGGCTTTATGGCTTCAATCGTTGCTGAGACCACAAAGTCTTCAATTTCTTTTCCCGGAACCCATTCCCGGATAAATGATTTGCTCTCATCCTTTGGCTTAATCCTGATATTTAAAAACCCGGCTTCCGCGATCATATTTCTCAGATCATCTAGAAAGGCCGCTCCTGAAATGCATCCCGTGTACAGGGCAAGATCCGCTTTGATCGGGTCGGGTAGCGGAGCCGTAGCTACAATATCCGAAACAGCCAGACGCCCACCCGGTTTGAGAATGCGGAATGCCTCATTAAACACACGTTGTTTATCCGGGGATAAATTGATGACGCAGTTGGAGACGATCACATCCGCGGTCTGATCAGCTACCGGCAGGTTTTCGATTTCACCCAGACGAAACACTACATTACCGGCTTTTATCTTTTCAGCATTCTCCCGGGCCTTGCTGATCATTTCCGGAGTCATATCCACGCCAATCACATAACCGGTGTTACCAACCGCTCCGGCGGCAAGAAAGCAGTCGATCCCCGCGCCGCTCCCCAGGTCAACAACCGTTTCACCCGGCTTGAGAGCGGCGATTGCCTGCGGATTTCCGCAGCCCAGTCCCAGATCCGCTCCTTCGGGCAGCATGGCCAGTTCTTCAGCAGAATAACCAAGCTGCTCAGAATTATCTCTTGTCAGTGATTTGTCATCCGCCGGCGAACAGCAGGATGAGGGAGCGCAGCAGGACGAGGCGATATTTCCATAATTATCCCTGACCGCCTGCCTGACTTTGTCATTACTTTGTTCACTCATATCTGTAAACTCCTTTCTTATTGTTGTCATCTATACATATAGACGGGTAAGATCCAAAAAAGACGCAGGAAGAAGAAATGGGAAGATAAAAGATAAAAGAAAAAAGAGCTAGGAGTAGGGGCGACCCAATTTGGACGGCCCGGGTATTACACGACAGTCTGCCGTACCTGTCATCCCGGAGGGATCTTTGTCTATCTCGGTAAATTCTGTAGTAAACCCCGAATGAACCGGGGCAATGCTTCGGGGCGAATTTTCTGTCCGAGTGGAATAAATTGAAAATAGATAAATTATACACGAGTTAAAATTCGCCAAGGCTTTTTGCTACTTTTTGGCCTTCAAAAAGTAGGGAGAAAAAAGTTAGAGGTGGGAAGTAAGAAGTTAAGAGAAAAGAGTCAAAAACAGTCGGAACTGTGACCTGTCTGCCTTTGGTGGATCACATGATTGAATGATTTCATGATTAAGAATCCAAAATCTTAATCCCTCATATTCAACTACTGCCAGTCATCCCGGAGGTATCTTTTTCTGTGTTCGTTTATGATGAAAAAAAAGAAAGAACAATAGTCTGAATTCGTGCGAGTTAAAAGTCGCTGTGTTTCAGAAGGCGGCTCCCGGAGTATGTTTTTTAGGTTACGGGAGTATTTAGTTTAAAACATTAATGGCCCGGAACATGTCTGTTAAGCCGGCCTTTATCCCCGCAACTTCCCATCGCTTTGAACAGGTAACGATTTTTGTGTTTCCGAAATAATTGAAACTTTCAATTATTTGTTGAAAATATTTATTATTTAATTATATTTTGTACTGATCGTTTTTTATAAAAATCTTTACTTCAAACAACACAGCATTTTTTTGTTCTGTTCACGACAAGCAACAGAGTTTATCATAAAAGTATTTTTTTCTTGTTATAACGGTTTTGCTGACAATATCAAATTTCCAATAATCAAAAAGCGTCTAGAAATGTCTAATCTAAACCCCAAATATTATTAGGATTATGCAGTATAATAATATGTTGAGCCTTCCAGTAAAAAATAATATAGTTCCCATATTGGGAACTTTATTCTTGACATTATTAAGGGAACCGATTAGATTATGCATGTAATCAAACGAAAAACATTGGTTGAATTTTATCAAAGACCCGGGCATCAGGATGCCAAGAGGGTTTTGGAAGCATGGTATTATGAAACCAAACATGCCCAGTGGACCTCCCCAGCAGATATTAAAGCTCTGCACAGATCTGCGAGCTTTCTCAAGGATAGTCGTGTCGTTTTCAATATCGCTGGTAATAAGTATCGATTGATTGTCAGAGTTAACTACGATTCGAAAACGGTATTTGTGCGTTTTATTGGCACGCACCGAGATTATAATAAAATTGATGCAGAGGTGATCTAAATGATTAACCGCCTTATAAAAAATGAAAAAGACTATGACATGGCACTATCACGCATTGAACAACTCATGCATGCCCAATCTGGTACCACTGAGATGGATGAGTTGGAACTGCTAACAGCGCTTGTGGAAATGTATGAAGAACAACACTTTCCGATTAGTCATCCTGATCCTATTGATGCAATAAAATTTCGTATGGAACAGCTTGGATTGGTTCAGAAGGACATGATTCCATATATCGGTACAAAAAGTAAGGTCTCTGAAGTTTTAAATGGCAAACGACCTCTTACCTTGGCTATGATGAGATCTTTGAACAAAAGTTTTGGTATTTCTGCTGAGGTACTGCTGAAGGAGCCTGGCGCTGATTTTCCGGACCAGATTAAAGATATGGAGTGGTCCAAATTTCCACTACTTGAAATGGCAAAACGCAACTGGATTCCAAAGTTGGATGACATAAGGGAAAAAGCCGAAGAATTGATACATGATTTTATTGAACAAGCCGGTGGACTGGATACCGTTCCGAAACCATGCTTCCGTCAAGGAAAAAGAGGCCGGTATAATTCTAAGATGGACTTATTTGCCCTTACCGCTTGGTGTATTCGTGTGCAGTCTATAGCCCGAAAAAATCCGTTAAAAACAAAATATATTAAGAATTCTATAAATTTGAGTACTATGCAGGAAGTCGCGCGGTTGAGTTATTTTGATGACGGCCCTTTGATTGCAAAAGAATATCTTGAGAAACATGGAATACATCTGATTGTGGTTCCCCATCTTCCTAAAACTTACCTTGACGGCGCTGCTATCCTTTTGCCAGATGGGACTCCGGTCATCGGCCTAACTCTTCGATATGATAGAATTGATTATTTCTGGTTTTGCCTTTTACATGAACTTGCCCATGTTTCAAAACACCTATCGGCATCTGATCGATTTATTATAGATGACCTGGATCTCCGGGGGCAAAAGGTTGAAACAGAAGATCTAATCGAGAAAGAAGCAGATGAAATGACCCGTAATGGACTTATTCCAAAACGAATATGGGATAGAAAACCGATTTCTGGCAAAGCGTCAACATCAGAAGTATACGCCTTAGCGGAAAAATTAAAGATCCATCCTGCCATTATTGCTGGGATAATCCGTTTCGAACAGAACAACTATAAGTTGCTATCCAGACATATTGGCAATAAACAGATTCGAAAACATTTTGCCGATAGCTTTATTGCAAAGGCATCGTGAAAAGGGATTTCACTGTCTTTGTAAATGAGGGTAAATCAATGCATAAAAGCCCAACCAAGGCAGGTGGCGTGACGGCAAAAGGCCGCCGTGCCTTATACCGAGTGTTAGTTGCAAAGAAGAATAAAAATGAATGACAAACAAAAAATTTCATTTCCTGATTTATCTTTTTTTAAATTTGATAATTCTTATGTATCATTTGATGGAATCATCAGTTTTCTTGCAGGTGTTTGTGCAAATAGCTATGTCTTAGATTCTTCTTTGGGGAACAGTGAACTTTATAAAGAAAAGCATTATATCTTTTTCGAAGGAAGAGCAAATGCAACAAACAAAATATACTATTTTTTCCCTTATGATATTTTTAATTACTTAACAAATAATGAGTGGCCAAAGCAGATTAAACTATATTATAAAGAGAAATCAGGTCCATATAGTGAAGAGTCTAAAAAAGGTATAAATGGTTTTTCACAAGTATTTATGAATCTAGGGCAAGCAATGTACATTCAATTTTGGGAAAGCATAAAAAGTAAAATTATAAAAACTTTTGGAAAAGATCATAAAATCTGGCCAAGTTTATTTTTATTTGGTTGGATAATAAGAAATGCATTGGCACATAATTTTAAAATAATGATTAATAATCCAGAAATTGATAAGGTAGAATGGAATAATCTCTCGTATGGATTTTCGAACAGTGGAATCAATATATCAGATGAAATAATGTTTATAGAATTAATAGTACTAATGCGAGAGATTGAAGACCAGCTAAGATAAAGCTATACTCTAATCAATCAAATATTAGGGGTGGCAACTAAAAAAATGTTGTACGAGGAATTTTACATACAACGATGAGTTTTGAAACCGGGAGTACTTTCAACGTAAAACCCGGTGAACATTAACGCTACCGAACCCATAAAATTATCAATATCAATTGACACTCTAATTTCAGAATGCCCTCTCTTCCCTCTTCAGCATCTGTTTTACCAGGCCAAAACCCAGCCAGATAAATATCCCGGTAATTCCGGCGCTGTACCACCGGTTCACCGACCATCGGGAAAACAAGTATTTCCCCGATGGTCCCGATAATCACGGTCAACAAAATATACCCGTACAAACCAAATCGCATTAATTTTAGCCGGCAATTAGCGGTTTAATGAATGATCGGATGCGTCTTAGTATCTTTTTCCTGCTTATCCTGCAATCCGTTTCCTCATGATCAGAAAACAATATCAGTTTATATAATTACCATTTTGGGTATTGACACTACCGAGATAAACATATTTTTAAACTATTGTTTGTGGCGGTTTATATTTTCAGTTAGATTGGTAGTATGAATACCAAAAAGCAAACAAAATTAAACCCACTGTTAACCAAATGGAAGCGTGGAGTTGTTTATACGCAAACCTGGTTAACAAGTCTTGGGTACAATCATGATCTGGTGAAATCATATCGCAGAAGCGGTTGGATAGAACCCTTGGGTGGTGGCGCCTACAAATTATCCGGTGATACGGTTGAATGGGCTGGTGGGCTGCATGCTTTACAGCAGCAGAAAAAACTGGATGTTCACGTCGGCGGGCGCACCGCGCTGGAACTTAAAGGATACGCTCATTATGGCAGGCAAGGCGGGGAAAAATGTTTCCTTTATGCACAAAACGGTACAAACTTGCCTAAATGGTTCAAAAATTTTAACTGGAATGTTGATCTTGTGTTTAAGGCAACAAATTTATTTCCTGCAAATATAAAAATGAGTCTTATGGAATATTCATTTAAGGAAGTGAACATACAGATATCATCCCCGGAAAGGGCCGCACTGGAAATGCTCTATTATGTACCTGTTTTGCAGGGTTTCGATGAAGCATACCATATTCTGGAAGGATTATTGACCTTGCGTCCTGAACTGGTGCAAGAGTTAATGGAAAAATGCAGATCGGTTAAAGTAAAAAGATTATTTCTCTTTATGGCGGAAAAAAGTGAATTACCCTGGTTTGACCAGCTAAACATAAAAAGAATAAACTTAGGCAGCGGTAAGCGAGTTATCGTGCCAAACGGCGTATTAGATAAAAAATATCTGATCACAGTGAGAAATAGCTAAAATGAAAGAAACCCGGTTTTATCAACAGGCAGAATTACTGCTGCACATTCTTCCCTTTGTTGGCAGAAACCGCATCTTTGCCCTAAAAGGCGGAACGGCCATTAACTTTTTTATACGAGAACTGCCCCGCTTATCTGTTGATATTGATTTAACCTATCTGCCCATTGATAATCGTGAAAAAGCGTTATCAAATATTTCCAATCAGTTAAAACAGTCTTCTGAACAGATAACAAGCAAAATGGCGGATGTTCAGCTTACCTTTAAATATGCAGCAAAATCTAAAACTATTGTCGGAATGGTTATATCGCGGAAAAATGTATCTGTGAAGATTGAACCAAATCTTGTCCTTCGTGGATCTGTTTATGAGCCTTCAAAAAAATTATTATGCAAACCGGCTCAGGAAATGTTTGGAATAAGCGTTTCTTTTTTAACATTGTCAACAGAAGACCTATATGGCGGTAAAATATGTGCTGCCCTGGATCGTCAGCATCCACGCGATTTATTCGATGTAAAACTATTGCTCGAAAACGAAGGCTTTAACGAGAGGATAAGAAAAGCGTTTATTGTTTATCTGATAAGCCATTCCCGGCCCATCGTTGAACTGTTAAATCCAAATTTAATTGATTTTAAATCTACTTTTGAATACGAATTTTACGGAATGACCGATCATCCGGTTCAATTGGAAGATTTACTGCATACCCGAGACGATTTGATCAGAAAAATTAATACAGACCTATCCGAAAACGAACGACGCTTCATCTTATCCGTCAAAAGTGGAGAACCTAATTGGAATTTATTTGGCTTGGATCATATAAAGTCCATGCCGGCAGTATTGTGGAAATTGAATAATATAAAACAAATGGATCCCAAAAAGCATAAACAATCTATCGATAAACTTAAAAAATATCTTGAATTGTAGAGCTATGGATGCGATTAATAACAATTATTAGCGTGCCTTCTATTACTCGGTTCGAGTTTAACACATGCCCCGAACGATGATTTTCAATTCTGCTTAAGGTTTTTGAGCTGGTTTACCGTCAGCCACTGCCAATACTGTAAAATTCCCCCAACCCATTGACTCCCTAATTTCAGAATGCCCTCTCTTCCCTCTTCAGCATCTGTTTTACGAGGCCAAAACCCAGCCAGATAAATATCCCGGTGATTCCGGCGCTGTACCACAGGTTCACCGGCCCGAATGTTTCATAGATCCAGGTTCCCGTGGCGGGCCCTACGACAAAACTGATAGCAAAACTGAACGTAAACATCCCCATATATCTGCCGCGGTTTCGGTCGGTGGCGCGGTTGGCGATAAATCCCCCGGCCAGCGGAAATACCAGCATTTCACCAATGGTCCAGACAACCACGGTAAACATCATATACTCATAAGAATCACCAAACGGAATAATTCCAAATCCTCCGAATAATAACAAAGAACCAATCCCCATAATTTTCACCGGGTCGGCTCTTTCCAAACGATGCACCAGTGGCATTTCCATAAAAACAACCAGCAATGCGTTTAATGCCAGAAGAAAGCCAATATTATTCTCAGGAAAACCGGTGACCTGTCTTAGATACAGGGGCCATGTGTTAAATATCTGCACAAAGAGTATACCCATCACCAGGAGTAACCCCAACATCGACAAAAACACTAAATCACGCCATGGGGATATATCAGCCGGGCTGCTTTCCTCCGGCGGCGCCTTTTTGAATTTCACCTTATGAAAAAACAGCCAGAAAAATACCGAGGCAAAAATGCATGTCAGCCCGTCTGCCCAGAACAGGTAATGGTAGTTCATCGTGGCCAAAACGCCTCCAACCGCGGGACCGATGGCAATGCCAAAATTAATGGCAAGACGGTTCAGAGCGAATCCGCGGGAACGGAGTTCCGGCGGGCATGCCCCGGCAAGCGCCGTGGCGTTGGCCGGCCGGAAAGAATCGGCCACGGCGGCAAGCAGGAATAAAGTGACGGCGATAGTAACCGGAGTTGTCACATACCCTAAAATGATGAATCCGATTCCCGAGAAAAGGAGACTGTATAACTGAACCTTGCCTGTCCCGAATCGATCACTCAGCCATCCCCCGAAAAAAGCGCCGGTCATGGAACCTATTCCGTAAACGCTGATCATTCTCCCCGCCTCAGATACCGAAAAATTTAGTTTTTGAGTAAGGTAAATGGCGAGAAAAAATAAAACCATCGACCCGCTGCGGTTAATAAACACAACGAATGAAAGCAGCCAAACATCGGTTGGGAGGCCGGAGTAAGCTGATTTATATCCGGTAAGGAGCTTTTTTATCAACGATTTATTCTCTCTTTCCTTTGGCATTAATAAAAATTTAAGATATAATGGAATAAAATCATCGTTTGATCGATTAATCGATATATATAAAACAGAATCAAATGCTGCAAATTTAAATTAAATTCCTGTGAAATCAACCATTCATCTCGGCCGATCATAAATAATAATTTTATTGAAAAAAAATTAAACATTAAGATGATTAAAAATAAAGAATTGCACTTTACCTGCCGAGAATCAATAATTGATTTAATCGTCCTGTGATTAGCAAGTTAATAAAATCTGGTTCTTCGCACATGATTTTAGGCTTGTCAAATTATAAAAGATAAAACACGATTGCCTGAGTAAAGATGTTAATGGTAATAAAACCGGGGTTTCTTAATGCGGAAAAATAACATAGCGGGTGAGGAAGTAATCAATTTAGAGAAACGTATTGCTAAGTTAGAAACTGAACTTCAACGCGTCAGTCACGCGCAAAAAATGCTGCGTGAGTGCAACCAGGTCATTATTCAGGCCAAGGATGAGAAGGCGTTGCTGAAAAAGATTTGTAAGATAGTTGTTTCAGTGGGCGGCTATCGTATGGCATGGGTTGGATTTCCGGAATCGGGTACAACAAAAAAAGTTGTTCCCGTGGCGCAGGTTGGTTATGATGACGGGTATCTGGAGAACCAAAACATTCGGTGGGACGACACGAAATGGGGCAGTGGGCCGACCGGTCTGGCCATCCGCACGGGTAAAACACAAATCGCGAAAGACATCAGCGTGGATCCCAATTATGCTCCCTGGCGCAAAGATGCCATTAACCGAGGATACACACATTCCGCGTCAATACCAATAAAAATCAAACGGAGTGTTATCGGATCACTTAATATTTACTCGTCGGAAACGGACGCGTTTTGTAAAGATGAAGTGGCTTTGCTTGAGAATTTGGTGAATGATGTGGCCTATGGCGTACAAAATTTACGGGAACGGATTGAGCGTGTTAATGTGGAAACCGCACTGAAGAAATCGGAAGAAAAATACCGTAGGTTTTTTGAAGATGATTTAACAGGTGATTTTATTTCTGCCATTGATGGAACACTTTTAGCTTGTAATCCGGCCTATCTGAGAATTTTTGGATTCAAATCGGAAAAAGAAGCCTTAAAATATAATGTAAATTTGCTCTACCCAAATCCAGAGGTCAGAAAAAAATTACTTGATGAACTGAACGTTAAGAAAAAGCTGGAGAACTATGAAATAGATCTTCGGTCGAAAGACGGGAAATCAATTCAGGTAATCGAAAACATTGTAGGACACTACGACAAAAGCGGAAATCTGATAGAGATAAAAGGATATGTTCTCGATGTCACAGAAAGCAAAAGGATCGAAAAACAGCTTTATCTTTCCCAGAAACTGGAAGCCGTTGGAAGGCTTGCGGGCGGAGTTGCCCATGACTTTAACAATCTGCTTTCAGTCATCATGGGATACAGTAATTTTGTCCTGAAAATTGTTCAGGGCGCTGAACCGGCATCCAAATATGTCGAGGAAATCGTAAAGGCCGCCGAAAGGGCGGGATCACTCACCAGGCAGCTTTTGGCATTTAGCCGTAAACAGATATTGCAGCCCAGGATCGTAAATCTCAATGACATCGTTCACGATATGGAAAAAATGCTGCGACGGCTCATTGGTGAAGATATTATTCTGGACTCAAAATTAAGCGATGATGTCAAACAGGTTAAAGCCGATCCGGGGCAGATGGAACAAGTATTGATGAATCTCGCGGTGAATGCCCGCGATGCCATGCCGACCGGCGGCAGATTGACCATCGAGACCAGCAATGTATATCTGGATGAAATTTACGCGCAAAAACATCAGCCTGTCCTTACCGGTCATTATGTGATGTTCGCGATGAGCGATACCGGTACCGGTATGGATGAAGACACCAAATCCCAGATTTTTGAACCGTTCTTTTCCACTAAAGAAAAAGGCAAGGGAACCGGTTTGGGAATGTCCACTGTTTACGGCATCATTAAACAGAGCGGAGGATATATCTGGATTTACAGTGAACCCGGCCATGGAACATCCATAAAAATTTATCTTCCCCAGGTGGATCAGGCGCCGTTTAAGGTTAAAAGGAATCGTTTTGATCCCAAATCTTTCAGAGGAACCGAAACCATTCTGCTTGTCGAAGATGATAAGATGGTCAGGGATATGGCTTTTATTACACTTGAAAAATATGGCTATACGGTATATTCCGCTTCCAACGGTGAAGACGCTCTCAACCTTGTCAACACACTTAAAGCAGACTTTGATCTTCTCCTGACGGATGTGGTTATGCCCGGAATGAGCGGAAGAGAACTGGCCAAGAAAATTGAGCCCATGTTTGACAATATCAAAATTCTCTTCATGTCAGGCTTTACCGATGACGCGATCGTTCAGCACGGAGTTTTGGACGCGGATCTTCAGTTTTTCCAGAAACCATTCAGCCCGACGGATCTTGCCCGGCGGGTCAGAGGACTACTCGACGCGAAAGATCTTGGCAAGGATTAAAAAGATTTAGGTATTGATCCGTTCCTGATAGTCAACGAGCATTATTTCATATTCAGAAGACATAAGCGGCGATGAGATCATAAAATCGGCGCTTGACCGGTTGTTCGCCAGCGGGATATTGTACACCACCGCAATCCGTAACAGCGCCTTTACATCCACGTCATGCGGCTGAGGCTCAAGCGGATCCCAAAAAAATATCATACAGTCAAGACCGCCCTCGGCAATTTTTGCTCCGATCTGCTGATCCCCGCCCAACGGACCGCTTTTAAATCTTTGAACCTTTAAATTGAGTTTGTCAGCAATCATTTTACCGGTGGTTCCGGTTCCGAAGAGTTCATGTTCAGAAAGCAGATCACGGTTGAATTTTGCCCATTCAAGCAAATCCTTTTTGCGGTTATCATGCGCGATCAGCGCGATCCGTTTTCTTCTTTTTATTTTTACTATTTTTGTCTGCAAGAGTAACCCTCTTTAGTTTTTGATTTCTCCAACATATAGAATGATTGTTACAACAAAACTAGAATCTGATTAGATCGGGATTATATTTCGTGATTGTGATTTTATGGTCTCAGTTTTATTCGGTTCATTAAACATCTTTCCCTGATATTTATAAAAAAAACGGGAACAGCATAACTATTCCCGTTTAATCATCACCTTAGAAGAAAATTACTTGTTCTGCGCGGCGATCATATTCAACGCGGAGCCTGCTTTAAACCAGGCAATCTGGGAATCATTATAGGAATGATTCGTTTTGATTTTTTCCGATGTACCGTCTGCATGATGCAGTTCCAGTGTCAACTGTTTGCCCGGAGCAAAATCCGTCAGATCGATAATGTCGACCGTGTCATCTTCCTTAATTTTATCATAATCAACAGGATTCGCGAAGGTCAGTCCCAGCATACCCTGTTTTTTAAGATTGGTTTCATGAATACGGGCAAAAGATTTAACCAGAACCACCCGAACACCCAGATGTCTCGGTTCCATTGCGGCATGTTCACGTGATGAGCCTTCACCATAGTTCTCGTCACCCACCACAATGGTTGGGATACCTGCCGCTTTGTATGCGCGCGCCGCCGCCGGAACCGCTTCATACGCGCCGGTCAGCTGATTTTTTATTGAATCCGTCTTCTGATTATAGGCATTCACCGCGCCTGTCAACATGTTATTGGAAATATTATCCAGATGTCCGCGATATTTTAACCATGGCCCGGCCATTGAAATATGGTCCGTTGTGCATTTTCCAAAAGCCTTGATGAGCAGTTTCATACCGGTCAAATTCTTACCATCCCATGGTATGAAAGGTGTAAGCAGCTGCAGACGATCCGATTTAGGATTAACCGTGACGTTGACTTTGCTTCCGTCTTTCGCCGGACCCTGATATCCCGCGTCTTCCACATCAAATCCCTTTACAGGCATTTCGATGCCCTTCGGCTCATCCAGTTTTACTTTTTCACCTTTTTCATTTACCAGCGTATCGGTCATCGGATTGAATGAAAGATCGCCGGCGATCGCCATTGCCGTTACAATTTCCGGTGAGGCCACAAAACTGTGCGTGTTAGGATTGCCGTCGTTTCTTTTGGCAAAGTTTCGGTTAAAGGAGGTTATAATGGAGTTTTTTTCCTTCTTTTCAGCGCCGTGCCTCGCCCATTGTCCGATACATGGACCACAGGCGTTAGCCAAAACCACACCACCCATACTTTCAAAAATATCCAGATATCCGTCACGTTCAACGGTATAACGTACCTGCTCTGATCCTGGAGTTATGGTAAATTCGGCCTTTGCTTTCAGGTTCTTATCGACCGCCTGTTTTGCCAGGGAAGCCGCTCTGGTAATATCTTCATAAGATGAATTTGTGCAGGAACCAATCAAACCCACTTCCAGCTTCTGCGGCCAGCCGTTTTTCTTTACCGCCGCGGCAAATTCTGAAATCGGTGTGGCCAGATCGGGTGTGAACGGGCCGTTGATATGCGGTTCAAGCTCAGAAAGATTAATTTCAATTACCTGATCAAAGTATTTTTCGGGATTATTATAAACTTCCTGATCACCTGTAAGATGTTCAGCTACGGCATCGGCCATCTTCGCCACTTCCGCTCTTCCTGTTCCCTGCAGGTATTCCGCCATTTTCTTGTCATATCCGAAGGTAGAAGTGGTTGCACCGATCTCCGCGCCCATGTTGCAGATGGTGCCTTTTCCGGTACAGGATATGCTTTCCGCTCCGGGTCCGAAATATTCAACGATGGCTCCGGTTCCGCCTTTTACGGTCAGGATCCCGGCAACCTTCAGGATAACATCCTTTGCTGAAGTCCAGCCGCTCAGTTTACCTGTCAGTTTAACACCGATCAGTTTCGGAAATTTTAATTCCCAGGGCATTCCGGCCATGACATCAACCGCGTCCGCGCCGCCGACACCAATGGCGATCATTCCCAAACCGCCCGCGTTCACCGTATGTGAATCGGTTCCTATCATCATACCGCCGGGGAAAGCGTAATTTTCGAGAACTACCTGATGAATAATACCCGCGCCCGGTTTCCAGAAACCAATCCCGTATTTATTGGAGACTGTACTTAAAAAATCATAAACCTCTTTATTTACATCCTTCGCGACTTCCAAATCTTTTTCCGCGCCGACTTTCGCCTGGATAAGATGATCACAGTGAACGGTGCTCGGGACGGCTGTTTTTACCCGGCCGGCCTGCATAAACTGCAACAAAGCCATCTGCGCTGTAGCATCCTGCATGGCAACACGATCCGGGGCAAAGTCAACATAGGATTTACCACGCTGAAATACAACTTTTGCCAAACCGTCAAAAAGGTGAGAATATAAAATCTTTTCTGACAAAGTTAACGGCTTCCCCACCATATTTCTTGCCGCCTTTATCCGCTCGGGCATCCGGGCGTAACTTTCTTTAATCATGTCTAAATCAAAAACCATTTTTAGAACTCCTCTATTTAAATGAAGAAATAAAAATACAAAATCAAAATCAATAAATCTATTAAAAAACCTGACCGGAATATCATTTTATTAGATTAAACTCAGTAAAAAACCAAATAAATTCCACATCAGGCAAAAAAGAAATGCGGAAGCAGATATCTAATATATAAGGAGGGATTTTTTGACTGATGATACTGAAAATCAAGATACCTATTGACCCATCATAAAAAACCGCAAAAAAAAACCGGGAGATTGCTCTCCCGGATTTCGGTTACTTGCCTGATTCCTTCTCAAGATATTTGTAGAAATCGCTCTTTGTTGATAAGAGCAGCCAGTCTTTTTCTGAGAATGTTTCCTTGTATGTTTCAAGCGTTTTGGTAAAACGGTAGAAATCTCTTGAATCGGCGTTCTGATTATATGCCCTTGCAAATATAGCTGTCGCTTCCGCATCCGCCTTACCTTTAATTTCCTCGGCGGTTTTATAGGCTTCGGACTGAATTCGTTTCAGCTCGCGTTCCTTATCACCAATAATTTTAGAAGCTTCACCCTGTCCCTCAGAACGATACTTATCCGCGATTCGTTTACGTTCGGTGATCATCCTGTCATAAACTTTTCTCCGGACTTCTTCAACATATTCGATACGTTTAAGCCGCAGATCAAGCAGTTCGATTCCGAGTTCCTTTGTTTTTTCCGTAGCCGCCGCAAGAATTTCTCTGGTTATTTTTTCCCGGCCAACTTTTATATTCGGGAAAACATCGTCAAGTTCTTCTGATTTGCCAAAGGTATCAAGCACAACCATTGGCTCGCGATTCGTGTTACGCACAATTTCGACCAGATCATGATTCGCCACGGCATTTCTGGTTTCACCGTCCAGGATATCATCCAACCGGCTGTGCGCTCCCCGTTCATCACGAAGGCGCTGGAAAAATAAAAGAGGATCTGATATGCGCCATCTGCCATAGGTATCAACCCAAATAAATCTTTTATCTTTTGTCGGAACCTGATTCGAGTCCCCGTCCCACTCCAGAAAGCGTTTATCAAAGAAATGTGTTTCCTGAATTAAAGGAAGTTTAAAGTAAATGCCGGGCTCGGTGATGGCGTCACCCACGGGGCGGCCAAATTGCGTGATTACCACCTGCTGAGTCTCATCAACGACGAATGCCGCGGAGATGAGAATAATAAGCGCGGAAAGCCCGATGATCCCCCCTATAATGGAGTTTTTATTTTTCATTTTTCATACCCTCCTGGTTAAACTGAAACAACGGCAGGATTCCGGATGCTTTTTCGTCTGTGATTATTTTGTTTCCAACTTTGGATAATACTTCTGATAGTGTTTCAAGATACATTCTTTGGCGGGTGACTTCTCTTGCTTTCGCGTATTCCCTGTAAACAGCCATAAACCGAGACGCGTCACCTTTTGATTGATTAACGCGTTCGAGAGCATACCCACGGGCTTCCTCGATCATTCTCTGCGCTTCACCACTGGCTTTGGGGATGATCTTGTTGTACTCGGATCTCGCCTGATTAATCAATTTTTCCCGCTCCTGCTGAGCCTCATTAACCTCATTGAAAGACGGTTTGACCTCATCGGGAGGATTGACATCCTGCAGAACAACCTGTTCAACTTTTATGCCCGTATCATACTGATCGCACAATTCCTGAACTTTTACTTCCACACTGGTGGCGATTTCCTGGCGTCCAACGGTCAGTACTTCATTTACAGTCCTGTCACCGACAATTTCCCTCATGACCGCTTCATTGATATCCCGGAAAGTTTGATTGGCGTTCCTTACTTTGAACAGAAACTTGTATGGGTCATTGATCCGGTATTGGACAATCCATTCCACTTCTGCCACATTTAAATCGCCGGTAAGCATCAATGACTCTTCCCTGAAATCTCTGGTAGTATACTCGGACCGGATACCGGTGGCATCTGTTGTTCTGAAACCAAACTCTTGCTTTAATTGCCTTTCAACCGGCACTTTATAAACCGATTCAATGCCAAACGGCAGCTTAAAATTCAGCCCGGGATCAACGGCTCTTGTATATTTCCCGAACCTTAAGACAACCCCGATTTCCTCCGGTTCAATCGTGAACCATGTTGAGAAAAAAAAGAAAACAACAAGTAAACCGATGACGATGTTACGTATAGCTTTCCCTGAAAATTGAGGTGGCCGCAGATTATTTAAATCAAACTGCGATTGCTGATTCATCTAAAATACCTCCTTTTATCTGGTTTGTTTATAGTCATATTTTGTAAGAACAGCCGGAGATTTATTAAAAATAAATTATTCAAGACTCTTGGTTTAGACAAGAACAAGAAAACCTTTCCCGGTCCAGGTTATTACTTACGGATCGGATTAAAGTTCATACTGAATATAAGGCATGAATTGCAGTTAGCAACATAATACGAAATAAATAGACATCTATAAATGAAAAAGACCGATATCTTCAAATTTTATTTCCGGCGGTTGTTTTAACAAAAATACAGCAATGCGGGCAATATCATCAACCTGTAGAAAACCATCCTTCCGGGCATCGTCCTTTCCGGGAGGCGGCACCTGAACAAGACCGGGATTAAAATTGTGGACGCGAATGCCGTATTCACGCACTTCCTGCTGGAGAGCCTCGGCAAATCCGGCCAGGCCGAATTTGGACGCGCAGTAAACACCGGCATCAGGATATCCGTGTTTGGCCGCCTGTGAGGCAATATTCATAATATAACCGGATTTCTGGTGGATCATCGTTGGAAGGACCTCACGTGTCAGCATGAAGGCGCCTTTTAAATTAGTATCCATGACCAGATCCCATTCATCGTCTGTGAGTTCCACTATCTTTTTTTGTACCCCCAGACCTGAATTGTTTACCAGAACATCAATCGATGAAAAATTTTCCTTACATGTTCTAACCAGATTCACGATGTCTTCTTTAACACGCAGATCGCACTTAACGGCAACGGCTTTCCCTCCGCCGGTTTTATTAAACTCTTCTGCCGCGGATTGAAGAAGGCTGAGACGTCTTGAGGCCAAAATGACATTGACGCCTTCATTTACCAAAGCGCTGCTAATCGCCTTCCCTATACCGCTTCCGCCTCCGGTTATAATCGCGGTCTGCCCCGCCAAACTAAACATAGCACTCCTTTATCCGGTGAATATGACACGAGAAATATCAGTCCCCTGAATTTAAGAAGGAGCGGCTGACATTCAACCTAAAAGTTATTTGGTAATGATTTTATGATTTACCAATGACTTCAAAAGGTTTCTTTCCGTTTCACCCGGCTATTTATTTTTTTTCGACGCTGTTACTATTTCTAAAATCTGGCTGGCATGATTTCCTGAATCCACCTTATCAAAAACATGCAGTACCTTACCATTCGGGTCGATGATATAAGTGATCCGTTTGGGACCCAGCATATTCAACAACCCTCTGTCCGCGCCATACAAGTCTGCAACTTTCCGCTTATTATCTGACAGCAGAGGGAATGGAAGATTATATTTTTCAGAGAAATTTTTATGAGAAGCGGAGTCATCATAACTGATTCCCAGTATTGAAATGCCTTCATTTAATAATGCCTCATAATTATCCCGAAGATTACATGCCTCTTTCGTGCATCCGGGCGAATCGTCTTTGGGATAGAAATAAATTACGGTAATCCCGCCTTTGTAATCAGCCAATCTATGTACTGTGCCTTCTGAATCAGATAGTTCAAAAACCGGCGCGGTATCACCAACTTTCAGCATTTCTCCTCCAAACAGGATTGAATTGAACATAAATAATAGTACAAATGAAAATAATAGTTTCATTTTTGCTCCTTTTTTTAATCTCGACGCCGCAAAAAAGTATCTTTCGGCTTTCTTCTGCATATAAAACTATTAGGAGGAAAATTTATTTCTCAATTTCACAATAAAAATGAAAATAAAAATCAGGCACCTTAGTACTGATGGGAATAAATTAAAGGTTCTCATCATTTATAATATGCTACAAAGGGATGTTTTTTGAGTTCAATCGGGAGAGAAAGCAATGTCAAAATTAACTATAAATAATATGATTGAAGAAACAGATTTAGCGTTGAGCATGAATAAAGGCGATTATATCGAAAAGGATATGATTATTGAATGGTATCGCCTGATGCATCTGGGTAGAACACTGGATGACAACGCGGCTTTATATCTGAAAAAAAATATGGGCTGGAGCTATCACGCGGCCTGCGCCGGCCATGACGGGATACAGCTCGCCCTTGGTCTGTCTTTCCGGCCAAACAAGGATTTCCTTTTTCCTTATTACAGGGATATGATGACGGTTTTGGCCGCCGGGATGACGCCCGAAGAAATAATTCTGAACGGTTTGTCAAAAAGAGACGATCCCTCATCAGGAGGCCGTCACATGAGTAATCATTTCGCGAAACCGGAAATCGGCATTCAGAATGTCTCTTCGGCAACCGGAAATCACACGCTTCACGCGGTTGGAGTCGCCAGGGCCATGAAATATTACGGAAGTGACGCCATTGCCTATTCGAGTCAGGGTGAATCGTCAACTTCTGAAGGCTACGTTTACGAAGCGATAAACGGAGCGTCGAGAGAAAAACTACCGGTTATTTTTGTCATTCAAAACAACGGATACGGCATTTCGGTACCGGTCCATGAACAAACCGCAAATCCGATTGTCGCCGACAATTACAGCGGACTAAAAAACCTGCATATTGTTCGGGTTGACGGAACGGACATTTTTGACAGCTGGCACGGCATGCAGGAAGCAATCGAATTTGTGAAGAGCGGAGCCGGCCCGGCAATCGTACACGCGCAAACCGTCCGTCTGCATTCACACAGCAATTCCGACAAACAGTCAAATTACCGGCCGGAAGAGGAACTGAAAGAATTACTGCGATATGATCCTATCCCGCGTTTCAGAAATTACATTCTCTCACATAATCTTCTGAATGAAGTTCAGCTGGCTGAACTTGAAGAAAAAAATACTGAGGAATTTCAGATGGCCGCGGAGAGAGCCGAAAACGCTCCCAATCCTGAGCCGAAATCTGTTTATAATTTTATCATGCCGGATCCGATCGACGTTGAAGAAACCGCTGTCCCTGAATCCGCGGAACAATTCACATTGAGACAGGCCATTAATGAAACCCTTAAACAGGAATTTCGCCGTAATCCGAACACATTTTTATGGGGCCAGGATGTGGCGTCATTTAAAAAGGGCGGCGCGTTTAAATTGACCGCCGGTATGGAAGATGAATTCGGCGGTGAACGGGTGTTTAACGCTCCTATCGCGGAAGATTATATTGTGGGAACAGCAAACGGAATGTCACGCTACCGGGATGATATCCGTATCGTCATTGAAGGGGCGCAGTTTGCCGATTACTTTTGGCCGGCAATGGAACAGTTAATCGAGTTGTCGCACGATTACTGGCGTTCGAACGGCAAATTTTCACCAAATGTAACGATTAGGCTCGCATCCGGCGGTTATATCGGCGGCGGCTTGTATCATTCGCAAAATTTAGAGGCCGTTTTGACATCTCTGCCGGGAATCCGTGTGGTGGTGCCTTCCTTTGCAGATGACGCGGCCGGATTGTTAAGGACTTCGATAAGAAGCCGGGGCGTCACACTGTATCTGGAGCCAAAATTTTTATACAACCATAAAATAGCGAAATCTTATTCTACTTCTGATGAGCATTTTGTGCCCTTCGGTAAAGCGAGAACTAGAAAAACCGGTGAAGATCTGAGTATTATCACTTATGGCACAACGGTTCATTTTTCTTTGAAGGCCGCGGAACGGCTGCAGAAAGAGCATAACATATCGGTTGAAGTAATTGATCTCCGGAGTCTCGTGCCTCTCGACCGTGAGACCATCCTGGATTCGGTCAAAAAAACAGGCCGGGCGCTGGTCATTCATGAAGATAATATTACCGGCGGATTTGGCGGCGAGGTGGCATCTATCATTTCCGAACAGGCATTTAAATATCTTGATGCTCCGGTGACACGATTGGGATCCAAAGACATCCCGGTAGGCTTCAATCCTATTCTCGAAAGAGAAATACTAATCAACGAAAATCAAATCTACGATAAAGCTCTTCAGCTGGCTCAATTTTAAATAAAACGAGAACGAATAAAAAATACCGCTCATCATTTTGGATGGGCGGTTTTTTTTAAGCATGGACTTTTCCCGGCCAATATTTTATATTTTTTAAAATTGCAGCGCCGCGGAATCGAAAATTATCTTCATTCTATCGAATAATCAGATCAGACTATAATACAAAGAAATCGAACATTTCATAAACAGCTAAAACAGGGGTAATCATGTTATACTGTCCCTATTGTTCGGAACCCGTCACAAAATCTCAAAAGATTTGTCCTTTCTGCAAAAAATCACTTGATCTTGAGATATTGGATAGCCTTTATGAACCGGGTGAATCCAGTTCGATCAGTACAAAGGAACTAAGGCGGTTATGGTTCATTGAACGTTCTTATATCTTCTGGCCGGTTATTACACTATTGCTTGGACTCATCGCCGGGGGCATTCTGATGTTTATTTTTGATCAGATCCAATTCTCGGGAGAACGCGCTGATCTCCGAACCAAAATTGAAGAACTCCAAGCCGCTATCGACCGCAAAGAATCCAAAGCCACAGACCTGAAAAGCGGGCTTGAGCAGGAGGTCGCCGGACGTGATCAGATTATTGCCATTCTTGATGATCAAAAAGAAACTTTGACCCGAATCATAAACTTTACCAGAAGATTTGCATCGGCAATTCCTATCCCGCCAAGCATGGAACAGGAATCGGGCTCCTACAAAGGAAATATGAATTATCTGATTCGGCAATTTGAAACCGGGCAGGATAAATTAAAAAATGCCGGTTACAAAAATATAAAGACGTACAATCTGGAAACAGTACCGCAGGTCCTGAGCAGCCAGAATTAATATGGTCCTTCATATGCACAGTGAACTCGTTTTTTTTGTGTTGAATTAACATCACGCGAGCTTATTTTTAATCTGAATGTCGCCCAGGCGTTGACTGTGACAATGGTTTGTTTTTGAACAGAATTTCCCGAGACTGATCCTGTACGTTTTGAAATTACTTTATTTCTTTCAAAACAGGAGGGAAAATTCATGAAGTTTAGCACCGCGCTTAGACAACCCACCCGCCGACGTTTGGAACGATGCGGCCAGGCCGATATTTTAATCGGAATCCCTTGTTTTAATAATGATTCCACCATCACTCATGTTATCACCACGGTAGAAAAAGGGCTGGAACTGCATTATCCGAATCATCGCTGTGTGGTGATGATCGCCGATGGCGGATCGGTTGATGATTCTCGTGAAGAAGGCGACATGATCGAGAGCAGCCCATGGATTGAGCGGATTATTGCCATTTACAGAGGTGTATCCGGGAAAGGAACGGCGGTAAGAGCCATCTTTGAAGCGGCAAATTTACTTGACTGTAAAGTCTGCGCCCTTTTCGATTCTGATCTGAGATCCATCACCCCGGATTGGATTAAATGTATGATTGATTCTATCCTGAATGACGGCGTGGATTTTGTCGCCCCTTATTATAAAAGGTATAAATACGACGGTACGATCACTAATAATATCGTGTATAATCTTACCCGTTCGCTTTACGGATATCGCGTCAGACAGCCAATTGGCGGTGACTTCGCCTTTAGCCAGGCGCTGATAAAACATTATATCGAGCAGGAAGTATGGGAATCGGATGTGGCCCGTTTTGGCATCGATATTTGGCTGACCACCACGGCAATGGTAAATAAGGCGAATATCGTCCAGGCCAATCTGGGCGTTAAAATTCATGATGTGAAAGATCCGTCGGAATCGCTCGGCCCCATGTTCCGCCAAGTTGTTTCTACTTTATTATCAATGATGGAGCAGCATGAAAAAACATGGATGAAAGTGAAGGAAAGCAACCCGACTCCTATCGTTGGACCTCCCATCAAAGTGGAACCAACACCATTTACGATCAATGTCGCCAAATTGGTGGATGATTTTAAAATCGGATACAGTAATTTCGGAGAGTTATGGAAAAAAATCGTCGCACCGGATAACTGGGAGGTGATTCAGAGCCTTTATCATAAGGAGGAGAAGGAATTTTTCTTCCCGGTCGAGAACTGGGTAAAAATATTGTACGATCTGGCCGCCGCTTATCACCACTGGAAGGGCCCCCGTGATCTGATGATCAGCCTCATGACCCCGCTGTATTTTGCAAGAATCGCCTCCTTTGTTAACAGATCGATTGATATGAGTTCCGACGAAGCTGAAGCTCTTGTCGAAATGCAGGCTGAAATCTTTGAGCAGCAGAAGGGATACCTAATAAAGCGCTGGAAAGAAGATGTACATTATTATGATGAAAAATAACCTGAAAATCACCTGTTACTCCGGGGTATGACTCTGCTTCGCCCCGGGCAGGTTGATTTAACATCATGGTTCTGAGTTTATTGTTTTCCTGTAATTTTTTTCTATTTACATGTGATTCAAAAAGATTTAGGAATATAATAGCGGATTCTGTATCATTCCCCCTTCAAATGGATCAAACAATTTATATTAAAAACGGATTAGGGACCGGATTTGAATAAACAGAAACAGGCGCAGCTCACGGAAGGACCCGTCGGAAAGACGATCATCCGTTTAACCATTCCGATGTTTTTTGGGATTTTGGCGAGCGTATCCTTCAACTTAATCGATACATTCTTTGTCGGACAACTTGGCACAACGCCTCTCGCCGCTATGAGTTTTACCTTTCCGGTGGTTTTTGTGATCTCCGGGTTATCCATGGGCCTGGGCGTCGGAGCCTCGGCGATTATATCCAGGGCCATCGGTGAAGGCGATCAATACAGGGTCCGCCGTTTAACCACTGACAGCCTGGCGCTTTCGGTTATAATTGTCGCTGTTTTTATTGTAGCGGGATTCCTGACGGTGGAGCCCGTTTTCAAACTGATGGGCGCCACAGATCAGGTTCTGCCGTATATTGAGTCATATATGTATATCTGGTATCCCGGCATGATTTTTATGGTGGTGCCGATGGTCGGCAATTTTGCCATCAGGGCCACTGGAGACACAAAAACACCGAGTATGATCATGTTTGTGGCAGTCATTATCAATGCCATACTCGATCCTTTATTGATATACGGCTGGGGGCCATTCCCCAGGATGGAGCTGGCCGGCGCGGCTCTTGCGACGGTTATTTCACGCGGAATCACATTTTTCTTCGCGATCTGGATATTGTATGCCCGTGAAAAAATGATCACCGTTAAAATCCCGGAAGCGCGTGAAGTGCTCGAGTCGTGGAAAAATATGCTGTATATCGGTTTGCCGACAGCCGGAACAAATATCATTTTACCCGTTGGCGCGGGGATTATAACCCGGCTTGTGTCAACCTACGGACATGAAGCGGTGGCGGCGTTCGGAGTCGCGTCCAGGATCGATATGTTCGCGATGACCGTGATCATGGCTTTATCCAGCGTGCTCGGGCCGTTTATCGGGCAGAATCTCGGCGCGGACAATCCCGACCGGGTACGTGAAGGGGTCATTTACGGCCATCGTTTTGCGCTCGTCTGGGGAGTATTTGTTTTTCTGGTTCTGATATTTGTCTCCGAGCCTGTCGCGTCCATTTTTAACGATGATCCGAAAGTCATTGAGATCATTGTGCTGTATTTGTGGATTGTACCTATCGGTTACGGAGCGTTAGGCATCCTATCCATTTCCAACGGCGCTTTTAATGTATTGAAAAAACCGCTCAACGCGTCACTACTGACCATTACAAGAATGTTTGTTTTATATGTTCCTTTGGCTTACTTCGGATCCTATTTAATGGGTTTAAAAGGAATATTTTCCGCGGCAACGGCGGCAAATATCATAACGGGTGTCGCCGCATATTTCTGGCTGAAGAAGACGCTGAGAAAGTAGGAAGTGGGAATTTAAGATAAAAGAGTAAGAATAGTCTGAACTGTGACCTGTCCGCCTTTGGTGGATAATATGATTGAATGATTTCATGATTAAGAATTCCAGTTCATAGCCCATTATGCTCATCCGGTATGTCATCCCGCGGGGATCTTTTTCTATGTTCGTTTATTATGCAAAAAAATGAAAGAATAAGAAGTGAAATTTCTACGGGGCGAATTTTCTGTTCGAGTGCATAAATGAGAAAAATAGAAATAATGATCACGAGTTAAAATTCGCCAGGGCTTTTTGCTACTTTTTGGCCATTCAAAAAGTAGGGAGAAGAAAAGTGGGAAAGATAAGAAAAAAGATAATAGAAAAAAGAGTTAAGAACGGTCTAAATTGCGACCTGTCGGCATTGGGTGCCTCACATGATTGAATGATTTCATGATTAAGAATTCCAGTTCATAGCCCATCATGCTCACCCGGTATGTCATCCCGCGGGGATCTTTTTCTATGTTCGTTTATTATGCAAAAAAATGAAAGAATAAGAAGTGAAATTTCTAC
>JACDJC010000198.1_pt1 | contig 78928 bp, 77 predicted proteins | sample 7454191 | NCBI WGS metagenome assembly JACDJC01 (sample SAMN14253291, study PRJNA609438) | sludge metagenome | isolation source: sludge after 25d culture with pyrite and EDTA | collected 2018-12-20 | reverse complement strand
CTTTGCTCGGTGGATGCAACCGATATCCACGACCGTGTATGGTTTTTATCATCGGATACTGGAAAGTATCCTGAAGTAGTTTCCTGAGCGAGTACACGTGGGTTCGCAACGTGTTCATATCTACCTCGCGTTCACCCCAGACCGTATTCTGAATCTGTGTATATGAAAGCAGATCGGGATAGGCCTTGATGAGCTCCTCAAATATCCGCGCTCCCGTTCCAGATAGCTCGAGCTGCTCGCCGCCATCTGTTCTCACTACCAGATTTCCGGGATCAAAACTTATGCCAGGCACACGAAGCTCGGGCGTCCTGGAAAACCCCGCCTTGCGGCGGTAGAGGGCATCCACTCGCAACTGGAGCTCACGCAGATTGAATGGTTTAACCAAGTAGTCGTCCGCCCCTACCAAAAAGCCCTCTTCCTTATCTTGCAACTGGTCCTTTGAGGTCATGATGATGACCGGCGTGGAAGATTGAATATCACGTCGGATGCGACGGCATATTTCAAAGCCAGAAAGGCCCGGAAGCATTACATCCAAAATGATGACGTCATAGTCGTTCGTGGCTATCAGATGCAGAGCGGTCAGGCCATCGGAAGCAAAGTCCAGGATATAACGATCATCACAAAAAAACTCATAGAGGTTCGTCGCCAGCCCGGCGTGATCTTCTACAATAAGCATTCGTATCGCGTGCTTAGTATTCATTTCGACCTGTTCTCCCAATTGCCTGCTCGTCGGCGTCCAAAATAGTTCTTTGCTGTAACCTTCATGAAGGGCATTCTTCCAATTTACCGCAGCTCACCGCTGCGGCAGCCCATCCACGTACAGCCGGGCCGACCGTCACGGTGCTGACATCCGACCATTACGCGCCAATATTCGGATCGAGAAGTTCGGATGCCTCATAGGCGGAGCTATTTGCTCCATCTGCTCGCCTAACCAGCCAAGAAGGTACAACACACCGCCGCCGAAGAGCAGCGGGGTGGCTGACGCCAGAGGAACCAAGGAGGCGGGATCGTTCCAAATGCTCCGAGCTATCAGGATGTAGCAGGCATATGCCAGGCCCGCAAAGAAACCCAGGAAACCCATCAGCATTAAGATCCGCGCGCACACGTTGGAAAGCGTTTTCGTACCGTCGCGGGAGAATCCAAGGAGCTGTGCGACGCTCCACTTGGATCGGCCCGCAGCTCGTGGCCGACGCTCGTACGTGATGACAGTCTCCCTAAGACCGGCCCATGCGATGACGTCCTTCATGTAGCGCGGACGATTTACCACCAGGCTTAGCACGGTGGCTGCCCTGGGGCCGTACAACATGAAGTCTAAGTGGCGATCAGGCGTAGACGACTGTCGACGCATACGGACCACGTCCGTCCCCGCACGCCAGGCACGGATCATCTCGGGAATTCGCTCCGGCGGATCTTGCAGGTCACCGTCCATGGTGACGATCGCTCGCCCAGCTGCGTACTTCAGCCCGGCGCGTAAAGCCGCTTCTTTGCCGAAATGGCCAGAAAGGAACACGCCCGTGACGGACTCATCGTTTAGGGAAATCTCCAGTATGGTATCTGCAGTGCTGTCGCTGCTTCCGTCATCTACGAACAGTAGCTCATAGCTCACATCGAGCTGCTCTACAACTGCCTTTAGCCGCCGATACGTTCGTAGAACGACTTCTTCTTCGTTGAACATCGGGAGAACCACAGACACTTCCACTCGCCCGTCCAGCCTTGTTTCGGCGGTGGGCGAACGTCCCTCCCGCTTCATCGCGGATAACCCAGCAGAGTAGCATTGCAAGCTCATGGCATCTTACGAACTGCGTTATGAATTGCAGTAGCATAGGAGGGCCACCAACAAGTATTTATCAATGAAATATCAAAAGAATATCAAAACAACCGGGCGATCGGCGGTGCTTCACTTGGCAAGCCGCGCAACTTGGCACGGCGAGGCACGCGCCCACCATAGCGAGACAGCATGCAGTGACAACAAGATTCCCCTTTCAGTTGCTAATAGCAGCTCCACCTAAGGCTGGTTGCGATGGTCCCTTCCGTTATTGCGATCTGCCTTAGAGCATCCACAGGCGCTGTGCTTCGCTGGCTATTAGGCCTGTCGCTGAATTCGTTGCTACCAATGATGCCGCTCGGTACATTGGCAGCCAATCTCATTGGTGGCTATCTGGCGGGCATTGCGCTTGTCATCTTCACGTCCGTTCCGGGCTTGGCGGCCGAATGGCGCCTGCTCATAGTCAAGGGTTTTCTAGGCGGATTGACAACGTTCTCCGCGTTCTCTGCTGAGGTCACCACCCTACTGCTGCAAGGACGGTTGGCAGTCGCAACGATGGCCATCTCGGCACACGTCGGAGGTTCTTTGCTCATGACGATAGCGGGTGTCGGTACGGTGATGCTCATCCAGCGTGGATAGGCTTGGTTAAACGTGAAGACGCCCCGACTTTGATCATTCAAATGTGCCGGGGCGTCTGTCTAACGTAAAGTTATACGTGCTCAGTGGGAAATATTAAAACCCTCCCAGTTCGGGTGATCAAAATGCGACCCATAACTATTGAGCGCCTGAGCCATTTTTATTAATCCGTCTTCCGGCTGCTCACCAGACACTTTTCCTTCAATGGTTTCGACACCTTGGACGATGTTTCCAAGAAGAATGTGAAGCTGAGCATCGGCCTCGGGCTCCAGATCACAGTTCTCGACGATGTAGGTGAACTGAGTCATGATGTCCCCAGACATCTTTTTATAATCGTCTGCCTTCAATGCATTCGCATGGGCTCCCTCCAGGCCTGTGGATACGATCTGATGCAAAGCGCCCATTCCTTGGCGTAGCGCAGCATCCGTTTCCCATTTCTGCCCCTGATTTAGTTCCATCGTGCCATGCACTTCGTGGCCATGACTATGTGCAGCGTCTGATGCCATGGCTGTGCCGGCCATGGTGCCGAGGGGAAGCGCCAACAAGGCGGAAAGTATGAAGCGTGCGGGTAATTTCATAATTAACTCCAGTTTCAGTAAGTGACGTCGGAGCCTATGCCCTTCAAGACAAGGCATCCGGTCGACCGGAACAATGCTATATCGACGTAGCAATAAAAAAATTGACGGCTGTCACTTTTCAGACTGAGCCGCTTTTAATATTTCGCCCCAAGCGCATTATCAGAATCATCAATGAGAAGGAGCCGCATCACTTTCTAACTGAATCTCTCTTGAAACTTGTCACCCGTCAATGGTTGAGAGCTGCCTTGCGTCTTACGATGGAACCATCAACAAACGTTAAGGAGTAAACAAATGACAACGCAAATGACAAAAGCCGTTTTCACCATGGAGCCCTTCACCTGTCCGTCCTGCGTGAAGAAGATCGAAAATACGGTGGGCAGAATCGATGGCGTGCAAGAAGTTAAAGTGATGTTCAACTCGGGGCGTGTCCGGGTCGAGTTCGATGAAGACAAAACCACGGCCGACGCAGTGCAAGAGGTCATCGTGAAACTGGGTTATCCAGTGCTTTCAAAGAAAGTCGCTTAACCAGCCATATCAGTCGCCTTTAACGACCCGTTGATATTGGCCGTCGCGAGCGGCCAATATCGGGGCACCTAGCTGGATGCACTGGAACATGACATGAAAAACCTTAAAAATTCCCACATAGCCGGCGTCACCGGCCTGTTGCTGCTGATTGCTTTCCCGCACGAGCAGCCATGGATGGCGGGCACGTCGTGATACGGTGAAGGGAACCGCAAGACCGCCTTTCTCCGCCAGCAAACAAGCCTGTTGAGGTTGGCAAGCGTAGCGCGCAGGCCGACTCAACCAGGCGGGCCGAAGCATCAGAGGTCAACGCCGACTGGCCCTGATTCAACATGAAGCACGGGGCGCAGCCCGCGAACCTGACGACACCGCTCGGGGACGCCCTACCCCATTGGCCTGTCGGTGAGACAGCATGCACCGAGGCCATCCCACGCTCACCTGCGCCCCGCTACGCCCACACGAGTTTTCTAAATCATAAGCATCGGCAACAATTTCTCCATCTCATGTCGGTTGCCTAACGGTACCGCCCCACCAGGAGAACGTCATGAGCAATCCAAACCGATGGATGCTGATAAAACGCTTTGCCGAAGTCACCGGCTACAGCGAGAACGCAGTTCGACACAAAATCAAAGGTGGCATATGGGTAGAGGGACGCATCTGGCGCAAGGCACCCGATGGCCGCATCTTTGTGAACATGGATGAATTTGAACGCTGGGTGGAGAGCCAAGCCCTGACGCTCAGCCTATAGCGCATCCCTGAACAACTCCAAAGGGACATTGCAAAAAACACTCAATGAGTGTATTGTAGTAGCTCATTATTGATCCGCCATCAAGCCTATCGTGCTTGGGCAATACTTATAGGGCCATGACTGACTCCAAGCCGCACAACCCAAGTCCTGAAACGGTCCGTCAAGCACGCCAGACAGCCAACCTGACTCAGACGGAGGCAGCGAAAACCGTCAGCGCATCCATGCGTGCATGGCAACAGTGGGAATCGGGTGAACGTGCCATGCCACCAGGACTGTTTGAGCTTTTCATGCTCAAGACCCGGCAATGGCCTTTGGACAGCAAACCCACACCGGATCAATCAACAGGAGCAGCGTGATGGCAGTTGAAGGAGTGGCCAAGACCGGCTTCCCCGGCATCTGGATACACGGAAAATCAATTCGTGTGGATTTCATGCATCAAGGTGTGCGTCATAGACACACGCTGGGCCTCGACCCCACCAAAGCGAATCTCAAGCACGCGTCGCGCCTGCGCAGCGCTGCCCTGTACGCGTTGCGCACTGGCACCTACAACGAAGCGGAAATGTTTCCGCACTCGCGCCCAGCGGAGAGCACCGCCCAAACCAGCAAGCGCCTGGACGACCTGTGCGACATTTACAAGCCACTCAAGGCAGTGGACATCACACCGGAAACACAGACACGGTACGAGAACGCCCTAAACGTCTGCCTGGAAACGATCGGCCGCAACCGCCAGATCGACGCCCTCAAACCCGCCGACATACAGCAATTGCGAGTCGATCTGATCGCCACCCGTGCGGTTTCTACCGTCAATCACTATCTGGCAACCTTCTCAGGCTTTCTGTATTGGTGCGAAGACAACGGATACTGCAAAGAGCTGGCCAAGCACTGCACCCGCTTCACGAAAAGCCACAAGGATCCAGATCCGCTGAGCTTCGAAGAGTTCCAATTGCTCATTGATAAAGGCTGCCTACACCCGATTGATCGGGCGGCAGTCACGTTGGCGGTCTATACGGGACTCCGCCCCGGTGAGTTACTGGCATTGGCCTTGGAAGACGTTGCCGCCGATCTGAGCAAAATTACCGTCCGCCGATCCATAACCCAGTCCCTGACATTCAAGGTGCCCAAGACAAACAAGGAACGCACCGTCTTGCTGTTCCCCCCCGCTCGCGAAGCCCTAAAGGTGCTGATAAAAGCGGCAGAACAGCGTGAGCCCGCTGATCTGCGAGTCTGGCTGAACCGCCACGAATCACGCACCGACCGTGTGCGCGTTCTTCTATCACCCAAGACACAGGCTCGCAGAAAGGAAGTCAACGAGTTCTTTGTTCCCAGCGCCTGGAACACCAAATGGAGCAATCTGATTCGACGCGCAGAAATCCGCCCGCGCCCGCCCTATCAGACACGACACACTTATGCATGCTGGAACCTGACGGCTCGCGGCAACCTGGCCTTCATCGCTAATCAGATGGGCCACAATGATTACTCCATGCTCGTGCAAGTGTATGCCCGCTGGATAGATTCAGAGTCCCCCAGCGAGCTGGAACGCATCTGGGAGAGCATACAAAACATGCGCCAAATTGTCCCAAATTTGTCCCAAAAAATTTGCGAAGAATCCATAACCACTTGATTTATATGAATAAAGACGATTTATCTTCGCACACGCCGATGATGCAGCAATATCTCCGCCTGAAAGCGGAGGCCGGCTCGCATCTGCTGTTCTACCGCATGGGCGACTTCTATGAAATGTTCTACGAAGACGCCGAGCGCGGCGCCCGCCTGCTGAACCTGACCCTGACCAAGCGCGGCGCGTCGAACGGTGCGCCCATCCCCATGGCGGGCGTTCCTTTTCACGCGATGGAGGGCTATCTGGCGCGGCTGGTGGCGCTGGGCGAGTCCGTGGCCATCTGCGAACAGGTGGGGGATCCGGGCGCCGCCAAGGGGCCGGTGGAGCGCAAGATCGTCCGCATCGTCACCCCGGGCACGCTTACCGACGAGGCCCTGCTGCCGGCCAAGGCCGACCGCATGATCGCCGCGGTCTGGTCGCAGCGCATTCAGCGCAGCGAACGCAGCGCAATCGCCTGGATGAATCTGGCCAACGGCGATTTCAGGGTGTGCGAATGCGCGCCCGGCATGCTGCAGACGGAATTGCATCGGATCAATCCGGCGGAGTTGCTGTGCGCGGAAAGCGCGCGGCTCGACGCCTTGCCCGGCATTGCGATGAGCCGGGTGCCCGACTGGCATTTCGAGAACGACGGCGCGCGCGACGTTCTGCACCGGCATTTCATGGTGGATACGCTGGCAAGCTTCGGCCTGGACGACCTGCCCGCCGCCGTGTGCGCGGCGGGCGCGCTGCTGCGCTACGTCAGCCGCACCCAGACGCAATCACTGTCCCACATCCAGGCCATACGCGTCGACCATTCCGGCGAATACATCGTGCTGGATCCGGTGACCCGCAAGAATCTGGAGCTGACCGAAACCATCAGCGGCGAAGACAGCCCCACGCTGTTTTCCACGCTGGACCACTGCGCCACGCCCATGGGCAGCCGGCTCCTGCGGCGCTGGCTGCACCACCCGCTGCGCGACGATGCGCGCGCGCTTGCGCGCCAGCAGGCCATCAGCGCCCTGCTTTCGGCGCCGCCGGGCGATCACGGCCTGAGCGCCCGCGACCCGCTGGACGAGCTGCGCGCACTGCTCGAACGCTATCCCGACCTGGAGCGCATCGCCACCCGCATTTCGCTGCGCTCCGTGCGCCCCCGTGAACTGGCCAGCCTGCGCGAGGCGCTTGCGCTGCTGCCCGACATCGCCCGGCACATCGAGCAGTCCTTCGCGCCGCAATCCCGCCTGTCCGACTTCGCGCGGGACATCCGGATCGACCCGGGCATCGCCGCGCTTTTGCACCGCGCCATCGACCCCGAGCCGGCGCAGCTGGTGCGCGAAGGCGGCGTCATCGCCGCCGGCTACGACGAAGAACTCGACGAGCTCCGGCGCCTGGCGAGCGACAGCGGCGAATTCCTGATCCAGCTCGAGGCGCGCGAGCGCGAGCGCACCGGCATCGCCAATTTGCGCGTCGAATTCAATCGCGTGCATGGCTTCTTCATCGAGGTCACCCGCGGCCAGACGGACAAGGTGCCCGCCGACTATCGCCGCCGCCAGACCTTGAAGAACGCGGAACGCTACATCACGCCGGAGCTGAAGGCCTGGGAAGACAAAGTGCTGTCGGCGAAAGACCGCAGCCTGAGCCGCGAAAAATGGCTGTTCGACACGCTGCTCGAAGACATGGCGGAACATGCGCAGGCCTTGTCGCGCTGCGCGGGCGCCCTGGCCGAAATCGACGTCCTGGCGGCGCTTGCCGACCATGCCCGGAACAACGACTGGAACGCGCCCACGCTGGCCGGCGGCAGCGAGCTGCTGATCGAGGCCGGACGGCACCCCGTGGTGGAGCGCAGCATCGAGCAATTCACGCCCAACGATTGCGAACTCGGCCCGCAGCGGCGGATGCTGCTCATCACCGGGCCGAACATGGGCGGCAAGTCGACCTATATGCGGCAGGTGGCGCTGATTGCGCTGCTGGCCCGCATCGGCAGCTTCGTCCCGGCGCGCTCCGCGCGCATCGGCCGGCTCGATCGCATCTTCACCCGCATCGGAGCGGCCGACGACCTGGCGGGCGGGCGTTCCACCTTCATGATGGAAATGACCGAGGCCTCGGCCATCCTGGCCGCCGCCACGCCGCAAAGCCTGGTGCTCATGGACGAAATAGGGCGCGGCACCTCCACCTATGACGGCCTGGCGCTGGCCTGGGCGATTGCGCATCGGCTGCTCACCCACAACCAGGCGCTCACCCTGTTCGCCACCCATTACTTCGAGATCACGCGGCTTCCGGCCGAAGCGCCCGCCGCCGCCAACGTGCACCTGGCGGCCGCCGAATCGTCTTCAGGCATCGTCTTCCTCCATCAGGTGCAGCCGGGCCCGGCCAGCCGCAGCTACGGCATCCAGGTGGCGCAGCGCGCGGGCATTCCCGCGGCGGTGATCCGCCACGCGAGCCGCGAACTGGCCCGCCTTGAAGCCCAGGGCGCGCCCACGCCTCAGCTCGACTTGTTCTCCAACGCCGACCCGGACGACGACGCCGAAGACGCGCCGCCGTCCGGCGCCTCGACTCCAGCCGCCGCGGCCCTGCTGGAAGCGCTGGAATCCATAGACCCCGACCAGCTCACGCCGCGCGAGGCGCTGGACACACTTTACCGCCTGAGAAACGAATACCTATGAACGTCGAGCAAGCCCTGCCCCTGCTGGGCGGATTGAGCCCCAGCGAATTCATGCGCCGCCACTGGCAGCGCAAGCCCCTGCTCATCCGCCAGGCCATACCGGATTTCAAGCCTTCGCTGTCCATTGCGGACATCCGCCGGCTGGTCAAGCGCGAGGAAGTCGAGTCCCGCCTGATCTGGCGCGACGAAAAGGGCTGGAACATGAAGACGGGGCCGTTCTCGCGGCTGCCGCCCCAGAAGCAGGCCGGCTGGACCGCGCTGGCCCAGAGCGTGGACCTGCACGACGACGCCACGGCCGAACTCCTGCGGCGGTTCCGCTTCATATCGGATGCGCGCCTGGATGACGCCATGATCAGCATTGCCGGCGACGGGGGCGGCGTCGGCCCGCACTTCGACAGCTACGACGTCTTCCTGCTGCAGGCGCATGGCAAGCGCCGCTGGCGCATCAGCCGGCAGAAGGACCTGACGCTGATTCCCGGGCTGCCGCTCAAGATTCTGCAGGACTTCCAGCCCGAAGAGGAATACGTGCTGGAGCCGGGCGATATGCTGTATCTTCCCCCGCATGCGGCCCATGACGGCATCGCGATCGGCGATTGCATGACGATATCCATCGGCTTTCGCGCGCCGACCGAAGCCGCCCTGGCCTGCGGCATGCTGGAAGCGGCCAACGATCAGGTCATGGCGAACCTGGGCGATGTCGGCGGCTTCTACGCGGCGCCCGCCATACCGGGCCCGGTCCTGTCGGCCACCTACAAGGACGTCGGCGTCCCCGCGACCGAAACGCCTGCCGCCCTGCCGCAAGGCCTGATCGACGCCGCGCTCGATGCGGTACGCAAGCTGCGGTTCGACGAAGCCCTCGCCGCGCGCTTTCTGGGCCAGTGGCTGACCGACCTTCCTGAAAACGCCTACTTCGAGCCCTCGGGCGACGGCATGGACCTCGCGCGGGAGTTCCCCCGGACAGGCAGCCTGGTGCTGGATCGATGCACGAAAATGATGTACTGGGGCAAGGCCCTTTACATCAACGGGGAAGTCGCGCCCGTGAACGCCGGCCGGCTGCTGCGCCAATTGGCGGACCAGCGCCGGCTGCCCTGCTCGCCGGGCGTTTCCAGAGGGCTCAAGCAGGAAGAGCTCGCCCTTCTGACCGAAGGCCTGGAGGACGGCTGGCTGCACTATGCGCCATAGGCGGGCTTATGAGTCCAGCGCATTACTAAATAAGCTATATAGTCATAAGCAAGCAATCGTTCCCGCGAGCCGGCGGCGTCCATAGAATGAAAAGACGTTTTTCTTCCGTGAGCGCGCTATGCCGGCCCCCACCTACCTTCCCGAATCCAAGCACCATCTCGTCACCGAACTGGCGGACGGCCTGGAGTCCGCCGCCCTGACCTGGCTTTCCGGCTACTTCGCCGGCGTTGCGCAAGGCAGGCAGCTGCCGCGCGCCGAGCCGGCTCTTGTCCCGGCCGCCGTGGACACATCCGCGCAAAAGCGGCTGACCATTCTCTACGGCAGCCAGACCGGCAATGCCAAGCGCGTCGCCGAATCGCTGGCCGAGCAGGTGGCGGCGTCCGGGCTCGACTACCGGCTCGTCCGCGCAGACGGCTATGCGACCCGGGAACTCAAGGACGAACACCTGCTCTACCTCGTGATCAGCACTCAGGGCGACGGCGAGGCGCCGGACGACTCCCTGGCGTTCGTCGAGTTCCTGAACAGCCGCCGGGCGCCCAAGCTGCCCCAGCTGCAGTACGCCGTGCTGGGCCTGGGCGACTCGAGCTACCCTTTGTTCTGCGGCATCGCCCAGAGCATAGACGCCCGGCTGGCGGAACTGGGCGCCCGCCGCTTGCAGGACACGGGCACGGCCGACCTGGACATCGAAACCATCGCCGGCCCATGGCGCGAACAAGCGGTCCTGCAGGCGCGCGAAGTGCTGAAGAAGCCGGCCGCCAAGGGCGCGAGCATCACGCCCCTGCACCCGAAGACCGGCAAGGTGACGCGCGAGCGCCCGTTTGCGGCGGAGCTGCTTCTGAACCAGACCATCACGGGCCGGGGCGGCGCCAAGGACGTGCGCCATCTGGAGCTCTCGCTGGAAGGCAGCCATGTGCGCTACCAGCCCGGAGACGCCCTGGGCGTATGGCCGGTGCAATCGCCGCTGCTGGTCGACCGCATCGTATCGCTGCTGGGACTGGATGCGGATGAAGCGGTGGAACACCAGCAGGCCACCCGCCCGCTGCGCGAGTGGCTGTCGCGCCACCGCGAACTCACTGTCCTGACCCGGCCTTTTCTGACCGCCCACGCCGAACGCTCGGGCAGCGGCAAATTGCAGGCGCTGCTGCTGCCCGACGCCCAGGAATCCCTGAAGCGATTGCTGGCAAACCAACAGCTGGCCGACATCCTGGAAAGCCATCCCGCCCCATGGACGGCGAGCGAGCTGGTGGCCGCGCTGCGCCCCATCAGCCCGCGCATGTACTCGATCGCATCCAGCCAGGCCGCCGTCGGCGAGGAAGTGCACCTGACTCTCGCCAACGTCGCCTACGAGACCGCGACCGGGCCGCGCTGGGGCGCCGCCTCGAATTTCCTGAGCAATCTGCGGGAAGGCGAGCGGGTGGATGTCTTCGTTGAAGAGAACACGCGCTTCCGGCTGCCGTCGGATCCCGCGCGCGACATCATCATGATCGGGCCGGGCACCGGCATTGCGCCCTTCCGCGCCTTCGTCCAGGAACGCAGCGCCGCCGGCGCCACGGGGCGCAATTGGCTCTTCTTCGGCAACCCGCATTTCGCAACGGACTTCCTGTACCAGACCGAATGGCAGCAGGCCTTGAAGAGCGGCCGGCTGCACCGGCTGGACGTCGCTTTCTCGCGCGATCAGGCGGAGAAGGTCTACGTGCAGCACAAGCTCAAAGAGCGCGCCGCCGAGGTCTACGCCTGGATACAGGGCGGCGCGCATGTCTATGTATGCGGCGATGCGAATCGCATGGCGCGCGACGTTCAGCAGGCGCTGCTGGACATCGCGCAGCAGGAAGGCGGCATGGAAGCGGCGCAGGCCAAAGCATGGCTGGACGCCCTGGCCGCCCAGGGGCGCTACGCCCGAGACGTATATTGAACAGGAATTCCATGAGCACACGACTTTCCGAACTGGAAACCATCAAGGCGAACAGCCGGCATCTGCGCGGCACCATCGTGGAGGGCCTTGCCGACCCGATCACTGGCGCCATCAGCGACGACGACAACAAGCTGCTGAAATTCCACGGCAGCTACCAGCAGGATGACCGCGACATCCGCGATGAACGCCGCCGGCAGAAACTGGAGCCCGCCTATTCCTTCATGGTCAGGGCGCGGCTGCCGGGCGGCGTGGTCACGCCCGGACAATGGCTGGCCTTCGACGACATCGCCCGGAACTACGCCACGCGCGGCCTGCGCATCACCACGCGCCAGACCTTCCAGTGGCACGGCGTGATCAAGCGCGATCTCAAGCCCACCCTGCAGGCGATCCACCACGCCATGGCGACGACCATCGCCGCCTGTGGCGACGTCAATCGGCAAGTCGTCAGCTCGGTCAATCCCCATTTATCGAGCCAGCACCGCCTGGTCCAGGAATGGGCCGACAAGCTGTCCGACCATTTCATTCCCCGCACCCGGGCCTATCACGAGATCTGGCTGGACGGCGAGCGCATCACCGACGAGCCCGAACAGGAACCGATCTACGGCGACACCTATCTGCCGCGCAAATTCAAGATGGGCATTGCGATTCCTCCCTGGAACGACAGCGATGTCTTTGCGCAGGACCTCGGCCTGATCGCCATCATCGAAGACGGGACGCTGCAGGGCTTCAACGTGGCCATAGGCGGCGGCATGGGCGCGACGCACGGCGACGACAGCACCTATCCCCGGCTAGGCAGCGTCATCGGCTTCGTGCCGCCGGAGCAGCTGATCGCCATGGCCGAAGGCGTCGTGACGCTGCAACGGGACCACGGCAACCGCGAGGAGCGCAAGCATGCCCGCCTCAAGTACACCCTCGATCACCATGGACTGGAATGGTTCAGGCAGCAGCTGGAAGCCAGGACCGGCGTCACGCTGCAAGCCGGCCGGCCCTACCGCTTCGAGCAGAACGCGGACCGCTATGGGTGGACCGAAGGCGAGGACGGCCTATGGCATCTGGGCCTGTACATTGAGTCCGGCCGCCTGTGGGACACGGAAGGCGGGCGCCTGCAGACCGGCGTGCGCGAGATCGCCAAGGCCCATACCGGCGAATTCCGCATGACTTGCAACCAGAATCTCGTCATTGCCAACGTGCGGCGGAAGGACCGCGCCCGCATCGACGCGCTCGTGGCGGAATACGGCCTGGACGGCTACCTGCGGCATAGCGGCATCCGCCGCTACAGCATCGCTTGCGTCGCCCTGCCCACTTGCGGGCTGGCCATGGCGGAAAGCGAGCGCTATGCGCCCGTGCTGCTGCCCAAGCTCGAGGCCTTGCTCGACAAGCACGGCCTGCTGGACGCTCCCATCCTGCTGCGGCTTTCCGGATGCCCCAACGGCTGTTCGCGCCCTTACCTGGGCGAGATCGCCTTGGTGGGCCGCGCCCTGGGCCGCTACGACCTGCGCCTGGGCGCGAACTTCACCGGCGAACGCTTGAACACGCTTTATCGCGAAAACGTCGCCGAGCCGGAGATACTCGCCGCCCTGGACGAGCTCTTCGCCGCCTATGCGGCCACGCGCGAGGGCGACGAAAAGTTCGGCGATTTCCTGGTGCGCAGCGGCGCGATTCCAGCCCCCACGCAAAAGCTGATTCCCATCGTTCTCGATCCCGTGGTCTAGGGCCTGTCGGCGCCAAAAGACAGGCGGCGCCGACGATTTTTTTTCTCGATTCCGACCGCTCATGAGACTTTTTCCGATTTTTGCCGACCTTCAGGGCCGGCGCGTTGTCGTGGTCGGCGCCGGAACCGTCGCCGAACGCAAGATCCGCAGCCTGTTGTCCGCCGGCGCCCAGGTGGTGGCCGGCGCCCCCGAGGCAACGCCAGGCCTGCTCCAGCTGAGCCGGGAAGGCAGGATAACCCTGCGCCAGGCCTCCTTCGAGCCCGGATGGCTGGAAGGCGCCTGGCTCGTCATCGCTGCGACCGGCGACCGCGCCCTGAACAGCCGGGTCGCCCGGTTGGCGAGCGAGCGCAAGCTGCTGGTCAATGTCGTGGACGACCCCGAGCTCTCTTCGTTCCAGGTCCCTTCCATCGTGGACCGGTCACCCCTGACCATCGCCATTTCATCGGCGGGCAGCGCCCCGGTCCTGGCGCGGCGGATGCGCGAGCGCATCGAGAGCCTGTTCGACCATACGCTGGGCACCTTGGCGGAGCTGGCGGGGCGCTATCGGCCCGCGATCCGGCAGGCCCGGCCCGATCTGCGCCGGCGGCGCGAATTCTACGACTGGCTGCTGGACGGCCCCGTGGCCGCCGCCCTGCGCAGCCGCAAGCCCGACGCGGCGCGGGAGCTGCTGGAAACCGCGCTCCATGCGCCGGAAACGCCTTCCCGAGGCGGCGTCGTGCTGGTCGGCGCCGGACCGGGCGACCCGGGGCTCCTGACACTGAACGCCCTGCGCGCGCTAAACGAAGCCGACATCATCCTGCACGACAGGCTGGTCAGCGCGGACGTGCTGGAGCTGGCCCGCCGCGATGCTGACCGCATTTCCGTGGGGAAGCTGCCCGGCGAGGACCATGACGCCACGCAGCGGCGGATCCACGAGCTCATGCGGCGCCATGCCCTTGCGGGCAAGCGCGTGGTCCGCCTGAAAGGCGGCGACGCCTTCGTATTCGGCCGCGGCGGCGAAGAACTCGAATTCCTGAGGGAACAGGGCATACCTTACGAGGTCGTGCCCGGCATCACCGCCGCGCTGGCCTGCGCCGCCTATGCCGGGATACCGCTGACGCACCGGCACCATGCCCAGTCCGTGCGCCTGGTCACCGCGCACTGCCGGGACGACGCCCAGGTGGACGATTGGCACGCGCTCGCGCGGGAAAAGCAGACACTGGCGTTCTACATGGGAGCCGGGCGGCTGGAGTTTCTGAGCGCCCAGCTGATTGCCCACGGCAGGTCGGAGGACACGCCGTTCGCCATCATCGAGAACGGCAGCCGCGCCGGCCAGCGTGTGCTTCACGGCCGGCTGGGCGAACTGGCCGACGCCGCGCGCCGGCACGCGGTCAAGTCGCCCGCGATCTTGCTGGTTGGGGAAGTGTGCGCGCTGGCGCCGCAGCTGGAATGGTTCGGCGCCAGCATCCCGGCCGACGAAGCCGTGGTCTGCTGACGCCGACCACGGCGGCGACGGCCCGGCCCTGCTCTAGTTGCCGCCGCCCGACATGTGGGTCATCAGCACCGTGATGATGCGCTTGGCGGTGCCGGTATTCTGCACCTGGCCTTTTTCGTCCAGCACGTTGACGACCGATGACGAACCTTGCGCGGCGACGTGGATGCGCAACGGCGCGGCGGCCGCGGTGTTCTTGCCGCCGAACATCCTGGTCAGGAAGTTGGGCTGCTCGATTTTCTCGCCGCTGTCGCTGTCGAGATAGCGGATGAAGTAGTCGCCCGTGGAGCGGTCGCGATCCTCGACCGCGAAACCGGCGGAATCGATCGCCACCCCGACGCGGCGCCAGGCCCGGTCGAACGATTCGTTCAAGACGATGGCGGCCTGGCCGTCGCCGGCTTGCGAAACCTGCACCTGGTCGGCCGAACGCTCGGCCCGCGCGACCATTTCCTGGGCGCGCTGCACGTCGGTGCCCAGGAAGACCACCATGCGGGCCAGCATGGCGGCGTTCAGGCCCGGGTCTTCCTTGCCGTACACCCACTTCAAATTGGCGCCGTCTTCGGTGGCGGTTTCGACCATTTGCTGATGGCTGACGTAGACCTCGGTCTTTCCGTTGACGCGTTCCAGGCGGGTGCGGAAGCGTTCGCGTTCGCCGCTGTCGAAGACCGTGTCCAGGATGGCGCCCAGCGCGCTGCGGATCCAGCCTTCCGGGATCTTGGCGCGATTCTCGGCCCAGTCGGTTTCCATGAGGCCGGCGCGCGGATCCTGGGACTTGAGGGTGAAGCCCTGCTCGTTCCAGAAATCGACGATGCGCGGGTAGACTTCTTCGGCGGGCTTGTCGATGACCAGCCAGCGGATGTCGCCGTCGCGCATGACCGTGATGCCCTGGGTTTGCGGCAGCACCCGGTTGCGGTCGCCGGCGCTCTGTTGCGCCTGCTGCGCCTGCGCATACTGGCTATAGGTGGCCGTGCCTTCGGGCGCGCGGAAGCGCGCATCGCGATTGGCCTGCGTGAGATCGGGCGGAATGCTGAGCGGGTCGCCCGCGACCGTGCTCTTGTAGTTGACTGCTTCCTCGGTGCCAAGAGCCTGGTTCAGCGTGGAGCAGCCGGAAAGCAAAAGCATGCCGAGACCGGCCGCCAGGCCGGCACAGCGTTTGTTCATGCGCATAGTCATCATTTAGATCAAGCCTGCGTCTTTCAACGAGTTGCGTACCAATGCATGATACTGCTCGTGCAAGGGCGTTAAGGGTAGGCGGTAGCCGAGCTCGGTCAAGCCCATTTCGGCCACGGCCCACTTCACGGGTATGGGGTTGGACTCCACGAACAGCACTTTGTTCAAGGTGGCCAGGCGCGCATTGAGTTGGCGCGCAAGCTGCCCGTTGCCTTCGATGGCGGCCACGCACAATTCGTGCATGAGCCGCGGCGCCACGTTGGCCGTGACGGAAATATTGCCCTGCCCGCCGAGCAGCATGAGCGCCGCGGCGGTCGGGTCGTCGCCGCTGAAGATCTGGAAGCCGGCGGGGGCGTCGCGCACCAGCAGCGCCCCGCGCCCGATGTCGCCGGTGGCGTCTTTGATGCCGATGATGCCGGGCACCTGGGCCAGGCGGAGCACGGTTTCGTTGGACATGTCGGCCACGGTGCGGCCCGGCACGTTGTACAGGATGGCGGGCAGGTCCACCGCCTCGGCGATCGTGCGGAAGTGCTGGTACAGGCCTTCTTGCGACGGCTTGTTGTAATAGGGCACGACCGACAGGCCGGCTTGCGCGCCCACCGCCTTCGCGTGCCGCGAAAGATCGATGGCTTCGCTGGTGGAATTGCCGCCGATGCCGGCGATGACGGGAAGCCGGCCGGCCGCGTGTTCGACCGCCACCTTGATGAGCTCGGCGTGTTCGTCGACGTCGACCGTGGGCGATTCGCCCGAGGTGCCCACGACCACCAGGCCGTCAGTGCCTTCGCCGACATGCCAGTCGATCAGTTTTCGATAGGAGTCATAATCCAGACTGCCGTCAGGATGCATGGGCGTGATCAGCGCCACCAAGCTTCCCTGAAAAACAGGAATGTCAGAATCCGTGTTTGTTGCCATGATAGGAATGATCTCCTCGAACGCGCCGTAGCAAATAACTTTGTCTAGCTGGAATCTCAGAAGTTTAACGGATATGCGTTCAAACTCATAAGCGTCACAAGAACCAGCCGATGATCAATTGGCCGAAAGCCAACAGAGGCTCCAGCAGTATCCACAAAATCCCCGTCAGCATCAGGATGACCACGATCAGCAGGCCGTAGGGTTCGATGCGGGAATACTGCCAGGCCAGCCTGCCGGGCAGCAGGCTGAAAACGATCCGGCCGCCGTCCAGCGGCGGCAGCGGCACCAGGTTGAGCGCCATCAGGATGAGGTTGACCTGTATGCCGGCAATGGCCATTTGCACCCAGAAGTCGCCCTGCCCCGCGCCCGTTCCGACCAGCAGCCGCAAGGCCAGCGCCCAGATGATGCCCATGGCCAAGTTGGAGGCCGGCCCGGCCAGCGCCACCCAGAGCATGTCGCGCTTGGGCTTGCGCAGCTTGCCCCAATCGACCGGCACCGGCTTGGCCCAGCCGAACAGCAGGCCGCCCCCGCCCAGCAGCTTGGTGCTGAACAGCAGGACCAGCGGCACGATGATGGTGCCGACCAGGTCGATGTGGCGCATGGGGTTGAGGCTGATGCGCCCGGCCTGCCAGGCCGTCGGGTCGCCGAACATGCGCGCCACGTAGCCATGCGCGGCTTCGTGCAGGGTGATGCCGAAAAGGACGGGCAGCGCGTAGACCGTTATCGTCTGTATCAATGATTCCATGAATTTCCGCAGTCGGCGCCCGGTCAGTCCAGGCCCAGGGCGGCCAGATTGCCCTGGCCGCGGCGGATCACCTCGGGTGTCGGGCCCGTGAGGTCGATGACCGTGGTGGGCTCCAGGGGGCAGGCGCCCCCGTCGATTACGCCGGCGAGCTGATTGGCGTACCCGTCGAAAATGGCTTGCGCTTCGTTCAGGGGGTATTCCTCGCCCTCGGGGATGAAGGTGGTGGACATCAGCGGCGTGCCGGCGGCCTCGATGAGCGCGCGCGTGACGGGGTGGTCGGGCACGCGTATGCCTATGGTCTTGCGCGACGGATGCGAAACCCGGCGCGGCACTTCGCGCGTCGCTTCCAGGATGAAAGTCCAGGGGCCGGGGGTCGCCAGCTTCAAGAAACGGTATTGCCGGTTGTCGACCCGGGCGAAATGGCCGATTTCGCTCAGATCGCGGCACAGCAGCGTGAGATGATGGCGCTCGTCCAGCCCGCGCAGCCGGCGCAAGGCATCGGCGGCGGGCTTGTCGTCCAGGCGCGCCACCACCGCATAGCTGGAATCGGTGGGAACCGCGACCAGGCCGCCGTCGGCGAGCAGCTGCCCCGCCTGCTTCATGAGGCGGGGTTGGGGATTTTCGGGGTGTACGACGAAGAACTGAGCCATTTAGCGTATCCTAACATTCTTGACGGGTCAGTTTAAGTTCCAATGCCCGCGCAGGCAATAAAATTGCGCCTGGAAGCCGCCGCGCGGCGTCCAGGCGGCCCCCCTACGCTGATGGCGGCGGCGCGGATTGCACGGGTGTTCCGGCTGCCCCACTGGGCGGGATTGGGAAAACTGGGTTCACGGCTCTTCGTCCAGGTGAAATACGTGCAATATTCGATGCAGTATGGGCGCAATCACCAAGCCCAGGACGGCCACGAACACGACACTGATATACGCGCCGTACAGCGCGAGAAAAACCTTGCCGTGGATGGTCTCGGGCAGCATGATGGGCCCTATTCCACTTGCGATCATTGCCATGTTGAGCGTCACGTCATGCCAATGCGCGTCGCCCTCCATCCATAGATAGCCCAGTACGCCAATCAGCAACGAGAACGCGATGAACGCCATGGCGAGCAAAAGATGTGCCAGCAGGCGCAATGCAAACCGCCGGCGGCTGATCAATCCCTCGCTACGTGACTCGTACACAGCGCCCCCTCTCTCGTAAATATTTGGCGCTATCTTACAAGAGAACCCACATCCTGAACGCCCTGGTGCCGCGGTGGCTGCATCCGGTGAACGGCACAGAAAGGAGAACCGAATGCTCTATCCCATCTGCGTGCATAAGGAAAAGGACAGCGCCTACCGCTCCCGATGCCTGGGCAGATCAACCTGACCACCAGGACGACGGATGCATGAAACGCAAAAGCCCGCAGCGTTTTTGCTTGCGGGCCTTGAGGGCAACATGGGGAATTTGGGGTGACCGATGGGGCTCGAACCCACGACAACCGGAATCACAATCCGGGACTCTACCAACTGAGCTACGGTCACCATAAGGCGGTTTGCAGATGCAAACACCAACTTGAAATTATAGCAGCTTTCAAAGGCTAGTTGATGGCACTGAACCGAAGAAACGGAATTCTAGCATGGAATCGGCCGGTGCTGGTAGCAATGGCCCTTCGCAAGAAGAACCCTGGCGCGTCCGCACAGGAGTCTGCGCGGCATGCTGACGGGCTGCCGGCCGGCTTCGCCCGGCCGCGCGCATCAAGCTTTGGCCCACCACAGGCCCGTCTTCATCGAGAAAGAGCCGTCGTCCTCGATGGCCAAGGCCTCCCGCAGCTCTGAGGGCGCCTCGCGCTGGACGGTGCGTATCATCGCGATGCGCTCGGGCGAGGTCCGCATGCGGGTCACCCAGGGCTCGAATGCGAGGCGCGTCGCCCAGTTCTGGTGCTCGATTTCCGCAAAGCCGGCGTCCGTGATGAGCCGCGCCCATTCCGACGGCGTCCGATCACGGACGTGGGACCGGTCGCGAAGTATCTCTATGGTCTGCAGATGCGTGTCGACCATGGGGTTCTCGTCGCCTTCGACGTCTATCATCAGCAAATAGCCGCCGGGCTTGACCACCCGGCGCATTTCTTTGAGCGCCGCCGGCAGATCCAGCCAATGGTGGGCGCTATAGCGCGATGCCACCACACAGAACCGGCCATCTTCGAAGGGCAGGGATTCCGCGCCGGCCTGCACGGTCTGGATGTTGGCCAAGCCTTTTTCGGCCGCCGCCCGGCTGACCGTGGCCAGCATGTTGGGCGAAGGGTCCACCGCGACCACGCTGGCGCACAGCGGCGCCAAGGCGAAGCTGAGATGCCCCGCGCCACAGCCCAGGTCCATGACGGCGCCCGAGGCGGCGGGGAAAGACTGGCTGAGCAGCTCGGCGGCGCGCAGCAGATCCGGCCCGGCGGCATGCACGGCGCTCTGCAGATAGGCTTGCGCCTGGGCGTCGAATTGCGCCTGAACGGTTTCGCTATGGTTGGCCCGCATGGTCCCTTCCTATTCAAAAAAAAGCAAAAATATAAATATGCCCCCACGCCGCGCCTTCGGCTTGCTGCCCCCCAAGGGGGCGTTTTTGCCTTGGGGCGGCCCGGCGGCAAAAATATACCCCCCACGATATCGGACAACACATGCCGGTACAAGATAAGGAGATATCCTGGTATCCGTACTAATTCCCTGCCGGTGGCGCGTTGGCGGCCGGGGCGCCGGGGCGCAGGGCGGATCTCAGGAAGTCCATGAACTTGCCGGCCCCGCGCGCCAGGGACTGGGAGCGGGATGTATATAAAGCGATCTTGCGGCGTACGACGGGTTGCACCAGGTGGGCCATTTCCAGGTTGTAGACCGCCAGGAAGGGTTCGATGTAGTCGTTGGCGATGGCGACGCACTTTCCGCTGGACGCCAACGCCATGAGAGTCGTGAAGTGTTCGACCTCTCTTGCGGCGTCCAGGGAAATCATGTGCTTGATGTCCGCGCCGATGGTTTCTTTGCCCCCGCCTTTGGCCAGCACGAGTTGCTCTCCTTCCAGCTCGCGCCACTTCACGGACGGGCGGCCCGCCGTGTAATGGGTCTTGGCGCGCAGCAATGCCAACCGCGACGTGAACAAGGTTTCCGAAACGACTTCTTTGGGCATGGATCTTTGCGGACCGATCGCCAGATCGACTTTTTCGTCCGCGAGCAGCTGTATGGTCTCGCTGGCGATCGCCTCTTGAACGTGGATGTGGACGCCGGGGTTGACCTCCTGGTAGCGGGCCACGGCCGACATCAAGTGCGTCGACGCCAGCAGGGGCGTGGTCGCCACGCGCAGCACGCCCTCTTCGCCGGCGCTCAGGGCGCGCGCGCATTCGACCGCGCTATCCAGGTTGGTCAGGATGCGCCTTGCATAAGGCAGGAAGGCCTCTCCTTCCCGCGTCAAGCGCACGGACCGCGTGGTGCGCCGGAAGAGCGGAAAGCCCAGATTCTGTTCGAGTTCGCGCGCCAGATGGCTGAGCGCCGATTGCGTCAGGCACATCTCGCGCGCTGCGCGCACGAAGCTGCCGAAGCGTTCGATGCGGGAAAAGGCCTCCAGTTGGCGGAGCGTGATATTCATGAAGAAAATTAACTAATTCTCAAATATTAATCAACATCAATATATTAAATCATTTGCGGAGCCTACCATTTGCGAAAACCAAGCAAAGGAGACACCGCATGAAATCAACCCACACGCAAACTTCGAAGGCCCGGCTGCTACTGGGCGGGCTGGGCCTGCTGCTCGCGAGCGCCGCCGCCGTCGCGGCCTATCCGGAAAAACCTGTCACCGTGCTCGTGGGCTATGGCGCGGGCGGCGGCGCCGACACGATCGCCCGCCTCTATGCCGAAAGGCTGGCCGCCGAATTCAAGCAGCCCTTCATCGTGGAAAACAAGCCCGGCGCGGGCGCGACATTGGCGGCCGCGACGGCCGCCAAGGCGGCGCCCGACGGCTACACGCTGATGGTCGCTCCCACGGCCGTCTTCACCATCACGCCCAATGTAAGGAAGACGAACTACGATCCGCTCAAGGACTACACGCCGATCTCGACCCTGGCCCAGGGGCTGGACGTCCTGGTGCTGTCCAAGGCGATTCCGGCGAACACCGTCGCCGAGTTCATCGCCCTGGCAAAGAAGCATCCCGGCAAATACAGCTATGCGAGCTCGGGCCTGGCGACCTCCACGCATCTGATGGGCGCGGTGTTCAGCGAAGCCGCGGGCATCGAGATGCTGCATGTGCCCTATAAATCCAGCAGCGAATACCTGACCGACCTGATCGAGGGCCGCGTTTCCATCGCCTTCGATCCGGTGCTGCTCAACCAGGTCAGCGGCGGCAAGCTGAAGCTGCTGGGGCTGGTGGCGGATGCAAGGCTGCCCGCCTACCCCGACGCCAGCACCACGAAAGAGGCTGGCATCGACATGACCGACGCCTACGGCAAGCTTTGGTACGGCCTGGTCGGCCCCGCCGGCCTTCCGGGCGACATCGTCGAGCGCCTGGGCGCCGCGATCGAGAAGATCTCCAAGGACCCCGAGGTCGCCAAGAAGCTTGCGCTGACCGGCATCCAGCCCAATGCCGTCACCGGCAAGCGTTTCGCGGAAAAAATCGCGGCCGATTCCAAATACTACGGAAATCTCATCAACAAATACGAGCTGAAGCTCGAAAAGTAAAAAGCTGCAGGCCTGCCATGACACAACATCCTTCACCATCCATCAGAGAACTGCTGCACCCCCGCAACGTCGCCATCTTCGGCGCATCGGGCGATGAAACGAAATGGGGCGGGCGCCTGCTGCACTACATGAGCAAGCATCGTATCGACGGGCAGATCTTCCCCATCAATCCCAAGGGTGAGAAGCTGCTCGGCATACAGAGCTATCCGACGCTGGCCGACTGCCCGGAGCGGGTCGACATGGCGATTCTGCTGGTGCCCAAGAGCCGCGCCCTGGCAAGCGTCAGGGATTGCGTGGCCAACGGCGTCGCCTGCGCAGTGGCCATCACCTCCGGTTTCGCCGAAACGGGGCCGGAGGGCCTGGCGCTGGAGCAGCAACTGGTGCGCGAGGCGCGCGCCGGCGGCATGCGGCTGATCGGGCCGAACTGCATGGGCCTGCTGAACACCCATCACAACCTCGCCGCGACGACCGCCGTCACCATGGCATACGTGGACAAGCTGCCCACGGGCCCCATCGGCATGGCCTCCCAGAGCGGCGCCCTGATGGGCGCCATGCTGGCGCGCGGAGTCGATACGGGCGCGGGGTTCAGCACCATGGTGACGCTGGGCAACCAGGCCGACATCGATCAGAACGATGTTTTCCAGTACCTGATCGACGACCCGCTCACCGAAGTGATCGCGCTGTACATCGAAGCGGTGAGGGGTTCCGAACGCTTCGTCGAACTGCTCGCCCGCGCCCGCGCGGCCGGCAAGCCGGTGCTCATCGTCAAGTCCGGCCGGACCGCCGCGGGCGAACGCGCCGTCATGTCCCACACGGCCAGCCTGGCGGGCGCGTGGGCCTCGTTCGAAGCCGTCTGCCGGACGCATGGCGCCTATCTTTTCGACAATGTGTTCGACCTGCTGGCAGGCGCCCAGCTGCTGGCGCGCGGCCATGCCATGCGCGCGCCCGGCGTCGCGGTTTTCTCGGGGTCGGGCGGCGGCGGCGCGCTGTTCGTCGATTCGCTGGACGAGATCGGCCTGCCGCTGCCCGCGCTGTCCGAACAGACCAAGCGCGGACTCGAAGAACTGCTTCCGCCCTCCCACCGCGAGCTGCCCATCGACTTCGGCGTCATCAATCATGGCGCCGAGCCTGATCCCAGGTTCGGCAACGCGGTGGGCACCGCCATGGGGCGCGTGCTGGAAGACGAAGCGATCGGTGCCGGCATCGTGTTTCTTACCACCCAGCCGAACATGGACATGATCGCCGAATCCACGATCAGGGTCGGCGAGCATTGCGGCAAGCCGCTGTTGTTCGTCCATGGCGCAAGCACGGTGGGCGACATCGCCCGGCAGGTGCTGCGGGAAAAAGGCTATGGCTACGTCGAGAGTCCCAACGATGCCGTGGGCGTTCTGGCGGCGCTCTGGCGCCGCCAGGAGACGCTCGCCCCCACGGGCGCGCCGGCTTCCTCGTTCGACCTGCCCAAGGATCTCGGCACCGGCTACCTTGCCGAGCCGAATGCGCGCCGCCTGCTTGCGGCGGCGGGCATACCCGTGACGCCTTGGCGGGAGGCGGCAAGCGTCGCGCAGGCCGTCGAGGCGGCCGCCGCCCTGCAATCGGCCGTGGCCATCAAGGCGGTCAGTCCGACGCTGATCCACAAGAGCGACGTCGGCGCGGTCAAGCTGAACATCGCGGGCGAGGCGGCGGTACGCCGCGCCTGCGAAGAAATCGCCGCCGCCGTCGAGCAGGCCGGCCATGAACTGACGGGGTACCTGGTCACCACCATGCTGCGGCCGGATGCCGAGCTGATCGTCGGCCTGCAGCGAGACCCCGAATTCGGCCCCATGGTCATGGTGGGCGCAGGGGGCGTGCTGGTGGAGCTGATGAAAGACGTCCAGCTGCGCCCCGCGCCGCTGTCCCCCGAACAAGCGGCCACGATGCTCGACGGATTGAAGTGCGGGCCGCTGCTGGACGGCTGGCGCGGCGGCAAGCCGGTCGACCGCGCCCGGCTCATCGACATTCTCGTGCGGGTAGGCCAACTGGCGGTGCAGATGCCCGGCCTGACCGAGCTGGACATCAATCCGCTTTTCATCGCCGACGGCGAACCGGTGGCGGCCGACGCCCGCGCCGTGCTCGCCTGAACCCATTTCCGCTGTCGATCAACAAACAAGGAAAGTTCCGTGTCCGTTCTATATGAATCCAACGAGGGCATCGCCCTCATTACCATCGACCGCGCCGACAAGCGCAACGCCATCAACCCGGCGGTGGCGCAAGGGCTGACGGATGCCTGGGTGAGGTTCGCGGAATCCGACGACCTCGTGGCCATCCTCACCGGAGCCGGCAACGACGCCTTCTGCGTCGGCGCCGACCTGAAGGATCTGCCCGGCGAAGTCTGGCAGGCCCTGCCCAATTTTGCCGTGCCCTGCGACAAGCCCATCATCGCGGCGGTGAGCGGCTACGTGATCGGCGCCGGCGCGAGCATGGCGCTGTATTCCGACATCGTCATCGCCAGCGAGTCCGCCAGCTTCATCTATCCCGAGGCGAAGGTGGGCATGTTCCAGGGCATCATGGGCGGCTTTCCCAAGAAGATGCCTTTCGGCGTCGGGCTCGAATGGACGACGACCGGCGAGCCCATGAGCGCGCAGCGCGCTTACGAAATCGGCTTCGTCAACAAACTCACGCCGGTCGGCGAACAAGTGAACGAAGCGATGGCGCTGGCGCGCAAGATCGCGGTGAACGCCCCGCTCGTGGTGCGCACCATGAAGCGTCTTGCGCTGGAGACCTTGCCACGCAGCCCCATGGACGAGTTCTATCCGCAAAAACGCAGGCTGGAAGCGATCGCGCAGAGCCAGGATGCGCAAGAGGGCGTCAATGCCTTCAAGGAAAAGCGCCCGCCCAGGTTCCAGGGCCGATAGCGGCACAAACGCCTTCCGGCGCAAACCATTCCACTGACCAACCAAGAATCAAACAGGAGTGATCATGCTCAACAACTGGCCCGAACTTCTTCAAGCATCACGCAAGGCTGGCGCGGGCTTCAGCGGCCCCAACCCCGGGATGATGGCGGCGTTCCAGAACCTGAATGCCGCCCAGGGCTCGAACGGCGCGCTCGATGCCAAAACGCGCGAGCTGATCGCGCTCGCGGTGGCGGTGACCACCCGCTGCGACGGCTGCATCGCGGCGCATGCCGCCGCGGCCCGCAAGGCCGGCGTCACGGAGGCGGAGCTGAGCGACGCCCTGGGCACGGCCATAGCCCTGAACGCGGGCGCCGCCTACATCTATTCGGTCCGCGTCATGGACGCATTCGGCCAGTTCGAAAAGGCCTGACGGCGCATGCATGGCAACCCGTTGATACAAGCCCCGGACCTGTACGCCATGCTGTCCGGCGGGCCGGTCAAGATGCTGGTGCTCGATTGCAGCTTCGACCTGGCCCAGCCGGCGGCCGGCCCGGAAGCCCACCGGCAGGGCCACATACCCGATGCCGGATATGTGCACCTGGACGCCGATCTCAGCGGCCCGAAAACCGGGCGCAACGGCCGTCATCCGCTGCCCGACGCCGACGCTTTCGTGCGGCGGATGAGATCCCTGGGCGCCGATGACGACACGCTGATCGTGGCGTACGACAACGCGGCCTCGATGTATGCCGCCCGGCTTTGGTGGCTGCTGGGCTGGGTCGGCCACGGCCGGCGCTGCGTGCTGGACGGCGGCTTCGCCGCATGGCTGGCCGCCGGCCTTCCCGTGCAGGCCGGCCTGGGCCGGGCGCCGGCGGCAGGCAATTTCAGCCGCCGGCCGTCGGCCGCGGAAGTCGTCGATCGGCAGTTCGTGCTCGCCAATATCGCCTCCGGAGAGCGGATCGTCATCGATGCGCGCAGTGCGGAGCGCTTCCGGGGCGAGAACGAGACCATGGACCCGCAGGCCGGGCATATTCCCGGAGCCAGAAACCGGCCGTTCCAGTCGAACCTGGGCGACGGCCAACGGTTCAAGCCCGCTGCGCGCCTGCGCAGCGACTTCCAGGAAGTGATGGCAGGCCACCCCGCCGAGCGGGTCGTCCATCAATGCGGCTCGGGCGTGACCGCCTGCCATAACGCATTGGCGATGGAGATCGCCGGGCTGCCCGGTTCGGCGCTCTACGCCGGTTCATGGAGCGAATGGAGCGCATGCGAGGGCTCGCCCATCGCGCGCGGGCCCGATTGACCCGCCCCCCGGACCGGCATTCTTACAGGAGACAACCATGAAAATGAAAAAACTCACGGTCATCGGCTTGCTGGCTGCGGCCTGCATGGGCCTGGCGGCCTACGCGCAAACAGCCGGCGCCGCCTACCCCGAACGCCCGGTGAAGATCGTCGTGCCTTACGCGCCGGGCGGCGGTTCCGACGTCATCGGCAGAATCGTCGCGAACAAGCTGTCCCCGCGCCTCGGGGCCAGCGTCATCGTCGAGAACAAGCCCGGCGCCAACTCGAACCTCGGCGCCGGCCACGTCGCGAAAGCCGCGGCCGACGGCTACACCCTGCTCCTGGCATCCAACTTCATCACCGTCAACAAGTCCCTGATGAAGCAGCTGGACTACGATGCCGCGCAAGACTTCGTACAGATCAGCCGTTTCGCCACCGCGCCCGGCATCCTGGTGGCCGGCGCGCAGTTGCCGGTAGGCTCGCTGCCCCAGCTCATCCAATACGGCCGCAGCAACCCGTCGGCGCTGTCCTATGCCTCGTCGGGATACGGCTCCTTCCAGCAGCTGAACGCGGCCATCATCGCCGACAGCGGAAAGTTCAACGCCCTGCACGTGCCATACAAGGGCAGCAGCCCCGCGCTGGCCGACGTGCTGACGGGCCGCGTCTCCTTCCTCGTTTCCCCGCCGGCCGATCTCATCGGCCACATCCAGAGCGGGAAGCTGAAAGCCCTGGCGGTGACCGGGCCCGACAGGCTTTCGATGCTGCCCGGCACGCCGACCTTGAAAGAGGCGGGCCTGAACGAAGAAGGCGTTCTGGCCTGGTGGGGCCTGCTTGCGCCGCAAGGCACGCCGAAAGACGTCGTCGTCAGGCTGGACCAAGAGGTCGCCGCCGTGTTGCGGGACCCTGAAGTGATCAAATCGGTGGAAGCGCTGAGCCTTCAGGTTTCCCACCAGGGTCCCGAGCGGTTCAGGGAATTCTATGCGGGCCAGATTGCGACGTTCGCGGAACTGATAAAGAAGTTCGACATCCCCACGCAATGAGGCGGACTCGGCGGCGCCCAGAAGCGGGCGGCGCCGGCCCGCCGTTGGGCGCCGCAAGGCCAGCATGGCAAGCGGCTCGCGACAGCGTTACGGCTTGCGCACGGCGTTCCAGGCGTTGCCGTCGCTGTCGGTGCCGGCCATCCGGTCGGCGGTGACCTCTCCGGTGTATTGCCGCCCGTTGGCCGTGAAGGCGATGCGCGTACCTTGCAGGGCTGCATCGCTGATCGCATGGCGCGTTCCGTCGATCGTCAGGTGCCCGCCCAGTTTCTGGTAGGCCTGCTCGAGCGCGAGCATGGCCCCGCCGCCCAGCTGCCAGACGCCTTGCGCCTTGGCCGGGACGATCCATTTGTATGCCCGGCAATAGGACTTGCATTCGAGGGCGGCCTCGACGAAATCGTCGGGTTCCCAGTCGTCCATGTCGAAAGAATTGGAAATCACGCGCGTGCCGGGCTTCATATCGAGCAGCAAGGGGCGCAAGCGCAGGTTCAGGTCGGGCAGCAGGAACAGCGTGACGACGGTCGCGTCGGAGAAATCGAACTCGAAGATATCGCCCTGGGTGAACGTGGCGCGGTCGGCGACTCCGGCGTCCTGCGCGGCCCGGCGCGACAATTTCACCATGTCGGGATTGAATTCGACGCCGTGCGCGCGGGTGCCGCGCTGGGCGGCGGTGATCACCGTGCGTCCGTCGCCGGAACCGAGGTCGACCAGGTAGTCGTCGGGGGTGATCTCCGCCATGCGCAGCATCTGGTCCACCAGGGACTCGGGAGTCGGGACCCAGACCACGTCCTTGCCGGCCTGGCCGACGGTGGGTTCATAAGCGGCCGTGTTCGGGCCGGGGCCGGCCGGCTTGCCCGCCGCCTGGGCGCCGCCCGGCGCCGGCGCAAGCACGAACATGAAAGCGGCCAGGATGAGCCCGAAAGCAAGGCGTCGGTTCGATGATGTCATGGCGGTGTCCTCATCAAAAAACTGCGTCATGGGTGGGGCCTGCTCAGCATACAACAGGCCCGGCCGCCGCGCCTTCGATCGCGGCCGACCAGTCGTCGATATGAACCATCAGTTCACGCGCCTGGCGCAGCATGGGATATTGATGCAGCACGCCCTTCCATTCCGCCGCCGTCAGCAGCCGGCCCCATAGCGGCGACAAGTCCCGTGGGTCGGCTTGCCCGCCGTCCGCCAGCGCGCCGGCGAATTCCAGGCTGGCCCGCGCGGACAGCAGCTGCATGCGGCCGGCCGCGCCGAGCAGCCGCGGCTCCGCCTCGGCGGGCGCATCGCAACAGTAAAGCACTGAACGCGCCAGGCTATCCGCGTCGGTTTTCAGCGCGGCCAACGACGCGCCGCGCAGGCGCACCGTTCCCTGCCGAGTCTGAAACGGATAGACGGTGTCTTCGTCGGCGCAGGCGAGCAGGCGCAGGCCGCGCAGCAGCCGCGGCAGGTCGGTGGCGGCGGCGTCCACGGAGGCCTTGGCCTCGGCAAGCAGGCGGACGTCCCATTGCGCCTCGGCGGCATCCGCATGGGCGTCCATACCGGCATCTGGATCCGCAGCGGCATCGGTGCCGGCGTCCGCCCGCCGCAGCAGCACCACATCCCATTCGCTCTTGGCGCGCTCGGCGCGGCACGGCATCGAGCCCGGCACGCGCATCGACGTCACGACGCGATACGGCGCCCGGCCGGCTCCCGCCCCGTTCAGCCGCCGCGCCAGCGCCTCGAACGCCTGGGCGGCACTAGCCTCGACGGCGGCGCCGCGCCGCTGCGAGGCCGTGCCTTGCGCAATGGCCGTGGCGCTTCCCGAAGCAGGCCCATTTCGCCGCCACAGCCCCTGATATCGCCGCACGAGATCATCCGCCGCCAGGGCGTCCAGGCGCAGCAGGCGCGCCAACGCGGGATGCCCGACCAGCTCCGCCACACCGCGCCGGAGCGCCGGCCCGCTCTCGGCTTCTGGCCCGATTACGGCTTCGGACCGGCCGAACAGATCTTGCGCCGCGTCGTGGAGTTCCGGCCACGCGGCGCAGGACGCCAATGCGTGCAGCCGCCCCAAGGCCTTGCGCAAGGTGTCCGACGCCATGCGCCGCTGCTTGGCAGGGTGCGCGATTCTATCGACGACCGCCAGCACTTGGCGGCGATCCCGATCGGCATGCGCCGACAGCGACGCATATTCGCGCACCTGCACCGCCTGGTGCCGAAGAACCATGGCCTGGAAAGCGGGATCCCCGCATTCCTCCCGCAACGCCTGGCGTATCGTCCGGGCGAGGGCTTCGATGAAAAGACGCTCCAGCGCCGCGTCCGGCGCCTCGCCGCGCTCCATTTGCCGGCGGGCTTGCTCGATGGCGACCGCGATCGCCGTCGGCGGGTCGGCCTGGGGCGAGCACGCGGACGGATCGGCCAGCGTCGGCAGGCGATAACGGCGTTCGACGATGCGCAGCGACTCGTCGATCAGGAAGGGCGCCGGCGGCGGCATGGCGATGGCGTGTGCATGAACAGGGAGACCTCGAATCTTCGGCCGGCGGCAGGGCCGGCGCCGCGATCGCCGGCTGCGGCCGCAGCCGGCCGCAGTGTGGCTTACGACGATTTCAGCATATCGGGCTGGAACACGCAGACGCGGTTTCGCCCCGTCTGCTTGGCGAAGTACATGGCGACGTCGGCCTGATTGACGAGCTCGTCGTACTTCACGGCGTGGTCCGGAAAAATGCTGATGCCTATGCTCACTGTAACACTGAGCTCCTGGCCTTCCAGCTCCACGGGCTGACGACAGGCCTCGACCAGGCGCGAAGCCAGGATGTTGGCCTCCGCCTCGCCCCGGATGCCGTCCATGAGCACCACGAACTCGTCCCCGCCCTTGCGGCCCAGGGTGTCGCTCTTGCGCAGGACGTCGGCCAGGCGCCGCGTGACGGCAACCAACAGCTGATCGCCGACGGCGTGCCCCAGGCTGTCGTTCACCGCCTTGAAGCCGTCCAGATCCAGATACATGACCGCCAGCTTGTGTTCGCCGCGAAGCGCCCGGTTCATGGCCTGCTCGGCAAGCTGCCGTATGAAATTGCGGCTGGGCACCCCCGTGAGCGCGTCGTATTGCGCCAGGCGCGCCATCTCGTTCGCAAGGGAGCGCGCATGGCTGACGTCGTGGAAGACCATGACGGCCCCGGCCAGCCGCCCATGCTCGTCGAAAATGGGCGCGGCGGAACCTTCGATGGGGGTGCGCTGGCCGCTGCGGCTGACCAGCATGAAGGCGGCGTCCGATTCGACGACCGCGCGCTGGGCCAGCGCCGCGCGCACGAGGCCGCCGCCCTGCGCCGGACCGCGGGACGGATCCTCGGTCACCACGACGTCTTCGATGGGCAACCCCAGCGCCTTGTCCAGCGGCCACCCGGTCATCATGTCGGCCGCCCGGTTCTCATAGGTGATGCGGCCTTGCTCGTCGGTCGTGATGACGCCGTCGGCGATCGATTCCAGGGTGACGCGGAAACGCTCTTTTTCCTCGTAGAGCGCGTCTTCGGCCAGCTTGCGCGCCGTGACGTCATGCACCAGAACGAAAAAGCCGTCCACCTTGCCGTCATTGATGTCGGGCACATAGGTCGAGACGGTATGCCTGACGGCGCCCCCCATGTCGATGATGGGCTTCTGGAACACCTGAGTGCAGCCGCTCAGCGTTCTATCGATGTGAGGCTTGACCTGCAGGAACAACGACTGCCCGATTACGCTGGAGATATGCTTGCCGAACGCCTCCTCGGGGCTCAGCCCGAACCATTGCTGGTGCGCCCGATTGCAAAAACGGTTGATCAGCCGGTTGTCCCAGTACGCCACCATGGCGGGCAGGCTGTCCAGCACCGTGCGCATTTCGTGCTCGGCCCGATGCAGGCGCCTGATGGTCCTTCTGTGCGCCCTGAGCTCGCGTTCGTTCAGCATGGCCAGGCCGAAACAGGCCAGTATCAGGACGGCCGTGGTCGTGCCCAGCCAGATGGCGTCGCTGCGCCAGCCCGCCAGAATGCCCGCGGTCGACTGCGCCGTATTGACGAGCAGAGGGAAGCCGTCCAGCGTCCGAAAAGTGTATAGGCGCTCGACTTTGTCGATGGCGGCCACGCCGGTGAAGGTACCCTGGCGCTCGCGCGCGAAGCGGTCGAAATTCGGCGTGCCGGCCAGCGAAGTGCCGGCGAATTCGCCGGTGTAGGGAAACCGGGCGATGATCGTGCCGTCCAGCAGGAAGAGGTTGATACCGCTATTGGGCCCAAGCTCGATGGCCGAAAACAGCTCGTGCAGGTGGCTGAGCCTGAGCGTCTGCACCACGACTCCGCCGAAGCCGCCGTCGGGCTTGGTCCAGCGGCGGCTCAGCGCAATGCTGGCTTGGTCGCCGCTGCCCGCATTGAACAATGCACTGACGAGCAAACCGCTATCCGGGTCCTTCTCATGAGCAAGAAAATAGTCGTTGTCCGAGAACGCCATGTCGCCCTGTGCAATTGGCCGGGACGACCACATAATGGTTCCGGTGTGGTCCAGCACCAATTGCAGCCCCTGGCCGTCATCGACCAAGCCCGTGAGCGCCGGGCCGCCCGCCCCCTCACGTTCCCGCGGCGGGCGCTCCGTCAGCGTGCCGTCGTGCAGCCGGTCGACGGTGTGCCGCAAGGCGATGTCCATGCCGCGCAGCTTGCCTTCCAGGACGCTGGCGACGACGAAAAGCAGGTTGGCGTTTTCCGAAAGGGCGCGGTTCCAGATGGCGGACCGCGATACGAGCAGCTGGTTGGTCGCCAGCGCCCCGACCGCCATGGCCACAAGGACCGAAAAGGCCAGTACACGGGACCTCGCCGGCCAAATCCCCTTCTTATTCATGTTGGGGATGAGCCGGCCTTTTTGTAGGGGGCCCCCCTTGGCAGCGGCTGCCATAAGGACCAGAACCCAGGGGATTGAATGGATGCGTGCCCACCGCTAATTTCTTGTTGTTTACTGCAATGGCATCATTTAACAAATAACTTTAAAATTTAGCAAAAAACAACTATTGATGCAAGTGTTTTTCTCTATTTCGTTGCCCTATTTCAGAATCTATAGGTATAAGTCAGCTGCAAGATGTCCAGTCCCATGTTCGGCTTCTTTATGTTGGCGTTGGAATAGTGGGCGTAACGCAGCCCTATGCGATGCCTGTCCTGCACCGTGAAGCCGGCGCCCAGGTAGGACCCGAACTGGAAGCGCGTGCCCAGCTCGCGCCCGGCGAATACCGTGCGGCTGGTGACGGTCGGCCCGACGCCGGCCTCTACATAGAACGCGTCGGCCGGCCACCAGCGCAAAATGGGTATGGCGCTGAGCTGCCACATGGAGTTCGGATCGTCGCGCCTGGCGTCCCAGTACGCCACGCCCAACTCCACGCCCAGGTCGACGCGGCCCCAGTCGCCCGAGAACCGGTGGCTCCATAGCGCCGGCGTTTCGTAGGCCAGCATGGCTTTTCTATAGCCCGAATTGAACCCCAGCTGAATACCCAGCCCCGATCCCGACGATTGGATTTCAGTTTTTGCGGAGTTGCGGTCCTGCGCGCCCGCCACCGGCTGCGCCGCAACGCCGAAGGACGCGAGCGCGGCGATGGCTGCGGCAATGGAACACAAAAGCGTGGCGCCGGACGACCTGAGGGTATTGGTTTCGATGTTCAAATTCTTATTGATCATGATGATACGCGGCCTTCATTGTCTGGTTTCAGAGGATTCTACCTTGTCGGCAGGCAAGCGCTGTGCCCGCCCGGACGATTGACGGCGATTTCAAATAAAGCTAAAATGAGCGTCTTTGGTGAATCCTGATAGAAAAGAAAGCGTTTGAAACGCAGCGCCGCGCATGGCGTATCTGTTGCGTTTTCCGCTTAACATTTCAAACAAGGGGAAGCAAGCGCTTTCCCTTTTTCATGTAGGGTTCACCTCATGTCTCTTTAGCGGCGCGATGGCAGAGTGGTTATGCAGCGGATTGCAAATCCGTGTACCCCGGTTCGATTCCGAGTCGCGCCTCCAGCATTCTTGCGGGTTTCGAGATATTTTTAAATAATCGATGCTTCGCAAAATAGCTTTTGCTTCGCAAAACAAAAATTCAGCCTGTCACCATGCGGGCTTTTTGGTCTTGTGATGCCTAGGCATTGATGCGCCCGGGCGGCGAACGCACTCTCCGCAAGAAACGCGCCGGCTCCGCCAGAGCAAGGGCCATGATAATATGGGCCGCCACCCGCACAGCCAGCATGCCGGAGCGCCCCATGAAAAACGAATGGATTGCCGTTGACCAATACATTACCGACCGGCTCCTGCCGCCCGATCCGGTGCTGGACGGCGTTCTGCGCGCCAACGCCGCGGCCGGGCTGCCCGCCATCGACGTGGCGCCCAACCAGGGCAAACTGCTGCACATCTTCGCCCGCATGGTGAACGCGCGCCGCGTGCTCGAAATCGGGACACTGGGCGGCTACAGCACGATATGGCTTGCGCGCGCCCTGCCCGCCGGCGGTGTCGTCGTCACGCTGGAATCCGAACCCCGGCATGCCGAGGTGGCGCGGTCGAACCTGAAAACGGCCGGGCTGCTCGATGCGGTCGACCTGCGTGTCGGCCCCGCGCTCGAGACCCTGCCCCAGCTGCCCGCCGACCAGCCTTTCGACCTGATCTTCATCGACGCCGACAAGCCGAACAATCCGTTCTACCTGGAATGGGCGCTGAAGCTTTCGCGGCCGGGAACGGTGATCATCGGCGACAACGTCGTGCGCGGCGGGGCAGTCGTCGATTCGGCGAGCGCGGATCCCAGCATCCAGGGCGTGCGGCGGTTCTACGACCTGATATCCAACGAACCGCGCCTGACCGCCACCGCGGTTCAGACGGTGGGCTCCAAAGGCTGGGACGGCTTTTCCATCGCCATCGTGAACGCCGCGTAGAACTCGCGCCGCGGCACCGGTCGCGGGGGGCCAGGCAGCGCCGGCGCCCGGACCGTGGCGCCGCCCTTCCGCCCGGCTGATTCCAATACCCAAGCTCCGCCACGGGCGAGCCATGGCCTCTCCATGGCCTCTTATGACGTAGGGCTATGTCGGTCAAGCGATTAAGTAGTTCGCTGCCGCGCATGGCGTCTCTACAATTTTCGTTCACAAGAGGAGCCTCCATGCCTGGGAATTTCATCGATGCGCTCATGCCGTCCTTCGGCGCCACCCTTGCCACGGTGCTCGTGGCGGGCGCGGGCGGCATCATGACGGGCATACCGCTTGGGATGGCGCTGCACATGGCGCGATGGCGCCCCGCGCGTGCGGGGCGCGGCGCGATCGGCGGCTGGTTGGCGCGGCTCGCCGTTCACGGCATCCGGTCGACGCCGTCCATCGTGGTGCTGGTCGTGGCCATGACGCTCGTCCATCATCTGCCCATCGATCCCGGCGGCCTGGCCGCGACGGCGCTCCCGCTGGTGTTGCTCTCCGCCCTGTTCATGGCTCGGAAGACCGACGCCGCCCTGGACGAAGTCGACCAGGACCTGGTCGAGGCCGCCCGCGGCATGGGCGCCGACGACTGGCAGATCGCCCTTGGCGTCCTGCTGCCCGAAAGCCGCCCCGAGCTCATTTCGGCGATGGGCCCGGCCCTTGCTGCCCTGGTGGGCTATTCGGCGCTGGCCGGCGCCATCGGAGGCAGCGGGCTCGGCGGCCTGGGCATGCGCTACGGCTATCACGAGTTCCTTCCTGAAGCCATGCTGGCGATCGCCGCCATATTGCTGGCGCTGGCCGAGTCGGCGCTGACGGCCGCATTTTTTCTTTCCCGCCGCTTCGACAGACGCCGAGGTCCAGACCTATACTAGCCGTATCTAGACTCGACGCACAAACCATGGACGAGAAAGTCATCGCCGCCATGGCGCGTTGGCCCGGTGTTCCCGCCGTTTTCGGCTGGCTGTCGCTGAACGAACGCGGCCAATGGCGGTTGCATCCGGCGGGCGACGCACTGGCCGACGAGGCCACGGCGGACCCTTGCGCCAGGCAGGGCACCTCCATCACCAGCCCTCAGATCCTGCGGTTCATGAACCGCAATTACGCTTGCGACGACGCGGGCCGATGGTACTTCCAGAATGGGCCGCAGAAAGTGTACGTGCGCCTGGACGCCGCGCCCTACGTCCTGAGCACCGGCAACCCTTGCCATGGCGGACCGAGCCTGCATACCCACACCGGCCTGCAAGTGGCGAGGGTCGCGTCATGGTGGGCGACGGACACCGGGCGCCTGTACGCGCAGACCGACCTAGGCCCGGGGCTGGTGGCAGGCCGCGACCTGGACGCCGTATTCGATGCGCTGCGCAGCCCCGACGGCAGGAGCCTGCTGGACATCCTGGACGGCCTGAGCCCCGAGGCGGCCCCCGTCATGCTGGAAGGCCCCGCTTCGGACGCCTGCCCCTTGCACCTGTGCAGCGAGGCCGACATACCGTCCCGGCTCGGGTTCGTGCGCTTCCCTCGGGCGGACTGATAGAATCGCTGCACGGGCCGCGCCCGTTCCCCGCCCTTTTCGGTAGAATCTGTTCATGATATCGCAAGCTCCCGCCTTCTACTTCCCCGCCCCGCGCACGCAGAAATTCTGCAGCCAGTGCGGCACGCCCATCACGCAGCGCATTCCGCCCGACGACAACCGCGTCCGCGACGTCTGCGACAACTGCGGGGCCGTGCACTACCAGAATCCGCGCAACGTAGTGGGCGTATTGCCGGTCTGGGGCGACAAGATCCTGCTGTGCCGGCGCGCCATCGAGCCGCGCTACAACAAATGGACCTTGCCGGCGGGCTTCATGGAACTGGGCGAAACGTCCGCCCAGGGCGCGATGCGCGAAACCCAGGAAGAAGCCGGCGCCCAGATCGAACTGGGTCCGCTCTATACCGTCATCGACGTCCCGCACGCCGAGCAAGTCCACCTGTTCTACCTGGCGAAGGTGATCAGCGAGGAGCTCTTCCCGGGGCCCGAAAGCCTGGAGGCCGGGTTTTTCGCCATAGACGAAATCCCTTGGGGGGAACTGGCGTTCCGCACCGTCATCACCACCCTGGAGCATTATGTCGAAGACCGCAAGCGCGGCGTGTTTCCGGTCCATCATTACGACATCCCCGTTCCCTATCCCAAGCAATAAGGACGCATCGTGGGTAGCCTGACCTGGCTGGACGACACCACGCCGTTTCCGCATCCCGACAACGCCATGCCGGAGGGCCTGCTGGCCGCCGGCGCCACGCTCAGCGTAGAGCGCCTCACACAAGCGTACCGGCAGGGCATCTTCCCCTGGTTCAATCCCGGCGACCCGGTGCTCTGGTGGAGCCCCGACCCCCGCATGGTGCTCGCCTGCGCGGACCTCAAGGTTTCGCATTCCCTCGCAAAAAAGCTGCGCCAGGCGGCCCGCCTGGAAACCACGGGCGCGGCGCGCCTGCGCATCACCACCGACACGGCTTTTTCCTCGGTCATCCAGGCCTGCGCCGAACCGCGCGCGGACCAGCACGGCACATGGATTTCCCCGTCCATCCAGCGCGTCTACCTGGACTGGCACCTGGCGGGCTGCGCCCACAGCATAGAAACATGGGTGGACGGGCGGCTGGCGGGCGGGCTGTACGGCGTGTGCCTGGGCCGCTTCTTCTTCGGCGAATCCATGTTCAGCAAGGTGCCCGACGCCAGCAAGCTCGCCCTCGTCTATCTGGTGCGGTATCTCCAGGCGCAAGGCGTCAGCCATATCGATTGCCAGCAACAGACCAGGCACCTGGCCAGCATGGGCGCCCGGCCGATCAGCCGCGGCGCCTTCATGGCCCTGCTCGAAGAACGGCTCGACCTGCCACCGCCCGACTGGCGGCCCGGCCAGCTGCTGGCGGACGGCACGCTTGCGCCCCTGGAAGAAAACGCACCATAATGGACGGCGTGACAACGCCCAAGCCTGATCGAGCCCGCCATGAGCCATTTGTCTGAACCTGGCTTCAAGACCTTGCAGTTCTACGCCACGTCGGTTTACCCCTGCAGCTATCTTCCCCAGCGCGAAGCGCGCTCGCAAGTCGCGGCGCCCACCCACCTGATCGACAGCACTGTCTATTCGCAGTTGGTCGAAAAAGGCTTCCGGCGCAGCGGCTTGTTCACCTACCGCCCCTATTGCGACGAATGCGCGGCCTGCCTGCCCATACGCGTCGACGTGGACCGCTTCCAGCCCACCCGCACGCAGCGCCGTGCCTGGAAGCGGCACGGCGGGCTCATCGCCCGGCAAATGCCCCTGCACTGGGTGCCCGAGCACTTCGAACTGTACCGGCGCTACCAGGCGGGCCGCCACCCGGGCGCCGGCATGGACGAAGACAGCCAAAGCCAGTACACGCAGTTCCTCTTGACCAGCCGGGTCAGGTCCTGCCTGGTGGAGTTCAGGCTGCCCGACGGCACGCTGCAGATGGTGTCGATCATAGACACCCTGGACACTGGGCTGTCGTCGGTGTACACCTTCTTCGACCCGGAGGCGCAAGGCAGCCTCGGGGTGTACGGCATTCTCTGGCAAGTGGAACGGTGCCGCGCGCTGGGGCTGCCGTGGCTCTACCTGGGCTACTGGATCCAGGAAAGCCGTAAAATGGCGTACAAATCCCAATACACGCCATTCCAGATCCTGCGCAACGGCGTCTGGGCCGAACCCGCCCCCGGCGACGTCCCCGCGCCGCCCGCCTTTTAACATTGACGGAACCCGATTCTCCGCCAAGACATGTCTCTGCTATTCAATACCTATCCCCTGGCCCGCGCGGCGCTTTTTTCCATGGATGCCGAAGCGGCCCACGAATTGACGCTGGCGTCCCTGCAAAAGGCCTACGACTGCCGCCTCACGCGGGGGCTCATCGCCTCCGAGCCCCGCAAACCCTGCACGCTGCTCGGACTGCCCTGCCGCAATCCGATCGGCCTGGCCGCGGGGCTGGACAAGAACGGCGCGCACATCGACGCCCTGGGCAATCTTGGATTCGGCTTCGTGGAAGTGGGCACCGTCACGCCCAAGCCCCAGCCGGGCAATCCCAAGCCGCGCATGTTCCGGCTGCCGCGCGCGCAAGCGCTGATCAACCGCCTGGGCTTCAACAACCAGGGCCTGGACGCCTTCATCGCCAACGTCCGCAAAAGCCAGTGGCGCAGCCAGGGCGGCATCCTGGGGCTGAACATAGGCAAGAACGCGGCGACGCCCATAGAACAGGCGGTGAACGATTACCTGATCGGGCTGGAAGGCGTGTATCCGCATGCCGATTACATCACCGTGAACATTTCCTCGCCCAACACGCAGAACCTGCGCACGCTGCAGGGCGAAAACGAGCTCGCCGCCCTGCTTGCGCCGCTGGCTGAAAAGCGCAAGGCCCTGGCCGACCGGGACGGCAGGCTGGTGCCCATCGTGGTGAAGATCGCGCCGGACCTCGACACCCAGCAAATCGACATCATCGCCGAACAGCTGCCACGCCACGGCATAGACGGGGTCATCGCCACCAACACCACGCTGTCACGGGACGCCGTTCAAGGCCTGCCCCACGCCGATGAAGCCGGCGGCCTTTCGGGCCCGCCCGTGCATGAATTGTCGTTGGCCGTGATTTCGCGGCTCAGGCATCGGTTGGGCGGGGACTACCCCATCATCGGCGTCGGCGGGGTGGCCTCGGGCAAGCAGGCCCGCGAGAAAATCGCCGCCGGGGCGAATGCCGTACAAATCTATACCGGGCTGATCTACCGCGGCCCGGCCCTGATCGAGGAATGCGTGCGCGCCCTGAGCTGAGCTCAGCGGCACCGGCACCGGCGGCGCCGGACGCCGAGCGCCGGACGGCACAAGGCCCCGGAAGCGCATGGCTTGCCGGGGCCTTGGTTTTTACCGCCGGCGGGGAGCTAGCCCCACCGAGCCCGGTTCACTTCAGGCATTGGCGCGGCGAGCGCGCGGAGCGGCCTTGCTGGCGGCTTCGGCGGCGTCCGACGCGGCCTTGAAACCCGCGGTGGTCGCTGCATTGATGTTGGACTCGGCCGCATCGGCAACCTGGCGCGCAGCCTTGACGGCGCCTTCGTAGGCATTGTTGGCGGTGGCCAGGGACGACTTCATCAGGGCCACGGCGCCTTCCGAACCGGTGGGCGCGTTCTTGGCCAGCTGGTCGATCGCGTCGTTGACCTGCTGTTGGCCCAGGACGATTTGCTGTTCGGCCAGCTTGGACAGATCGGCCTGCACCGCCGAAACGATGTCATAGACGTGCTTGCCGTAGGCCAGCGCCTTTTCGGCATTGGGCTGCACCAGGCCGGACGTGAAGGCCATGGCTTCCTGGGCGTCTTTCATTTCGACCGCTTGCTGCGATTTTTCGGCCACTTCGTCCAGCGTTGCCTTGATGACTTTGAGGTTCAGGTCGGCCAGCCGTTCGAAGCCGCCGAACACCGCACCTTGGACAGCCAGAAAGTTATCCAGAGCCGCCTTTTGGGCGTTGAGAATGTGTTGAGGGATTGCGCTCATAGTGTTTCCTTTATAAGACGAGGCCATGGTGGCGGCCCCTGAGTGCCCGACAAAGCCGGGCCTTGGTTAATAAAGAAGGCTAAGCAAATCACCTAACATGTGAAAACCTTCCTTGCTGCATTGCACAAAACGTATTTTACTAGGCCGTGCAAACAAGTCAAGCATTTTTTGTTGCAACGCAACAAATAGCTAGCCGGAACATCGGGAAAAAGCCCCTTTCCGGCATGAGGCTTTATATAAGGGCTAAACCTAGGCGACAGCGCGCCGGCTTTGCCCTAGGATGCAAAAGGATTTGTATCCGGCTTAGACCATTATTTACTTTGCCATAAGCAAAGGGAGACCGAATGAAATACACCTCGAAACTCGCCGCTGCCATCACCCTTGGCGCACTTTCCTACACCGGCGCCGCGCTGGCCGCCGCATACCCCGACCACGCCATCAACATGGTGGTGCCTTTCTCGGCCGGCGGCCCAACCGACAACGTCGCGCGGTCCCTCGCCGAAGCCATGCGTCCCACGCTGGGCCAGACGGTGGTCGTCGAAAACAAGGGCGGTGCGGGCGGCACCATCGGTACGTCTCAGGTTGCCCGGGCCAAGCCCGACGGCTACAGCATCCTGCTGATGCATATCGGTTTTTCGACGGCGGCCTCGCTGTACAAGGATCCCGGCTACAACGCCTTCACCAGCTTCGAGCCCATCGGCCTGGTGGTCGACGTGCCCATGACCATCATCGCGCGCAGCGACTTCCCGCCCAACAACATCCAGGAACTGGTCGAATACCTGAAGAAGAACAAGGACAAGGTGTCCCTGGCCAATGCCGGCATCGGCGCCGCCAGCCATCTCTGCGGCACCATGTTCTCGAATGCGATCGGGGTGGATCTGCTCACCGTTCCCTACAAGGGCACCGGCCCCGCCATGAACGATCTGCTGGGCAAGCAGGTCGATGTCATGTGCGACCAAACCACCAACACGACCCAGCACATCAAGGCGGGCACGGTCAAGGCCTACGCGGTGACCAGCAAGGCGCGCGTTCCCACGCTGCCCGACCTTCCCACGATGCAGGAAGCGGGCTTCAAGGACTTCGAGGTCGGTATCTGGCACGGCATGTGGGCGCCCAAGGGCACGCCCAAGCCCGTCACCGAAAAGCTGAACGCCGCCCTGCGGGCCGGCCTGAACGACCCCGAGTTCCAGAAGCGCATGGCGGGCCTGGGCGCCACGGTCTTGACGGCCGACGCCACGCCTGAAGCGCTGCAGAAGAAGGTCGAACAGCAAGTGCCGCAGTGGGGCGAGCTGTTCAAGAAATCGGGTATCCAGCCCCAGTAACCCGGCAAGCAGGTATCGGCGGCCCCATGCGGCATGGGGCCGTCCACACGCCCCTAGGCATCAAGCATCCGCCCCCGCCGCCCTCTCATACCCCAGCGCCTCGGAAATCTGCCGGGCCGTATTCAGCAGCACCGGAATCCATTCATCGCGCATGCGCTCGGAAGGCGCGGAAATCGACAAGCCCGCCTGCAGCTTGCCGGTGTCATCGTACACGCCCGCGGCAATGCAGCGCACCCCCAGCTCGAGCTCTTCGTTGTCGCGCGAATACCCATGGCGGCGCACCAGCGCCAGATCGCGTTCGAGCTGATCCAGCTGCGTGATGCTGTTGCGCGTCGTGCCGGCCAGCCCCGTCCGCATGGCATAGGCCCGGACCTGGCGCGGATCGCTCACCGACAGGAACAGCTTGCCCGTGGACGTAAGATGCAGCGGCGCCCGGCCGCCGATGGCGCGCACCACCTGCATGCCGGACCTCTCGCTCCAGGCCCGCTCGATGTAGACGATTTCATCGCCCTGCTGCAGCGAAAGATTGATGGTCTGGCCCGTGATCTTGTGCAGCTCGCGCATCGGATCCAGCGCCACCTCCCGCACATTCAGCCTTCTCTTGACCAAAGACCCGAGCTCCAGCAACCGCATGCCCAACTGATACAGGCCGCTGTCGACACGCTCGACATAGCGCCCGACGACCAGGTCGTTCAGGATACGGTGAGTGGTGGAGGTATGCAGGCCGGTCGCCGCCGCCAGTTCTTTCAGCGGCACGGGATCCGGCTGTTTGGCCAGGACGTCGAGCAAGGACATGGCCCGCTCGAGGACCTGTATGGAAACGGGCGAGTCGTTGATGGCAGAAGACCCACCCAGCGAAGCAGGTGGCAGCGTAGTGGAACGTGACATAGTCTTATTTTGACGCAACGCAACAATTCCATAATATGAAAAAATGTGCCGGCCTGGCAAGCATTATTTTTGCGGCGGGTTCAGCTCCCCTCCCATCCTGATGGCTTCGCCGCGCAGGAACTCGAGCGCCAGCGCCGCCGCTTCCGGTTCGCCCTTCACCCCCAGATCGATGTGCGGATGGCCGGTTTCGCCCATGCTGGGCAGGCTGAAGGCCTTGATGCCGGGCCAGCGCCGTTCGAGCTCTTCCAGCGCGGGGGTGATGCGCGATTCGGGCAGCTTGAACACCAGGAAGGAATGCTCGACGCGCCGCTGTTTGTGGTGCAGTTGGCTGTAGCGCGCATCCAGCGTCCATTCCATCATGGGCCAGGCCATGACCGGAAAACCCGGCATGAAAGTGTGGTCCTGGATGAAGAACCCGGGAATCTTGTTGTAGGGATTGGGGACGATTTCGGCGCCCACGGGAAATACGCCCATTTGCAGGCGCTGCTGGTTCTCGGGCAGCGACATGTCGCCGCTGCCCTGGCCCCGGCGTTCATTGTCGGCGCAGCGCTCGGCGATCAGCCTGGCCGCTTCGGGATGCAGGGCGAGCTCGACGCCCAGGGCCTCGGCGGCCGCCTGGCGGGTCTGGTCGTCCGGCGTGGCGCCGATGCCGCCGCAGCAGAACACGATGTCGCCCGTCCGGAAGCTGCGGCGCAGGGTGTCGGCGATGACGGCGCGCTCGTCGGAGATGAATTCCGCGCCCCCCAGCTGCAGCCCGCGCTGGCTGAGGAGTTCGACCAGCTTGGCGAAATGCTTGTCCTGGCGGCGGCCGGAAAGGATTTCGTCTCCGATGATGATCAGGCGGATTTTGGGTGTGGTCGTGCTCATGTGAGGCTGGTTTCCTTTTTTTGTTTCAGACGTCTACGACTTTCTGCGCGCGCAGCTGCGTCAGGGCTTCGAGCATGAAGTGCGCGAAGACCAGGGCGGAAAACACCGGAAGAAACAGCCATGCGGGCGGAAACAGATTGACCAGCGAAAGTATGGCGCCGATCAGCCACAGCTGGCGATTGTGCCGCTTCCAGAGCAGACGGCGCTCTTGCGGGCTGCCGTGTTCCACGATGGCGTCGACCCTGAGCATGCGTGTAAAGGCGAAGGCCCACCAGAACAGCGGCAGCACCACCGGCATGGGCGGGATGAGCCAGAGAGGCATGGTCGCCAGCCACCCGAGCACGAACAGCAGGCCGACCCAGACGGCGTTCCAGGCGCCGACGGCGGTCACGTATTGCCCTTGGCGCGAGAGCCCCTGGTATTGGTGTTTTTCAAGGTGCCGCAGCACGATGGGCATGACGAACACGGCCGCGATGACCAGGCCCAGAATGCCCGCCAGGGGCAGGAGTATGCCGACGGCGAGCAAGGGAATGAGGTAGAGCTTCAGGGAAAACAGGCCGATGGCCAGCAGCCATTGGTCGACCTGGTTGATGAAATCCCATTCGGCGGCCTGGGCGTTGAGCCACGTGGTGAGCGGGTCCCAGAAACCCCAAAGCAATATAATTGCCCCCAGCAAGGCAATGACGAAGGGCAGGAACATGGCCGCCAGCATCTTCGGGTGGAACTGCGAAACCAGCGCCCGCCTGAATGCCAGGCCGACCGCCGCCAGGCCAGTCGCGCGCCGGTCTCCGGTTTTGACTGCAAGGGTGTATTCGCTCATGCGTAGCCTTTAGATCACGACATGACTATCATAGTCAAACTAGGTGCTTTTTGTCTCTATGCCGGTATACGATCCACAACACGACACCCCCGCTTTGCAGGCCCGGCTGGCGCGCCGCGAAGGGCTGGTCATCGCTTGCTATTGCGCGGCCTGGTGCGACACCTGCCGGCAATACCGGCCCGATTTCGACGGCCTCGCACAGAAATGGCCGCAGCATGCTTTCGTGTGGGTGGACATCGAAGAATGCCCTGAGCTGCTCGACGACGAAGACGTCGAGAACTTCCCGACCATACTCGTGCAAAGCCAGGAAGGGAACCTGTTCTTCGGAACCATGCTGCCGTACATCGGCCACCTGGAAAAGCTGGTGGCCAGCCTGCAGGACGCCGCGGAGGTCATCGAAGGCGGCCCCGGCCAGCTGGGGACGCTACTGCCGGCCGCCGCCCAGTAGCACGCCCACCGACTTCTTGCTGGCGGACGCCGGCGCCTCGGGCTTGCTTGCGGGCGCGGCGGCAGCCGGCGCAGGCACATAAGGCTTGTAGAAGAATTCGTCCACGGGCTTTTGCGCCGTGGCGCCGGGCGCATAGGCGCGCCTTTCCCGGACGGCAGGCGGCCGCCGCGCCGAAGCCGGCACGGCCAGCTGGCCGCGGGGGATCTTGGCCTTGATCAGTTTTTCGATGTCGAGCAGGTAGCGCTCTTCGTCGGGCGTGTAGAAGGCGATGGCCTCGCCGCTCTTGCCGGCGCGGCCCGTGCGGCCGATGCGGTGGACATAGTCTTCGGCATTGTGCGGCAGATCGTAGTTGATGACGCAGGGCACGCCGGCGACGTCCAGCCCGCGGGCCGCCACATCGGTCGCCACCAGAACCTCGAGCTCGCCGGCCTTGAAGGCGTCGAGCGCCTTCATGCGGTCGAGCTGGCTCTTGTCGCCGTGTATCGATTCGGCCTTGACGCCGTCGCGCACGAGTTCGCGCGCCAGCCTGCCCGTGCCGATCTTGGTATTGGAAAAAACGATGACCTGGTTGAGCCCCTTGGACTTGACCAGGTGGACGACGGCCGCGCGCTTTTCGCCGCTGGACAGCGGATAGGCGATCTGGCTGACGGTGTCGGCCGTGGCGTTGCGCGCCGCCACTTCGATCTCGACGGGATTCCTGAGGAAATTGCGCCCCAGCTTGCGGATCTCGTTGCTGAAGGTGGCGGAAAACAGCAGGCTCTGCCGATTGACCGGCAGCAGGCGCATGATGCGGTCGAGGTCGGGCAGAAAGCCCATGTCCAGCATGCGGTCGGCTTCGTCCAGCACCAATATGCCCACCTGGCCGAGATTGACGTTCTTCTGTTCGACGTGGTCCAGTAGCCGCCCGGGCGTTGCGACCAGCAGTTCGCAGCCGCGGCGCAGGGCGTCGCGCTGCGGATTGATGTCGACGCCGCCGAACACGACGGCGGCCCGCAGCGGAGTGGCCGCGCTGTATGTGGCGACGTTCTCGTACACCTGGTCGGCGAGTTCCCGCGTGGGGGTCAGGATCAGGGCCCGCACGGGATGCCGCGCCGGCGACGCGCTGGTATTGGCGAACTGCATCAGCCGGTGCAAGATGGGCAGCGTGAACGCGGCCGTCTTGCCGGTGCCGGTCTGCGCGGCGCCCATGACGTCCCGGCCCTCCATGGCGATGGGTATGGCCTGGGCCTGGATGGGCGTGGGATGGGTGTATCCCGTTGCGGCTATCGCCTGAAGTATGCTTGGATGCAGGCCGAAATCGGAAAAGGTCGCAGCAGGGGTACTGGTGGGTGTGGTGATAGTGTCTGTCATTGAAAGTGGTTTATGCCTGGCGCAGGAAAACCCCGCGCCTAGCTTGTGGGACCGCTGTATTTTACCGCACGCGCTCCCGGCTGCCCGGCAAGCGGCGCCGCCCATGCATAACAAAGCCAATAAAAACAGGCATTTGTCGTTAAAAGCCTACGTTTCGTTACGCCGCGCCTCAGGAAACGAATAAAGCCCTCAGTATCCAGTACGCGACCATGCCGCCCACGATGACCAGCAAGGTGCTCTTCGTGCGCCAGTACAGCCCGACCGCCACCAGCGCCGCCGCCAGCTTGAGCAGGGACGCCCCGCCGTCCGGGTCGCCCAGCGGGATGAGGTCCGGGACGATGATGCCGACCAGCGCCGCCGTGGGCGCATAGCGCAGGGCGCGGCGCACGGAATCGCTGAGCGGCAGATAGTCGCCGAATACATAGTAGCCCGAGCGCGTGATGATGCTGCACACCGTCAGGGCCGCGATCACGCCGATGATGTAAAGATCGTATTCGAGATTTCCGGTCATTTCCGCTTCCTGGATTTGCCGCGATGCTGAAGCCGCTCGGCCAGCACGCCCGCCGCGATGCCGCCGATGACCGCCGCCAGCAGGCCCAGCCTCAGAGGCAGGGCCTGGCCGACCAGCGCGATGGTTCCCGCCGTCAGCAGGCACATGGCCATGGGCCGTGTCTTGACCAGGGGAATGACGACCGCCATCAGGGCGAGTATGGCAGCGAACTCCAGCGACCAACTGGCCGGCACGAAGCCCCCCAGGTATATGCCGACCATCGAGAAGATGTTCCAGGACAGCCAGCCCGGTATGATCATGCCCAGCAGGTACCAGAGCTGTTCCGTGGTGGCCGGGCCTTTGCGGTCCCCATGGCGGGCCATGAAGAACACGAAAGCGATGTCGGTGCTGAGAAAGCCCAGCACCAGCCGCTTGAACCAGTGCATGTGCCTGAAAAAGGGCTGCAGCGCCGCCGCGAAAATGATGAAGCGCAGGTTCACCACCATGCCGGCGGCGAAGATCAGCCAGATCGGCGCCGAGGACACGATGAGCGGCAGCGACGTCAGCTGCGCCGACCCCGCGTACACCAGCAGCGTCATCCATGCCGCCATGGTTTCGGTCAGTCCCGACTTGACCATCGCGATGCCTGTGACGAAGCCCCACGTGCTGGTCGCGACCAGCGCCGTGAAGACGTCGCGAAAGCCGGCCATGAAGCTTTGCCGCTTATGGGCCTCCGGCCACCATGATGCAAATCCCGATTCCGCCACCGCCGTCCGACCTCGAGCCAAAAGCCGCTATTGTAAGGCCGGCTCGCTTGGTACAATCAAATCACTTTTTTCGGGAGAGCACCATGTCCATGTCTGATCGCGATGGCTTTATCTGGTATGACGGCGAACTCGTGCCGTGGCGCGATGCGACCACCCACGTCCTGACCCATTCCCTGCACTACGGCCTGGCCGTCTTCGAAGGGGTGCGCGCCTACCATACCGACATCGGCACCGCGATCTTCCGCCTGCAGGACCACACCCGCCGGCTGTTCAATTCGGCGCACATCTACCAAATGGGCATCCCCTACGACCAGGACACCCTCAACGAGGCCCAGCGCGAAGTCGTTCGGCGCAACGGCCTGGAATCCTGCTACATCAGGCCCCTGGTGTTCTACGGCTCTGAAAAAATGGGCATATCGCCCAAGGGCGCGCAAGTGCACGTGGCCATCGCCGCCTGGTCCTGGGGCGCGTACCTGGGCGAAGAAGCGCTGCAGCAAGGCATACGGGTCAAGGTCTCGTCCTATGCGCGCCAGCATGTCAACGTGACCATGCCGCGCGCCAAAGTCGCCAGCACCTACGCCAACTCCATCATCGCCAACGCCGAGGCCCTCGACCACGGCTACGACGAAGCCATCCTGCTCGACACCGAAGGCTTCGTGGCCGAAGGCTCGGGCGAAAACATCTTCATCGTCAAGGACGGCGTGCTGTGCGAACCCGAAATCGCCTCGGCGCTCACCGGCATCACGCGGTCCACCATCCACGCGCTGGCGGCCGACCTGGGCATTCCCATGGTCACCAAGCGCCTCACCCGCGACGATCTCTACATCGCCGACGAAGCCTTCTTCACCGGAACCGCCGCCGAAGTCACGCCCATACGCGAGGTCGATCGCCGCGTCATCGGCAAGGGCAGCCGCGGCCCCGTCACGGAAAAGCTGCAGCAAGCCTTTTTCGATCTCGTGCACGGCAAGAACGCCAAATACCACCATTGGCTCAGCAAGGTCTGAGCCCGCAGTCATCGCTACAACCCATACGCATTTAGGATCCCCATGAGCAGCCCCGCCCCCGTCACGCCCAAGGACGAAACCATTTATGTCGAAGCCAAGGACCTGCCCGTCTACTGCCCGGGGCCCCATGCCCCGCTCTGGAGCATGCACCCTCGGGTCTACATCGAAGTGGTGAAAACCGGCAGGGCGCTCTGCCCATACTGCAGCGCCGCCTATCAACTGAAGGAAGGCGAAAAAGTCCACGGACACCATTGACGCCCTCCGCTCATTCACCATTCACCCCGCCACACCCAGGCAACGGACCATGTTCACCACGCCCGAAGAAGCCGAGCACGCCTTTTACGAAGCCATGCGCAAAGCAGACCTTGGCATGATGATGCGCGTCTGGGCGGACGACGACGTGGTCTGCGTGCACCCGGGCGGCCTGCGCACCGTGGGCCACGACGCCTTGCAAAGCACCTGGCAGCAGATATTCGCCAGCGGCCCCATCGAAGTCACGCCGCTGAAGCCGCTGGTCATCGCCGGCGTCATGAGCTCCGTTCACGTGCTGGTCGAACAGATCATCGTCGACACGCCGCAAGGCAGGCAATCGTCCCTGTGCTATACCACCAACGTCTTTCACAAGGGCCCGTCGGGCTGGAAAATGATCCTGCACCATGCGTCCCAGGCGCCGCAGGAAGCAGGCCTGTTCGGCCTGCAGGATCGCCCCGATACTTTGCATTGAAGGCGGTCCGTGTCAGCAAAGATCGATACCTCGCCCTGTCCGACGCCGCCCTGGCTGCCCGGGAGCCATCTACAGACGCTCTACGGCACCCTCGCCGCGCGCTACCACCGCATCGCCTTCGTGCGCGAGCGCGTGGACACGCCCGACGGCGACTTCCTTGATTTCGACTGGACCGGCCCCGGCCTGTTCGCCGATCGGCTGGCCGGCGGCGAACTGACCAAGCCCGATCCCACGCTGGCGCACACGGCCGCGCACCGCTGGATGCGCGATGACGACTGGACCACGGTCCCCGCCGGCGCGGACATCCCGGCGCTGATCCTGTTCCATGGGCTCGAAGGCAGCAGCCGCAGCCATTATGCCCAGTCGATCGCCCAGCATTTCCGCGCGCGCGGCTGGATGGTAGCCATCGCCCACTTCCGCAGCTGCTCCGGTTTCCCGAATCGCATGGCTCGTGCGTATTTCTCGGGCGATTCGGAAGACGTCGATTTCATGCTGAAAACGGTGCGCGGGCGCCTGCCCCATGCCCGGTGGCACGCGGTCGGCGTATCGCTCGGGGGCAATGCGCTGCTGAAGCATGTGGGGGAACAGGCCGAAGGCCTGGGCTGGCTGAATGCCTGTGCGGCGGTGTCCGTTCCGATGGATCTGGTGGCTTGCGGGGTGTGCCTGTCCGAGACCTGGGCGGGCCGGCATATCTATTCGCGCTATTTCCTGCGCTCCATGAAGGTCAAGATCCAGGAGAAGGCGAAGCGCTTTCCTGGAAACATCGATGTCTTCAGGCTCAATCAGGCGAAGTCGCTGCGCGAGTTCGATGATTTGTACACGGCGCCCATGCATGGCTACAAGAATGCGCTGGATTACTGGACGCGTGCGTCGAGCAAGCGTTTGCTGCGCAGCGTCGCCGTCCCGACGCTGGTGTTGAATGCGCGCAATGATCCGTTCGTTCCGGCTCCTTCGCTGCCGGGCTCGGTGGATTGTTCGGGCAGCATCCTGCTTCATCAGCCGGCCGAGGGCGGCCATGCCAGTTTCGTCACGGGGCGCTTTCCCGCGGACCTGGGCTGGCTGCCGATCAGGCTGGCGCGCTTCTTTGAGACGGGGGCTTGATCGTCGCTCGCCACGCCCCATGCGCCAGGCAGGCCGTGTTCCATGGCACGAACGAGGCAATCCGGGCCGCGCGGCAAGCCGCTCAGGACTTGAACCGCTCCAGCAGTTCCCGATCGGACTTCAAGCGCTCCTTCAGCGTCCGGATCTGCACATCGAGCTGCGACTGCATATAGAAATCCTTGCTCAGGTTGCGCGCCTGTTCCAGCTGGTCGACCGCCGTCGGCAGCGCGCCGATCAGCTCATAGTACTTGGCCATCGTGCGCCGGGCATCGATCTTCTGGCCGAGACGCTCCTGGCTCTGCGCCTGCAGCTGGTACAGCCTGGGCACTTCGGGCCACTTGCGCGTGAGCTCGGTGAGAAAGGCGACGGCCTGCTGGTCCTGCCCGCTTTTCTGCATGGCCTCGACCCTGGCCAGGGCCACGCCCTGGCTGTCGGGCCAGCGTTCCCAGGCCTCGGCCGCGCGCTTGGCGGCGCCGGCGTAATCGCCCTCGTGCAGCGCCAGCTGTATGGCCAGCCCCGCGATTTCGGGCGACTGCCGGCCGCCGCGGGCCGCGTTGGCGAGCCCCTGGCGCACCCCTTCCAGCTCCTTCTTCTGCCAGGCGGCATAGGCCAGCCCATACCATGCGGCCGATTGCTCCACACCGCCGCGCTGCTGCGCGTCCAGGCGCAGCTTGTCGAGCGCGTTGCGCATGGACTGGCTGTCGCGGGACTGCAGCACCCGCAGCTTGGCGCGGACGTACCAGTACGAATCGCTGTCCTTCTTGGGCGAGGCCGCGGCTTCCCGGACGCGGTTCTGGATGTCGGACATGCGCTGTATGGACAGCGGGTGCGTGCTGGAATAGCCGCCTCCGCCCTGCCCTTCGTTCAGGCGCGCGGCATTGCTCAGCTGACCGAACATGCGCACCATGCCTTGGGGGTCGAAGCCGGCCTTGCGCATCATCTCGACCCCGATCCGGTCCGCCTCTTGTTCGGCCTGGCGGGAAAAGCCGAGCTGGCGGTCCACCGCCGCCGCCTGGCCGAATGCCGCGACGCCCATGGCCAGGTCGCCGCTGCCCGCCAGCGCCGCCAGCAATGCCGCGGCCATGGCCGCCATCATGACGCCGCTGTTCTGCGATTGCTGCGTCATGCCGCGCGCGATGTGGCGCAGGACCACGTGCCCGATTTCATGCGCCACGACCGAGGCCAGTTCGGATTCGCTCTGCGACGACACCACCAGGCCGCTGTTGATGCCGATATACCCGCCCGGCAGCGCGAACGCGTTGATCTGCGGGTCGCGCACGGCGAAGACGTTGATGCGCTGGTCCGTGCCGCCCGGCGCCTGCCTTACCAGCTCGCGCCCCATGTCGGTCAGGTATTGATTGACGTCGGGGTCGGGAATATAGGTGGGGTCCCGCCTGCCCTGCTCCATGATGGCGTCGCCCAGCGTACGCTCGAGCGAAGGGGACAGTTCGGCGGAGGATGCGGAACCCATGCTGGGTATGCCCATGGGTTGCGCCTGTGCCGCCGGCGCCACCGGCAGCGCGAGCGCGGCCGCCAATGCGGCGCACAGCAGCCGCGCGCCTGTCTTGCTGGATGAAGTGGTGTGTCTGCTGGTCATGCGTCCGGGCGGGTCAGGAAACGGGGGCGGCCATCGAGTGCCGGCTGCGCCTGCGGTCCTGCTTGTTGGGTAAACGGTTTCTGGCCGACAGGCGCATGAGGGTCGACAGCGCGAACAGCAGGCCGAAGACTTCGACGAAGCCGGCCAGGACCCACATGGTCAGGCCGCCTATGGCCTGGTCGGTGATCGCCGACATGCCGGGGATGGCGCGGCCGCACAGGTCGAAGATGGGATACAGGTCGTATTCGGTGAAGGTGATGATGGCGCCGACGACCATCTGGGGCACCATGGTGATCACCGGCGAAAGGATGCGCCCCCCCGGCGACAGCACCGCCGGCGGGCTGGGGCGGCGGTCGAGGATGAGATTCCAGTACATGAAGCCGCTGATGACCACCGACCAGTTCATGAACCGGTACAGGCGCCAGTCGAGCATGGAATAGAACTGGACCGTGGGGATGAGGAAGCCCAGCACCAGGATGACGAACAGGAAGGGAACGAATATCTTGTTGGTGAGCACCGCCTCGAGCGCCTTTCCGCCGCGGCTGAGGCGGAAATCGCGCAGGCGGTAGCGCCACTTCATGGGCAGGCCGGCCCGGAGCACCTGGCCGGGATAAGCCCCCATGATGAGCAGCGGCCCCAGGTGATGCAGGACCAGGTGCTGCAAACGGTGTATGAAGAACATGCGTTCCGCGTAATAATCGATGCGGGTATGCATGGACAGATACAGGAACGCCACCCCGGCCCAGAAAAAAAACTGGCGCGCGAGCGTTACGCGATGCACGCGCTGGCCGCGTATGAACAGCCAGCCGCCCAGAATGAACATCAGCACCAGCGTTGGAGAAAATTCCCAAGGCGTAAGCCAATCGATGAGATTCATGGGCGACCGGATCCAATAAAAACAACAGCCCTCAGTTTAAAGCAATCTGCCTTTTGTCACCCCAGTGCACCTGATGCACGCCTGGGAAGGCGCGCAGCTGGCGCGCCTGATCCATGAGGGCCGGCCGGAGTTCGGGCGGGCACTGCACCGTGATGCACGCGCTAGCCATGTCGTGATGCGAAGCATGATCGACCATGAGCTCCTGGATGGGCAGGCCCGCCGCTTCGAAATCGGCGTATATCCGCTTGCGGATGTCGGGCAGCGAATGGCGCGGGCAGACCACCGTGAGCCGGGACACGCCGCTGGGCGCGCGCAGGGGCGCGGGCCGAACCCCCGCGCGACGCAGAAACAAATTGAACAAACGCATGAAAGCCCCCTTATGCATACCGGCGCGCCGCGAACGCGGCGCGCGGCCCATTGCCAGGCAATGGACTCGAGATGAAATACGACGGGGGGTCGAATACCGGATGGCATTCTTGAAACCACCACGCCCATGAAAACCAGGGGCGTGGCGTAGCTATGCTTGGTGAGCCTGCCTACAGCCTGAACGCGCCTGGGAACGAATCAGCCGATCTGCACGATCGGCCGCAACTATCGCCGGGGTCTGGATTCACCACACAGCTCCTATAAAACAAAGGTGATACATTCTAACCCATTGATTTATCATGAACAAGCCTGAAGTCAGGATTTCAGCGCCACCAGGCAGACGAACAGCAGGTAGAACCCTCCGGCGGCCGCGAGCTGGGGCGGGCGCAGCCTGTTGCGCCGAAGCAGCAGGTACAGCATGCCGATGCTGAGCATCGTCATCGCGGCCGCCGAAATCAGCGGCGCGTCGAGCTCCCAGGGCGTCATGAAGATGGCCATGGCGCTCGGGATGGTGGCCTGTATCATCATCGCCCCCGATATGTTCGCCAGCGCCAGCCTTTCCTTGCCCTGCCGCACCCAGATGAAGGCGTTCAGTATCTCGGGCAGCTCGGTCGCCACCGGCGCGAGCAGCAAGGCGGCGATATGGGGCGACACGCCGAACCAGCCGCTCAGCTCGTCGATCTGGAGCACGAATATCCGCGAAGCGAAAGCGATGACGATCAGGGCCAGCGCCGTCTGCAGCGCCGCCCAGAACAAGGACGGGTCATTGGGCCGCAGCTTCAGGGGCTCCAGCTCTTCCATGATCATCGACCCTTCGTCCATGCTCAGCTCGCGCCGGACATACAGCCCGTATGCCGCCAGGAAAAGCAGGCCCAGCCAGGGCTTCCAGCTGAACACCAGCAGGCCCAGCACCACTTTGGCCACGAAAATCAGCATGAACCAGAGCTGGTCGCGCGCCAGGCGCTCCGTATCGACATGCAGGCTACAGGGCCCCGTGCCGGCGTGGCTTCTACGCCACAGGATGAGCCCGACGACGGAATAGGCCACGGTCGCCAGCACCAGGGGGCCGCCCATGGCGGCGCCCACGCCGATTTCCTTCTGTTCGGGGGTGGCGCCAAAGACCACGGCCACGAAGGTGACGGCGCTCTCCGGCAAAGCGGTGCCGAATGCGGCCAGCAAGGTGCCGACCGCGGTCGCTCCGAGCTTGAGGCGGCAGCCCAGCCATTCGACGCCGTTGACGAAGAACTCGCAGGCCAGGTAGATGACGAATGCGGAGGCAAAGAAGAGAATGAGGGCAAGCATGAAGACGAGGCCGGGCGTAAGATGAACCAAGGCACACCACTGCGCGACGCCCGGCTATAGGCAGCGCATGGTGGCCAATGGTCTCGCCTGGTCTTGCAGCCTGGGCTGCCCAACTGCCGGCGCCATGGTGGAATCACCAAGCGTGTTGACGTCGGCTCTACGGCTGCGGCCGTAGCGGCTACTCCCCAATGACGGAAAGTCGCCCCATCGAGATGAGGCTGACGGATTCTACCATTTTCCGCGGCGGGCGCCGCCTGCCTGCCCTAATACGCCAGGCCGTCCAGCCAGCCCATCGCGGTATACACGTGCATGACGGTCACGGCGATGCCGGCCATCAGCACGGTGCTGCCGAAGAGCGTGGTGAAAATGGCGACGATCACGGCGTCCCAGCCGGTTTTCGTTTCCTGACGCGACCCGCGGTTGTAGCGGGCGTCGAATTTCTCGTCCGGCGTCAGGGCGTAGATCAGCGTATCGATATAACCGGCCGTGGCCGGGATGAGCAGCAGCAAAAAGGGCGGGCTGTCCCACCAGACGGGGTAAAGCTGCGCCAGCACGATCATCGCAACCGAAAACGCCGTCACGGCCCACGCCCAGCGGCGGCCCATGTACCACCAATGCGCGCCGAACACGCCGAACAGGCAGGCCAGCCAGGCGGCCGCGACTTTGCTTCGATGGGGAACCGGAATGGTAAATTCAGTCATAATCGTTTTAGGGGCCAGCGCCCCGGATGAATCGTTCGGGGCCCCGCCCCGGGAGTGCACATGAATACGCCCACTTATGATATCGCCATTATGGGTGCGGGCCCCGTAGGCAGCGCGCTGGCCCTCATGCTGGCCGCCAAAGCGGCCGAGCCCGGCCGCATCGCCCTGATCGGCCGGCAACTCGGCATGGCGCCCGCCCCGCAAGGCCGGCCCGGGGCGGCGCCCGACCCCCGCACCCTCGCGCTGAACCAGGGCAGCCGCCTGCTGCTGGAACAGGTGCATGCATGGCCCATGGAATCCGCCGACATCAAGACCGTGCACGTATCGCAGCGGGGCCGCCTGGGCCGGACCCTGATCGAGCACGCCGAGCTGAACGTGCCGCGGCTGGGCAGCGTGGCGTCCTACGACGCCGTCCTGCGCAGCCTGCATCACGCCGTCCAGCGCAGCGGGGTCAGCCTGGTCGACGGCGCGCCGCCGCAGCACATGCACGGCGGCCGCGTACACTTCGAGCCGGAGTCCGGGCCCGCCTTCAGCAGCCGCCTGCTCGTCCAGTCCGACGGCGTCCGCCCGCGCGGCATAGAACGGCACTACGGGCAGCATGCCGTGCTGGCCACCGTCCGCGCCGCGCGCCCGCGCGCCGGCTGGGCGTACGAACGCTTCACCCGGCAGGGGCCGCTGGCCCTTCTGCCCCACCCGCATGGCGAAGACCTGTACAGCGTCGTCTGGTGCGGCCCGCCCGACGAGTCGGCGCGGCGCCGGGACCTGGACGACGGCGCCTTCATCGCCGAACTGCAGGCCGCCTTCGGCGACCGGCTGGGCGGGCTGGACGGCATCGGCGACCGGCACGTCTTCCCCTTGAGCATGCATGCCGGCCCCGCCCTGGTGAACCCCTATACCGTCGCCATCGGCAATGCCGCGCAAACCCTGCACCCCGTCGCGGGGCAGGGCCTGAACCTGGGCCTGCGCGACGCCGCGCAGCTGGCGCAGGCCTTGATACCGTGGCTGGTCCGCCCCGAAGACGATGCCGCGCCGCTGATGTCGGCCTACGCCCGCAGGCGCCGGGCCGACCGCTGGCTGACGATGGCCATCACCGACACCCTGCCGCGCGTGTTCGCGACGGGAAACCCTCTCATGGAACACGCCGGCGGGCTGGCGCTGCTGGCCCTGGACATGCTCGCGCCGCTGCGCGCGCCCCTGGCGCGGCAACTGCTGCAGGGCCTGCGCAGCTGAGGCCGCTATAACGTTAAATCGCAGGAGGGTTAAAATCCCCGCCATGCGCATCGGCTCCTGGCTCCTTCCGAATCCGGTTTTCGTCGCCCCCATGGCGGGGGTGACCGATCGCCCCTACCGCAAATTGTGCAAAGCGCTGGGGGCGGGATACGCCGTGTCCGAAATGGCGGCCAGCAATCCCCGGCTGTGGGACAGCGTGAAGACTTCGCGCCGCCTGGACCACGACGGCGAAATCGACCCCATTGCCGTGCAGATCGCCGGGGCGGACCCCGAAATGATGGCCGAAGCCGCCGCCTTCAATGTCGCAAAGGGCGCGCGCATCATCGACATCAACATGGGCTGCCCGGTGAAAAAGGTATGCAACGTGGCTTCGGGCTCCGCCCTGCTGCGCGACGAAGGCCGCGTGCTGCGCATCCTGCGCAGCGTGGTCCAGGCCTGCGCCCCCCTGGGCGTGCCGGTAACGCTCAAGACCCGCACCGGCTGGGACCGGAATTCGCGCAATGCGGTCAGAATCGCCACGCTGGCGCAAGAGGCCGGCATCGCCGCCATCACGCTGCACGGCAGAACGCGCTGCGACCTGTACCAGGGCGTGGCGGAATACGACACCATACGCGAAGTAAAAAACGCCGTTGAAATTCCCGTCGTCGCCAATGGGGATATCGATAGTCCCGAAAAAGCGGAATACGTACTACAGTACACGGGCGCCGATGCCGTCATGGTCGGGCGGGCGGCCCAGGGCCGCCCCTGGATCTTCCGGGAAATCAGCCACTACCTGAAAACCGGCGAACACCTGCCGCCCCCCACGTTCGGCGAACTCCGGGCCCGCCTGCTGGACCACCTCGAAGAACACTACCGGTTCTATGGGGAATTCACCGGCGTGCGTTCGGCGCGCAAGCATATCGGCTGGTATCTGTCGGGGCTGCCCGACGCCGCCGAATTTTTACCCCGCATCAACCAGATTTGCAGCACCAGCGAGCAAACCCGCGCCATCGAGCAGTGGTTTGACCGCCATCCACCCAACGAGCCCATCATGGCCACGGCGGTTCCGGCTTAGCCTGAACGCGCCCAGAAACCACCACCAACGATCATGAGTAATAAAAACCCCCTGGAACAATCCGTTCGCGACCAACTGCAGCGTTACCTGACGGACTTGGGCGACTCCGAGCCGCGCGACATGCTGGCCATGGTCATCCATTGCGTCGAACGTCCGGTTTTGCAAGTTGCTCTCGAACAATCGCACGGCAACCAGTCCAAGGCTGCCGAAATGCTGGGTATCACGCGCAGCACCCTGCGCAAGAAGCTGATCGCCCACAATCTGCAACCCTGATTCAAAACCCTAGACTGCTCATTCCATGAAAATCCAGACCGCCCTACTTTCGGTTTCCGACAAAACCGGCATTGTTGAATTCGCCCAGGCCCTTGCGCAGCGCGGCGTCCGCCTGCTGTCCACGGGGGGCACGGCCAGGCTGCTGGCCGATGCCGGCCTGAGCGTGACCGAGGTGGCCGCCCACACCGGCTCGCCGGAAATCCTCGACGGCCGCGTGAAGACACTGCACCCGAAGATACACGGCGGTCTGCTGGCGCGCCGCGACAGCGCCGAGCACCTTGCCACCATCGAGCAGCACGGCATCGACCGCATCGACCTGCTGGCCGTCAATCTGTACCCCTTCCGCGAAACCATCGCCAAGCCGGGCTGCACCTTCGCGGATGCCGTTGAAAACATCGACATCGGCGGCCCCGCCATGCTGCGCGCCGCGGCCAAGAACCACGGCACGCCCGAAGGCGGCGTCACCGTCGTCATCGACCCGGCCGACTACGCGCGCGTGCTGGCCGACATGGACGGGCCGCAAGGCGCGCCGTCATACGGCCTGCGCCTGGAACTGGCCACCAAGGCCTACGCCCACACCGCCGCCTACGACGGCGCCATCGCCGCGTACCTGAGCAGCCTGGCCGAGGCCGAACCCGCCCAGGACCAGGCGCCCGCGCGCGACCCCTGGCCGGCCACGCTCACGCTGCAGGTGCAGCGGCACCAGGTGCTGCGCTACGGCGAGAACCCGCACCAGTCCGCCGCCTTCTACACCGACCATCCGGTCAGGGCCGGCCTGCTGGGCAGCTACCGCCAGCTGCAGGGCAAGGAACTTTCCTACAACAACATCGCCGACGCCGACGCCGCCTGGGAATGCGTGCGCAGCTTCCAGGCCGGCGCCTGCGTCATCGTCAAGCACGCCAATCCCTGCGGGGTGGCGGTCGGAAACAGCCCGCTGCATGCCTATCGGCAGGCCTTCAAGACCGACCCCACCTCGGCTTTCGGCGGCATCATCGCCTTCAACCGTCCGGTGGACGAAGCCGCCGCGCAAGCGGTCAGCGGCCAGTTCGTCGAAGTCCTGCTGGCGCCGGGCTATTCGTCCGAGGCGCTGGCCGTCTTCGCCGCCAAGAAGAACGTGCGCGTCCTGGAAGTCCCGCAAGGCGACGGCCGCAACGACTTCGACATCAAGCGCGTGGGCGGGGGATGGCTGGTCCAGAATCCCGACGACTACCAGGTGCCACAGGACGCTTTCAAGGTGGTCACCACGCTGGCGCCCACGGCCGAACAGATGCAGGACCTGGTCTTCGCCTGGAAAGTCGCCAAGTACGTGAAGTCCAACGCCATCGTGTTCGTGGGCAACGGCATGACGCTGGGCGTCGGGGCCGGGCAGATGAGCCGGATCGACTCGGCGCGCATCGCATCCATCAAGGCGGAGAACGCGGGGCTTTCCCTGCAGGGCTCGGCCGTGGCGTCCGACGCCTTCTTCCCCTTCCGCGACGGCCTGGACGTCGTCGCCGATGCCGGCGCCACCTGCGTGATCCAGCCCGGCGGCAGCGTGCGCGACGACGAGGTGATCGCCGCGGCGAACGAGCGCGGCATCGCCATGGTGTTCACCGGCGCGCGCCACTTCCGCCACTGATGCGCATTCTGGGCATAGACCCCGGCCTGCGGCGCACGGGCTTCGGCATCATCGACGCCAGCGGCGGCCGCCTGGCTTATGTCAGCAGCGGCACCATCGTGGTGCCGGCGGACCGCCCGCTGGCCGACCGTCTGAAGGTCATTCTCGACAACATACGGGAAATCGTCGCCTCCGCGCAGCCCGACGTCTCGGCCCTGGAAAAAGTCTTCCTCAATACCAATCCTTCGTCCACCCTGCTCCTGGGGCAGGCGCGGGGCGCCGCCCTGTGCGCGCTGGCGGACAGCATGCTGGACGTGCACGAGTACACCGCCCTGCAAATCAAGAAGTCGGTGGTCGGCAACGGCCACGCGACCAAAGATCAGGTCCAGAAAATGGTGCAGTATCTTCTCAGCCTGAACGGCCTGCCCGCGGCGGACTCCGCCGATGCGCTGGCCTGCGCGATCTGCCATGCGCACTTCAGCCCCATCACCGCCCGCCTTCAAGGCGCCGGCCGGCTGGGCCCGGCGGCGGGCCGGCGCATACGCGGCGGGCGCATACTCGGTTGACCGTGGCCGCATTGGCCGCGGCCGCATAAAGGAAATCGCATGATCGGACGCATTACCGGCATCCTGCTGGAAAAATCCCCCCCCATGGTTTGCATCGACGTGGCGGGCGTGGGCTACGAGATCGACGTGCCCATGAGCACGCTCTACAAGCTGCCTGAAAACGGCGCCAAGGTGACGCTCTACACCCATCTGGCCGTGCGCGAGGACGCCCACATTCTCTATGGCTTCTCTTCGCCCGGCGAACGCAGCGCGTTCCGGGCGCTGATCAAGGTGACGGGCATCGGCGCGCGCACGGCGCTGTCGGTGCTGTCCGGCATGAGTGTCGAGGAATTGGCCGGCGCCATCACGCAGCAGGAAACGGGGCGATTGACGCGGGTGCCGGGCATCGGGAAGAAGACGGCGGAGCGCCTGCTCCTGGAACTGCGGGGCAAGCTGGGCGCGGATCTGTCCGCCGGCGGGAGCGCGGGCGGCCCGGCGGCGGGACGCGACGACATCGCGAACGCGCTGCTGGCGCTGGGATATTCCAGCAGCGAATCCCAGGCGGCGCTGAAGCAGTTGCCCGAGGGCGTGGAAGTGACCGAGGGCATACGGCTGGCGCTCAAGTCGCTGGCGCGCGGGTGACGGGCGGGGGCGGCACCGGCCCCTAGGCGCTTTGCAGATACCCCGCGTAAGCCTTCAGGTCGACGTTGCCGCCGCTGAGCAGGACCCCCACCCGCTTTCCCTTGACCGGGACCACCTCGTTGAACACCGCAGCCGCCCCCAGGCAGCCCGTGGGCTCCACGACGATCTTCATGCGCTCGGCGAAGAATTTCATCGCCTGGATGAGCTGCTCGTCCGACACCGTGAGGATGTCCCGCGCATACTTGCGGATGATGGGGAAAGTCAGCCTCCCCAGCGCCTGGGTGAGCGCGCCGTCGGCAATGGACTTGGGCGGCGCGATGCGCACCACCGACCCGCCGCGGAAGGACTGCTGCCCGTCCGAGCCGGCGCGCGGCTCCACCCCATAGACGTCGCAGACGCAGCTCAGCGCGTGCGCCGACAACAAAGACCCCGACAACAGCCCCCCGCCCCCCAAAGGCACGAACAAGGCATCTAGCTCGCCGACTTCCTCGAACAGCTCCTTGGCCGCCGTGCCCTGGCCTGCGATCACGTCCGGATGATCGAAAGGCGGAATCAGGGACAGGCCGTGCTTCTCGACCAGGCCGCGCGCAACTTCCTCGCGGTCTTCCGTCAGGCGGTCGTAAGACACCACCCGCGCCCCGTAGCCCAGCGTGGCTTCCTTCTTGGCCGCGGGCGCATCATGCGGCATGACGATGGTGGCGGCCACCCCGAACATCCGCGCCGCCAGCGCCACCGCCTGCGCGTGGTTGCCCGAGGAAAACGCCACCACGCCCGCCTTGCGCTGCTCTTCGGTGAGGCCGGCCAGCGCGTTGTAGCCTCCGCGGAACTTGAATGCGCCCATGCGCTGGAAGTTCTCGCACTTGAAGAACACTTGGGCGTCCAGCCTGGCATTGATGGTGTGCGATGTCAGGACCGGCGTGCGGTGCGCAACGCCGATCAGCGCATTACTGGCCTGCATGACGTCTTCGTAGGTCGGTATGCGGTCACTCATGAAGAAAGCCTCTGAAGTTGGGGATGGGATGAAGACCCGAAAAGGGGATATTGAAGGTAACGTATCCGCGCCGATGTTGCAATTGGCCGACGCGTTGAAATGCCGGCGTGGTAGAGTATGCTTAGCTTCGCGATACTGTAAATATACTCAGCACTTCCATCATGGCCATACATTCCGATTCCTTGTCCAGCATTCCGGCGCCGCAACGCATCGTGGCGCCTCAAAGCGCGTCCCCGAACGAGGAATCCATCGAACGCGCCTTGCGCCCCAAGGCACTGAACGAGTACATCGGCCAGCACCGGGTCCGCGAGCAGCTCGAGATCTTCATCGCCGCCGCCCGGAACCGCAACGAAGCCCTGGACCACGTCCTGCTGTTCGGCCCGCCGGGGCTGGGCAAGACCACGCTCGCCCATATTATTGCGCATGAAATGGGCGTGCAGCTGCGCCAGACGTCCGGCCCGGTGCTCGAACGCGCGGGCGACCTCGCCGCCCTGCTGACCAACCTGGAAAAGAACGACGTCCTCTTCATCGACGAAATCCACCGGCTTTCCCCGGTCGTGGAAGAAATCCTCTACCCCGCCCTGGAAGACTTCCAGATCGACATCATGATCGGCGAGGGGCCGGCGGCGCGCAGCGTGAAGATCGATCTGCAGCCCTTCACCCTGGTGGGCGCCACCACGCGCGCCGGCATGCTCACCAACCCCCTGCGCGACCGCTTCGGCATCGTCTCCCGGCTCGAATTCTACAGCGCCGAAGACCTCACCCATATCGTCACGCGCAGCGCCCACCTGCTGAACGCCGAAACCACGCCCGACGGCGCCACCGAGATCGCCCGGCGTTCCCGGGGCACGCCGCGCATCGCCAACCGGCTGCTGCGCCGCGTGCGCGATTACGCAGAAGTCAAGGCGAACGGCCGCATCGACACGGACGTCGCCGGCGCCGCCCTGGCCATGCTGGAAGTCGACCCGCAGGGGCTGGACCTCATGGACAGAAAGCTGCTGGAGGCCATCATCCACAAATTCGATGGCGGACCGGTCGGCGTCGACAGCCTGGCCGCCGCCATCGGCGAAGAGCGCGACACCATCGAGGACGTCATCGAACCCTTCCTCATCCAGCAGGGCTTCCTGCAGCGCACGCCGCGCGGCCGCATCGCCACCCAATCCACCTGGCGCCACCTGGGGCTCGCGCCCCGCGGGCCGACCCACGGCAGCGGCGATCTCTTCGGCGGGCCGGGGTCAGCCGCCCTGGGGGGTTGATGCCAGGGCCAGGCAGCGCAGGATTTCCTCGCCGTAGGCTTCCAGCTTGCGGACGCCCACGCCGCTGATGTGGCTCAGGTCGTCCAGCGTGCCGGGGCACTGGGTGGCGATCTCGCGCAGCGTGGCATCATGGAAAATCACATAGGCGGGCACGCCATGCCCGCGCGCGACCTCCGAGCGCCAGCTGCGCAAGGCCTCGAATCGCCCCTGCGCATCGGGCGGAAGATCCACGGCGGGCCCCTTTGCGCGGCCGCCGGCGGCGCCCGCAGCCCGCGATGACCCCCGCGCCTTCTTTTCGGGCTCCCGCCTGAACAGCAGCTTGTGCTCGCCCTTGAGCACCGCGCGGCTGCCCTCGGTCAGCGCCAAGGTGCCGTAGCCTTCCTGGTCCACCGCCAGCAGGCTTTGCGCGAGCAGCTGCCGCAGCACGCCCCGCCAGGCCTGCTCGGACAGGTCCGCCCCGATGCCGAACACCGTCAGGGTCTGGTGCCCGTACTGCGTGATGCGGTCCGTGGATTTGCCGCGCAGGATGTCGATCAGGTGCCCCGCCCCGAATCGCTGGCCGCGCTCGCGCCACAGGCGATAGACCGCGGAGAGAATCTTTTGCGCCGCCACCGTGCCGTCCCAGGCCTGCGGCGGTTCCAGACAGGTGTCGCAGTTGCCGCAAGGCTCGATCTGCTGGTCGAAGTAGGCCAGCAGGCGCTGGCGGCGGCAGCCCACGGTCTCGCACAAGCCCAGCATGGCGTCCAGCTGCTGGCCCAGCCTGCGCCGGAACGCATCGTCGCCCGCCGATTCATTGATCATGCGGCGCTGCTGGACGACGTCCTGCAAGCCATAGGCCAGCCAGGCCGTCGCGGGCAGCCCGTCGCGCCCGGCGCGGCCGGTTTCCTGGTAGTAGCCCTCGACCGATTTGGGCAGGTCGATATGGGCGACGAAACGGACGTCGGGCTTGTTCACCCCCATGCCGAAAGCGATGGTGGCGACCATGACCATGCCCTCTTCGCGCAGAAAGCGCGCCTGGTTCTGCGCCCGGACCGCCGCGCTCAGGCCGGCGTGGTAAGGCAGGGCGGGGATGCCGTTGTCGCACAGGAAGGTGGCGGTTTCCTCCACGCGGGCGCGCGAAAGGCAGTAGACGATGCCGCAGTCCCCCTCGTGCTCGGCCTGGATGAACGACAGAAGCTGCTTGCGCACCTCGTTCTTTTCCACGATGCGGTACTGGATGTTGGGCCGGTCGAAGCTGGCGACGAAATGCGGCGCCTGGTTCAGCTCCAGGCGCTCGGCGATCTCGCGCCGCGTCGCCGCGGTGGCGGTGGCCGTCAGCGCCAGGCGCGGGACCTCGGGCCAGCGTTCGTGCAGTATCGAAAGACCCAGGTATTCCGGCCGGAAGTCATGGCCCCATTGCGACACGCAGTGCGCCTCGTCGATGGCGAACAGCGAGACCCGCCCCTGCGACAGCAGGTCCATGCAGCGGTCCGTCAGCAGGCGTTCCGGCGCGACATAAAGCAGGTCCAGCTCCCCGGCCAGGAAGGCCTGCTCGACGTCGCGCGCGGTGCGCCAGTCCTGGGACGAATTCAGGAACGCGGCCTTGACCCCGAGCTCGATCAGCGCATCCACCTGGTCCTGCATCAGCGCGATCAGGGGGGACACCACCACGCAGGTGCCGGGCAGCACCAGCGCCGGTATCTGATAGCACAAGGACTTGCCGCCGCCCGTGGGCATGAGGACGAGCGCGTCCCCGCCGCTTACGACGTGATCGATGACGGCCTTCTGGTCGCCACGAAAAGAATCGTAGCCGAAGACCCGCTGCAAAGTTTCAAGGGGAGAAGCCGACATGCTCAATAGATGGGAACCGAAAAACGAATCCCTATATCATAGTCGCCGGTGACGACCTCCCGCTGGGCCTTCAGGCCGATGCGCAGATTCGGGCTGTACCAGAACTGCTGCGCCAGCCCGAAACTGCGCCGGGCGGCGCCCGACCCGACGCTTTCGTTCTGGAAGCTGCCGCTCAGGTCCCCCCAGCGGCCCAAAGGCAGTTTCGCCGATACCGTCTGCACCGTTCCGCCGTTCGACGCATCCGCCCCATAGCGGCTGAGATCCACGAAACCGGGCGTATAGCGCTCGTTGCGCCAGCTGAGTTCCACGTCGTCCAGCACCTTGACGGTATAGGCCGCCTGGTAGCGCCAGCCCGTGTACAGGCCTTGCGTGGCCCGCGCGACGCCGGCGCTCCATGCCCCCCAGCCTGTTTGGTATTTCCCCCCTATGCCGTGGGTAGCCAGGTCCGGCGCCAGCTGGGTCTGCGATTCGATGCTCAGGTCCCGGTTCAGGCCGTAGCGCAGCACCAGATTGCCGGCGGTTTCGCCGTAGACCAGGTCGCCCTGTTCGGCCGTGGTCTGGTCCAGGGCGCCCAGCGACAGGGAATACCGCCAGGAATCGGCGTAGTCCGAGCTGACCAGCGAGGACTGGCTGAGGCTGACCCCGCCCAGGCGAACGGCCCGCCCCCAGGCGGGTATTTCGATTTCTTCGTTCCCCAGGGTCAGGTTCAGCCCTTCGGCGTCGGAATAGCGCCAATTGCGACTGCCGAGCGTCCAGGGGTCGCGGGACGCCGGCGGCAGCCAGCGGCCGCGGGATGCCGACTTGCGCTTGCGCTCCTGCGGGCCGAGCAAGCCGGAGCCCGACACGGCGAAAGAGCGGTCCAGCGCCGGCATGGCGTCGTCGACGGCCCAGAAATAATCGTAGGGGATGTCCGGAACATCGTGACCGTCCTCGGCGGCATGGCCCTGCGGCGGCGCCGGACCCGGGTCGGGCAGCGGCGCGGGCGGCTCCGTCGTCGGCAAGGTGACCGGGAATAGCTTCACGGGTGCAAGATCGCTGAGCTGCGGGCCCGTGCCCGGCGCGCCCGGGGCCGGCGCGGCCATGCACAGCGCCAGGGCGCCACAGCCGCACAGCGGCCACAAGTTCCGTTTTCTGTTTGAAACCTTGAAATCCATCACAAGCAAGTGCCTATTTGCGCCGCTCGCGCCCACCCTGCCCCACGGACACGGGAAACGCCAGCATCTCTTCCGCGCTGGCGTCGGCCATTTTCTTGAGCATGCTGAATTTTTCCAGGACGGCGGACTTGTACACCACCCCCAGGAGGCGGGGCTGCTCGTCCGCACTGACCACGGGCAGGCGCTCGCCGCTGAAATGCACCAGGTACTCCTGTGCCTCGTCCAGACTCATGTCCGGACGCAGCGTCTTGACGAAATCGAGCCTCAGGACGTCGCCCGCCAGCGTTTCCTGGATATCGCCCTGGCTCAACAATAAACTGGTGAGGTCTTGTTGGGCAATGACGCCCTGGTAAACATTCTTTTCATCCACCACGTACAGATACTTGACGGGATATTCGACGAACATCTGCAGCGCTTCGCGCACCGGCGCCGTGGTGGAGACGACCGTCACCGCCGGGCGGATCAGGTCGGCGATGGTGGTGTTGCGCAAACGCTGCCTGAGCGCGATATCCCGTTCGCGGACCACGGTGACCTCGTACATGGCGATCTCGGCCACGGCGCGCGAAACGAAATGCGCCACCACGCAGGCGAGCATCAGCGGCAGCACGATCTGGTAGCTGAGCGTCATCTCGAAGATCATCAGTATCGCCATCAGCGGCGCGCTGGCGGCCGCGCCCAGAAAGCAGCCCATGCCCACCAGCGTGTACACATAGACCGGCACGGACATGCCCGGCCATACGCCCTGCAGCGCCATCCCGAACAGGGTTCCCAGCGCGGCGCCCACGAACAGGGCCGGGGTGAAGACCCCGCCCACCGCGCCCGAGCCCGCGGTGAGCGCCGTCGCCAGCACCTTGCAGGCCAGGACGAGCAGGACGGCGTGCCAGGCCCAGGGCGAATGCAGCATGGAATGGACCACGTTGTCGCCGTTGCCGGCGACCTCGGGCATCAAAATCAGCAACAGCCCCAGCAAGGCGCCGCCCAAGCCCAGCCGCGCGGGCAGGGGCAGCCCGGTGCGCTGGAAGGAGCGCTTGGCGAAATCCAGGAACTTCAGGAACAGCGGCGCGCACAGCCCCCCGGCCACGCCCAGGGCCACGAAAGGCAGGACCGCTCCGCCGGACAGCGAGGGGACGTCCGGCATGGCATACAGCGTATGGTAGTTGCCCGTCATGCGCATGACGATATTCGAGCTTGCGGCGGCCACCAGCATGGGTCCCAGGCTGTGCATGCGCATGGTGCCCAGGACGATTTCGCCCACGAAGAACGCCGCCGCGATGGGCGCCCCGTAGGCGGCCGACACGCCGGCGGTGGCGCCGCAGGCCACCAGCAGCCGCAGCCGCGCGGTATTGAAGTAAGTGAAGCGGCCGATCGCCGAGGCGCTGAGCGCCGCCAGGTGGACCATGGCCCCTTCCCGCCCGATCGAGCCGCCCGAGGCCACCGTGAAGAGCGAGGACATGGAACGCAGCATGCCCTGCCGGATCGAGAGGCGGCCGTCGCCGATGGCCACCGCTTCCATGTAGTCGGAATTGCTGCCGGCCTTGATTTTGCGCGCGCCCAGCAGCAGGAAGCCCGCCACGACGCCGCCCAGCGCGGGGAAGGCCAGCCGCCCGTACCAGGGCAGGCTTTCGGTGACCCCCGCGATCGTGCCGCTGCCGCCCGTGGCGAGCTTCTGCAGCAGATGCATGCCCTGGTGAAAAGCGATGGTGGCGAAAGCGCCCAGGATGCCCACCAGCGCGGCCCAGCACAGCATGGCGGGCAGCTCGGACAACCACGAATAAGCGCCCAGCCGCTGGCGCACCGACCGCAAGGAAGACTGAATCATGCCGTTTCTGAGAAAATGAAGTCCCGCCACCTTACGCTTGCCACCCAACTATTTCAATCCGTTTCCCGCGCTTGCCAGGCGGAAACGCTTGAGGGCACACTTGCAGCCATGGAAAACCCTCTTGTAAAAGTGCTGGTCGTCGACGACGACCCCGCCCTGCGTCAGTTGCTGGCCGATTACCTGAATCGCCATCACTACGACACCCTGCTCGCGCCCGACGCCAGCGATCTGCCCGCCCGGATACAACGCTATTCGCCCGACCTGATCGTGCTGGACCGCATGATGCCCGACGGCGACGGCGCCGAGGCCTGCCGGCGCCTGCGCCAGCTGGGGGAAGACATACCCGTCATTTTACTCACGGCCCGCGACGAAACGGTGGACCGCATCATCGGCCTGGAAGCCGGCGCCGACGACTACCTCGGCAAGCCCTTCGACCCGCGCGAACTGCTCGCCCGCATCGAAGCCGTCTTGCGCCGCAAGAAGGGCGCGTCGGCCCTCACCAAGGACAAGCCGGTGGAATTCGGCCCCTTCCTGTTCGACCCCGCCACGCGGCAGCTGTTCAAGAACCAGGTGCCCATCAAGCTGACCGGCGGCGAGGTCAACCTGCTGGAAGCCCTGGTCAACAACCCGGGCAAGCCGCTGTCGCGCGATCGCCTGCTCGCGCTCGCGCGCGACGACGACGAAGGCGAGCGCAACGACCGCGCCATAGACATCGCCGTGCTGCGCCTGCGCCGCGCCATCGAGGACGACCCCAAGCAGCCCCGGTGGATCCAGACGGTGTGGGGCGTGGGCTACCGGTTTTCGCCCTGATCCATGCTGCGTTTCCTGATCCCGCGATCCCTCCATGCGCGCATGGTGCTGCTCACGCTGGGCACCATTCTGCTGGTGCAGGCGGCCACCTTCGCAACGGTGTCGCATTATCGCAAGAAGTTCAACGAAGACGTGGCCGTCGAGCTGACCGCCACCACCATCCGGACGCTGCGCGCCGCCCTGGCCGAGATTCCCGCCGAGCAGCGCGCGCGCTTCGTGCAGATCGCCTCGGAGAACCAATGGCGGCTGTGGTCGCGCAGCCTGCCGCCCGACGCCAGCCTGGAAGAGCGCCGCCCGCCCCCCAGGCACCGGCACGGCCCGCCGTCGTCCCGCCCGCCCAATGACATACGCAACAACTTGCGGGCCTTCGTCGACGCGCTGAACAAGCGCCTGGACGACGACACGCGCGTCGCGCTGTCGCGCGGGCCGGAGCCCAGGCTCTATATTTCGCTGCTGCCCACGCCGGAAACGGAAGACGGCCGCGCCAGCCGCGAGTGGCTGGTCATCCGGCTGGACCGCCTCGCGCCCCCCGTGTCCACGCCGATGATCGCCGTCTGGCTGGGCGGCATGGGGCTGCTGCTGTTGCTTTCCGCCGCTTTCTCCTGGCATATCACGCGCCCCCTCACCCGCCTCGCCCGGGCGGCGGACCAGCTGGCCGCGGGCCAGCCGCAGCGCGTGACGCCCTCGGGGCCCACCGAAACGCGCATACTGGGAGAACGCTTCAACGCCATGCTGGACACGCTGGCGGAAACGGACGCGGTGCACCGCACGCTGCTCGCCGGGCTTCCGCACGACTTGAAGGGGCCGCTTTCGCGCATGTGGCTGCGCATAGAAATGCTGGACGACGCCCATTTCAAGGACGGCATGCGCAAGGACCTGCAGGACATGCAGCGCATGGTGGACCAGTTCATCGGTTTCGTGCGGGGCACGGACCGGCGCTCCTATCAGTTCGAGCCGCTGCCCTTGAACGCCTGGCTGGAAGAACAGCTGGCGGCCTGGACGAGCACGGGCAGCGACGTGCGCTATATCGACGCGGGGCCGGAGAATCTGGTGCTGAATGCCGACAGGGTGGCGCTGGGCCGCCTCCTGGACAACCTCATCACCAATGCTTTCAACCACGGGAAGCCGCCGGTCGAAGTGCGGCTGGCAGCGGACAAGGACGGCGCCGTCATCACGGTGTCCGACCATGGCCCGGGCATCCGGGCCGAGCGCCGCGCGGAAGCCTTGCGCCCGTTCTCGCGCCTGGACGACGCCCGCACGCGCACGGGGTCGGTGGGCCTGGGGCTGGCGCTGGCCGAAGCGATCGTGCGCGCCCATGGCGGCAGCCTGGCGCTAGAAGACGCGGCGGCCGGCGGGCTGCAGGTTAGCGTGCGGCTGCCGCTTGCCCGCCCTTGAGCGCCTGGGGCCTGTCAACAGGCCCTAGCCCGCGTATTCCGGCGGCGCCGGCGGGATCGACAGCCCGAACATGCGCCGGTACACCCAGATGTTGAAAATCAAGGCGACGGGCAACGCAATGATGGTGCCCGAAAGAATCAGCCGCAAGGAGCCCACCGAAGCCGCCGCGTCCCAGATCGTCACATCGTCCAGCACCAGATAAGGAAAAAAGCTGTAGCCCAGCCCGCCCAGCACCGCCAGGAAAATCAACAGCGTCAGCACGAAAGGCAAGGCCGTCGTTCGGTAGCTCCGGTTGATCATGCGCTGCAAGCACATTTCAATGGATACGAAGCACAGCAGCATGGCGCCCCAGAGCAAGGCGATGTTCGGCCAGCGCGGCCCGTCGCTCCATTTCAGGAACACGCCCGGATTGTCGAAGGCGAGGACCAGCGACACCGCCACCGTCCCCGCCGCCACCCAGCGCACCGCCCGGCGGCCCCACATCACCGCGCGGGCGCGCAGTTCCCCGGCCACCCGCATGATCAGCCAGGCCGCGCCCAACAGACAATAGGCGGCCACCGCGCAGCCCGCCACGAATACGGTGAACCACAGATAGCCCGAGCGCGACTGGTAGGTCACCACGATCTGGGCCAGCAGCGCGCCATGGGCCAGCGCCGTCATCAGCGAACCGACCGCGAAGCCCGCCAGCCAGCGCCCCTGCAGCTCCTTGTGGGCCCGCAGGCGCATCTCGAAGGACACCGAGCGCAGCAGGACGCCGAGGGCGAGCAGGCACATGGGCAGGTACAGGGCGCTCATGACGTGGCCCCAGGCATGGGGGAAAGCCGACACGAACAGGCCCAGGCCGAGGAATAGCCAGAATTCATTGGCGTCGCGCCATGGGCTGAGCAGAGACAGCATGCGCGGGCGCAGCGCCCTGGGCGCGAACAGGGCAAGGCAACCCACGCCGATGTCGAAGCCGTCGAGCACCGTTCCGGCGACCACGATTCCGTAAAACAGCGCCATGAAGACCAGCGGCATCCAGAACGATGGATCCTGGGCGCCCAGGCCCAGCGCCACGGCCAAGGAATCGATCATGCCCGCCCCCTGTGGCGCGCGACGGGCACGACGCCGTAGCGCACGATGTGCCGCAGCATCTGGAAGAAGCCCGCCAGGAACAACGCATAGAAAAGCAGGTAGGCCAGATAGCCCCCCAGGATGATGTCGAAAGGCGTGTCGCCGGTGACTTCGCTGACGGTGATCGTCCCCGTCACGGCATAGGGGAAGGAGCCGAAAAACACGTAGGCCGCGCCGCCCAGCAGCATGGGCCAGCCGGAAAAGCTCATGGCGATCAGCACCCGGCGCCAGCCCCGGGACAGCGCGCCGGGATCGAAACCGCGCCGCCTGCCACGCAGCAGCGTGACCGCCGCCACGAGCAGCATGAGCAGCCCCGTGAAGGCCGCGAGACGGTAGGACCAGAAGGTGACGGCGACCGGCGGGGCCATGCCCGCGAACTGGTCCAACCCGCGGTAGCGGCCGTTCTTGTCGCGGCCCAGCCAGTGGCCGGCCGCCGCGTGCCAGATCGATTCCTCGTCGCCGGCCCGGTCCTGGGCGCCGGAAGCGTCGAACAGGGCCACCCGGGGAAGTTCGCCGCTATGCCAATAGCCCGACACCGCCGCCGCCTTGGCGGGCTGATACTGCGCGGTCATGCCGCCCGCCCCCGCCGCCAGCGCGGCCTGCAGCACGATGCTGGCGCCGGCAAGCCAGGCGGCCGTCTTGAACACCAGGCGCCCGCTTTCGTCCACCGGGCGGCGCAGGGTCTGCAGCGCGATGATGCCCAACACCAGGAAGGCGGCGGTCAGCAGCCCGGTCAGCATGAACAGCCCCCCATACCAGGGCAGCGCGGGATTGAAGATGATGTCCGCCCAGTCGATTACCCAGTAGCGTTCGTCCAGCATGCGGGCGCCGGTCGGGACGTGCATCCACGAGAGCAGGGCCAGCATCCAGAACGAGGAGGCGGTCACCCCCAGCGCCACCATGAAGACCACCAGGGCGTGCAGCTTCTCGGACAGATGGCGCTGCCCGAACAGCATGGCGCCCAGGAAACAGGACTTGAAGATGAAAGTTGACAAAATGCCCGCCGCCAGCAGAGGACCGGCGACGTCGCCGATTTTTTCCATCAGCGTGGGCCAGAGGCCGCCCAGCTGGATCAACACCGGCATGCTCGCGGCAAAGCTGAGCACGAAAGCCAGCGCGAACACCCGCACCCAAAAACGGTAGGCGGCCGTCCAGGCGGCATGCTCGCGCCCGAAGGCGCGAAGCTTGAAGTACAGCAGCACCCAGGCCAGCCCCAGCTCTATGACGAGAAACATCAGCATGAAACCGAGGCTGGCAAAGAACTGGATTTGTGATAACCACAATGTCGAGTACGTCATAATGAGCGCTAGTTTAGAGCCACTTCGCCATTTGTAAACCGTCCGGCGCCAGTTTGGCCGCGGCCGGGAGGCAAATATCGGCGAACGTGGCAAAATGCTTACTTCACTCGACATCCTGTTTCCAATATCGTAATGACCTCAGTGCCCACCCCCGCTCCGGTATCCAATTTTCTGCGCACCATCATTGAAAACGACCTCGCCCAAGGCCGCTATGCGGAAAAACGCTGGGCGGGCCGGCCGGGTCCGGCCTCCGTCCAGCGGCAGGGCGCCATCGACGCCGCGCGCATCCGCACGCGCTTTCCGCCGGAGCCCAACGGCTACCTGCACATCGGCCACGCCAAGAGCATCTGCCTGAACTTCGGCCTGGCCCGCGACTACCAGGGCGCCTGCCACCTGCGCTTCGACGACACCAACCCTGAAAAGGAAGAAGACGAATACGTCAACGCCATCATCGACATGGTGAAATGGCTGGGCTTCGACTGGACCAACGGCGACGAGAACAACTGCTATTTCGCCAGCGACTACTTCGAATACATGTACGAGTTCGCCGAAGCGCTCGTGCGGGCCGGCCTGGCCTACGTCGACGAACAAAGCGCCGACGAAATGCGCGCCACGCGCGGCACCCTGACGGAAAAAGGCACGGACTCCCCATGGCGCAACCGGCCCGCCGAGGAATCGCTGCGGCTGCTGCGCGAGATGCGGGACGGCAAGCATCCCGACGGCAGCATGGCGCTGCGCGCCAAAATCGACATGGGCTCGCCCAACATCAATATGCGCGACCCGGTGCTGTACCGCATCCGCCACGTCGCGCACCACCGCACCGGCAACGCATGGTGCATCTATCCCATGTACTCCTGGGCGCATCCCGTGGAGGACGCCCTGGAAGGCATCACCCACAGCATCTGCACGCTGGAATTCGAAGACCAGCGGCCGTTCTACGACTGGATCCTGAACCACCTGGCCGACCTCGGGCAGCTGTCGCGCCCTTTGCCGCAGCAGTATGAATTCGCCCGCCTGAACCTCACCTATGTGGTGACCAGCAAGCGCAAGCTGCTGCACCTGGTGCGCGAAGGCCACGTGGACGGCTGGGACGATCCGCGCCTTCCCACCCTGGCCGGCCTGCGCCGCCGAGGCTATACGCCGGCGTCCATCCGGCTGTTCTGCGAACGCCTGGGCGTGTCCAAGGCCGATTCCCGCATCGACTACAGCGTGCTGGAACAAGCGCTGCGCGACGATCTCGACCCCAAGGCGCCGCGCACCGTGGCCGTGCTGGATCCCATCAAGCTGGTGCTCACCAACTATCCGGAAGGCCAGACCGAGATTTGCCGCGCGCCGCGCAACCCGCACGACCCCGATGCCGGCCAGCGCGAATTCCCCCTGACCCGCGAACTCTGGATCGAACGCGACGATTTCCGCGAAGAGGCGCCCAAGAAGTACTTCCGGCTTTACCCCGGCAACACGGTGCGCCTGAAATACGCCTACGTCGTCCGCTGCACCGGCTGCGTGAAGGATGCCGACGGCAATGTCGTCGAAGTCCATGCCGAATACCTGCCCGACACCAAGAGCGGCACGGCGGGCGCCGACGCGATCAAGGTGAAGGGCAACATCACCTGGGTCAGCGCCGCGCATGCCGTGCCGGCCGAAATCCGGCTGTACGACCGCCTGTTCACCGATCCGCACCCCGACGCCGGCGACAAGGACTTCCTCGCCGCCATCAATCCCGATTCGCGCCGGGTGGTTCAGGGCTGGCTGGAGCCCGGCACCGTCGCCGATCCGGGGCAGTCCTGGCAATTCGAGCGCCTGGGCTATTTCGTGGCGGATCGCGAAGCCTCCACGGCCGACAAGCCGGTCATCAACCGCAGCACGACCCTAAAGGATTCCTGGGCGCCCCAGAAATGAACCCGGGACATGTAACTTTATTTGCGAATCAGATCAGTGAGCGACTCATCCCCCTCCCGCAAAAGCCAGCTGGCGCTGGATTTCAAAAGCGCCACCCTGTATGCCGTCCGTGTCGTGCTGCACAGCCATGAAACCGACGCGCTGACGGCCGCCCTGGCGCAAAGAATGAACGATGCGGGCGCTTTCTTCGAAAACGAGCCCGTGGTTCTCGACGCAAGCAGGCTGGACCAGCCCGCGGACTGGGGCGCGCTCGTCCAGGCGCTGAAGGCCCACAAGCTGCACCCCGTCGGCGTGGTGGCCCCCGAAGCCATGCTGGCCGGCGCCCTGGCCCACGGCCTGCCCGCGGTGGACCTGTCCAGCCCCACGCCGCGCCCGGCCAGCACGCCCGCGCCCGACAAAGACGTTCCGGTCGTGGCGCCGCCCGCGGCCGAACCCCAGGCACCCGCCGCCAAGGCCAAGCCGGCGTCCTCGGACGCTCCCGCGGAGCCGGCGCCCGCGGCCATGGTCATCAACCGGCCGCTGCGGTCCGGCCAGCGCATCTATGCGCGCAACACCGACCTGATCGTCATCGGCGTCGTCAGCCAGGGCGCGGAAGTCATCGCCGACGGCAACATCCACGTATACGGCCCGCTGCGCGGCAAGGCCATGGCCGGCGCGCGCGGCGACGCCAGCGCCCGCATCTTCACGACCCAGCTCGACCCCGAGCTGCTGGCCATCGCCGGCGTCTACCGCGTCATCGAAACCCAGCTCGACGATTCCCTGCGCAACCGGCCGACCATCGTGCACCTGGAGGACGACACCCTGAAGCTCACGCCCCTGACCAAGTAGCGGATAATATTTGTTGCGAAGCAGCACCGGAAATGCCGTTCGCTTCAGTATTTTCGGGACCGATATGCATTACGATTACGTGATTTACCAAAAACCATAAGGAACTCTATCGTCATGGCGCGAATTGTTGTGGTGACCTCCGGCAAAGGCGGCGTGGGCAAAACAACCACCAGTGCAAGCTTCTCTTCGGGATTGGCAATGCGCGGCCACAAGACCGTGGTCATTGACTTCGACGTGGGGTTGCGCAATCTCGATCTCATCATGGGGTGCGAACGCCGCGTCGTCTATGATTTCGTCAACGTGATCCAGGGCGAGGCCTCGCTGAACCAGGCCTTGATACGCGACAAGCAGCTGGAGAACCTATTCATTCTTCCCGCCTCCCAAACCCGCGACAAAGACGCCCTCACCCGCGAAGGCGTCGAAAAAGTCCTGAAGGACCTGGGCGAGATGGGCTTCGAATACATCGTGTGCGACTCCCCGGCGGGCATCGAGACCGGCGCCCTCATGGCCTCGTACTTCGCCGACGACGCGCTGGTCGTCACCAATCCCGAAGTCTCTTCGGTGCGCGATTCCGACCGCATCCTCGGCATCCTGTCCGCCAAGTCGCGCCGGGCCGAAAAGGGCGAGGAACCGATCAAGGAATACCTGCTGCTCACGCGCTACAACCCCAAGCGTGTCGCCGAAGGCGAAATGCTGTCGCTCAAGGACATCGAAGACATCCTGCGCATCAAGCTGATCGGGGTCATTCCCGAATCGGAATCGGTCCTGCAGGCTTCCAACCAGGGCATCCCGGCCATCCATCTGCGCGACACCGACGTCGCCGTGGCCTACATGGACGTCGTCGACCGCTACCTGGGCGAAGAAAAGCCCCTGAAATTCGTCGAATACGAAAAGCCCGGCCTGTTCAAGCGCTTATTCGGGGGGAAATAACATGTCCTTCCTGTCATTCCTTCGCGGGCAGAAGAAAACCTCGGCAAGCGTGGCCCGCGACCGCCTGCAGCTCATCCTGATCAACGAACGGGGCGACGGCGTCACGCCCGACTACCTGCCCCGCCTTCAGAAGGAACTGGTCGAGGTCATTTCCCGCTACGTCAAGATCAACCCCGACGACATCAAAGTCAACCTGGAACGCCAGGATTCCCTGGAAATCCTGGAAGTCAAAATCGAAATGCCGCAACCCGAAGGGCGTTCGGCATAAAAAAAACCGTGCAGGGCCCAGCCCCACACGGTCCTCCGGCTTCAGCCGCGCACGCAGGCCGCCCTCATGGCCACCCCGGCGCCGCCGGCCTATCGGTTCTTGCCGACTTGGTCGCCGATGACCCCGCCGATGGCCGCGCCGCCCACGGTGCCCAGCACGCCGCCTCCGGTCACCACCGCGCCGGCGACACCGCCGATGCCCGCGCCGGTCACCGCGCTTTTCTGGCGATGGCTCATGTTGTCCCAGGACGAACACCCCGCCATGGCCACGGCCAATACACCCGCCGCGCCCAGTTTTGCCCATGTCGTCGATTTCATTTTTCTATCTCCGTAAAACAAATACACACCGCTCAAGGTAGCCGAAATCCTGTTTCGTAATCAAGACGCAAAGCGATGAGCTTGTGAGAGCACGAAACAAATGTATCAGCCTGGGCGCCCGGCCCGCCCCCAGTGGCCGGCCAGTGCCGCCCGCCTCGTAGCGCCAACAGGGCCTAGCCCGCTTTGACCAGCGCCAGGACTTCCCTGAAATGCGGGTGGTCGGGGGATTCCAGCCACTCGAACATGGCCATTTCGGCGCTGATGGCTTCCAGCCCATGATGGCGCCAGCGCGCGCATGCGGCGTGATAGTCGGACGCGCGCCGGGAACCGATGCAGTCGGTGACCAGGATGGGCGACAGCCCCAGCCGGGCCAGCCCCAGGCCGGTTTGTAACACGCACACATGGGCCTCGGCGCCAATTAACAACACGTCGTGCCGGCCGCGCGGAAGCTCGGCAAGAAAGCCGGCTTCGCGAGTGGCGTCGAAATGCGTCTTTTGGACGATGTGGTCCACCCAGGGCCGCAGGGCGTCGGCGGTGGGGCCGATCTTGCCGGCGCAGTGCTCGGTGGCCACCACGGGCACGCCCAGCAATTGCGCCGCCTGCGCCAGGCGGCCGGCGCGCGCGGCCAGCGCCTGGTGATCCTGGATGGCGGGCAGCAAGGCCGACTGCATGTCGACGACCAGCAGCATCGAATCGTGCGTACTCAGAGTGTGCATGGCGGCTTCCTTCCAAGACGGGGCTACTTCAGCGCTTTATACCGCAAACGCTTGGGCTTCGCACCCTCCTCGCCCAGGCGCCGCTTCTTGTCGGCCTCGTATTCCTGGTAGTTGCCGTCGAAGAACACGACCTGGGAATCCCCTTCGAAAGCCAGGATGTGCGTCGCGATGCGGTCCAGGAACCAGCGATCGTGGCTGATGACCATGACGCTGCCCGCGAATTCCAGCAGCGCGTCTTCGAGCGCGCGCAGCGTTTCGACATCGAGGTCGTTCGAGGGCTCGTCCAGCAGGAGCACGTTGCCGCCCGCGATCAGGGTCTTGGCCAGATGCAGGCGCCCGCGTTCACCCCCGGACAGCTTGCCCACCGTCTTGTTCTGGTCGGCGCCCTTGAAATTGAACCGGCCCAGATAGGCGCGCGAAGGCATCTCGAAGCGGCCGACCGTCAGCAAGTCGGCGCCGTCGGAAATGGCGTCGAACACGGTCTTTTCGTCCGGCAGGGATTCGCGCGACTGGTCCACATACGCCAGCTTGACCGTCTTGCCGACCTTGACCTGGCCCGAATCCGGCTGTTCTTTGCCCGCGATCATCCGGAACAGAGTGGACTTGCCGGCGCCGTTGGGGCCGATGATCCCGACGATGGCGCCGGCCGGCACCTTGAAGCTCAGGTTGTCGATCAGGAGCCGATCGCCGTACCCCTTGCTGACGTTCTCGAATTCGATCACCTCATTGCCCAGTCGCTCGGCCACGGGTATGAAGATTTCCTGGGTCTCGTTGCGTTTCTGGTATTCATGCGAAGAGAGCTCTTCGAAGCGGGCCAGGCGCGCCTTGGCCTTGGCCTGCCGGCCCTTGGGATTCTGGCGCACCCATTCCAGCTCCTTCTTGATCGTGCGCTGGCGGGCGGATTCGCTGGCTTCCTCCTGCTTGAGGCGGTCGTCCTTCTGCTCGAGCCAGGAGCTGTAGTTCCCTTTCCAGGGGATGCCGTGGCCGCGATCCAGTTCCAGTATCCATTCAGCCGCGTTGTCCAGGAAGTAGCGGTCGTGGGTCACGGCCACGACGGTGCCCGGGAATTTCCGCAGAAAGACTTCCAGCCACTCCACGCTTTCCGCGTCCAGGTGGTTGGTGGGTTCGTCCAGCAGCAGCATGTCGGGCTTGGACAACAGCAGGCGGCACAGCGCCACGCGCCGCTTCTCGCCGCCTGAAAGATTGCCGATGCGCGCGTCCCAGGGCGGCAAGCGCAGGGCGTCCGCGGCGATCTCCATTTGGTGCTCGATGTCGTCCGCGCCGCTGGAAGCCGCGGCGGCGATGACGGCTTCGAGCTCGGCCTGCTCCGTGGCGAGCTTGTCGAAATCCGCATCGGGCTCGGAATAGGCCGCGTAGACTTCTTCAAGGCGCTTGCGGGCGCTGAACAGCTCCCCCAGCCCTTCTTCGACGGATTCTCTGACGGTGTGCTCGGGATCGAGCACGGGTTCCTGGGGCAGGTATCCGATCTTGATGCCGGGCATCGGAATGGCTTCGCCTTCGATGTCGCGGTCGATGCCGGCCATGATCCTGAGCAGGGTGGACTTGCCGGAGCCATTGAGGCCCAGGACGCCGATCTTGGCGCCCGGGAAGAACGACAGGGAGATATCACGCAGAATCTGGCGCTTGGGCGGCACGATCTTGCCGACCCGGTTCATCGTGTATACGTATTGAGCCATAACAAGAAAAATGGGAAATGGAAAAGCATCGATTGTAGGCCGGAACCGGGCGAGGAGTCCGATGCGCCGCCGCGGGAGCCCGCGCCCGCCATCGATGTTTTAAAATAACCATTTCACAGCCCGATCCTCCCATGTCCGACACCCAAGAACCGCCCCTCGTCTTCACCGCCGACGAGCTCGATCTGCTGGGCCGCAGCGCAGACGCCCTGAGCGCCTACATGGGCAAGCCCGTGCTGGCCGAAGTCATGGACGCCGAAGAAACGGGATTCGAATGGGTCATCTTCGCCGTTCCCCTCGACATACAAGACGACCCTTCCGACTTCGTCGTCGTCCAGATCGGCGGCCCCAATGCCAGAATCATCGGCAACAAGGGCGGCATGACCATCGCCGACGGCGACGTCTTCGACTGCGAATACCTGTGGGCCATACAGCTGTCCGACCTCGAAGGCGTACGCTTCATCAAAGTGGACCAGGAAGGCGAGGAAGTCGCCTGGGCCGACGCCCTGCACGACGTCCTGCCCTTCGTCATGACCGACGAACTCGCCCCTGAAAGCGATGACGATGACGACCTCGACGACGAGGATGACGGCGATGACCGCGACGCGGACGGCCGCGACTCCTACGGAAGCGGCGGTCCCGGCACGCCGCGCACCCTGCACTGAGGCTGCCGGCGCCAATAGGCGCGGCTCCAGGCCCGGGCCCCGCGCTGCGGCGTCAGCTTGCCTTCAGGCGGTCGCGCATGTAGAGCACCGCGCCGGCCG
>JACDJC010000197.1_pt1 | contig 78990 bp, 75 predicted proteins | sample 7454191 | NCBI WGS metagenome assembly JACDJC01 (sample SAMN14253291, study PRJNA609438) | sludge metagenome | isolation source: sludge after 25d culture with pyrite and EDTA | collected 2018-12-20 | reverse complement strand
TTTTGCCATCATGGGTGTCTCTTTTTGGTTGTTGGGGCGCAAAGCGGAGATGTTTTGAGTTTTGAGTTACTGAAAAGGCATGCCTTGTCTGTACAGTTATGAGTTCGGAGTTCTGGGTTCGGAGTTCTGGGTTCGGAGTTCTGGGTTCGGCGTTCGGAGTTAGCGCATAACATAAACAATTCCGATCTCTGAACTCAAAACCCAGAACTCAAAACTCACAACCCATTATCTTTAATAATAAAAACTAATATAATAATTATGTTCTCAAAAGAGGTCTATATTCAACGCCGCGCGCGGTTAAAAGCAATGGTAAAACAGGGGCTGATCCTCATTTTAGGCAATTCCGATGCACCCATGAACTATCCTTCCAACACCTATCACTTCAGGCAGGACAGTACTTTTCTCTATTTTTTTGGCCTCGACCATCAGGGTCTGGCCGGGGTGATTGACGCGGAGAGTGGTGAAGAGATTCTTTTCGGGGATGATTACACCCTGGACGATACCATCTGGATGGGTCCCCAAACCTCAATACGTGAAAAAGGGGAAACGGTAGGCATACAAAAGACCAAAGCTTTTTCAGAACTTTCAAAAGGTATTTCCCGGGCACTCAAAGAAGGACGCCAGATACACTTTACGCCACCCTACCGCGGGGAGAACACCATGCTGCTGGCCGATTTGCTGGATATTCATCACCGGGAGGTAGCCACGAAGGCCTCTCACGGGCTTATCAAAGCCTGTATCGAATTACGCAGCATCAAAGAGCCCTGCGAAATTGAGGAGATGGAAAAGCACATGGCGGTGGCTTATAAGATGCACACTACAGCGATGCAGATGGCTCATCCGGGTGTATCGGAACAGGAAATCACCGGAGCTCTCGAAGGCATCTCCATGTCGGGCGGGGGCATCGTATCCTTTCCCGTGATATGTTCGGTACGCGGTGAAACATTGCACAACCATTATCATGGAAACATCTTAAAAAAGGGCGATCTGCTGTTGGTTGATGCCGGCAGTGAATCTCCGCTGCATTATGCCACCGATCATACGCGAACCAGTCCCGTGGGAGGCAACTTTACCCCGCTTCAGCGTAACATTTATCAGATAGTTTTAAACGCCAATAACAGGGCCTTCGAAGCCATGAAACCCGGCCTCCCTTACAGAGATATTCATCTGCTGGCTGCACGTGTCATTGCTTCAGGGCTTAAAGAATTGGGACTTATGAAAGGCGATGTGAATGAAGCTGTGGAAGCCGGCGCCCATGCCCTCTTTATGCCGCACGGGCTGGGCCACATGATAGGGCTGGATGTGCACGACATGGAGGATTACAACGAAACGCTGGTGGGATATGATGACGAAATTGAACGTTCCTCGCAGTTTGGTCTGACGGCATTGCGCCTGGGTCGTAGGCTGCAGGCCGGTTTTACCATCACCAATGAGCCTGGCATCTACTTTATCCCCGCTCTAATCGACAGCTGGAAGGGTCAAAAGAGATTTACCGATTTTATTGATTATAAGGAGCTGGAGAAATTCAAAGGCTTTGGAGGCATCCGTCTCGAAGATGACATTTTAATCACCCCCGACGGGGCTCGAATCCTGGGCCATCGTATCCCTATTGAGCCCGGTGATGTGGAAAAGGAAGTGAACCAATCACGCTAAAAAATTAACGACCATGCAAGAGACCGAAATAATATTAAATGAAGAGAAAAAGCGCTTTGAGCTCAAAGTGGATGCGCATACCGCCGTCCTCTATTTCGAGAGGTATGAACCTCTGGTTTGGATGCTCACCCATACCCTGGTACCCGACCCGCTGAAAGGCAAAGGTCTGGGCTCCCGACTGGTGAAGCATGTGTTTGAACATTGCGAAAAAAATAACATTCGTATCATCCCCGAGTGCCCCTTTATACAGGCTTACATCAAGCGACACCCGGAGTGGGAAAAGTTGCTGTTTAGTCGCGAATAGATAAAAAAACAGGCTGACAGGCATCGCGTTTAAATGATTCAGTGTCTGGATAAAATAGCCACAAAGGCACTAAGGCACAACGATTTCAAGATGCAATTTGCGGCCAATCTTTTTGAAAAAGGAATCCTATCCTCCGGTCAGACGGCTGAGTTAGAAGGCATTACAAAGCGGCAAAGACCTACTCCTCCACTTCAAACCTAAATACAATCTCCTCCGCAAAATCATATTCCAGTTCGTGAAGCAGCTCTCCCTGCATATTCATGATGGCAACCCGTCCATCGCGACCAATCCTTTCCGGGGCACTCCCGCGGTTCCACCAGTGGCGGATGAGGCCGTCTTCCGCCGCATCGGTTACGCGCAGCTCATAAAAGCCTTTCCCCAGTGAAACAGGATCGATATAGATCACATCGTCTTCAAAATCATCGCGCTGGTATAGCACTGCCCCTTGCTGGTCACTGAGGGTGTAGGCCATTTCGCGGGCCCGGTTTAGGCCGTTGGCACGGATGTAGAGTTTAAAGTCTCCGGGCAATATTTCAGGCATCACCACCCTGGAGGTCATATTGTTGTTGAAGGGGTATTGGTCGGTGGTGCCGTTGGGTTTTGATACCGACACCTCAAAAATATCGCCTCCTTTTACATCCTGCCACTCTATGTTGGGCAATATCACGGTGGCCTTCTTTAAAAAGGGAAGCCGTCCGCTCCAGGTATACTCATAGGTTTTCTCACCTTTGATACCGTACGTGATTTCAAGGGTTTGAAGCAGGAATTGACCCGTATTTTGTATCACAATGGCCGGATCTTTAATAATGGGGTTTATGCGGCTGTAAGCATCTTCGCTGCTGGGTGCCAGTATGTCGGCTACTGCGGCATCGTTGGTAAAATTGGGCGGGCCATAGGTAACCAGTTGATGACTCATGCGGTAATCGCCGCCTTTTTCGCCATTGTCGCGGTACATCTCTATGCCATAATCAAGTTTAAGACTGTCGCCGGGAAACACTTTACCGGTGAGCTCAAACTCATAGGTATCCACAGGAGTTCCGGGGCACCAACCGGACCTGTCGAACTGCCAGGTGCCGCCCTGGGGGAAAATGGGATTCAACCCGCAATCCTTCCAAACCAGCCAGCGAAACAACACCTCGCCATTGCCATAGTAGGTGTGTGTTTTGGCATCCCACTCGCAACAATTTCGTGGCCCGAAATGTCCATGCCCCGAGATACGAGCCTTCAGCTTAAATCCTTTACCCCGGGGAGAGAAATGAAGCATCACCGGTTTTAAAACAACATCATCGGCCAGTTCCTCATAGATGTATTTTCCGAAGGGATAGACGTTTTCAATGGAGAGCACATTGCGGGGCGGGGTACCTTCAATAAAGAGGAACTTCATGTCAAGCAGCTCCTGGTTGTTGCCCGAGGAGAGGTCCACTTTGCCTTTGAGCAACGGCGCATAGTCGGTTACATCGTAGTAAAAACTCCAGCCGGCTTCTCCGCCCAGCTCCAGACGCTTTCCGTAGGGCGTTACGAATCCTTCCAGTTCAAGAATTTCAGTGGTATCGGCCCGGGGCACATACACAAAGGTAGAGGTAGAGTAGTCCCACTCGCCGCAGGGATAGATGTCGGCGGTGGTTTGTTCGTCGCACTTTAGCGTACGGATCATGATGATCTTCTCCCAGGAACGGTGGTCATCGGGAAATTCAAAGATACCCCGACGACGGGTAATATCATCGAAAGTAAAGGTTTGAACAACAGTGGTATCGCCCGGCGAGGCTGAAACAGGCAGAGTAAAGAGCACCAAAAAGACAATGGGAAGCAATTTCATAGGCTAAAATTTGAAGTCGGGAGACCGGAAGTCTGAAGACAGGAGAAAAGAATTATTTCGATTGCAAACTATTTATTTCGGGGATTTTTAGATGATTAAGCTATCTTTATGTCACTGTCCATCAATTCTACATTAAAATTCACTTTGGCCTTTAATGCGCGAAACACTTTTAGTATTGTTTCTAAAGTCACGTTTTTTGCTTCACCAACTTCAATATCCAATCACTTATTTCCTTTAAGGCAACCGGAGAAAAAGTCTGTTCAATTTCGGCATATTCGGCAGGGGAACCGGTTTCAGCCTCCTGAAAAAGGTGATTCAGGCCCTGGAGTTCTTTGGTAGTAACATCTGAGTTCCCTCCCTTTTTTAAAGCTTTTTCAATGGCTTCCAGATTGGCTTTGGGAGGCACCTGCAAATCCTTCTCCCCATTGAGTGCTAAAACCGGGCACCTTACTTTTTCCAATACCACCGCCGGATCGTATCTGATTAAATCCAGCATCCAGGGGATGGTTAGCTGGTTCAGCAGCAGCCGGATGTATTGATCATCATCCATCCCCGAAGGTTTAAGGGCCTGAGGAATCTCGTCTATCGTTTGGCTAAAATAGGAAGTCAGCGCCATTTTCACAGAATCGGCATCCAAGGTTTTTAATATTATGTCGTAGGCTTTTTGATTTATGGCTCTGGCTTTTTGAAGAGCCTCTTCACTCATACCGGAAACCTTTCCGATTAATTGCTGTTGCATAAGCAATAACTCGTTTCCCGGAACACCAACGCCGGCCAGCAGTACAATAAATGCTATGTGGCTGTTTTCGGCGGCCACCCGGGGCGCGATAATGCCACCTTCGCTGTGTCCGATGAGCCCGATTTTGCTTTTGTCAATTTCAGCTCTGGTTTGCAAAAAGCTCACGGCGGCTTCCACATCGAAGACGAAATCGGTTTCGGACGCTGTCATGAAAGTTCCGGTAGAAGCGGCTGTTCCCCGGTCGTCGTAACGCAACACGGCTATTCCATGCCGGGTGAGATGGTCGGCCAAAATCAGAAATGGCTTGTGCCCCATCAGCTCTTCATCCCTGTTTTGAGGGCCGCTGCCGCTGATCAAAACCACTGCCGGAAAATTTCCATTTTTGGCAGGCATTGTGAGAGTTCCGGCCAATATAATGCCATCGCGGGCATTTGCAAAACTCACCTCTTCAACATGGTAAGGATAAGGTTTTGAAGGCTCCTGTGGTCGCACCACCACCTCCTTTTGGGGCACTTCCCTTGTGAGAATTAAAGGGAGCACAAGTCCGGCCTGCCTAAAGGTACCCGAAAAAAGCGTGTCGCCTTGAAGAACAGCGTCATACACAACACCCAGGCCGGCAATCTGAAGCTTAAAATCGGGATTATTAAAGACGATGGAAGTTACGGGAATTCCTCTGGCGCCCTGATCGGGGCTGTCCATGGTGGCACTGTAACCATCTTCGGATGATGAGATGTGAAAGACCAGGTGCAGTTGCTGGCCCTGTACCTTTAAAATACCGTTCCATTCACCGGTGATGTCCTGAGCACCAGCAGTAAATGATGCAAGGGTACCGATTAAGAATAAGATGGCATTTCTCATAACCTTCCTTAAAAAAGGTTAGACTACCAATTCTGCATTCTGACGCTTCTCAATTTCCAGGTCAAGCAGCCGGAGAGCCGTCATGTTGTCGTCTAATTGGCGTTGAATAACCACTTTTGCCTCCGAAAAGGTACCGTTGAGGTTGCCGAACAAAGCACGATAATAGTTAACGCCGCGCTTCAGGTTTTCAGTAAAGGCCACCAGATGTTTGGTTTGTTTACGGTTCATTGGGGAGGGGGTTTCACGAATCTTGTTCCTGAGATAATCGATGTAAATCATCAACTCTTTGACGAACATGTGAGGCCTGTCCGTTCGGGTAATCACATTGGTTCGACCGTAAATGTGGTCGGTTATCTCTTTCAGGCTCATTCGTTTAGAAAAATAAGCCATGTTGGGCCCGGGGCAGATAGATACGCCTGTGCCTTCCGATTTGGTGTCGATATCGTTCACCAGAAGTGCCGAAGTACCCAATCCCACGCAGATACAGGCTTTTTCGGTAATTTCATCAAATCGTTTTTGATATTCGCCGTCGGGCAGCTCCAGAGTGTTCAGCTGTTTTAACTTCAAATATTGATAACTTCTTGAAGCTGTGCATATTGTCTTTTCGGTAAATTCAGAGTTCAGGGCTACATATCTCTTAGGGCATGAACTTCCTGGCTTTCCCTTAGCAATTAGGGCTCTTTTTTCAATATCCTTGGTGTTTCCACGCAAACTGTGGAACGGAACGCCCAAAGGAGAGATGTCACTCAGATAGAGGTCCTTCTCCTTAGCTGCAATCAGTTGTTCTATAGTGGCATCGTCTACCATGGTGGCTTCGGGCACCAGCAGAAACGGGGTGCCCCATCCCACCGAATCGACCCGGTAATGATCGAGCAAAAACTGATGTTCTTCGGCTGTGCCCACGCCGCCCTGTGCGGTAATTTTCACCGGGAGCCTATCAGCAGGTACCACCCTCCCTTTAGCGGCAAGGGCCGGCTGCAATATTTCATAAACCGATTGCATCAACGCCTCCCGGTTGTCTCTGAATTCGGCCAGAATGGGTCCCAACAAAAAACCGTCGGTGGCAAAAGCATGGCCGCCGCAGTTAAGTCCCGACTCAATACGGTACTCCGACACCCACAATCCTTTCTTAGCCAAAAACTTGCCCTGAATAAACGCCGAACGGTAATCGCTCACCTTAAGTACAATTTTCTTTTTTATCTCCCCTTTTTCATTGGGAAAAAAATCATCGAACTGCTCAATGTAGCTGTACAACGACGGGTTCATCCCTGCCGAAAGAATTATAGAAGAGCTCAAATCACTTAGAGCATAGCCCCTGAGCGCGGCGTGGGCATCGTTGTATTCGATGGGCAGCTTTTTCCCTTTCACATAGTTGTCCTTGTCAATCTTGGTCATGATGTTGACATCGATGCTGCCGGTATAAAAGTGTTCGCTTATCCAGTTCTTAATCTCACTGAGGTTAAAGTATTTTGCCGATAAAGCTTTAAACTCCTGTTTAAGATGGGAGCCATCGGGCAACATATTGAAGTAATCTTTTATCTCCTGTTTTTTCTCATTGGCTGAATTAATAAGCTCTTCAACTTTTTTTTCAACCAAAGTGTTGATCAAATTCAGATAAGAGGTGATTCTTTTTGCCCTGAAATCTTCTGTTTTTTCAGTGATTTCGTGATAGGGCATCTGGTATCTTCCACAGTAGGCCATTCTTAATTTTTCCATAAGAATATCGTCCACGAGTGAAATAACCGAATCCATCCCGTATTGAGCCACTTTTAAGGGCGTATCTAATGTAAATCCGATACCCATTACGGGGATATGAAATGAATGGGCTTTTTTCATGATGATAGATGCTTTTAGTTACCGATAACCGTCTGTAATAAAAGCGAAATAAAATTCGGGTCGCTTCAATCTCAAACTACTGCCATTTCTTAACAAGGCAAAACTCGCTACAAAGGTAATAAATTCTGTTGAGTTCTCTTTAATTTTTTTCATGAGCTTTCACTATTTTAATACCTTTTGCGGAGAACTAACACTTTAAAAGCGTGGAAATTGGTACTTTTGCCGGCTATGAATCACAAAAAGCAAACAATTTTGCGTCCGGCCGCCTGGCCGTTTTTTTATGGCTATGTAATAGCATTTATAGGAACGGCAGGGATATGGGCCAGTGTACCCGGGCAAACCATTGGTGTGTCAACCTTCACCGATCCGGTGAAGGATGCCCTGGGCCTGAGCCGCGACCAGTTCAGCACCGCTTACATGGCAGGCACCCTGGTCAGCTCCTTTCTGCTGGGGCGTGCAGGCCGGTGGTTCGACCGCTGGGGAGCGCGCAAAGTTGGCGTACTGGCAGCGCTGGGTCTCTCACTCACTCTGTTCCTGAGCTCCTTCTCCAACTCCATCAGCAGCTCATTGCAAACTGCTACCGGCCTGTATCATTGGGGAATTCCCTTTGCCGTGATGATGGTGCTCTTTTTTATGTTGCGATTTAGCGGGCAGGGAATCCTCACCATGTCGTCGCGCAATATGATTATGAAATGGTTCGACCGTTACCGCGGACGCGTAAATGCCTTCAGCAGTGTGAGTGTATCCCTCGGATTCTCCCTTTCGCCGTTGCTTTTCGACCGTCTCATCCAAAAATGGGAGTGGGATGGTGCCTGGCGCGTTCTGGCTCTTGTCATCTTTATTATTGCCATTTTTATGTGGCTGCTTTACCGCGACAACCCCGAAGAGGCCGGGCTGATACCCGACGGAAAATATGGGAACAGGCAAAGAAAGGCCAAACCCCGACGCAAGCTCAGACAGTTTACAGCCACAGAAGCTTTTGCTACCCGTGCCTTCTGGATGTACGCCCTCATCCTCTCTTTCAACTCTTTCTTTATCACAGGTCTGTCGTTCCACATGGTCGACATTTTCACCTCAGCAGGCTACGAAAGAGCCGAAGCCATTGCCGTATTCCTGCCCATCTCCGTCATATCGGTCTCCTTTTCGCTGTTGTTTAATTTCCTGAGCGATTATTTGCCTCTGAAAACTCTTCTTTACACCATGATCTCCGGAGGCTTTATTTGGAGCATAGGCCTGACCGGCCTCTCGGGTGGTTGGGGCTTGTGGCCCACTATTACAGGTGCCGGCATGATGGGTGGTCTCTTTGCAGTGCTTAATGCAGTGGCCTGGCCCAATTTGTTCGGACGACAATATCTGGGTGCCATTTCTGGAAAGGCCATGTCGATGCTCGTATTTGCCAGTGCCCTGGCCCCTGTTGGCTTCAGCCTCTCCAGGACACTTTTCAAAACTTATACCGCCATGGGCTGGCTTGGCATTGTTATTGTTTTATTTATTGCTGTGGCATCCATAAAGGCCAATAATCCACAGAGAGTAGAGAGCTGAAAGGTCAAAGCTGAAAGCGATATAGACGCTAAAATTTACTATTATAATCTATGAAAAAATTATTATCAAGTCTGATACTCCTGACTTTTCTGGCGGGCTGGAACAATCCTCAAAGCCATAAAGAAAAAGTCTCTTTTGATGGGGATGAGATGCTTCGCCTGGTGAATAAAGCCCGTGCATCAAAACACAAATGTGGCGGAAAAAGTTATGCGCCAGCACAGCCTCTCAAATGGAGCCAAAGCCTGACGCGGGCTGCCCAAAAACATGCCAACGATATGGCCCGGCGGGACTTCTTCGACCACGAAAATCCGGATGGTGAGGATGCCGCCAGACGAATTGAGCGCGAGAACTACCGCTGGCGAACAGTTGGCGAAAATATTGCCAAAGGATCACGCAATACCGCCGAAGTGGTGGAAGGCTGGCTCAACAGTCCCGGGCATTGCGGCAACATCATGAATAAAGAGTTCACCGAAATAGGCGCAGCCCTCAGCAAAGATGGCCAGTATTGGGTTCAGGTGTTCGCGGCACCGGCTTCGGAGTTGTGAGTTCGGAGTTTTGAGTTCTGGAGTTTTGGGTTCAGAGTTAGAGACGCACAAATTGTGCGTCTGTACAAGTAAAAGGTAAAGTTTCTCTTCAATCCCGATAGCCATCGGGACTAACCCTTCATACTATACCTCTTACTGTTCAACCTCACTTTTTACATTTCACTTTTTACATTTTACCTTTTACCTGTCATTTTTTACCTGTTACCTTTTACCTTTTATCGTTTACCCCTTTTACCTTTTACAAAATCCTACTACCTCTTTCTCCTTTAGGGAGCGCTTTCTGTTAATGTAATCCTCAGCGGCGGTATCTCCAGATCCTTAGTGCCGCGCGAGAAACCTTCGGCGATGGTTTTTCCTACGGGAAGTACTTCTATCTCAAATGCCGACAAAGCAGATAGCAGAGCTGCCCCGGTGGGGGTGAACAACTCGGTAGAAACGGGTCCAGCCTGCACAGGTATGCCATTGGCTTCAATCATCACCCGGGTGGCAGGTGCCGGTGCCTCCATGGTGCCGTGCGAGAAGGTAATGGTGCCGCCCCCGAAACTCACCGGTGCAGTTAAAACAGCGGTAACCGGTGCCTTCAATTCCTGAAGCCCCATCACCGCCCCCATCACATCAATCAGGATATCCTGTGCTTCGTGCAGCCATGCCTCGGGTGCCTCGTCCTGGTGATGAGGATGAGGATGACCTTTACTATTCCCGCGATGATGAGGATGTCCCTCTTCACCATGTTCGTGGTGATGGTTCTTTTCCATCTCGAAATCGTGGGTTTCGTGGGCCCTCTTTTCTGCTTTTATGAGGTTTTGAAGCATCATAACCCCAAGGGCCCGGTATTTTTCCTCAATCTTATAATCGTGAAAAAGATGGTCGAGCAAGTGCAGCGCTTTAGTAGAAGAGAGATGACCGTGGTGGTGTTCCACTTCAATGAGCAAACGGCTGCTTCCGTCGCTGGTCTTCTGATGTTCTACCGACGCGTTTCCCAGCATCCGGGCAGCACCCAACATGGCGCCGGTTATCTTTTGTGCATCGGCACCAGCATTAATAAGAGCCGCAGCGAACATATCGCCGGCAATACCCCCCTGAGGGTGAATGTATAGTTTCATAGAGGTTGGTTTTTTGCAATAAGGCCGGCCACCACGGCAGCACGAACTCCTCCATCGATGTTAACCACCGCCAGATTGGGCGCACACGAAGCCAGCATGGAGGTGAGGGCAGCCTCTTTGGCGCGAAAGCCATATCCCACTGAGGTTGGTACGCCAATTACCGGCAGCGCAACCAGAGATGCCACAAAGGGCGCCAGGGCCCCTTCCATACCAGCGATCACGACTACTGCGGGCACTTTTTTTTCTGTGCCTTCAATCACGGCATCCAACACGCGGGTAGGGTGCGCTATGCCCCTGTCTTCAAAAACCAACGGTGTTATCCCTAAGGATTCAAGTGTGAGAGCACATTCGGCAGTAACCGCATGATCGGCGGCTCCTGCACTGATTACCAGGATATGTCCCCGGGGTTTTGGCAGTTCGCCAATGGCCACCAGCAAGGGCGTGGATTTCACGTTGTAGCGGGTGGCGAACCGGGCAGAAATATCATTGTTATGCGGGCTTCTTGAAATTAACACTCTGCTGTGCTTCTGCAACATAGTCTCGGCCATCTCCACCGACTGTTCAAGCGTTTTATACTCTGCGTAAATTATCTCCGGAATGTTGTTGCGAACCTCCCGGTTAACATCGGCTATGTAATTGCGGGCCGTCTGCATCCACTCCAGTGAAAAATGGCGGCGCGCCTCATCACGCGGCATCTCTCCTCCGGCAATTTTATCGTAAAGCTCATCAAAAGTCATAATCCAGATTTGTGTCAATAGTATTTTTTCGCGACCCTTCACCCTAACGGAGGCAATTTAGTGAAATTTTTTAAATCAATTTTACGGAAGTCAATTCACGACCCAGCCGATGCAACGCAGCTTCAATCTTGCCCATTTGCTTCTCCGAAACGGATGTATTTCCCGACTTATATTGCCGCATGAGGGACGCACTAATTCCCGCAGCTTTAGCAAACTGAGTTACATTAATGAATTTATAATAATCAAACAGGGAGGATAAATCGAATTTGTACTCAAAATCAAGGTTTTTTAGCTCATCCGGCAACCTCTCGTCAATATAGCTTGCTTTCATCTCTTTTACAGAATTTTCAAAATCTCTTTTTGCTTCATCCAAACTGAAACCTTGACCAATGATGGTGTGCATTAAATCAATTGTGTAAATGCCAAAGGTACCATCCTTTCCCTTTTCTATCAACGCAGTTGTTTTCATTGTTTCTTAGCTTTTGTACCTGTTAAAATCCTATTTGCTTCCTCAATTTCATTTCTAATCCCTTTTTCACCTCTTCAGAACCATGTCTCCCAATTTGTATCTTAAAATTTTTGTCGGGATGAGAGAAGATATCATGATTTCGGCCATGACGCTCCAGCTTCCATCCACTCTTAATTGCTTTTCTCCTTAATTCAGACCATTTCATTTCTCGTCCCTTTGTCCTCTTTTAATATTATCTGCTCAATGGAAGTTATAAACAGCTACAAAAATATTGCATAAATGCAATATTTGCAAGTTTTTTAGCTATGGATGTGTTAAAAGTTCCCATTTGAAATGACTAAAAAAAGAAAATCAAGAATTCAAACTCAATCAGAGGCTATGACCTTATTATTTAAAATCACTATAAATTAGCTTGTTAAAAGTGTTAAACAGGCCGGTTTTTTGTCTGAGACCGGCAAAATATCTATCTTTCATCCGTTGTGAGATTAAAGTTTATCACAGACAACAGTTTTTTTAACGCTTGTCCATTAACATAAGGAAGTTATGAAGAGAAGAGAATTTATAGTAAAGAGTGCCGGACTGGGCCTGACAGGGAGTTTATTGCCCCTTTTTGGCGGATTAAATGCCGTAGGATTACCGGCCGAGGAAGGGAAGTATGACCTGGCTGCTGTTCGCGGAGGGGAAGCACCGGAGATGTTCGATCGCGCCATTGCGGCATTAGGGGGCATAGAAAAGTTTGTGAAACAGGGACAGAAGGTGCTTGTGAAACCCAACATTGGATGGGATGCACCACCCGACAGAGCTGCCAACACCAATCCCAAACTCATAGCCCACATCATTAAAAGATGCCTTGAGGCAGGCGCCAGGGAGGTGATGGTTTTCGACCATACCTGCGACCAGTGGGACAGATGCTACCGCAACAGTGAAATAGAGAGTGCTGCCAAGGGTGCGGGTGCCAGAGTTGCTCCCGGCAATAACGAATCGTTCTACAAGGAGGTTTCAGTACCTGCCGGCAAACGCCTCAAAACCATCAAGGTACACCAGATGCTGCTTGAAGCCGATGTGTTCATAAACGTACCTATTTTAAAGCACCACAGTTCCACCATCGTGTCGCTGGGCATGAAAAACCTGATGGGCGTGGTGTGGGATCGTGGCTTCTACCACGGCAACGATTTGAGCCAGTGCATCGCCGATTTCCTTACCTACCGCAAACCCGACCTAACCATCATTGACGGTTATAAAATGTTGACCCGCAACGGCCCGCGGGGAGTCTCCACATCGGATGTGGCCGACCTGAGGGCTTTGATTGCCGGCAGGGACATTGTGGCCGTTGACGCGGCAGCTACCCTGATGTTTGGTGACAAACCCGAAAGCATCAATCACATTAAGATTGCCCACGATATGGGTCTGGGCACCCTTGAGCTGGACAAACTCTCCATAAGCAGAATAAAAATGAGCTAAAACTCCCATTATGTCTCTCTACAATACCCTGAGGCGCAGCCGCATTGTCACAGCCGTGGCAGTGTTGTTGCTCACCCTTGCCCTTTTCATCGACATTTACGAATGGATTCCCGAAAATGCCTTTGATACAGTGTTGTATCTTCAATTTGTACCCTCACTGCTCCGGTTTTTTCAGGTATTCTCCATAATTGCCGCGGGCGGTTTTATTGTTGTGCTCGTGCTTACCCTCCTTACGGGCAGACTTTATTGTTCGGTGATATGTCCTCTTGGAATCTACCAGGACGTGGTGAACCGCATAGCCCGCTGGCGATCGAAGAAAAAACGATTTTTTAAATTTAAAAAGAGCTTGCCGGTTTGGCGATACTCGTTTCTGGGAATTATGGTACTGGCTTTAGTGGTGGGGGCAGGCTGGCTGGTTGCCTGGCTCGATCCATACAGCCTGGCCGGCCGCTTTTTCGGCTATCTGATAAAACCGGTTGTTGTAGGCGCCAATAATCTGATGGTTAACTTTCTAAGCATTTTCAACCTGCATCCTCTGGTTTACCAAAACCTCCTCTTGCCCGCCATATTGCCCGTGGTAATTACACTGGTAATTACAGGAACCATTGGATATTTTGCCTGGAAACGCGGCCGTATTTTTTGCAACACCATCTGCCCCGTAGGAACGCTGCTGGGGCTCACGTCGAAAGTGTCGCTCTTTAAGGTGCATTTTAACAGCGAAAGCTGCACCCGCTGTGGCAAGTGCGCCGCCGTTTGCAAAAGCGAGTGCATCGACATCAGAAACTACCGGGTAGACCACTCCCGCTGCGTTACCTGCTTCAACTGTCTGGTGGTTTGTCCCGAGGCCTCCCTGTCGCTCACTAAACCAAAAACCAATTTTGCAGAGCTGAAACCTGTGAGTGAAATAAAACAGGTAAAGAAAAGTGGACTGGTGTCCGGGGCCAATCGCCGAAGCTTCATCATCACCGGCCTGTCGTTGCTGGCCGCGAGTCGCCTGTTCGCCAGGGAAGAGACCCGGAAAACAGCCAATGGAAAGGAGCTTCTTCTCAACAAAAAGGAGCATCCGGTGGCACCGCCCGGCTCAGTGAGCATTGCCCGTTTCAACAACCTTTGCACCGCCTGTTCGTTGTGTGTTTCGGCCTGTCCCACTCACGTATTGCAACCGGCCCTCACCGAATACAGGCTACCGGGCTTTATGCAGCCCCACATGGATTACATCACCAGCTTCTGTAACTTCGATTGTACAAAATGTGGAGAGGTGTGCCCTACGGGCGCCATCCTGCCCCTAACCCTTGACGAGAAGCATGTGACGCAAATGGGGAAAGCCGTTTTTGTGAAGCAAAACTGTGTGGTGTTCACCGACGAAACGGACTGCGGCGCCTGCTCAGAGCATTGCCCCACCAAGGCGGTAAACATGGTGCCTTATAAAGATGGGCTCCTTATCCCGGAGGTGGATCAAAGCATTTGCATTGGCTGCGGTGCCTGTGAGCATCCCTGCCCGGTGGATGCGCCATTCAAAGCCATCTATGTGAATGGCAATGCTGTGCAACAAATTGCCGACAAGCCCGAGATAGGTGAGAAACCAGTCGTGGACGATACAGAGGACTTTCCGTTTTAAGGGAGCCCCCCTCCAGCTCCCCCAAAGGGGGAGAGCCAAAAAAGGCAGACTGTAATTAGGGGGTACTATGAAAGATGGGGTTGCAACACAAAACTTGTTAACCCAATAGTTTCGTGTATTTTATCATCCTGCTGACAATCAAATAATTTATAAAAATGCAATTAGAAATCACTCCCATCGGGTATGTAAAAAATGAATTTAAAACGGCAGCGGCAGTTCAGGAGCCGAATAAGGTGATCAGCCGGATTGAGATAGAAAAAGAGCTGGCCGATGGATTGCACAAAATTGAAGAACAGAGCCTGATCGATGTCCTGTTTTACTTTCATCGTTCGGAGCATTACTCTCTGAATACCCGCACATTTACAGGCGAACAGAGGGGCTTGTTTGCTACCCGAAGTCCCAACAGGCTCAACAAATTGGGTGTTACCAGGGTTCGATTAATTCGTCGTGAGGAGAACACATTGTTTGTAACCGGTTTGGATGCCATTGACGGCTCACCGGTTATTGACCTTAAACCCGCTGATTATCTGGCACCCACAGAAGAGAGTGAAGCGGATGCCTACCTCAAACGAATGAAGCAGAACCCCCGTTTCGACATTCTCAGAAAAATAAAAGACGGGCAGACCGACCAATTGTTGCTGGAGGTCGGACAGTTGCACGGGCACTTTTGTCCCGGGCTGGCGCTGGGCGTAATGGCTGCCCAAAAGGCCATGTCGGAAATACGAAGCCTCTCCGACGGCATGGAGGATTTATTGGCCATTGTGGAGACCAACAACTGCTTTGCAGATGGCGTTCAGTTTGTGACGGGTTGCTCATTTGGGAACAATGCCTTGATATTCAAGGACTTTGGTAAGATGGCCCTGACACTGACCACACGAGATGGACGAGGAGTGCGGATTAGCACCCAAAACGAAGCGCTGGATCGCATAAATAGGCGAGTTCCGGAATTTGACCCCCTGTTTCAGGAGGTGGTGGTGGCACAAAACCGGGATGAAGGGATATTACGACAGTTTAAAGAGACCTCCACTCGATGTTCATTTGAGACCTTACTATTGCCCTTTGACGAGCTTTTTGCCATTAAGCGTGTGGAGACGACCATTCCTCCCTATGCGCCCATAATGGAAAGCCTGGTGTGCAACACATGTGCAGAGGCTTTCATGGCCTCAAAGAATGCTTCTGACACAGAAGTGCCTGTTTGCAGAAGCTGCTCAACGAAAGTTTACCCCTTTTTGGACGGCAGAGGGATAAATATTTAGCCTGGTTAAGCCTTTATTACAGCAAGCGGTTTTAATTCCACCTGAATATCCACCAGGTCTGTTTGCAGGGCCATTACCTCTTCAATATCTTTGTACGACCCCGGTGCTTCGTCCAAATCCCTTTTGTGACGCAGTGAATGAATTACGCCCATGGCTTCCAACTTCTCTCTTTCTGCTTTGATATCAAGGGTTTTACGAGCCTGACTGCGGCTCAACACCCGTCCCGCTCCGTGAGAACAAGAGTTGAATGAGAGCGGATTTCCTTTGCCCTTAACCAGAAACGAGCGGGTACCCTGAGAACCGGGAATCATTCCCCACTCCCCTTCTTCGGCCCGGGTAGCGCCTTTTCTGTGAACAATAAGATCGTGGTCAAAATGGTTTTCCCAGGCGGCAAAATTATGCGGTTTATTAATGAAGTGTGAAAATTCCACTTCGGGTACAACCTTCTCAAATGCTTCTTTCACCCTTTCCATCATCAATTTCCTGTTTTGCAGGGCAAAGCGGATACAGTAGTTCATCTCATTAAAATAGTTATCATATCCTTCTGTACCGCGCAAAAAATAAGAGAGGTCTTTAGGCACTTCTTCCGGGCTCTTTATTTGTTCTTCTATGGCTTGTTTGTGATAATGGTTAGCCACTGTGTAGCCCAGATTGCGCGAACCGGAGTGTACCATAATCCAGATGTAGCCGTCGGAACCTTTTTGAATCTCAATAAAATGATTGCCTCCGCCCAAAGTACCTATCTGGTACATGGCCCGTTCGTACTCCTGCGAAACAATTGGCAACTCCTCCTCCATCGGAGGCATCCAACTCTCATCTTGCTTTTCATCATGATGATTAAATCCCACCGGGATGGTTTTGCGAATCCGGCCCATCACCTTCTTCAGCTCTTTCTGATCCATCTGTTCCAAATTGGTTCTTAAAGAGCTTATTCCGCAACCAATATCCACACCCACCGCATTGGGCACAATGGCGTCTTTGGTAGCCAAAACCCCACCAATAGGCATTCCATATCCCTGGTGGGCATCGGGCATAATAGCAATGTGCCTGAAGGCGATGCTGAGATTGGCCAGATCCCTGGCCTGCTGCAAAGCGCCCTCCTCCAAATCTTTGAGCCACAATTTTATCGGGATCCGTTCTGTAGTAATCTTTTGTATCATAAAAGCCAATATACAATTTTTTTGAATACTGAGTTTCGTTATTTTCAGGTAATATACTATCTTTGAAATAAACTCCCCTAATGAAAAATAAAATTAACTATTGGATTGATTTGTCCGACTATGACCTGGAAACGGCTGAAGCCATGTTGAGGAGTAAAAGATATTTATATGTTGGGTTCATGTGCCATCAAACTGTAGAAATTCAAAAATGGATAAAAGCGAAGTTATAAGTAAGGTGAAGGCATATAAGAGTCTATTGATGAAACACTTCAAAATGGAGAACGTATATTTGTTTGGCTCCTATGCAAGAGGTACATCCAGAGAAGACAGCGACATAGATGTGGCGATTGTTGTGGACCATATTGATGGTGATTATTTTTCCATTAATCCTCTATTATGGAAACTAAGAAGACAAATAGACGATAGAATTGAACCCATCCTCATCGAGAAAAGGTTTGACGACGGAAACTTTCTCGATGAAGTAAAACGAAATGGGATTGAAATTATTTAAACTGATATTGCGATTAAAAGTACTTCACCACCTCTCCCGATTCCACTATATCGGTTAGCAGGTTATTGGCCAAGCGGCTGGCCCCAATCCTGAAAAGCTGAGGCGTGAGCCATTCATTGCCCAGCACCTGTTTTACAAGATGGTAATAAACCAGGGCTTCGGCGCTGGTGGATATGCCCCCGGCAGCTTTGATTCCCACTTTCCGGCTCCGGATGCGCTGAAACGACCGGATGGCATGGGCCATCACCCACACAACTTCGGGCGTGGCGGCGGGCGACAGCTTACCCGTTGAGGTTTTGATGAAATCGGCACCTCCCTCCATTGCCAGCAGACTGGCCTTCCAAATATTCTCATCGCTTTTTAGCGCGCCTGTTTCCAGTATCACCTTTAAAAGGGTGTCGTCCATCACCGCCTTGACGGCCTTTATCTCTTCCAGCACAAATTCGTGGTTGCCTTCGAGAAACTCCCCCACGGAAATCACAATGTCAATTTCGTTCGCACCCATTTCCAGTGCTTTACGGGTTTCCAACACCTTCAGATCGAGAAAAGTTTGCGAGGAAGGAAAACCAGCCGACACCACTGCCCGCGCCACAGCCACATCACTCAAACGGGCTTTCAGCACCGGGGCGAATACCGGAAAAGCACAAACAGCGGCTACATTGGGGATATTCGGAAAAGAGGCCTGAAAGGCGGCTACCTTATCGCAAAAATCCTCCACCACGGCCGTGCTGTCGGTGGTATTAAGCGTAGTGAGATCAATACAGGCAAATATCTGTTTCAGGATTTCTGCCTCCATAGCCAATGCATCCGGGGAGGAGGTGTTCCAGGATTTTAAGTGTTTAAAATCGGCTTCAAATTCTTCAAAGAATTGTTCCATGATTATTTAGCTTATAATTTTGGATTGTTTTTATGTCTTTGGGCATCGCGGGATGTCTTTTTATCCATTGACCGCTTAAATGCGGCGGTGAGGTCAACTCCGGTTTGGTTGGCAAGGGCTAAAAGAACCCACAATACATCGGCCATCTCCTCGCCGGGGTCAAGGTTCTGCTCTTCCCCCTTAAAGGATTGATCGCCGTATTTACGTGCCATTAAACGCGCCAATTCTCCCACCTCTTCGGTGAGCAGCACCATATTGGTCAATTCACTAAAATAACGAACCCCGTATTGCCGGATCCACTGATCCACTGTTTCCTGAGCATCCTGAAGTGTCATCTTTATAACTTGTTTTTGGTATCAATTATGATGGTCACCGGACCGTAGTTGACCAGTTCCACATCCATATTAGCGCCGAATTCACCCGTAACCACCGGCCGGCCCAGTGTTTCACGAAAAAGTTTAACAAAAGCCTCGTAGAGCGGAATGGCTGTGTCGGGATGGGCAGCGTCGATGTAGGAGGGCCTGTTGCCCTTTTTTACCCGGGCATGCAACGTAAACTGGCTCACAATAAGGGCCTCGCCGTCCACATCGGTGAGCGACAAATTCATCACCCCCTGCTCATCATCAAATATCCTCAGGTTAATGATTTTATGTACCAGCCACTGAATATCTTCATCTGTGTCGGCCTCTTCAATACCCAACAATATAACCATCCCGTGACCCATAAAGCGGGTTTCCCGTTTATCAATGGTGATGCGGGCCTTCGTAACGCGTTGCAAAACTGCCTTCATAATCTTAAAATGTTCTATTTTTGCTATTCCATAAAAATGCAAATTCTTTTGGCAATAAAAAAGAGCCTTGAGAAGTTTTGTTGATGGGATGGTGGAAGGGTGGAATGTTGATGTGTTGATGTGTTGATTTGGTAATGTGAGGATGTTAGGGTGTGAGGAGGGGGTGATTGAAAGATGGAATGATGGAAGGGTGGAATGTTGATGTGTTGATTTGGTGATGTGAGGATGTAAGGGTGTGAGGAGGGGCTGATGGTAGGATGGAAGGAATTTGATGATTGTAGAGACACGGCATGCCTGGTCTCTACGCAACACAACGAATTAAAACGCAGCGCTACGCAACATAACACAATGCAATGTTGCATAGCATTACGGTTCGTTACGTTATGTTCCACAGCCTGATTTAAAGCAAAATAAATTACATTGCTCCATTGGCGTCAAATTTTTAATCCGCCATTGCTATTTTTTACGGATATTATAATTTAACGCTCTAAAACACCGGCTGTGGGTTAGGTTTTAGATGTATCCTTTCCCCTTTTTATATACCTGTTATTAAGTGTTTTAAACAGCACAACCTAACGTATTGTTTTAATACTTAACGCCCTCAGAATCGCTCAAAAAATAAACCCTTGCCATATGTCTGCGAAAACATTACTCCTGATCAGCCAAAGCAACGATCCGCCGTTTAACCTTGCAACCGAAGAGCATTTGTTGAGGAACCATCAGGATAACATTATTTTTCTTTATATAAACAGTCCGTCGGTCATCATAGGCAAACATCAAAATGCACTTTCCGAAATCAACCTCCCCTTTTTAGAAAAAAAACAGATTCCGGTTTTCCGCAGGTTATCGGGGGGAGGAACCGTATATCACGATGAGGGCAACATCAACTTTTGCATTATAGAATCCGGCACTCCGGGTAAGCTGGTTGATTTTAAAAGAGCGACAGTTCCAATTATTGCAGCTCTAAATGAACTGGGTGTAGAGGCCCGGCACGGAAAACGAAACGATCTGTTGCTGGGTTACAAAAAAATATCCGGAAACGCCTGTCATGTATTCAAGTCGCGTTCCCTGCATCATGGCACCCTGTTGTACGATTCCAACCTGGAGGCATTGAATGAAAGTTTGAAAACCGCCTCCTTCCGTTTCAATGATAAATCGGTAAAATCGGTGCGCAGTGAGGTAACCAATATCATCGAAAGTATGGAACACAAAGGCACACCTACGAGCTTTATGCATCAATTGGGGAAAAGCCTGGGAAGTTATTATAAAACCGAACTGTATCCTCTCACCCGGGAAGACCTCGGAGCCATTGAAAAACTAAAAAATGATAAATACATCACCTGGCAATGGAATTATGGATACAGTCCAGCTTATGAGTTTGCAAAACGAAATATTACTGGAGGATATACCATTTCATGTAAACTAAAGGTGGTAAAGGGGGTTATTGTTTCAATCAAGCTTCAATCGAATCCTCCCCAGCCCGCATTACTTAAACAAATAGAAGAGGTCGTTTATGGCAGTTACCATGAGAAAAGGCAGTTACAAATAGAGCTCGAAAAGGTGTTATCGGAAAATAGTGAAATAGAACCAGCGCTCACCATGGAAATGTTGATGGAGGTGTTATTCTGAAATCGTAAATCATAAGAGAGTTCGCAGCGGGGTCTTCCGGCTGCTGCCGGAGACCCCGCGATCTGAACCCCAGATTGATAAGATTGACATGTCTTTGTCACAAAGCGTTGGGGATGAGGTTTTGGTTGGCGGCTTTGCCGCTAACCAAACAGGATATTCGCTCCAATAATTTTACAGTTTTGTGTTATTGTCTGCAGCAAAATAGCGCCTTATTTTCTGTGCCCGGCTTAAGCCTACCTCTTCAGTGAGTTGTTGTTCAGATGCACTTTTTATCCCTTTGATGCTGCCAAACCCCGTCAACAATTTTTCAATGCTGCCGGGGCCTATGCCGGGTATCTCCTCCAATTGCGAGTGAATAAATGCCTTACTCCTCTTGTTTCGGTGGAAGGTAATACCAAAACGGTGTGCCTCGTTGCGAAGATGTTGAATCAATTTCAGTGAAGGCGAATTTTTATCCAGATAAAGCGGTACCGGATCACCAGGGTAAAATATCTCCTCCAATCGTTTGGCAATGCCGATTACGGCAATCCGGTCGCTCAGGTCCAGTTCGCGCAGTATTTTAGTGGCGGCTCCCAATTGTCCTTTCCCTCCGTCGATTACGATGAGCTGCGGCAGAGGACTTCCCTCCTCCTTCAGACGCTGATAGCGTCGTGATACAACCTCTTCCATAGAGGCAAAATCGTCGGGGCCCACTACGGTTTTTATGTTGTAATGCCGGTAATCCTTTTTTGAAGGTTTCCCATTTTTAAACACTACACATGCCGCTACCGGATGGCTGCCCTGAATGTTGGAGTTGTCGAAACATTCGATGTGTACGGGCAACTTTTCCAGGCGCAAATCCTTTTTCACCGTTTCCAGCAGTCGCACTTCCCTGGGCAGTTTGGTTTGATTGGCCAGTTGTTTCAATTTTTCCAATCGATAATACTTCACGTTGCGCTCCGAAAGTTCCAACAACTTTTTCTTGTCTCCTATCTTAGGCACTAAAAAGTGAACGCCCTTAAATTCGATACCGGGCTTAAAAGGCACAATTATTTCAGGTGAGTTGCTGTGCAGTCGCTCCCGGATATCTGCAATGGCCATAGGCAGCAAATCGGTCTTACTTTCATCTAATTTTTTGCGATATTCGATGGTGTGCGCCTGAATAATGGCCCCGTTGGATACTTTTAAAAAATTGACAAAAGCATTTTTCTCGTCGTCCACTATGGAAAAAACATCCACATTATTGATTCTGGGGTTTACAATGGTCGATTTACTCTGGAAACCCTCCAGTATCTCGATTTTTCTACGGACTTGTTCCGCCTCTTCAAAACGATATTCGGCGGCCATTTTATGCATCCTCTCACGCATATATTTCATTACCGCCGAAATATTTCCTTTAAGTATGCTCCGTATTTCCTGAATATACTGATCGTAATCTTCAGGGGATTGCAAACCCACGCAGGGTCCTTTGCAGTTTCCCAAATGATATTCGAGGCAGAGCTTAAACTTATTCTGCTCAATATTTTCAGGCGTAAGTGCATGCCGGCAGGTTCGCAAAAAATAGATTTGCCGGAAAAGGTCCAGCAACGTTCTCACCATAACCATGCTGGTGTAAGGCCCATAATATTCGCTGCCATCTTTAATAATTTGCCGGGTGGCAAAGACCCTCGGGAAAGGCTCGTTTTTTATCACGATCCATGGAAAACTCTTGTCGTCTTTTAAAAGTACATTGTATCGTGGCTGATATTTTTTGATAAGATTATTTTCCAGAAGCAAGGCATCCTCTTCGCTGCTGACAATGATGTGCTGAATGTCATGAATTTTACGAACCAAAATGCGCGTTTTGGCATTGTCGGGTTCTCTGGTGAAATATGAAGAGACTCTGCGTTTAAGTTTTTTTGCTTTACCCACATAGATGATCTTCCCCGACTCGTCCAGGAACTGATATACCCCCGGGTCGTCGGGTAGAACTCCTATGAGCTCCTTAAGATGTAACAAACGGTCGCTGCTCTTTATTGCCATTCCTCACACTTACTCAAACAATGAAACCAATGAAAACCGATCTACATCAAAAAGCCCTTTATCTCCTATCTTAAGTTTAGGGATTACCAAAAGCGACATAAAGGAAAGAGTCATAAAGGGTGCCGCCAGTTTTGACCCCAGCTTGTGAGCCATTTTATCGACCCGGGCATAGCTGCGGGCCACCTCTTCGGCCGGCAAATCACTCATAAGCCCCGCCACCGGTAATGGCAGAACATCCTGATGAGGACCATCTGCTGCGGCCAGGCCACCTCCGGTTTCCATAATTAAATTCACAGCCTTCACTATATCAGCGTCCGAAGTACCCACCGCCACCACATTGTGGCTGTCGTGCGCTACCGAGGAAGCCAGGGCCCCCGACTTTAATTCAAATCCGCGGATAAAACCTATTGCCGGCACAGCTTTCCGGTAACGGTCGATGACTACAATTTTGAGAATATCTGAATCTACATCCCCACGCACCACATGGTCATCTTCTTTTTCAGGTTCATAGATAAAAGAATCGGTAACCAGACCTCCATCGAAACACTGTATGACTTTAATCTTTGATTTGTGCGCCGGCCATTTTAGTTCCAGATCGTTTTCGGAAACACTGTTTTTCACAAAATGGTTAAGCACTTTCTCATTCCCTGTTGGAAACAAAATACCGCTATTGATGTCGAATATTTTTTGACCATTGATGAAAGATTGCTGCACTAAAAATTCTGTAAGATTATTCACCACAATAAAATCGGCCCAATCGCCTTTCCGCAATAAACCCACCGGCAGACTGTAATGCAAGACCGGGGTTACTGAAGCTGCCCTCAATAATTTAAAGAGATCAATGCCCATGTTCAATCCCTTTTTTACAATACGGTCGATGTGTCCCTCTGTAAGCAATTCGTCGGGATGAATATCGTCGGTGCAGAGCATCAGCGATTCAGGATGCAAGTTAAACAGGGGAGCTAAGGCATCAAAATTCCGGGCAGCACTGCCTTCCCGTATCTGAATTTTCATCCCATGCTGAATCTTTTCCAGGGCTTCGGGCAGGGTCGCGCATTCATGATCGGTGGAGATGCCGGCCTCTGCATATTTTTTAAGCCCATCGCCGCTTAAGCCGGGTGCATGCCCGTCGACGGGCAAACCGCGATTTTTGGCAGCTTCAATTTTCTCTAAAACTACAGGGTCGTCGTTAATCACACCCGGAAAGTTCATCATCTCACTTAAAAGATACACTTCGGGCTTTCCCATAAGCCGGTCAACCTCCCGGGCGCCCAACTTAGCCCCCGAAGATTCAAAAGCAGTGGATGGCACGCACGAGGGTGCTCCAAAGAAATACTTCACCGGAACCCGGCTGGCACTCTCAATCATATACTCTACACCTTCCACGCCCAGCACATTGGCAATCTCATGTGGATCGGTAACTACCCCAATTGTTCCACGTGGAACAATTGGCACTGCAAGCCGCGCCGGTGTTAGCATTGTGCTTTCAATATGCACATGCGAATCGATAAAACCGGGCAAAATAAAACGATTGTAAAAGTGCTTATTTTCTTCGATTCTATCAATACGGCCCTCTTTTATAAACACCGTGCCCGGGTAGATGCGCTCCTGAAAAAGATCAACTATATTTCCCTCGACTTGAAATGGAGTATTCATGATGAAAATTTTAATAAACCCTGAATCGGTATAGGCACTTAGAGCGCACTGTTTAATAATCTTATATTCTACTTATTGGGATATTTCCCAAAATCTTCACAACAAAGTTATCAAAGAGTTATCAAAGATAGCATCCCTATCGTTTCGTCTATTATATTATAGTGATATTTCAATTTCACCAAGAATTTATGAAATACACCGTTAACCGCGGTTAAGCGGTAAAGGGAAAAAAAAGGACAGAATCCTATGTCTATCCTATTGAAAGTATATAACTTAACCCGCAATTGTTCCACGTGGAACAATTTGTAATATCATCGTCCCATCAACACCAAAAGCACATTAATATCGCTGGGTGATACACCACTTATCCGGGAAGCCTGACCAATGGTTTCGGGTTCTATTTTAGCCAGCTTTTGGCGCCCTTCGGTGCTGATGTTGTTAAGTTTTGAGTAGTCAAATTTCCCTTTAATGGACAAATAATTGAGACGTGAAACTTTTTCAGCCAATTGTCTTTCGCGGTTGATGTAACCAGCATATTTAATTGAAATTTCCACCCCTTCAATAATTTCTTCGCGGCGGTTGAGAGGCAGAGAGTCGCGAAGAGTTCGCATTGCTTCGGTTTGATTCATCAAATCAACTAAACCCAATCCCGGACGGGTAACCAAATCATGTATGCGCACCTTTTGGCGGATGGGGGCACTGCCCAATGACTCAAGCCAGGGATTAATTTCATCGGGTGCAATGCTGTTGTTTTGCAGAAAGTGCAAAATATTTTCACGCCATTTTAACTTTTCCTGCAGCAACCCGTAACGCATATCATCTACCAATCCCACTTCACGTCCCTTAGGTGTAAGTCGCATATCGGCATCGTCCTGCCTTAATAATATCCTGTATTCGGCCCTGGAGGTAAACATGCGGTAGGGTTCATCGACCCCTTTGGTAACCAGGTCATCGATCAAAACACCGATGTAGGCTTCATCACGATTTAAAACAAAACGCCTGTCGGACGACAAACTGAGAACTGCATTTATACCCGCCATTAATCCCTGGGCAGCAGCTTCCTCGTATCCTGTAGTGCCATTTATCTGGCCGGCAAAATAAAGCCCATCAACAGGTTTCGTTTCCAGAGTGTGCTTTAGCTGCGTAGGATCAAAAAAATCGTATTCAATGGCATAGCCAGGGCGGAACGCATAGGCATTCTCCAAACCTTTGATTTGTTTGAGAGCGGCAAACTGCGTTTCAATGGGCAGCGAACTGCTGAAGCCATTGAGATAATATTCAATGGTATCTTCGCCTTCCGGTTCGAGATACAATTGGTGACTCTCTTTTTGATTAAAGGTAACCACCTTCGCTTCGATGCTGGGACAATACCGGGGGCCGATGCTTTGAATCGTACCGTCGTACATAGGACTGTCGTTTACCTTGCTCAGGATGGTTTGATGCACCTCGGGGCTGGTATAAGTAAGGAAACAACTCCGCTGTTTTAAGGGAGGTTTCCTTTGAGGTAGAAAAGAAAATTTGTAAAATCCTTTGTCTCCGGGTTGCTCTGCCAACTGAGAAAAGTCGATGGTTCGCCCGTCTAACCGCACAGGTGTCCCTGTCTTCATCCTATCGGTACGAAAGCCGGCTTCAAAAAACTTTTGTGTAAGACCTCTGGAGGAAGGTTCGGACATACGTCCGCCCTCAATTTGTACTTTTCCAATGTGCATTAATCCATTGAGAAAAGTGCCGGCGGTTAATATTACCCTCCGCGCATTAAAAATAACATTTTGAGCGGTGTAGACTTTAAAATTACCAGGTTTAGAGAAATCTATATCTACTACGGTATCCTGCCAAAAATAAAGATTTGACGTTTGTTCCAGTTTTTGGCGCCATTCGGCAGAAAATACCATACGATCGCATTGTGAACGCGGACTCCACATGGCAGGTCCTTTGGAACGATTGAGCATCCTAAACTGAATGGAAGCTGCATCGGTAACTTGTCCCATGTAGCCACCTAATGCGTCTATCTCCCTAACTATCTGGCCTTTGGCTATACCCCCAACGGCCGGATTACAACTCATCTGTGCCAGTTTGTTGAGGTCCATGGAAATCAACAAAGTTTTCGCTCCCATATTGGCAGCCGCGGCACTCGCTTCACATCCGGCATGCCCCCCACCTATAACGATTACATCAAAATCAAAATTCATAACACACTCTCCTATCCTGGATAATCCAGGAATCACTAAAACAAATTACATCGTTGGTTTCTGCAAAAATAACACCTTTACCTGAATTTTGTTTCATACAGGGAGAGCATAGTATCTTCCATCCCTCGCATAATGGTTTGCTCTTCGGGGGTATCATCGCCAAACCCCAGCAGATGTAGCAAACCATGTACCATCACCCGTCTCAGTTCGGTGGATATGGCCACATCATACAATGCAGCATTTGAGGAGACGGTATCGATACTGATTACAATGTCGCCGCTGATAAGTCTGGAAGTAGAATAATTGAAAGTAATAACGTCGGTGTAGTAATTGTGATGTAAATATTGGGTATTAATTTCAAGAATATATGCGTCGGAACAGAAGAGATAATGTATTTCGCCAGCCTTAAAACCCATACTCGTGACAACATGATTGAGCCAGGCTTCAATATTGGGTTTTTGGGGAAGTGAAAAGGAAATGTGGTGGTTGGAGAATAGAAAAGGCACTTTAACTTTACAACTTAAATTGAAGTTTCACATGATTGCCAGGGTCGGTGAATTCAACAGTGTCGGCCAGATGTTTCATAAGAAAAATACCCCGGCCATGTGTTTTTTCCAGATTATCGGGGTGAGTAGGGTCTGGTAAATTTTGATAGTCGAAACCAGTGCCAGCGTCAGAAATAGAAAACTCAATCACATCTTTGCCGACAAAATATTGAACAACCACTTCTTTATCTTTTTCCAACTTATTGCCATGCACAATAGCATTGTTCACCCCTTCAACCACTGCCAGCAATAATTTCCCATAAACATCGGAATGCAGGTGATACTCAGAAGAGATATCGTCGATCAATCTTTCTATAAGATTAATGTTTTTAATATCGGATTTTAATACCATTTTATTCACTACCAGAAATTTTTAAAACGATTGAATTTCGTGCAATCTCTTATTTATACTCATTAGAGATAAAAGGGTTTCCAAAAATGGTGTATTTTTTTTTTATTTAACGTCTTAGCCATTGTTCAGGGTCCAATTTACGATTCTCTTCCCATATCTCAAAATGCAAAACACTTTGAATATCGCCGTCGCTTCTGGCCAGCTGCCCCAATATTTGCCCTGCATTTACCACTTCACCTTTTGACACGGAAACAGCGACCAAATTGGCATAAACGGTAAGAAACTTGCCATGACGCACGATAACCGCTTTGTTAAGGCCCGGAATACCCACCACCGTTGAGACCGTGCCACTGTGTACTGCAAATACATCCACGCGGGTTGAGGCTTGTATATCGATGCCATTATTATTAATAATAACTCTTTTAAGCACCGGATGTTCATGCTTCCCGAAAGGATTGATGACAACCCCCTGTTGCACTGGCCAGATAAGTTGTCCCATCTGCGCGTTAAAATCAGATGACCCAACAACATCTTCAGTTACATTTTTCTCGGCAGCAATAATATCCAGAATTTTTTGCTCCAGCTTAAGAGCAGTGGCCTCTTTCTCTTTCAAAGTGCGCTGGAGCCATTGTTCCTCACCCTGTAACTTGGTGATCACCGATTGTTTAAGGGTTTTACCCGATTGCAACTGTCCGAGTTCATTTTCTATCCGGTCGAGAATAGCCTGTTTTTCTTCTTTCTGTAACCGAATCTGGCTTACCAACCCCCGCACCTTATTTTGGGATTCAACCAGCACTTCGCCCTGTTTTTGCCGGAACCTGCTGTACTCTTTAAAGAGACGATAGCGCAAATAGGCTTCTCTAAAATGTTCGGCTCCAAAGAGGAACATCAATTCGTTGAGTTCGCCTTTGCGCCGGTATGAATCCTGAATAAGCCGGCTGTACTCCTTTTTCAAACGCTCAATATCGCTCTCCAAATCGTTAATAAGCATCTGATTGATTTCGATTTGTCCATCCAACTGACTGATCTCTTCACGATAGTTTTCCAACAAATTCTCACGTGCCCTGATTTCCCGCTCCATCAACTGCAATTGATTAAGATTGTCCTGACGCGATGCCTTCTTTTTTTTGAGGAGCTGCGTGGTATTTGAAATCTCCATTAACAGAGCTTCCCGTTCATTACGTAAAGATTCCACCGACTGGCCCCGCGAAACGTAGCTGGACATGAATAATACAAGGAGCATGAAACTACCTGTAAACAGTCTCATATTTTCCGGGAACTTTAAAAGATAATTCATTGGCGCCATCAAATTCAACTTCAGAAAACTTAAGAGATACTTCAAAATTTTTGCCCAATCGACTGCCATTGATCACCATATTATGGGGAAAAGACTTTCCTGAGGCATCCAAAGACTGAAACCCCGAATAAATTACGGCAAATTTAATTCCCAATCCCGGATGCAATATGAGGTTATTCTCCACCCGGAACAAATTAGGTTCCACATTAATTTCATGGATTACAGTTTCATAGTCCTGCCCGCGATGATAGGGAAGTGGGTAAGGACGCGATACCTTTGACACGAGCGAATAGGATTGACTCTGTTTATGGTCCACTAATTTATAAGAAGACAAAGGGTTAGCGGGTGGCCAGGAGACCATACGATTGCTAAGAATGTCCTGAATAAATGAAAACCGGGGTTGAATGAGGAACTGTTTATAGAAACCGTCGTAATCCGAAACAATCAATTCCCGGTTCATGCGGTCGAGCACTTTTACGCCCTGCGGATTGAGCAAAATGCGATAGAGTTCAATTCCCATTACGGGGGTAATGCTCAACACAATAAAACTGTCGCGTTTGAGGTAAACATTGGCTTTAAATGATAGATTTTGGCTGCCATCCCTGAAATTTATCATCGCTCTCTTAAAAAAAATGCGTTCGAAATCGAAATCATGTGCCTCCACATTCCGAACAATCTGTTTACCAGTGAGCATGGGTAAAGCCGGCACCTCCGTGATCTCCTTCCGGGTTCTGCATCCCGAAATGAGAATTATAATTACAACAAAAAACCAAAGATTAATATTACTCCTCGTCATAATCTATAAATCTTTCTTCTTCAATTTTTTGATTCAACAACTCCGAATGCTCCTCCATTTGTAGGGCTTTGTTCCATATTTTTAAAGCACCTGTTTTATCACCGTTCATAAACAAAATGTCACCATAGTGCTCCATAATAACTCCATTAGGTTCCTTCATATTGTCTATGGCACGCTCAATGATAAATTTAGCTTCCATATATCGCTCGCGTTTAAAGAGAACCCATGCGTAAGTATCAAGGTAAGTAGCGTTTCCAGGATCCAGCTCCACGGTTTTGGCACTCATTTTTTCAGCCTTGTCGAGTTTTTGACCCGATAAAGAGAGGTAATAGCTGTAATTGTTCAACACCAGAAGATTGTTCTCATCAATGGCCAACGCCTTTTCGTAATGGTTAAAACTGCTATCGGTGTCCTTTAATGAGTAATAAATATCCCCCATATAGGCATGAAACTGACCTTCAAGTGCACGGTTTTCACCCACATTCTTAAGGCCCGTTTTGAAAGATTCAAGAGCATCCTGTAATTTTTCCTCCTGATAAAGCGACACGCCCTCAAAAAGATGGAAAATAGGATTATCGGGGAAAAAGGTAAGTGCCTGCCTTGTTTGTTCCAACATCCGCTCGTTGTCATTTTGCCCCGACAGAAGAAAGAGATAGTCCTGCCATACCTCATTTTGCTGGGCATCAATTTCGAGAGCCTTTTCGTAATTTTGCAACGCCAACGGGTTGTTTTTACCCAGCGCCAAAAAGTTACCGTACGCAACGTAGCCTTTTGGATCATAGGGATGCGCCTTTATCAAAATATTTAAACTTTTATCGATGGCGGCGCTATCCAATGGATTTTTAGGGTCGTTCATCTTCGCCAAAAATGGCATAAACCGCTGAAATTTTTCGTCGAACGAAAGATCAGAAGATTGAAAAGCGCTGTAAATCATCTCTTTAAAGTTATCAATCTCTGATTTTTGAAGATAATAGTTGGCCAGTGAAAAGAATACTTTTCCGCTGTGCGGTTCCAATTTTTGTGCATCCTGATACTTTTTTAGTGCCTTATCAGAGTTTCCTCGATCCAGATAAAAATCACCCAGATAAAGATGATAATCGACGTTGCCAGGATATGTTTTAATAAGATTGGTCAACACTTTTTCGGCATCCTTAAAATCTTCGTTTTGCAGATAAAGCTGATATTTTTCCAGTGTTAAACCCTCATTAAAGCCCAATAGATTTTCAATGCGCTCAAGGTTTTTTATAGCAGCTGCGTATTGCTTATTCTCAATCTGAAGCTGGCTCACAAAATATATTTCCTCCACGTCGGGCGATGATTGGTTGAGCAGTTTAACGGCAGTATGTACCGCTTTATCACCCTTTTTATTGTTTTGATAAACACGTGCCAACAGCTCGATGTACCAACGGTTGGAAGGGGAGAGCCGAACCGCGTTCTCCAGAAATTTTTCAGCATCTTCAAAATTTTCGCCCGTGAGCAGCAAGCGGGCAATCTCGTAATTACAAGCCGCACAGGTAGAATCAATCTTAAGGGCTTCGGCATAATTCATAAAGCTTTTGTTGGACTCTCCTATGGCCTTAAAACGATTGCCTTCGTAGAAAAAGTAATCGAATTTGCGTTGCTCATCAGGTGACAGAACCACCGGTTTTACCTTTTCTTTTTCGACCTGTTGCAATGAAGGTTGCTGTGAAAAATTACCCTTTGAAGTTGCACACGATGAAAAAACAACGAATAAAAACGGAATAAATAAACAAAATATATTTTTCATAAAAATAAGTATCGTAATTCACTATTTGGTGACCTCATAAAACACTTGAAAACTGTTAATTTCCTTACAAACCCTCATCCAAAAAAATATCCCTCCTTAAAGCCCCGTATGTCCAAATCCACCGGTTCCCCGGTCTGAAGCCTGCAAATCGTCCACACTTTCCCATTGAAAAACTTCGTATTTATGAACCACCATCTGACAAATCCTGTCGCCGTCGGTCACTTCAAAAGGAGTATTTGACAGATTGACCAATATCACCTTTATCTCGCCCCGGTAATCGGAATCGATGGTGCCGGGTGTGTTGAGCACGGTGATGCCATTTTTAAGCGCCAATCCGCTTCGCGGTCGGATTTGAGCCTCGAAACCCTGCGGCAGTTCAATGTATAAGCCGGTGGGAACCAATACGCGCTGCAACGGTTCAACGATGATAGATCGTGAGAGAGAGGCTCTTAAATCGACACCTGCCGAACCAGCCGTAGCAAAGGAGGGATACGCATTGGAACTTGTATTAACCAGTTTAATCTTAATCATTTACATAGATTATTAAATGATGCATTAAAAAAATATTGAATTTGCTGACTAAATTATAAATACCTTTCCGCAAGATAATATTATAACTCGCACTATTGATTGTAAAAGAATCGATCATCAGTAGGTTCATTACTCTTAAGAGGTTTTCCGGCATTAGAGATAACAAAAAATGAACCAATAAACAAGGCAAAGATAAACCCTTTAAAAATAGTGGAAAAGAAAAGATTATCAATTACTACCATTTTATCCAAAATATAGATGCCCAGGGCAAGGATGAAATAGACCAGGTAACGTGCGGTTTTATAAGGAACCGGATAATATCTCTGTCCCGTTACCCACGACAGAATCATCATGCAGAAGTATCCGGCTATAAGTGCCCATGCAGCGCCAATAATACCAAAAGCAGGAATCAGCACAAAATTCAATCCCACCGTTACAGCGGTGCCCACAAACCCAAATAAGGCGCCGTACCAGGTTTTGTCGATCAACTTATACCACAAGGAGAGATTAAAATAAATGCCATAAAAAAGCTGTGCCATCAGCACCAGCGGAATGATGTTATTGCCGGCCAGATATTCATCGGTGAGCACTATATTAACCGCCTGAATAAAAAGATTTACACCCAGAAATATGACCAACCCGAAAAAAATAAAATAATCCATGATACGGGCATAGGTCTCTTTTCCCTTATCCTTCGATTTGAAGAAAAAAGGCTCAAATGCAAATCGAAACGACTGAGTAAAAAGGCTCATTAACACCCCAATTTTAAAATTGGCACCATAAATGGCCAACTGTTCAAAACCTTTTGAATCAAGAAGAACAGGTAAAATAATCTTATCTATATTTTGAGTAATCATACCCGTAATACCCACCAGTAAAACCGGAAAAGAGTATGAAAGTACAGGTTTTAAAATGGATCCGTTAAAAGTACCTTTAAGACCAAGCAGTGCAGGTACAAAAAATAAAAAAGTAAGGACACTGCTTAAGGCATTGCTGAAAAACACATAAAATACCCCGTCGAATGAGCGGTACAACCCTTCTAATTGCTGAGAAAACCATTGATGCTTAATACCATACGGAATAAGAAGGAGAAAAAGACCATTAAAAAACAAGTTAAACCCGATGTTGGCCAGTTTGACAATTCCAAAACGGATGGGCCGGTTCTCCAGACGCAGTCGTGCAAATGGCAGCGCTAAAAAAGCATCGAATCCCACGATGATAAACAGCAAAAGAATGGAGAGCGCGTGCTCTCCGTTGTAAAAAACAGCACTCAACTGCTGATGAAAGAAAATACCCACTAACACGAAGGCACTGCTGGTAAGTGCCAACAAAGAGATTAGGGTTTTAAATACAGAATCCTGAGACTTAGCTTTACCCGAAAATCGGAAAAATCCGGTCTCAAGCCCATAAGTAAGTACCACCAGCAATACCGATACAATGGCATAGAAATTAACCACTACCCCAAAATCATAAGTGCTGATGGTTCGTATGTAAAATGGCATTAAGAGCCAGTTGAGTAACCGGCCCAACATAGTAGAAGCACCATAAATGACCGTTTCACCGGCTAATTTTTTCAGGCTTTGGCTCATCTGAGAGAGATCAATCGAATAATGAGCGTTGAGGCTGGTTACCCTGCCGTCCAAAATAAGTGTATGCCTTTGAAGTAACTACTCTTCCGCGCGGCGTACGTTTCAGAAATCCTTCCATAATCAAAAAAGGTTCATACACCTCTTCAATGGTACCTGAGTCCTCACCTATAGCAGTGGCTATGGTTGTAAGTCCAACAGGTCCGCCCTCAAATTTATCCAAAATAGTGAGTAATATTTTATGGTCCATTTGGTCTAACCCGTACTGGTCGATATTAAGCGCTTTTAAACTGATTTGAGTGATGGGCATATCAATGTCACCTGTGCCCTTCACCAGGGCAAAATCGCGCACTCTTCGCAACAATGCGTTGGCAATTCTGGGGGTACCCCGGCTACGGCGGGATATTTCGTGGGCAGCCTCATCGGAGATAGGTACTTTGAGAATGCCCGCTGACCGTATCACGATACCTTTCAAAACCTCCACATCGTAATACTCCAGATGGCAATTGATTCCAAACCGTGCTCTTAACGGACTGGTTAACAAACCACTTCGCGTAGTCGCACCAATCATGGTAAAAGGGTTGAGCTCAATTTGAATGCTTTTGGCTCCGGGGCCTTTATCTATCACTATATCGATGCGGTAATCCTCCATAGCCGAATAGAGATACTCCTCCACAATGGAACTTAACCTGTGAATTTCGTCGATAAAGAGTACATCGTTGGGTTCCAAAGAAGTAAGGATACCTGCCAAATCACCCGGTTTATCCAACACCGGCCCGCTGGTGAGTTTAAATCCCACACCCAGCTCATGCGATATGATATTGGATAATGTAGTTTTTCCCAGTCCCGGGGGACCATGCAACAAAACATGATCGAGAGCCTCGCGCCGCATGAGAGCTGCCTGAACAAACACCTGCAGGTTCTCTACCACCTTAAACTGCCCTTTGAAGTCTTTAAAAGTCAAAGGTCTCAGTTTCTGCTCAATATCCTGCTCCTTAACAGCCTCCTCGTCCGCTGCATCTCGAATGTCAAAATCCATCACAGACCAAAGTCTTTAATAATTTCTTTAAACTGAACGATATCAAAGGGTTTAGTAAGAAATTCATCCATTCCATAAGCCAGACACTTCTCCCTGTCGGTATCGTAAACATTGGCCGTTAAACCAATAATAACGGTGTGATACCCGCTGTTCTCCTCCAACTTTCGAATACGCACCGTAGCTTCCAACCCGTCCATTACCGGCATCATTAAGTCCATCAGGATAAGATCGTATCTTTTTGACTCTACAAATTTCAGAGCTTCTGACCCATTCGAGGCAATATCAATCTTAAAACCTAATTTTTCAAGGTTTAAACAGATAAGCTTTTGATTCAAAAAATTATCCTCAACCAGTAATAATGAGACTTCTCCCATACCTCTTTTTAAAGTAAAACATTACTTACGGCAGCCACAAAACAACCGTTATAAAAATTTTAAAGATACAAAATAATTGATAACTGATAAGATTTGGCCTCACGCTTTTAACAGCTCCCCGGACAATTGAAACATTCGTTCAATGGGCTTTAAAGCTTTCACCCGCACCGCTTCATCTATCTTTACTTCAGGAAATCCGTGTTTCAGGGCAAGATAAACCTTTTGCAGAGTGTTGAGCTTCATAAACTCACAATCGTTGCAGGCACAGGTAGAATCGTTGGGCGGGGCAGGCATAAACATTTTTTGAGGAGAAGCTTTCTGCATTTGATGCAGAATCCCTGCCTCGGTGGCAACTATAAATTTCTGAGCAGAGGCATTGGCTGAATATTTTAACAATGCAGAAGTACTTCCAATAAAATCGGAGATCATCAAAACGGGTTGTTTGCATTCGGGATGGGCCAAAATCTCTGTCCCGGGATGCAGTTTTTTGATCTCTAAAATTTTTTCCACCGAAAACTTTTCATGTACATGGCAGGCGCCATCCCAAATTACCATCTCGCGCCCCGAAAGGCTTTGCAGATAGTTGCCCAGATTGCGATCGGGTCCAAAAATTATTTTTTCTCCCTCAGGCAAACTGTTGATAATAGGCACCGCATTGGTGGAAGTCACCACAATATCGGAAAGTGCTTTCACCTGGGCGGTGGTATTCACATAGGTAACCACGGTGTGGTTGGGGTGCTGCTTTATAAATGCCTCAAACGCATCGGCGGGACAACTATCGGCCAATGAGCATCCGGCATTCAAATCGGGCACTAAAACTGTTTTTTCGGGAGATAAAATCTTGGCTGTTTCACCCATAAACAAAACACCTGCCAGTAAAATAACATCCGCATCGGTTTTTGAAGCCTCCCAGGCCAGAGCCAAACTGTCGCCTACAAAATCGGCCACATCCTGAATGGCACTTTCCTGATAGTAATGCGCCATTAAAAGTGCATTTTTCTCTTTTTTCAATATATCAATGGCTTCCACCAAATCGAGATTGCCGGGAATTTTTTCGTCCACAAATCCCTTTTTCAACCAACTACTATTAATATTCATATATAATAGATTTAAAATATAATGATAGTATTAGCCTGTTAGCATTGTTGAAAACAATTTGTATAAACTATTGGAAATATCAGTTGCGGAGGTTTGGCCGCCACTTATCAACATGTTGTTCCTGAACTAACGACTTTATTTCCAAAAACTCAAAACTGTTTATCAACAACTGTTGGCATCACACAAAAGTATAAATAAATCGATACCTTCGGTTCATTTATACTCATTGAATTGTGAAAAACTTTTTTAAAAATAATCTCAACGCCATGGAGGTTTATCGGGTTACAATGCCTCTTAATAATTTATAGCCAACGGCCAAGTTTATTTTTGAAAAGATATGCCGAATTGGTTAACCACTTATCAACAAGTTTTGCCCAAAGCAGATGTTTTCATCTTGTATGGAATAAATTATTAAATTTGAAAAAAAAATGCAGTTTAAAATTATTGGATTGGCAGCCGATCATGCCGGCTACCCCCTTAAAACGTTTTTAAAGGGCGAATTGTTGAAACAGGGTTACAATTTACAGGATTTTGGTACCCACTCGGACGACAGCACCGATTTTGCCGATTACGCACATCCTCTGGCCGAGGCTGTTGAAACCGGTGCGTGTGAAGTTGGCATTGCCATTTGTGGAAGTGGCAACGGCATTAATATGACCGTGAACAAGCATCAGGGCATTCGTTCGGCCCTGTGTTGGAATCAGGAGATCGCTTATTTGGCACGATTGCACAACGATGCCAATATTTGTGCGCTGCCAGGCAGGTTTGTGAAGCAGCAGGAAGCTCTTAAGATGGTTGAGACTTTTTTAAACACCGGATTTGAAGGGGGGCGGCACTTGCGGCGGATAAAGAAAATTCCATGTAAATAGTGGGATATGGGGATTAGTAAGGAAAAATTATTTTTAAAGGAGTCGAAGCGGGTAGCTTTTGATTATAAACACCGGGCTACCATTCGCTTTAATATATCCAAATACGATAAAGCTGTAAGTATAGGGCAGCAGCGTTATGCGGACATGGCACTTGCCCGGAATCAGGCTTCTGTTTTAAAACGCAACGTGTTAAAGCAACTGCCTTACTATCTTGAGATGTTCGAGGAAGCAGCCACAGCCAATGGTTGTGAAGTATTATGGGCTGAAACCGACCATGCAGCGGTGGAGCTTATCAAATCGGTGATTGCTGAAACGGATGCCAAACAGGTGGTGAAAAGCAAGTCGATGTCCACCGAAGAGATAAGCATCAATGAAGCATTGGAGGCGATGGGTGTGCAATCCATAGAGACCGACCTGGGAGAGTTTATCGTTCAGGTAGCAGGCGAAAAGCCTTATCACATTGTTACGCCCGCCATGCACAAGTCGAAAAGTGATATTGCCGCACTTTTTCATCAAAAATTTAATACCTCTTTAAAAGCTTCTCCCGAGGAGATGACATTGTTTGTGCGCAACCGGTTGCGTGAAAACTTTAAAACTGCCCCGGTTGGTATTACAGGGGCCAACTTTTTGCTGGCTCGTGAAGGTGGCATTGCCCTCACCGAAAATGAAGGAAACGGGTTTTTAACGGTCTCTTTTCCAAAGGTACACATCGTGGTAGCGGGCATTGAAAAGGTGCTGCCCTCCTGGCACGATTTGGATTTGATGTGGCCTTTGCTGGCGGTTAATGGCACAGGTCAGAAAGTAACGGTTTACAATTCGGTGCTGTTTGGGCCCGCCCGTAAAAGCGAGGTGGACGGCCCCGAGCGCATGGTGGTGATATTGTTAGACAATGGACGCACCAGGCTGTTTGCCGCACCCGACCATTCGGAAGCGCTGGCTTGCATTCGTTGCGGGGCTTGTCTCAATGCCTGTCCCATTTATAAAAACGTGGGCGGATACACTTACAATTCGGTTTACAGTGGCCCCATAGGTGCAGTTATCACCCCGCATTTAAAAGCTCTAAAGGAGTATCAGCATCTAAGTTTTGCCAGCAGTTTGTGTGGAAAGTGTGAAGAGGTATGTCCCGTAAAAATACCGTTGCCCGATTTGTTGTTAAAAAACCGACGCGATGCCACCGATCAGGGTCTTCGCAGCGGTTTTGAATCGGTGGTGATGGGAGTGGTTGAAAAAGGGCTTAAATCGCGCAATATGATGGATTTGGGCGGTGGAAAAGTAAAAAACCTATTGGCTGCAGGTGGTGAAGCCGGTAAAATATTGGGTAAGAGCCGAACCTTCCCGGATTTTGCCAGTGAATCGTTTAGCAGGCAGTGGAAAAAACGAAAAAAAGACAATTAATTAAACGAGAGATATGTTATCAACAACTTGTAAATACGCGGTTAGAGGTATTATTTACATTGGCCTTAAGGGAAGTGAAACCAACCGGGTAAATGTGCGTTCAATAGCTTCGGAACTGGATATCCCCATGCAGTTTTTAAGCAAAATACTTCAGGTATTTGTACGACGCGGAGTTTTAAAGAGCGTAAAGGGACCCACGGGCGGATTTTATCTGGGACGGCCGGCACACCAAATTTCTTTACTGGAAATAGTGAAGATAGTGGATGGTGAAGATTACTTCGAGACTTGCCTGATTGGTCGCAATCCGTGTAAAAGTTCAGGAAAAGTGGAAGAACAATGTCCTGTTCACGATCGCTTTAGTGTGGTACGTAATGAGGTGGTTAAATATTTCAGCAGTGAAACCATTGGTTCTATCATTGACCGGATGGACAATAAAGCAGAGGTGCTGTTGAAATTGTAGTCTACCTGAATAATGGTTTCATAACCAACGGAAAGGTAATAAATACCAGCAAAGTGCCTGCGCAATTTGCTAAAAAGTCCATCCAGTCTTTTTCACGACCTCCCATAACAGGTTGAATGAGTTCAATAAATCCCCCCAGGGCAATAATCCACAAAATAGAGTAAAGTTTAACGGGTTTATATTTCCTGCTCCTGGAGAACAGGTGACTTCGTTCGGTAAGATAAACAAGAGTGAGCCCTGCGTACATCATCATGTGGATGATTTTATCGGCACCCCGAAAGGAAAATATGGAAGGGGTTTTTAAATCATCGGTATTCATAAGACTCAACAGCAAAATTACCAGAATGGTTAGGAGTGTAAATTTGTAATAATTCAATGTTTTTAAAAATGTGGCCATATTTTTTATGGTGATTTAAAGAGACCTCGTAATTTCTGATTAAGGCGGCAATATATGAAAAAAAGGAGCGTTAAAAATGTTCCACGTGGAACATTTGATTAATTTAGACTTCATTAATGCTTAGCTTTTATGAGCGGAATATACATACATATCCCTTTTTGCAAATCTAAATGTTTTTATTGCGACTTTTATAAAACCACACATACGGCTTCTATTTCATTATTTGTCGATAAGTTGATTAAAGAGATTGAATGGCGATCCTCCTTTTTTGGAGATAGACCGGTTGAGACAATTTACCTGGGTGGGGGCACACCCAGCTTGCTATCGAAGAAAGAGCTGTTTGGGATAATGGAGGCCCTTATGTTTACTTATACGTTTCAAAATGTACTAGAAATTACCATAGAAGTTAACCCGGATGATCTGTCGCTTGATTATTTGGAGATGCTGCGTACCACTGGTTTTAACCGGCTTAGTATAGGAGTTCAGAGTTTTTTTGACGAAGATTTAAAAAGAATGGGACGCCGGCACAATGCAGAGCAGGCCATAAATGCCATTAAAATGGCTGAAAGATGTCATTTTTCCAATATAAGTGCAGATTTGATCTATGGATTACCCTGGGGAAGCAGGGGGAGGATCAATTCAAATATCTCAATTCTGGCAGCGCTGCCGGTCAATCATATTTCGGCCTATCATTTGAGCATAGAGCCCAATACGCCCTTTGGAGTGCAAAAAAAACGAGGTTTACTCACCGAAATTACCGATGCAGAGAGCGAATCGCTCTTTTGGTTGGTGGATGAGATTGCTGGCACAAATGGATTTGAGCATTACGAAATATCCAGTTTTTGCAAATCCGGCAAGTATTCGATACACAATAGAGCCTATTGGAGCGGACGACCATATTTGGGACTGGGACCCGGAGCCCACTCCTTCGATGGTAAAAGACGACTCTGGAACCGTCCCGACCTGAAGGATTATCTTACCACCGATTTTGAAAGTGTGCGGGAATCCGAGATGCTTACGCCCGCCGATCAGCTAAATGAGATGATCATGCTTGGGCTGCGTACTAAATGGGGAGTTAACCTGGAAGAGATGAGAACTAAATTTCCTCATTTTATAAAAGAGGTAGAACCTGTTATGAAAAAATGGACAGGCAGTGGGCATTTGGTGCAATTGAATGGCAGGCTTGTTTGCACCCGAAAAGGGTGGTTTGTGGTGGATGGCATTATAGAAGATATGTTTTTAATTTAAACGTATGCAGAAGATGAAGAGATTATGTTTTATATTTATATTGTTTTGGCCGCTTGTGTTGTACAGCCAAAAAGGTGTTTCATCTTCTGATTTTTATCAAAGGCTCAACAGTCAAAGCAATATACTGCTCTTAGATGTGCGGCCTGATTTTGAGTACAGCCAAAGCAGGATACCCAACGCCCTTTTTGCCGGAGAAAAAAAAGTGCTGCTTTGCCGGCTTAAAGATGTAACAAAAACGACCTCAATTTTGGTGTATTGCGAGGATGAAAGTCGTTCGAAAACAGTGCTAAAAATTTTAAAGAAGCGAGGGTATAAGAACAGCATCTATCTGAAAGGAGGTTTCAGCGAGTGGCAGGAATCACATTTTCCGGTAGATACGATGCTGGTTGATGTGGAGAAGTGATGATGATGTGGTGATGTGGTGATTTGATGATTTGGTGATGATGTGGTGATTTGGTGATTTGATGATGAAAAACCTGCCTGTCGATTTGCACGAAAAGAGTGGCACCCATATTTCCAGGTTTTCATTCCACCATTCCACCTTTCCAATAATTAGCATCATGGCTTAAAAGTTTCAAATATGAGTACGAAAAAAGGCATAGTGGCCACCTGGATTTCCATTGCTTTAAACATACTTCTGTTCGCAGTGAAATATTGGGCCGGCATAGTTTCCAATTCGGTTGCACTTATTGCCGATGCCTGGCATACGCTCTCCGATTCCATCTCGTCGCTGGCCGTTTTATTGGGACTGAAAGTCTCCAATAAGCCTGCCGACAGCCGCCACCCTCACGGGCATGGACGGGCTGAGCTTATTGCTTCACTTTTTGTAGGTATTTTATTGGCGGTGATAGGGTTGAATTTTTTCAGTGAATCGGTTCTGCGCCTCCGCGATAAAATCACCTTTGAATATGGGCCCGTAGCTATTTGGGTTACCATTGCTTCGGTGGTGATTAAGGAAGCTATGGCACGCTATTCAATGATTATCGGAAAATCGTTGAAATCGAACTCGTTAATTGCCGATGGCTGGCATCACCGCACCGATGCCATTTCGAGTGTGGTAATTCTTGTAGGTATTCTTGCAGGCGGGCGTTGGTGGTGGATAGATGGTGTTTTGGGTATTCTGGTATCCATTATGATATTTTTTACCACCTATGGTATTCTTAAGGAGACTATAAGTGTGATGTTGGGCGAGAATATTGATCCGGACATGGAGCAGGGTATCGTGGAGATGGGACATCTGGTGAACGGTAATGTGTTTGTGCACCCTCATAATTTTAAGATACATCACTACGGGATTCATTCCGAGTTGGTTTTCCACATCAGTTTGCCCGGTAGTTACAGCCTCGAAAGGGCACACGAAATCGCCACTTTGTATGAATCAAAGGTTGAAAAAACTTATAATATCGAGGTGACCATACATGTGGATGCCGTTCCGGGCGAAGGGAGAAGAGGAGCCTCCCCCTAACCCTCCCGCAATGGCGGGACAGGCTCTCCGATGGAGGGGGGACAAAGAGGAGACAAGAAGTTCAGAGTTCCGGTTCATACACAACCGTTTACTGTTAGGTCCCTGGGCATGTCGAAGGGCACCTTTTACCTTTCACTTTTTACCTTTCACCTCTCACCTTTCACCTCTCACCTTTCACCTCTCATCTTTCACTCGCTAATCCTTATTCCCTTTGAGCTTTCACCTTCGTGCTTCGTGCTTCCCTCTTTCAGCTCCTTTCCCCTATTGCCTATTTTCCTGTTGCCAGCCCCGGCCCCGTCTGTATCGTTGACCCCGGCCCCGGCCCTGCCCGTGCCCCGGCCCCTGTCTATACCGGTTTAGTTGAAGAAATATCTCTTTAAATTTTTCGATTTGCGCGGGTTCGCATATCTGGCGCAAGGCCATAAAATGCTCTATGGTGTTTTTTTTAATAGCATGTTGGGCTTCTCCGGATGCCTGCGCCAGTTGGTTCAAACGCCTTTCATCGGGATTGTTTTTGGTGAGTTCGGTAATTATTTCCTGGTCCAGACTGTCAATTGTTGCCATGTAAATATTGGTTTCTATCCGGTAGTCTCTTTCAATTTCTGAAAAGGCAGCTGTTTGAGAATCTGTGAAATCCAGCATCGTTACTATCTGGCCAAATCCAATTCCGGTTCCTGCTGCTCCTCCTCCTCTATGCCCTGTTGATGGATAGTAATCGGGTGTGGTAGTAGCCACTGTTGGTGCAGGCGGGGAGATAAGCTTATAGATGACCCAGCCAGCTAAAAAGGCCAGCAGAATAATTATAATAGCCTTTATGAGTGCCTTATTCTTCATAGTAGTTTGCATTGAACCAAATTTCTTCGAGTTGCGTGCCGTAGTTGTCCTGAAAATAATAGTCAGATGCGATGCTCTCCATGGGGTTTATCTTTTCGGGGCTTTCAAGGAGGTTTGCGCTCACAATGCCAAAAATAAAAACAATTACCGAAACCACAGAAAGTATTGCCGGCCTGGCATACCAACCTGTGTTTACGGGCTTATCGAGTTTAGCGGCAACGCGTGTTTTTAAAAACGGGGAAACTTTTACTGCTTTTTCTTCGCTTATATATTGCATCAGCATCACTGCGTTATTATAAGCCAGGGCACATTGGGGGCATGTCTCCTGGTGACGTTTCATCTCCGGCGAAATTTCCAAAGGATATTTCAAAGAGGCCAGCCTGTTTGTAAACTCATTGCAAGTCATAATTTCGCAGCGATTTTTTTGATACATTCAATTAATATATTGTTTCTGTTTTTTTCAGTGTGCCCTTTTTTTAGGCGGTTAATTCAGTTCCTACCCAGTTCTTTTTGCAAACTTTTCCGAGCTCTAAAGAGCAAGCTCTCAGCTGCTTTGGGCGATAATTTCAGCACCTCGGCCACCTCTTTCATGCTCAACTCCTGATAATAAAAGAGGATGAAAGCCTTTTTTTGTGCGTTGTTGAGCTTGTTCAAGGCTCTTTTAATCTGTTCTTTCTGTTCTTTCCGGAGCAATGGTTCATCGGCATTGGTATCGGCGGCGGGGTGCTCGGCTTCGCTTGCATCGAGGCCGGTTAAGGCCCTCAGTTTGTCTTTCCGCAGCTGGTTTATTGCTCTGTTCACCGCTATCCGGTAAATCCAGGTCCCAAACGACGATTCCCCCCGGAATGATTTCAGCGATTTATAAGCCTTTATAAACACCTCCTGGGTAAGGTCTTCGGCATCGGCCTGGTTGTGTAAAAAGCCAATGGACGTTTGAAACACCTTTTGTTGGTAGCGTTCCATCAATGTGGTAAAGGCTTCCCGGTCGCCATTTTTCACCCGATCAACTAATATTTTATCCGGAGGGGAAACATCCATTTTTAGGGACTAAGCTGTTTTAAAAGGAGGTAAGCATTTTCACCACATGTTGTAAATTTAAAAACAAGGGTGACTAAAGATACCATTTATCTTTATCACCCCTGCTTTTTACTGCTCATTATTTGTTTTGGGTTTTCGGAGGATTGGTTCTTCCGCTTCCATCACGCAGCCGTTGTTGAGCGGTACCATCTTGTTGGTAGTCGCAGATGCCGTCTTTATCAGCATCTACAAAGTTGCCGTTTCCACCGCGGCCCTGGCCGTTCATGCGCCCTTGTCCGCGGCCAAACCCGGCACCCCGGCATCTCCCGAGTCCCTGGCCCCGGCCCATGCGTTGACCCATACGACGGTTGCCGTTTTCGTAGTTGTCGCAAACGCCATTGTTGTCCTTATCTACAAAATAGGGTCGTTGGACATTGGTGGTGGCTTGAGTTTGTTGTGTAACCTGGGCTTTCTCGCCGGTTGTAGCTGTGCTTTTTGTCGTTTCCTGCCCTGTGGCAAGAGTGCTAACACCCATAAAAAGGAGGGCTGTTGCAATCATTGATAGTGTTTTCATGTTGTTTTTGTTTTTTTGGTTTGTACTCTTTGGACGCAGGGAAGAGGTGAATCATTCGTTATGCAGAGAAGATTAACGTTTATTAACGCTATCACGGAAAAAAAATGTCCTCTCACTCCTCTAATCTATCATTACCATTCGTCGCAAATGCCCTGTTTTTCCTAACCACTAACAATGACAGAATTTTCCAAAATCCCAAAAGCTTTGTCTTACACCTTATTAACAAATAGATATTCAGGCATATAAAATTATTTTTATGGAAGTAAATATCCTATATTTGAAATCATTTCAAATAAAATTGCCTTCAGGTGTTTGAATTCAGGATGATTTTATCCATATTTGTCCACTGAAATACATGCAACAGATGTCCACAGTCATCGAAAATAGAATTTTATCTGCCCTGGAAAATAGCCTTATTTTTCGTGCAACTATCACTGCCTCAGGTATGATGATGGGACGAATGTATATGTCGTAATTACTGCCGACGCGTCCTATCTGCCTTTCATTTTTCCCATATTACCTTTTTCAGTTTAAAAAAATCAGATACGGGTGCGTTGGCAACCCGGCCAAGTTATGTCGATTTTTTATTAAATAGTAACCATTAAAACAATGTACCATGTCTGATTTAAAATTTGAAACCCTGCAAATACATGCAGGACAGGAGGTAGACTCTACCACACTTTCCAGGGCCGTGCCCATTTATCAAACCACGTCGTATTTATTTAACGACTCGGATCATGCGGCCAACCTCTTTGGTTTAAAAGAGTTTGGAAACATCTACACGCGCATCATGAATCCCACCACCGATGTATTTGAAAAACGTATTGCCGCGCTCGAAGGCGGGGTAGGTGCTCTGGCCGTATCATCGGGTCAGGCTGCGCAGTTCATTGCCATAACCAATCTGTTGCAGGCTGGCGACAATTTTGTGGCCACCTCAAATTTGTATGGAGGCACTTACAATCAATTTAAGGTTCAGTTTAAACGTTTGGGCATCCATGTAAAATTTGTGAGCTCCGACAATCCTGCCGATTATGAGGCTGCCATCGACGAAAATACCAAAGCCATTTATGTGGAAACCATTGGAAATCCACGCTTTAATATTCCCGATTTTGAAAAGCTGGGGCATATAGCGGCTAAAAATCACATTCCCCTTATTGTGGACAATACTTTTGGTGCCGGAGGCTATCTTTTCAGGCCCCTGGAGCATGGTGCCAATGTGGTGGTACAATCGGCCACCAAATGGATCGGTGGCCACGGCACTACGGTGGGCGGAGTGATTGTGGATGGAGGTAATTTTAACTGGGGCAACGGCAAATTTCCGCTCTTCACCGAACCTTCGGAAGGTTATCATGGCCTGAAATTTTGGGAGGTGTTTGGCAGCGACAGCCCGTTTGGAAACATTGCCTTTATCATAAAAGCAAGAGTTGAAGGATTGCGCGACTATGGTCCTGCCCTGAGTCCGTTTAATGCATTTTTGTTGATCCAGGGACTCGAGACGCTCTCATTGCGGATGGAGCGGCATGTGGCAAACACCCTGGAGCTGGCCCGTTGGCTGGAAAAACACCCGGCCGTGGAGCACGTCAACTACCCGGGTCTGGAATCGAGCCCTTATCACGTGCTGGCTAAAAAATATCTGAAACGCGGATTTGGTGGTGTTTTCAGTTTCAAGATCAAAGGAGATACCAAAACCGCCGATGCCTTTATTAACAATTTATCCCTGGTAAGTCATTTAGCCAATGTGGGTGACGCCAAAACGCTCATCATCCATCCCAGCTCAACCACGCACGAACAACTGTCGCCCGAAGAACAAAAAAAATCGGGAGTGGAGGCCGGTGTTTTACGAGTATCGGTTGGTATTGAGCATGTTGAAGATATTAAAGCCGATTTTGTGCAAGCCTTTGAAAAGGTAAAGATTTGAACCATCTTTGTGGAATAAATCCTTTTATCTTTCGAAGCGAATGAGACAAACCTTAAATATCGGACTGTTTGGTTTCGGGGTTGTGGGTCAGGGACTTTATGAAGTTTTACAAACAAGCCCTGCCCTCAACTCCGATATTGTACGGATTTGCGTAAAAAACAGGAAAAAGCGCTCACTCCCGGAGTCTATGTTTTGTTACCATGCCGATGATATACTCGAAGACGACTCCATAAACACGGTAGTAGAGCTTATCAGCAACGCCGGTGAAGCTTATCATATTGTTAAAAAGGCATTGCAGAAAGGTAAAAATGTGGTTTCGGCCAATAAAAAAATGTTGGCAGAAAATCTGTCCGAAATGGTAGGGCTTGCGCGCGACAACGATGTTTCATTGCTTTATGAGGCTTCTGCCTGTGGCAGTATTCCCGTTATCCGAAACCTGGAGGAGTATTACGACAACGATTTGCTTTTATCGGTGACCGGTATTCTGAACGGCTCATCCAATTATATTTTGTCTAAAATATTCGATCACAACCAGGGTTATGCCGAAGCACTGAAAGAGGCGCAAGAGTTGGGTTTTGCCGAAGCCGATCCCTCTTTCGATGTGGAGGGATTCGACTCTCTGTACAAACTCATTATTCTTACCATGCACAGCTTTGGGGTGGTGGTGCCGGCCGATGAGATATTGAATTACGGCATTTCCAATATTTCGGAGTTCGATATAAATTATGCCCGCGAAAAGGGTTATAAAATTAAGCTGGTGGGACAGGTTGAACGGGTGAAGGAAAAAAAAATTACCTTGTTCGTGTTGCCCCGTTTTGTGGGGCGCGATAAGTACATTTACAGCGTAGAGGATGAATTTAATGGTGTGGTTATAAAGGGATTAGCCTACGATAAGCAGTTTATGTTCGGGAAAGGTGCCGGTGCACATCCCACCGGTTCTGCCGTATTATCGGATATCACAGCGCTGGTGCATCACTACCGCTATGAGTATAAAAAGGCCAACTACTTTGGTGGCTTTACTTACTTTAAGGAGGGCGCCATCGAAATTTATTTGCGTTACAGCAGCCCCGAAGTATTGCGTTATTTCGACTTTAAATCGATATCGGAGGAGTATCGAGGGCCTCATTATAGCTATAAAATAGGCTTTATAGCCTTGGATAAACTCATTAAAATTAAGAAGACCTTGCGTACCCTCGATATTTTTATTGCCGCAACCGGAAAGTCTCTGAATTATTGAATGCTGAGGATGGGAAGCAAAATAAAAGTAGCACCGATGTTGATTTCACAGTTAGAATTGTTCTTATGGGCAACCCCCAGTTACGAAAGCTCCACTGGGGGTTATGCACAGTGAACTCCTACGGAGTTTTGAATGATACTCCCATAAGGTTTCTATATTTCCTCACTTGTTGTGAAAGGCCTCATGAAAAATAGGTGGGATGTTTTAATCACTTCGATGCGATAGGAGGTTCGGTTTTCCAGGAACTTACGCCGGCTTTTTACGACCTGAGTGCTTCGGCACCCGATGATATTTCGATAATTTCGTTGGTGATGGCACTTTGTCGTGCTTTGTTGTAAACCAGCTGCAATTCTTTAATCAGGTCGGTGGCATTGTCGGTGGCCTTGTGCATCGAGGTCATTCGGGCGCCATGTTCCGATGCAACCGATTCAAGCACGGACTGATATAACAGCGAGCGCAACGTTTTAGGTATCAGCATATCAATAATGCTTTGCTTGTCGGGCTCAAATATATATTCCGAAATGGGCTGGCCCTCCTTCAGCGGGGGCACTTCAATGGGGAGGTATTGATGGGTTTGCACTTCCTGAACGGCGGCATTTTTAAATTCGTTGTACAGCAATACCGCCTGTTTGATGTTTCCTTTAAGATAATCGTCCATCAATTCGTTGGCCAGGGCGGCGACAGATTGGAAGGAGGGGTGCTGAATAAGATCATTTTCCTGACGGGAACACTCAATACCCCTGGTTCGAAGCATTTTCTGAGCCTGCTTTCCCATCACCCTGATTTCCACCAGGCCTTTTTTATAATCTTCCCTTAGGGTGGTGCTCAAAAGTGACTGCAGGGCTTTTACAATGTTGCTGTTAAATGCCCCACAAAGACCTCTGTTCGAGGCAATCACCCATATCACTGTTTTTTTGCCTTTACCCGGTTCTGAAAATTTTAAATTCAAATCGGGCACCGATACTACTAAATCGTGTATAATGGCCATGAGGTGCTGATTATAGGGACGTATGTGCAACACATTGTCCTGTGCCCTTTTCAGGCGGGCGGCAGAAACCATCTTCATAGCACTGGTTACCTGGCGTGTGGTTTTAACACTGCTGATGCGTGTGCGTGTGTCCCGTAAATTGGCCATAGCTCTGAATATCTGTTATAAGTCGGTGGTTTTCTCTTCTTCCTCTACAGCTTCCTTAAAATGGAGCGCCACATCTTTAGCTACCTCTTCGAGCTTTGCGGTAATTTCTTCGTTAAACAGCCCCTCTTCAATTTGAGTCAACACCTTGCCGTGTCGTAATTCAAGGGTGTCGATAAACTCTTTTTCAAAGGCTTTCACCTTTTCCAGTGGCACGTCTCTCAGCAGGCCATGGACTCCGCAATAGATAATGGCCACTTGTTTCTCAACGCGCATGGGCTGATATTGCGGTTGTTTTAGCAGCTCCACATTTTTGCGTCCCTTATCCAACACCGCCATGGTAGCCGGGTCCAGGTCGGAGCCAAATTTCGAGAAGGCTTCCAGTTCACGATACTGCGCCTGGTCGAGCTTGAGAGTACCAGCAATTTTTTTCATGGGTTTAATCTGGGCGTTACCGCCCACCCGCGACACCGAAATCCCCACGTTGATGGCGGGGCGTACACCGGCATTGAAGAGGTTATTCTCTAAAAATATCTGGCCATCGGTGATGGAAATCACGTTGGTGGGGATGTAAGCCGACACATCGCCTGCCTGGGTTTCTATGATGGGCAGCGCCGTGAGCGAACCGCCTCCCTTAATCATGCCTTTGAGAGATTCGGGCACATCGTTCATATTCATTGCTACCGCGTCCGATTCAATGATTTTAGCAGCCCGCTCCAACAAACGCGAATGCAGATAAAAAATATCACCCGGGAAAGCCTCACGGCCCGGCGGACGACGCAACAGAAGAGAGACTTCACGGTATGAGACAGCCTGTTTCGACAGATCGTCGAAAATAATGAGGGCATGACGGCCGGTATCTCTGAAAAATTCACCAATGGCTGCACCGGCAAAAGGGGCGTAAAACTGCATGGCCGCCGGTTCCGAGGCCGAAGCTGCCACCACTATGGTGTAATCCATGGCGCCATGTTTTTGCAGCGTGTTGACCAAATGGGCCACCGTGGAGCCTTTTTGCCCAATGGCCACGTAGATGCAATACACCGGCTCTCCCTTTTCATAAAATGAGCGCTGGTTGATGATGGTATCTATGGCAATGGCGGTTTTTCCTGTCTGGCGATCACCAATAATCAATTCGCGTTGCCCGCGTCCGATGGGTGTCATCGAGTCAATGGCCTTAAGCCCCGTTTGGAGTGGCTCTTTCACCGGTTGCCGGAAAATAACCTGGGGCGCTTTACGCTCCAGGGGTACCTCATACATTTTACCCTGCAGGCTTCCTTTGCCGTCGATGGGTTCTCCTAAACTGTTGATAACACGCCCGGTCATGCCTTCGCCCACCCTGATGGAGGCAATGCGGCCGGTGCGGCGCACAATGTCACCCTCGGCTACCAGATGGGAGTCACCAAAGAGCACCACGCCAACGCTGTCCTGTTCCAGGTTGAGCACTACGCCCATGCAGTTGTCGAATTCAACCAACTCGTTGGAGCGCACCTTGTCCAGGCCAAATACCCGGGCAATGCCGTCGCCTACCTGCAACACGGTGCCTGCTTCTGTCAGTTCACGGGCCGATTGAAATCCTTCAATCTCTTTGCGTAATATGTCGGTTACTTCCGATGGACGAATTTGTTCCATGTGTTTTCTGTTAACTCAGTAATTGCTTTTTCAGTTGCCTCATCTGATAAACGATGCTGTTGTCTAACAGATTATTATCAACCTTTAGGATAAAACCGCCTTCAATTTCTTCATTCACCCGGGAGGTCATTTCAACGGAGCTGTTAAATTCCTTTTCCATAAAAGCCACCAGTTTTTCTTGAAATGCTTTTTTAAGCGGCACGGCAGTGATGAGCAATACGCTTTTGATGCCTTTTTCCTGTTTGTACAAATGTTCAAATCGCATGAGCATATCTTTGAGGAAGTTCTCACGATTTTTGTCCACCACCAGGTTTAAAAAGTTAAGCGTATAGGGATTTAGCTGTTTGCCAAAAACATCGGCAAACAGGCTTTTTTTTTGGGTAGGTCTAATCACCGGGCTTCGCAGAAATATCCTGAATTTTTCCACTTCGTTCAGATAGCCAAGCAGGAGCATACAATCGTCATAGAACCTGTCCAGCAACTCCTTTTGCTTTCCAAGTTCAAAAAAAGCTTGTGTATACCGTACAATGATAGGGCCCCTGTTCATGGTGGGTTAATTAAGGGATGTCTCTTCGAGATAAGCGTCGATCATCTTTTCGTGTTTAGCGGTATCGCTCAATTCGGTTTTCAATATCTTTTGAGCAATATCCAACGACAACTGTCCAATGGTCTGCCTGATTTCGGAGATGGCCTCCTGTTTTTCTTTGATTATTTGTTGGCGGGCCTCCTGAAGCAGCCTTTCCTGATTCTTCTGTGCAGCAGCCTGTGCTTCGGCAAGGATTTGCTTTTTCAATTCGCCGGCCTCCTGTATAATAGTATCCCGCTCGGCACGCGCTATTTCCAAATTCTTGCGGCGCGCTCTTTCCATATTTTGCGCTTCCTCTCTGGCCCTGCGGGCATCCTGAATGGCGAACGCAATGGTATCCTCTCTCACCTTTAATGCCCTGAGAATGGAGGGCCAGGCATATTTTCGCAAGATGGCCAGAAGGATCAAAAAGGTGAGCGTGGTCCAGAAAACCAATCCCGGATTTGGGGTAATAATGCCCATGATCTAATTTTTTGATAAATGGTAAAAAACGATTAACCAACCATCCAGGCAACTACAACGGCAAATAGCGCTACACCCTCGATGAGGGCTGCTGCCACAATCATGGCGGTTTGAATTTTTGAACCCATCTCGGGCTGACGACTCATCGACTCGAGGGCTGACTGACCAATACGCGCGATGCCATAGGCTGCACCCATTACAATAATTCCCAATCCGATAACGGTTAATGATAGTGTTTCCATTGTTTAATATTTAACTGTTAGTGTTCTTCGGTACCGGTGGCCATTCCAATAAAAAGAGCTGTAAGCAGGGTAAAGATATAAGCCTGCAGCAGCGCCACCAAAAATTCAAGCATGTACATAACCATGGACAAAATTATGGTAACGGGGGAAATGTACAATGATTTTACAACAAATATAATAGAAACCAGACTTAAGATGATAACGTGTCCGGCAGTGATATTGGCAAACAGACGAATCATGAGGGCAAAAGGCTTGGTAAACATTCCAATGATCTCTATGGGGACCAGAAGAATTTTTACAAAGAAGGGAGTTCCCGGCACTAAAAAAATATGCCGCCAATAGTTTTTGGAGGCAAACAGGTTAATGGCCAAAAAGGAGATGACCGCGAGTGAACCCGTAAAGGCTATGTTGCCCGACAGGTTACTGCCGCCCGGGAAAAAGGGAATGAGGCCAATTAAATTATTAATGAGGATGAAGAAAAACAGGGTGAGCAGATAGGGTACAAACTTATCGGCCTTGGGCCCTGATATTTGGGTGCGGGCAATGTCGTCGCGTACGAATAGTATTACCGGTTCTAAGAGGGAGCGGAGTCCCGATGGAGGGGCCATGCCCTTGCGGCCATAAGCACGGGCTGCAGGTATCAACATACCTAAAATAAGAAGAATTGATAAAAACATGCTGGCCACATTCCGGGTGATGGAAAAATCGAGCGGTTTCGCGCTGGTTATTTCACCTTCCTCATTATATTGAAGCTCACCCGATGCGCTGCTTATGTAAAAGTGCTCGTTGGCCAGCGTTACGTAATCGGTGCCAAGGGGCAGTGCAGAGGCATTGTGTGAAAACTGATCAGATAGATAGAACCAGGGGCGTCCCTGGTGCCATAAAATAACGGGAAGTGGCAGGGAAAGATGCACCTCGTGGCCCTGACGGTTGGTAAAGCTTACGATATGCCAGCTGTGAGAATCACTGATGTGCTCCAGAATCATCTCAACCACATCCAGGGGCTCATCCCCGGTGTCCACTTTTTCGGCATGCAATGAAAAGCCGGCTATAAGAAGTAGAAATATGACGAAATACTTTTTCAAGAAAAAAGGTAATTATAATAATTCAGCATTACACGGTTGTAAAAGTATCGGTTTTTTTCCCATTTACGAAATACAATACCGATTTGCCCTAATGCTTACGCAGGAAAGAACGATGAGGTTTCAGGGTTTTGATAAAAACCCCTTACTTTATTTACCAAAGAGCCATTTTACCTTCCAATAGGTATCCAGGCCCAAAAGAATAAGGTAAGCAATTACGGTAGGCATCACTACTGCAGGGGTTGCTTCATGTTCTCTGTCGAACAGGATGAAGATGAGTGTGGGAATCAGTATCATTTTTAGCGTAGAGAGAGCCAGCAGGGCCCATCCCGGTGCCTGCGACGACAGCTTTTTCAGACTATTTAAAACCAGAGTGGCTGCCGGGAAAATTAAGGCGATGAATACCGATAGAAAAAACCAGCTGTGCGGAAGATGCCCTGTTTCATAAAAAACAATCAAAGCCGCTAAACCCATTAGCAGGAGGGCGGCGGTCAATTCTTTAACAATAATCTGCCACATGATTTTAGATTGGCTTCTTTACCTCTTTCACCGGCGCGGCGGTAGTGGCGGAGGTGCTGGCGGTGGTACTGCTGCTGCCCATAGAGCAGGTGCCGGTAAAAACAGCGCCCGGCTCAATGTTTAACTTAGAGGTTTTAATATCACAATTAACCTTTGAGCTTGATTTAAGTGAGAGCAGTTCGCTCACAACGATTTTACCATTAAGGGTGCCCGAGAGTTCAGCATTGCTGCAAATCACCTCTCCTTTAACCGTTCCGTTGGCTCCCAATACCACTTTCCCCTTAGAATTTATGTTTCCCTCCACATTTCCGTCAATGCGAATGTCGCCATTGGTCTCTACGTTGCCCACTATTTTTGTTCCCTGTCCTATCATATTGGGAAGTTTACTTTCCGGTTCAAAATTCTTAGCCATGCTAATAAATTTAAGTTGGTTGCTTTGATATTATAACACAAAAGTAAGAATATTATTGAGTTTGGAGCTGTAGTTTTTGCATTTGGCGCAATATTTCGAGCTGTTTTTGCTTGTTTACCTGTCGCAAATCCTTGGCGGTGTTGGTGTAGTAACGGTGATTTGAGATAAATTCAATCTGATGTTCGGTCCAATCGGACAATGACAAGGTGCCATTTAAGGATTTCAATTCGTTGTACAATGTTTCCGAGACCGGGATAAAGTCCGAACGTCCCAGGTAGTCCAGATCGGCATCGCTGAGCACAGCTTCCAGATGGTTTTTAGGATGGTTTTCCCGGCGTGTTACATCAATAAGGTCGCAAATGGTGTCAATTTGAGCGTCTGTATATTTGTAGCGGGGCAGAATATCCCTTGCCAGAAGAATGCTGTTGTCTTCATGGTTATGATAATCAATTAAAAAGCCCGTGTCGTGAAACAGGGCGGCTGTTTTGACCAGCAGCATCTCTTCCTCCGAAATTTTTTCACCTCTTCCAATAATTTCGGTCTGTGTGATTACATCTATGGTGTGCTTAAAGTTATGATAAGTGAATTGGGGGGGCAGCTCCTTTTCCAACCGGTCGAGTATATCTTCTTCAAGGTCGGAATAGCGGATGTACTGCAGTCGTATGGTGAACAATTCGTTGGGTATTTCGCCCTTTTCATCCACCGAAAGCATGGGAATAATTCCCTTTATAAAATACATGTCTGTTTCTCCTTTATATTTTATGGGCATCTTGCCCCTGTATTCTGCTTCAAAAAATCCTTTTACCTGTTGCCAGGTAACGCCGGTGATATTTATTTCGCCGGCTACGCCCGATGATTCCATCCGGCTGGCAATGTTAACCGTGTCGCCCCAAATATCAAAAGTCACCTTTTTGCGCCCCACCATGCCAGCAATAACCGGGCCGGTGTGTATTCCAATCCTCAACTCCCAGTAGTCTTTGTGCTCGAAGGTTTTAATTTTCCGGAGCCGGGCCATGTGTTGTTGAATTTCCAGGGCAGCCAAAACCACTTCAACGGGGTTGGTTCGGTTTTTTTTAGGCAATCCACCGGCGCACATATAGGCATCGCCGATGGTTTTTATTTTTTCTATGCCATTTTTTTCCACCACTTCATCAAAATGGATAAAAAACTGGTCGAGTTCATCAATCAATGCTTCGGGGTTGAGCTGCTCGGCAATTCTTGTAAATCCTTGTATGTCGGCAAATAAAACAGTAACACGCTGATATTTTTTCGACTTCACTTTAGGCCTTTTATGATGGTAGGGGAAGTTATCGGCTCCTGTGGCGGCCGCAACCTGCATTGCCTTTTGCCTGGTTTTTATCTCTTTTTTGACACGCTCGTTCGTTAAGGCCTCCACTCTTCTTCGTATATATCTATTTATCAAGCGAATAGCTATAAGTGCCACCACGCCTAATATAATAATTAATCCAACAATTATTCCGAAACCAGAAACAAAACTAAACATTGGTGCGTATATTACTCTAAAATAGTTGTGCAAGTTATAAATTTGTAAATAAAAACGAAGGGTTGATGGATCTATTGTTGGGTAAGAAATAAAATCTTTGGTCAATATTTTCTTTTATATATTGGCAAAAGTGGTATATTTATTCAAAATTTTAATTTTCAATTGCTTATGTTTATGGACAGTCTGATGCATAGTATTTTGGTGCCGTATGATTTTACCGAAGTTACTCTGAACGCGGCAGGACATGCGGTAATTTTTTCGCAGGTGCTTAAAACCGATGTAACTCTTTTGCATATTGCCAAAAAGGAGTCTGAAATCCCGGAGCTTGAAACCCGGCTTAAGGCCGCCGCTCAGCTGGTATCAAATACCTATGGAGTGACCCCGCAGGTTTTGGTACGCGAAGGTTCTATCTTTAAAACCATCAATGCGGTGTCCGAAGAGCTGGAATGCTCTATGGTAGTGATGGGCACCCACGGTATGAAAGGGCTTCAGAAGCTCACCGGCAGTTGGGCACTTAAAGTCATTGTGGGCTCGCGTGTTCCTTTTCTGGTGGTGCAGGACCCGCCCGAAAAGAAGGATTTCTCCAATATTGTTTTTCCTGTTGATTTTAAAACAGAAAACAAAGAAAAGTTGCGCTGGGCCGAATTTATGTCGCGCTATTTCAAAACTAAGATTTTTTTACTCTCATCCTCTGCCAAAAGTGGTGGATTAGACAGCCGCACCCGGGCCAATGTGGTGTTTTGCAAGAACTTTTTAGAAGAGCGAAGCATTGATTATGAGTTGATTCTGGCTAAAAATCACACCTCATTTTCCCAGGAAACCATCGATTTTGCCAAAGAAAGTAAGGCCGATCTGATTATTATCATGACTACCCGCGATATCGCCTTTCATGATTACGTGCTGGGGGCCAACGAGCAGTTTATCATTGCCAACAGTGCCAAAATACCCGTGATGGTGATCAACCCGCGAACCGACCTGATGAAGTATGGGTATGGTGCCTTCTGACAAACGACCATAAGCATATTTTAAAAGGCTCTTGCATAATTTTGCAGGAGCCTTTTGCGTTTATTTATTAATTTCGCTGTTTAAAGTACCGGTATGGATTTGGTTTTTGCCACCCACAACGCGCATAAATTATCTGAAATTAAACCACTGCTTAACAGCGACTGGTGCATCAAATCGTTAGAAGAGGCAGGCTTTAATGAGGAGGTTCCCGAAACAGGTGATACACTTGAAGCGAATGCCCTGCAAAAAGCCAGGTTCGTTCATAATCAGCTGGGGGTTAACTGCTTTGCCGACGATACCGGACTGGAGGTTGAAGCATTGAACGGAGCCCCCGGTGTCCTCTCTGCCAGATATGCCGGACCGGAGAAAAACAGCCGCGAAAATGTGCAACTGGTACTGGAGCAGTTGCACGGTTGCGACAATCGCAGAGCCCGCTTCCGAACCGTGCTGGCACTCATCCTTTCCGGGGAAGAGCATCTGTTCGAAGGTATTGTGGAAGGCACCATCCTGAGTGCACCAGCCGGAGAGGGCGGGTTTGGATACGATCCGGTGTTTAGGCCGCTGGAAGCCACCGTTTCGTTTGCGCAAATGCCTCTGGCCCAAAAAAATAAGATGAGCCATAGGGCAAAGGCGTTTCAAAAGCTGGCAGACTTTTTGGACAGGGTGCTGCTAAAGAAAAACGGGGAATATTGATGAACGGGAAGAGATAAATTATGACTACTATGCACAGAATCACTCTTCTTTTGGGTCTTTTAATAGCTCTGATGCCTCTGATGGGGCAGACGAACCAAAATACAGCCCAAAAATGGAGCGATTATTTTTCGTACAGGGACTGTTTTGATGTGGTTGAAACGTCTCAAATGATGGTGGGCGCCACCACTCTGGGGCTCATCCTTTATCATAAAGATACCCAATCGATTTCGGTACTCAATAAAACCAACGGACTCTCCGATTCGGGACTCTCTGCCATTGGATATCATGCTGCGCTTCAGATGCTTGCCATAGGTTACGAAAACGGGAATATTGATTTGGTGGGGCAGGACCAGATCTACAACATTCCCGACCTTAAAATCGATGTGATGGCAGGGAGTAAAAGAATCAATCACTTTGGGGTAGTGGGCGATCAACTGTTCTGCAGCACCGATTTTGGTTTGCTCATTCTTAATCCCGAAAAAAAGGAGATTTTCGCCACTTACTATATTGGCCCGAATGCTTCGTCGGTTAGTGTTTCCCAAACAGCCGTCAACGATGATTATATTTTTGCAGCCACAGCCGAAGGCCTTTTAAGGGCTTCGCGCCAAAGCGACCAGTTGGCTTTTTACCAGAGCTGGAAGCAAATTTCGCCCCAGCCGCTGTTTTATAGCGATGTGGAAGTAACCGGCGCCGGGGTGTTGGCCGTTAGAGGTAAAAAAGGTGAAAGGGTCACTCTCGAAAAGTTAGCCGGAGAAGCGTTGCTGCCGATCACCGAATTTAATGCTTTCTGGTCGTTGGATGCCACCCCCGACGGGGCTGTTGTAACCACACGTCCGGGTCTTTATTTTTATAATGAAGCGCTGCAACGCACAAGCACTGTATCGTCCATATTTATTGAGGAGGAAAGCTATCAACCTTATTATAAAAAGGGACTGGTAGCTGCCGATGGCTCATTGTGGTTTGCCGATCAAAACGGAGGGCTCTTTTTTCAGGAAGGGGGTACTATCTGGCGACAGGCGTTGCCTCCGGGGCCATACAGCAACAAAGTTTTTAATGTAAACAAGGCCGGCGATGATCTTTGGATAATACCCGGCGGGTTTAGTGCAGCGCTTAACAATGCCGGCATTCCTGCTTATATTTCAGTTTTATCGTCCGGCAGCTGGCGCTATTTTACCCGTTCTAATACCCCGGAGTTTGAAAAAGCCATTGATCTGATAAATACCGCCGTTCATCCCCATGAACCCGGTAAAGTGATGGTGGCATCGTGGGGCAGCGGTATATTTGAATTTAATAAGCTGGCTCTTCAAAACCATTACATGAAAGATAACAGCGGGTTGCAGAACATCGACGTGGCAGGTCCCCGTTATACCCGCGTACGAGGTCTTAGTTATGATGACCAAAATAATCTCTGGATCACCAATACCGAGGTTGCCAGCGGGGTGGTGGTGTTTACCTCCGAGGGTATATGGCATCAATATGATTATGCATCATTGGCTGGCGCTAACGCCCTGGGAAACATTGTTGTGGGACGAGAGGGCTATAAATGGCTCATAGTGCACCGCAGCGAAGCTAAGGGGTTGTTCGTTTTTGATGACAACAAAACCCTTGATAATCAAAAAGATGACAGATACCGGGGAGTCATCAGCCCCTCGGGTGAAAGCGACCGGCGCAATGCCGGGCAATTGCTTCTTTGGAATGAGAATGGTGAAGAACTCACCCGTGATATATTCAGCCTGGCGTTCGATAAAAATGGCTATTTATGGCTGGGCACCGGTAACGGGGTGGTGGTGCAATACAATCCGTCGCAGATTTTCAGGGACGAGAAACCTGTTTTTTCACGAATTAAAGTGCCACGTAACGATGGCAGCGGGCTGGCCGATTATCTGCTCGAAAATGAGCGGATTACAGCAATTGCAGTGGATGGTGCCAATCGAAAATATGTGGGCACTCAAAATTCGGGCGTTTACCTGATATCTGAAGATGGCGTAAAAACAGTGGCCTCCTACAACACCACCAACAGTCCGCTACCCTCTAACCTGATTAATCATATACATATAGACGATGCCAGTGGGGAAGTTTTTATAGCCACCGATATGGGGCTGGTGAGTGTTAAGGGAGACGCTGTGAAGGGGGGTGACAGTTTCCGTAACGTGTATGCCTATCCCAACCCGGTGCGCAGCAGCTATCAGGGGCCTGTTACCATTACCGGATTGATGGATCGCACCAATGTTAAAATTACCGACACAGCCGGGAATCTGGTGTACGAAACCACCTCGCTGGGTGGCAATGCACTTTGGAACGGGAAAAACTTGTGGGGCGAAAAAGTAAAGGCCGGTATCTATATTGTACTGTTGTCGTCGCCCGATGGAAATGATACCGGCTTTACTAAAATTGCAATTGTACGCTAAGGCGCGGAGCTATTGTTGATATGGTTCAAACCCGGTTGCTTCGGCATTTTTTATTGAATATTTTTTCAAATATGCTTAAAAGAAATTTTACACTTTTCGCCATAATTGCCCTGATAGTAGTGATCGGGATTGTGGTATGGGGTCTCCAACAACACCAGAAATACGAGCCGGGCCAAACCCTCAGAGCCGTACCTGTGGAGGCTTCTATTGTAGTGCGTGTAAATCATTCAGATAAATTATTGAAACGGCTGAACCGCCAGATAGAGTTTAAGGAGGAGCTGCTTAATTTCGAGTCGTTGCAGACTTTTTATAAAACCATCGGTTATCTGGATTCTGCCGCCTTCTTTACACGGGGGCCGGGCAAAGGGCTTATCAATGAACCCTTTTATCTCTCCTTTCATAAAATGGGGAAAAATCGCATCGAGTGGACCGCTCACTTTGCACTAAATGATAAAAGCCACCGGCGGGCACTTACTGCGTGGCTGGACAAACTTAAAACCACCCAACGAAACTACACGGGATACGATATCTTTGAGATTTTACCACAGGAACAGATGCCCGCGCATCTTTTTGCCTCTTTTCAGGAAGGCGTTTTGTCGGTAAGCAGCTCTTCACTTTTGGTAGAAACAGTTATTCGTCAGCAGCAGGCCGAAATATCCCTCCTGGACCAGACGCTTTTTAAACGCGTTGAAAAAACAACCGACAACAATGCACAGGGTTCGGTATTTATAAATTTTGACAATCTGCCGGCTTTTTTGGAGCCTTTTTTTGCCTCCGCCTCTCACCAGGTACTTCCTTTCTGGAAACATGTGGCCCGGTGGGGAGTAGTGGATTTTGACGTTAAAACCGATGGGTTAAGGCTCAACGGTTTTCTAACCGATGAGGGTTCTGATGAATCCTTTGTGTCGGTTTTTGACGGTGTGGGGGTGCGCCGTTCTCAACTGCCTGAGGTATTGCCTTCCAACACCCGCTTTTTGTTAAGCTACAATTTTGCCAATGGTGCTGTGTTTACCCGAAATTTTAGCCAATTTCTGAGTCATTCGGAAGATGCTCCAGCCCTTAAAACACTTGAGCAACGCTATAAACAGGCCAACGGCACCTCTTTTATGGATGATTTTATGGGAATGACAGAGGGAGAGCTTGCCCTGGCATTCACCGATCATAATCCATCTGAGACCGGCGAAGGGCACTACCTGGTGATTCGTACCATCGGGCAGGATCGTTCCAGAGAAGTTATGAATAAGATGCAGAAATATTTTGGTGTGGCTGTTTCCCCCGTTTCGTATTATCAGGTTGATGAAGCCACCCGGTTCCCCATCTACCGCGGTATAACCTCTAATTTGAGCCGGGGTGTTCTGGGGCACCTTTTCCCCGAAGTGCCCATGGGTTATTTTGCCTTTTATCGGAACTATCTGATTTTTGCCAACAGCATTAAATCCCTTGAAGCTTTTTTGTACGATAATGCGTTAAAACGCACCTTAAACAGCCATGCCTACTACAGCGCATTTACCGAGAATTTTTCTTTTCAGGAGAATTTGTTCATGTTTGCGGAGATACCACATCTCTATTCTTTCCTTGGCGAACATCTGAATAAGAGTGTGTTCCATCCTACCGAAATTCAAAATAAGGCGCTGGGAAATTTTTACGGACTGGGGGTTCAACTCTCCACGGCTTCCGATCTCAAATATGCCACTATCTATTTGAGTCATGCACCTCACCGCGACAAAGAGCCGCGTACCATTTGGCAAAGCCGGCTTGATTCGGCAGTGTCCATTAAGCCCGTTCTGGTTTACAATCACGATTCGGGAGATAAGGAGATAATGGTGCAGGACAACGCGAATCATCTCTACCTGATGAACAACCTGGGTCGGGTGCTGTGGAAAAAAACCCTGGATGGACCCATCATCAGTGAGATATACCAGATTGATTATTACCGCAATAATAAGTTACAGTATCTTTTTAATACCCGCAACAAGCTCTATTTGCTCGACAGAAACGGAAACCATGTAGCAAAATATCCGTTCCCGCTGGCTTCGCCTGCCACCAATGGTTTGTCGGTGTTCGATTATGACAACAGCCGGAATTATCGCATCTTTTTGGCCTTGAGCGATCGCCGGGTATATCTGTTCGATAAAACTGGCAATCGGGTGCCGGGGTGGGAGATTCCCCAAACCGAGGGTACCGTTACACAGCCGGTTCAGTTTTTTCGCACCAGCGGGCGCGACTATATCGTATTCAGCGACCAGTATCGCAACTATTTGTTAGACAGGCGGGGGGCGCAGCGGGTTGAACCACAGAAAGATTTTATTCGTCACCCCGGAAATCTCTTCTATCTGGAGTATCCCAACTCCGATGATGCGGCGCTTGTTACCACCTCCCGTGAGGGAATGTTGGCGAAAATTTATCTGCCCTCGGGTCGCACCTCTCTAAAAAAGAGCGTGGAGGTACCGCAGGAGCACTTTTTTGGAACCACAACCGGTAATAAGCCCAAATATGTATTTACGTCAGAATTGCAGATGCAAATTTTGGAGACGAACTCGAATAAAAAGGTGACCATCGATTTTCCAAAACCCATGAATGTCCATACCGATTTTTATCAATTCTCGGCCGATGACCTGAAATTGGGGGTAGTGAGTAAAGATGGCGCAGGCATCTATCTCTACAACAGTAATGGTTCACTTTACAAGGGTTTTCCCCTTAAGGGAACCTCCCGGTTTTCCATAGGTTTTCTTAAATCGTCGGCTTATCGGTTTAACCTGGTTACAGGCGGGGATAACAATTATTTGTACAATTACAGGGTGGAGTAGAGTTAGAGACGCCCGCCTGCCGGCAGGCAGGGTAGGCAGGGAAGCACGAGGCTGGGAGCACGAAGACAGAAGACAGAAGAAAAGAAGATGGAAGGTTTTTGTCACCTTTTACCGTTCACCTTTTACCGTTTCACCTTTCACCGTTTCCCTTTTACCTTTCCCTTCTCCATCCCCAGCTCTCTGGCTCTCTCCAGCGCCTCTTCAAAGGTTGTATATATGTTTTCTTCACCGGTGAGTTCCACGATGCTGTTGCGCTCCAGCTCCTTTAAAACCAGGGGAGAGATGCCCGACAAAATGACCGTTTTTTTGTGATTCAGGAAGTTGGTGATGAGCGATTTGAAGTTGTGAATACCTGTGGCATCAATCATGGGCACGTTGCGCATGCGAATGACAATGACGGAGGAGTGGTCGTGGATGTTGTTAAGCACGTCGTTAAAGCGGTTGGCGACCCCAAAAAAGAGAGGGCCTGAAATCTCAAAGACCTTCACCGTTTCGGGTAATTTTAATGAAACCATAGCGGCATCGTCCATTTCATCCTCGGGATAACTGGTGAGCGGTTTGGCTTCGCCCACGTCCGACATGCGTTTCATAAACAGGAATGCTGCCAGTACCATGCCTATTTGAATGGCTACGGTGAGGTCGACCAAAACGGTGAGAAAAAAGGTGGAGAGCAGCACCAGAATGTCGTAACGTGAGCCTTTGAGTATGGCACGAAATGAGGAGTATTCGCTCATGTTGTAAGCCACCACCATGAGGATGCCTGCCAGGCAGGAAAGGGGAATGAGCTTAGCCCATTTTCCCAGAAAAAGCATGATGAGCAACAGTGTAACAGCATGAACAATGCCTGCGATGGGGGTGCGCCCGCCATTTTTTACATTGGTTGCGGTTCGGGCAATGGCACCTGTGGCAGGGATACCGCCAAATAAACCGGAGGCGATGTTGGCCAGGCCCTGAGCAATCAGTTCGGTGTTTGAGCGGTGTCGTCCTCCAATCATACCATCAGCCACCACCGCCGAAAGCAACGATTCGATGGAACCCAGCATCGCAATGGTAAAGGCTGGTGCCAGATACTTTATCAGCATATCCAAATTAATGGTGGGGAACGAGGCCATGGGTAGTTTGGATGGAATTTCGCCAAAGCGGCTGCCGATGGTTTCCACGTTGAGCCCCAGCCCATGGACAATTATAACGCTTGTTAGCAGGGCTATGAGTGATCCGGGAACGCGTGTTTTAAGCCTTCCCCAAAACAGGGTGAGCAGCAGGCTGATACCGCCAACAACCAGTGCCTGCCAGTTAACGGTTCCTACGGCCTTGCCAATGCCTACTATCTTCCCGACAAAATCGGCAGGAAGGCTGCCTGTGTCGAATCCAAAAAAATCTCTTATCTGGGTGGTGAAAATAAGGATGGCAATGCCACTGGTGAAACCAACGGTTAAGGGATAAGGCACAAAGCGGATTACCGATCCAAGGCGCAGCAGCCCAAAACCCAGCATCATTACGCCTGCCATTATGGTCGATATGATGAGGCCCTCGAGTCCGTAACTGGCAATGATGCCTGCCACAATCACCACGAAGGCACCCGTGGGACCTCCAATCTGCACCCTGCTGCCACCCAGTGCCGATATAATTATCCCGGCAATCACCGCCGTGATAAGTCCCTTTTCGGGGCCCACATCCGATGCAATGGCAAAGGCTATGGCCAGTGGCAGGGCTACTATCCCTACGATGGCTCCGGCCATCACATCACTCAAAAATTGTTCTTTGGAATAACCACCTTTTAAAGTGGTTACGAGTTTAGGTAAAAAAAGTGGCTCCATGCTGACAATAAGGTTTGAATGTTCGCTCTTGTTGAGGTGCAGCAGTTTTTATCAACAGGCGCTAACATGCCCATCGAAAAAAGGACACGTAAAATTGTAGAACTCTGCTCAAAAAGACGAAGGGCAACTATAAAATGTTAAACTGAACGTGGTTAAATTGGGGGTGAGCCTGTAAAAACTTCAAGGCTGCCGGAGCGTCGGCACTCTTTGAAGTTCAATGCGACCTCAAATTTAGCAAGGCAAAGATAGAGAAAAATTTAGATCATGGAATTCATCGTTTTATTCGAAGCATTGGGTCAGGCCATCCAATTCTTTAAAAGCAATAAACCCATATCCCTTTCGTTTGTTCTAATTCAGAAAGTGTTGCTATTTTTACCCCCCAAATGAGGAAAGACAATCCAAACATTCTGCTGTTTCTGTTGCTCCTGTTCGTTCCACTCAGCCTGAAAGGGCAGCGGGGCGGAGAGTCGTTGTTTGGGATACTGCATCTCACTTCCTCTGCGCGCATTGCGGCTCTGGGAGGATACCAGGTGGCTGCTTACGGGCAGGACCCCGCTCTTGCCCTTTACAATCCTGCTCTGGCAAACGCCTCCTCGCACAATAACCTCTCCTTAGGATTTACCCCATACATTGCCGACATCAACTATGGTTATGGCAGTTATGCCCGACACTACACCGGCTTAGGAACTTTCTTTGCCGGGGTTAATCATTTGGGTTATGGCGATCTGATTGCTGCCGACGAAAATGGCCACATCACGGGTAATTTTAGCGCCTCAGAAACGGTGGCATTCCTGGGCTTTTCCCGCGAACTCAACACACACTGGCGTGCCGGCATAACCCTGAAACCGGTTTTTAGTCGCATTGAAGCCTACAATTCGTGGGGGATTGCTGCCGATGCGGGCATTCACTACAGCACCGCCAGCGGGCTTTTTCAGGGTGCTGTATTGCTGCGCAATGCCGGATGGCAGATACAGTCGTACGACGATGCTCCTTCCGAAGCGCTGCCTCCCGACCTGCAGATAGGCTTCTCTACCAAACTGGCGCATGCCCCCTTTCGTTTTTCACTGACGGCCCGCGACCTGCTCACCCAATCGTTGGATTACGAAATACCCGAAAACGAGTTCGGCATCAATGTTTCCCAGCCCGAAAGTGCCAACACCGGATTTGGCAACCGCCTGTTGCGACATCTCATCTTCGGGCTGGAGTTTGTGCCCTCGGAGAACTTTTTCGTAGCGGCGGGCCTCAATCCCCGTCGTCGTCAGGAGCTCAAAGTCGATTCTAAAATATCCACGGTAGGCTATTCCTGGGGTTTTGGCTTCCGAATCTATAAATTCCATTTCTCCTATGCCTCAGCGCGATATCATCTGGCTTCCTCCTCCAACCACTTTTCGATAACTACCAATATCTCGGACTTATGAAAGACATTCAATCCATCATCATAGCCATTGACGGCCACTCTTCGTGCGGCAAAAGCACAGTGTCGCGCGACCTGGCAAAGCTTCTTAAAATTGCCTATATCGACACCGGGGCTATGTATCGCGCCGTTACTCTTTTTGCGCTCAACCAAAAGCTGATACAAAATGGAGAGATAGATGAAGAGCAGCTCAAAGCCCGATTGGATGAGGTGGTGGTGGAGTTTCGGGCTCATCCCGAAACAGGCGAAACCCAGATGTGGCTCAATGACAGAAACGTTGAAAAAGAGATTCGCAGCCTTGAGGTTAGCAGAATGGTGAGTCCGGTAAGCACCTTGAAATTTGTGCGTGAAAAGCTGGTTCAGATTCAACGTCACCTGGGTGAAAAAGGGGGTGTGGTGTTGGATGGGCGTGACATTGGCACTGTGGTATTTCCCAACGCCCATCTGAAAATATTCATGACCGCTTCTCAGGAGATAAGGGCAGAGCGGCGCTTCAAAGAGATGAAAGAGAAGAATATTGAGTTTTCGTACGATGAGGTATTGGAAAATGTGGCCGAACGTGACCACATCGACACCACCCGCAAGGAGAGTCCGTTGCGGCAGGCCGACGATGCCCTGGTTTTGGATAACAGCCACCTTACCCGCGAAGAGCAGTTGCAGTGGATACTGGACAGGCTGCGCGAGAGGGGGTGGAGCTGGGAAAGCTGAAAGGGAAGAGGTTGGAAGTCAGATTCCGATAGCTATCGGAACGGAAGACAGAAGACCGATTCCGATAGCTATCGGAACAGAAGACAGAAGGGGGAAGAGGGGAGAGGTAAGACGCCTGCCTGCCATCGGTCGCCATCCGCGTACGCTTCGGCGACCGAAGGGCCGTGCGTCTTTACCAGAGCCCACCGAAGACGGAAGAAAAGAAGATTGAAGGAAGCCGGAAGATGGAAGAGCGAAGATGTTAAAAGATTACAAAAGGATTAAAGGAGGATGCAGCTGGAAACAAAAAAAGGCATCAGGCAATAGGCAACAGGCATCAGTAGAGAAAATTCACGAATTTCCTCACATCTTCTACATTTTCTTCCCAAAAAACACACTATGAACACGCCCATTCACCAAAAACAGAAAGCTCCTTTAAACGTGGAGGTTGATTCCCAATCGGGTTTCTGCTTTGGCGTAGTGCGGGCCATTGGGCGGGCCGAAGAGGAACTTGCAAAAGGCCACTCACTTTGTTCGCTGGGTGATATTGTGCACAACGGTCTTGAGGTTGAGAGGCTTTCAAAAAAAGGAATGAAGACGGTAGAGCACGGCACGTTGAATAAACTTGAAAGTGGAACCGTTCTTTTCAGAGCGCATGGCGAGCCTCCCGAATCGTATGAAATGGTTAGGCGCAAGGGTCTTCAACTTATTGATGCCACCTGCCCCGTGGTGCTGAAGCTTCAGGAGCGCATAAAAAGGGCGTGGCTGGAGATGCAAGAAGTGAACGGTCAGATTGTGATATTTGGCAAAAAAGAGCATGCCGAAGTCAAAGGTCTTACGGGACAAACCAACCACCAGGCCATTGTACTGGAAAATATCAGCGAAGTATCTTTGGTAAAGGGCGACAGACCTGTGGTTTTATTTTCACAAACCACTAAAAACCCGGAAGAGTTCAACAGGATTGCAGAAGAACTCAGTAGGAATGCTGCTCCCGGCGTTGAAGTCAGAATTCACAACACCATATGCCGACAGGTATCGGGCAGGGTTCCGCACCTCAGGGAATTTGCCAGCTCCCATAAAATGGTTATTTTTGTAGGCGGCGTAAAGAGCAGCAACGCCCGTGTACTTTTCGAATCCTGCAAAGCCGCCAATCCCAACACCTGGTTTGTAAGTGGCCCCGATGATCTTAGGCCTGTGTGGTTTGAGAAGCGGCCTGCCAGCATAGGGGTATGCGGTGCAACCTCCACGCCAGAGTGGCTGATGGAGGCTGTGGCCGAAACCATAAGAACTTTTTAATACCCCAAATTATGAATTCTATAAAAAAAATTGCCGTTTTAACTTCCGGAGGCGATGCCCCGGGCATGAACGCCGCCATCCGTGCTGTGGTAAGAGCCGGCATCTATCACAACCTGGAGGTGAACGGTGTTATGCGAGGGTACCAGGGGTTGATAGACAACGATTTTATTGAGATGAAATCCAATTCGGTGAGTAACATCATACAGGCCGGAGGAACCATCCTAAAATCAGCCCGCTGCGCTGAGTTTAAGGCTCCCGAGGGACGCAAAATCGCGTTTGACAACCTAAAAAAACACCACATTGATGCGTTGGTTGTGATAGGTGGGGACGGGACCTTTGCAGGGGCTAAAATATTAGGTAATGAGTTTGATATCCCGGTGGTGGGAATCCCCGGAACCATCGACAACGATTTGTATGGCACCGATTATACCATTGGGTACGACACCGCTCTGAACACCGTGGTAGATGCAGTGGATAAAATTCGTGACACCGCTTCGGCACACAGCCGCCTGTTCTTTATCGAGGTGATGGGGCGCGATGCCGGGTTTTTGGCACTGCGGGGAGGCATTGCCGGTGGTGCCGAAGCCATTTTGGTGCCGGAGGTAAAAACCGATATGGACCAGTTAGAGAATTTTCTGAAACATGGTTTCCAAAAGAAAAAGACCAGCAGTATTGTACTGGTGGCCGAAGGAGACGAAGCAGGGGGCGCCTTTACCATTGCAGAGAAAGTGAGCAAAGACCATCCGGAATACGACATCCGGGTAACCATACTTGGCCATGTTCAAAGAGGTGGCTCGCCATCGGCCTTCGACCGGGTCATTGCCAGTCGCCTGGGTATATCGGCCGTGGAAGAAATAATTAAGGGTAACAGTAAGGTAATGGTGGGCCTGCACAACAATGAAATAGTACCTGTGCCCTTCACCAAAGTATTTAAACATCTTAAGGGGCTGGACCCACGATTGCTCAAGATCGTCGAAATCCTTTCGATATGATCCATTAGAGAAATAAGCCGTGAACTATCTGGCACATTTATACCTGTCGGGCGACGATCCGGGCATTCGTGTGGGCAATTTTATTGGCGACCATGTAAAGGGTCAGCAATTCAAACGCTACCCACAACCCATACAAACCGGCATCGTTCTGCACCGTCACATCGATACCTTCACCGACTTGCATCCGGTTTTCAGGGAGAGTGCTGCTCTCTTCAGAGAGGGCTATGGGCTCTATGCAGGGGTGGTGGCCGATATTGTTTACGATCATCTGCTGGCTATCAACTGGGCCGACTACTCTTCAACTGAACTTGGGACTTTTGTTAGAGAATCGTACCGAATATTGATGCGTCATTATTTCAGTCTGCCCCGGCGTGTGAAACAGTTCCTGCCATTTTTAATTACCAGCAATCGTCTGGAAAACTATCAATATTTTGAGGGGGTAGAAAAAACCCTGTCGATAATGGCAGGCCACTCATCGCTGCCCCAACAAACGCAATGGGCTCTACAGCAATTGGAGAGCCATTACGGAGAATTGGAAGAACAGTTTCACAGTTTCTTTCCCGAGATGATAGATTCTGCCCGCTCCTTTTTGTTGGAGAATCTAAGCCCTTCGGGCTCTCACCATCCGGCTTCGGCCCGATAAATCGGCTCTCAGCATCACATCTTCAAAACCTGATGCTTTCAGCAGATTAACCAGTTGAGGCCCGTAAGCCCGGTTAATTTCAAAAAACAACCAACCACCCGGCAACAAAGCCTTTGTGGCAAAAGTGGCAATGGTCCTGTAAAACAATAGAGGGTCCTCATCGGAGACAAACAGGGCCGTGGCAGGCTCATGCTCCAGCACATTTTTTTCCATCTGATGCCTCTCCGAGTCGCGCACATAAGGCGGATTGCTTACGATAATGTTGAACCGGCGGGTAGCGTTCATCTCTAAGTTCAAAATATCCTGTTTTTCAAAATGTACCGATACCTGGTTGAGGGAAGCATTTTGGCCCGCTGTATTCAATGCCTCACCTGAAATATCCCAGCCCGTGACCTTTGCCTGTGGCCAATTTTTCTTCAGGGCAATGGCGATACATCCGCTCCCGGTTCCTATATCCAGCACACTCATCTGTGGTTGAAAGGGCTCCTTTAGTATCCAATCCACCAACTCTTCGGTTTCGGGACGGGGTATCAGCACCGATGGATTTACCAAAAATGGCAAGCTGTAAAACTCGGTTTTCCCTAAAACATATTGGATGGGTTCGTGGTTTTTAAGTCTTTCTACTGCCTTTTGTACAAATAAATGCTCCGAATGGGTTATTTTTGTCTCTCCCTGAAGCACCATAGCGGTTTTGGAATAGCCTCGCAGATGCTCCCAAAGCAGCCAGGCAACCTGATACGCTTCCTGAGAAGAGATGACCTCCGAGAGTTCGCAGCGGATGAGTTGCACCATTTCCCGAACCGATGGTTGTTCTTGCATAATCATAAAATTTGGGTAAAAATAGTATTATGGCCACAGAAACCCAAGACAAAAAGTACATGCATCGCTGCCTCGACCTGGCCCGGATGGGTGAAGGCCTTACCTGGCCCAACCCCCTGGTGGGCGCCGTGATTGTGAATAACGGTGTAATTATTGGGGAAGGTTACCACCGCAAAGCCGGCGGCCCTCATGCCGAGGTCCTTGCCATTGAGGCGGTTAAAGACCCGTCCTTGCTTTGCCAATCTACCCTGTATGTAAATTTGGAGCCTTGTGCCCATTACGGAAAAACGCCGCCCTGCTCCCTGCTTATCCGGCAAAAGAAAATTCCCCGGGTAGTGATTGGTTGCACCGACACTTTTTCGGAGGTGGCAGGCCGTGGTATTGAGATGCTGCGCTCGGCAGGTGCTGAAGTAATTGTTGGTGTGCTGGAGGCTGAGAGCCGCGAGCTGAACCGGCGCTTTTTTACCTTCCATGAGCAAAAACGTCCATACATTCTTCTGAAATGGGCACAAACCCGCGATGGATTTATTGATGTGGACCGTACATTGCTCAACAAAACGCGACCCACCTGGATTACCGACGAATGGGCCCGCCGGATGGTACATAAATGGCGAAGCATTGAGCCTGCCATATTGGTGGGGTCTGTTACAGCTTTACAGGACAACCCGTCACTGACGGTGCGCAGCTGGGCTGGGCCACATCCGCTGCGACTGGTACTCGACCGTTTTGGCAACCTGCCCGACTCCCTGACTCTTTTTAATGGGAAAGTGCCTACCCTGGTTTTCTCCGAAGAGGGTGCCCAAGCCAGAGAATATGCAGAAACCATTTACCTAAAAGAAATGGAAAACCCCCTGATTGGCATACTGGAGGAACTTTATAAACGAAACATTCAATCGGTAATGGTAGAAGGTGGGAGCATACTGCTCACTGCCTTTATTGATGCCGGCCTGTGGGACGAAGCGCGCGTTTTCGTTGGAGAAAAATGGTTCACTAACGGTGTGAAGGCACCCTGGATAAAGGGCGTTCCTCAACGGGAGGAGATATTCGGCAACAGTCGCCTGTTTGTGTATCGCCACTTACAGCAGGTATCGGATAATTAAACACAGAAAACGAAACACCGGGTTACAATCTTTCGTATCTTACGGTATTGAAGGTTTATTTTATGGAGACGCTTATCAATATACTTAGCAGCACCTGGCCCCTGGTTCTTTTAGCTTATGGCATCACCATTCTGGTGGTGGTGATATTGATAGTACTCGAAAACCGGAGTCCGCTCAAAACCATATCGTGGGTGCTGGTGCTTTTGCTCATGCCCGGTATCGGGTTTATCCTATACATCTTTTTTGGCCAAAACTTTAGAAAAGAAAAGATAATTGCCCGCAAAGGACTTCAAAATCACGATAAGCTTTTGTCCCTGGCCCATTCGCAAGTCACTAAACTCAGTGAAGGCAGGCTCTTTGAAGAATCCTCGGTTAAAGACCGGCCCAGACTGGTACGGCTGCTGTTGAACAACAGCAGTTCGGTGGTAACCATTGGAAACCGCATTACCCTTCTTCAAAACGGGAAAGCCAAATTCAGTGCCTTCATACGAGAGCTCCAAAAAGCCCGGGATTTTATCCATCTTGAATATTACATTTTTGAAGAGGATAAAATTGGCAACCAGGTAAAGCAACTTCTAAAAGAAAAAGCCGCAGAGGGAGTGGAGGTACGTCTCATTGTGGATGACGTGGGAAGCTGGGCACTCAGGAAATCTTTTTTTAATGAGATGGAAAATGCGGGTATTGAAGCATACTCTTTTCTTCAGGTAAGATTCCCTTTGCTTACCAGTAAGGTAAATTATCGCAACCATCGAAAAATCGCTGTTATAGATGGTAAAACAGCATTTTTGGGCGGCATAAATATTGCCGACCGCTACATTGACGGCAGTCCCGGCACCTATGGAAAATGGCGCGACACACACATGATGATAAAAGGAGATGCCATCAACACCCTGCAATCGGTATTTCTCACCGACTGGTATTTTGTGAGTCGCAAAGAGCTCATTGAGCCGCGCTATTTCCCCGCACGGAAACCGGCAGGGGATGAGGTGATGCAAATTGTTTCGAGCGGCCCCGATACCGACTGGCCGGGCATAATGATGGGTATTTTTAAAGCCATAGCATCGGCACGCAAATATGTTTACATCGAAACCCCCTATTTTTTGCCCAACGAAAGTGTTTTGATGGCACTAAAAGTGGCCGCCCTCAGCGGTGTGGATGTGCGCATCCTCATACCCGAAAAAAACGATGCTTTCATTACCCATCTCTGCTCCAAATCGTATATCCGTGAGATGTTAGAAGCAGGTGTTCAGTTCTTTTTCTACCGGAAGGGGTTTTTGCATTCCAAAACCATCGTCGTGGACGATGTGCTAAGCATCGTTGGTTCGGCCAATATGGACTTCAGGAGTTTTGAGCAGAATTTTGAAACCACTGCCTTCATTTATGACCATAAGATAGCTGCTTCCATGCTTAAAACCTTTCTCGAAGACCAGGCCAACAGCAACATCATCCTGCTGCCCGAATGGCTGGACCGTTCGCTCTATGAAAAAACCAAAGAGTCCTTTGCACGCCTTTTCAGCCCCCTCCTGTAAGTGAAGAAGCTGGAAGCACGATTCCGATAGCTATCGGAATGGAAGAGGAATGGAAGGGAGCAATGCGTTGAAGAAAGCAGCTAAACAATAGGAGGTAATTAATTTACTTTCAGCTGGTTTTATCAGAAGGATGACAAAGGGTATTGAACATTTGTACACTAATATTGCCGCCTGTAATGATAATCCCTGTCCGTTTATTCCTGAAAGGCTCCGGATGTTCAATAACAGCGGCCAACGGTACTGCCGAAGAAGGTTCGGCCCTAATACCGGTTGTTTGATACAACATCCTCATTGCTTCGCGAATGGCATTCTCGGAAACCGGAATAATATCATCCACATAGCGTTTGATAATAGAAAAATTAAGACCACCCAACGAGGTCTTGAGACCGTCGGCAATGGTGTCGGGATTATTGGAAGGGATGAGATGTCCCGACTTAAACGAATGGTATGCATCATCGGCATTGACCGGCTCGCCCGCGATGACCAGCGTGGTGGGTGACAGATGTTTTACGGCAATAGCTGTGCCGCTCAGCAACCCTCCACCGCCCACCGGAACCATTACCACATCAAAAGGGCCGGACTCCCGGAGCAGCTCAATGGCTGCTGTTCCCTGCCCGCATACCACCTCAAAACAATCGTAAGGTGGAATGAAAGTGGCACCGGTGCTTTTAACCACCTCTGCAAGAGTTGATTCACGAGCCTCCAGAGTAGGGGCACAAAAAGTGATTTGGCCACCGTAACCCTTCACCCGCTCTATTTTAAGGGACGGTGCATTTTCGGGCATTACAATATAGGCAGGAATGCCCCGCTTTTGAGCGGCCAATGCAAGCGCAGCCGCATGGTTGCCCGAGGAGTGAGTAGCCACACCACGGGCGGCCTCCTCGTTGGTGAGCGACTGAACGGCATTGGTAGCGCCCCGGTACTTAAAGGCACCCGCCTCCTGTTGGTTTTCGCATTTAAAGAGGAGTTGAGCGCCCAGCAAATCATCCAACTCATCGCTTCTTTTAACCGGAGTGTGGTTGATCAATGGACGAATGCGGTGGTGAGCGGCGACAAGATCGGCGAATTGGGGGATATATTGAGGAAAGGGCATTTTTTATAATTATTTTACTTGCCGGTAATGACAGTCCCTTCATTTTCAGAAATTTTTCACTTCCTCCTTTAATCTTTCTAATAATTTGCTTCGTATAAAATCCATTGCCTGTAATTGTAATCAACAAAACGGTCTGGTAGAGACGCGCGAATTGCGCGTCTCTATCCATCCCTGCAAAAATTTTACCTAAAAAATAGAATACGCCACGGTCAATCCGGCCATCACCACCGAAACCATGGTCATGAGTTTGATGAGGATGTTAAGCGACGGTCCTGAGGTATCTTTAAAGGGATCGCCCACGGTGTCGCCTACTACGCCGGCTTTGTGAGCTTCACTGCCTTTCCCGCCAAAATTTCCTTTCTCGATGTATTTTTTGGCATTGTCCCAGGCACCGCCGGAGTTGTTGAGCATACAAGCCAGGGTGAACCCCGTTGTTAACCCACCGGCCAGAAGACCTACCACACCTGCTACGCCAAAAATCAGCCCCACAACTACAGGTACAATAATGGCCAAAAGAGAGGGCACGATCATTTCACGCTGGGCACCTTTGGTTGAGATGGCTACGCACCGGGCATAATCGGGCTTGGCCTTGTACTCCATAATGCCGGGTATCTCCTTAAACTGGCGGCGCACTTCGTCCACCATTTTACCGGCGGCCCGACCTACGGCTTTCATGGTAAGCGAACTGAAGACGAACGCCATCATGGCTCCGATAAATAAACCGCTCAGCAGCATAGGGTTGAACAACGTCATATCGTAGGCCGCCGAAAAATCACGAATGCCTGCCGTTGATATCTCCACCGCCTTCTGTCCTTCCAGCACCATTGGTTCATCGCTGTAATAAAACACGTGATCTCCAATAATCTGAACACCTTCCACGGTAGCCCGGGCCATTTTACCCAGCCACAATCGCACCTCCTCGATGTAGGCCGCCAACAGGGCCATAGCTGTGAGTGCAGCCGACCCGATGGCAAAGCCTTTTCCGGTGGCAGCCGTGGTATTGCCCAACATGTCCAGGGCATCGGTGCGCTCCCGCACCTCGGGTGGCAGGTTCGACATCTCAGCGTTACCGCCTGCATTGTCGGCAATGGGACCAAAGGCATCGGTTGCCAGGGTAATACCCAGGGTGGAGAGCATGCCCACCGCTGCAAAGCCTATACCGTACACGCCCATCCCGAAGTTGGAAAATCCGCCGGCAAAGCCAAACGCACTCACGATACCTGCTACGATGGTTACCACCGGAATCCAGGTGGAGAACATACCCACGGCAATGCCGTCGATGATGGTGGTGGCAGGCCCCTGCAATGCCTGACGGGCAATTCCTTTAGTGGGTTTATACTCATCGGAAGTAAAGTATTCGGTGCCCTGACCGATGATGACACCCGCCAACAGACCGGCCACTACCGATCCAAATATGCCCCAGGTAATCCATCCGGCCCATACAAGAGCTGCCATTGCCAGCAGTATTAAAAGCGAACTGCCTCCGGTACCGATGAGCAGCGAGTTAAGAAGGTTTTTCTGGGTGGCCGACTCTTTGGTGCGTACCATAAATATGCCCACAATAGAGAGGAGGATGCCCACAGCAGCCACAATCATAGGCGCTAAAACATATTGCATCTGCAATTCCACCCCAATGGCGGGCAGAGAGGCCCCCAGGGCAGCAGTGGCAAGAATGGAACCACAATACGATTCGTACAGGTCGGCCCCCATGCCGGCTACGTCGCCTACATTATCGCCCACATTATCGGCAATAGTAGCGGGATTGCGCGGGTCATCCTCGGGGATGCCGGCTTCGACTTTACCCACCAGGTCGGCGCCCACATCGGCGGCTTTGGTAAAGATGCCACCGCCCACACGTGCAAACAAAGCCTGCGTGGAGGCACCCATCCCGAAAGTAAGCATAGTGACAGTAATCTCAATCATCTTTTCGTGATCGCCTATGCCGGCATTCACAAAGGTAAGACCCATAAATTCAAGGCCCGAAGCCATGTGCTCGGGGGTAAAGATCACCTCATTGAGAAACCAAAACCATAAGGCAATGTCGAGGAGTCCGAAACCAACTACCACCAGCCCCATGACTGCCCCGCTGCGGAAAGCGATTTTGAGTCCCTGGTTTAATGATTCAGAGGCTCCCTGTGCGGTACGACCGGAAGCATACGTGGCCGTTTTCATGCCCAGATATCCACACAGACCCGAGAAGAAACCACCGGAGAGGAAGGCTATTGGCACAAAGGGGTTTTGCACGCCCAGGTAGGCTAATAGCCCCAACAGCACTGCCAACACTACGAAGACGAGTGCCACTACGCGGTATTGACTGCTCAGATACGCCATAGCCCCTTCGCGCACATGACGTGCAATCTCCTTCATGGTGGAGTTGCCTTCGGAATATTTCATCATCTGCTTGAAAAAAAGCCAGGCAAAGAGTAATGCAACCAGCGAAGCTGCCGGCGCTAACCAGAAAATTGGATGTATCATACCATTAAAGTTTTAGATTGTATAAGTGTTTGATTCATGTAGTTTTAAATATGAACATAAGAATAAAACTCCCGCCCGGTAAAAAATATAAAAAACGAGACCCAATATACGAATAATTTTAAATGGAATTAATCACAACAATGATTAATGATTTCATATTCTTTATAACCTCTGCTCGCTCCATGCTCTCCCCCTTCGGAGCCTGTTCCGATTTATCGGAAGGAGTTGGAGGGGGCTTCTAAAATTGCTCCAAAAACCTTACATCGTTTTCAAAAAACAGACGAATGTCGTTGATTTGGTACTTGAGCATAGCAATGCGTTCGATGCCCATGCCAAAGGCAAAGCCGGTGTATTGTTCCGCATCAATGTTACAATTGGTGAGCACCTGTGGGTCTACCATGCCGCAGCCCAATATCTCCACCCAACCTGTGTACTTACAAATGTTACAGCCGGCGCCGCCACATAAGGTGCAGGAGATGTCCATCTCGGCCGATGGCTCGGTAAACGGAAAATAGGATGGACGAAGGCGAATGCGGGTCTCCTGACCAAACATCTCCTTGGCAAAATAGAGCAGGGTTTGACGTAGGTCGGCAAATGAAACATTTTCATCTATGTAAAGCCCTTCCACCTGATGAAAGATGCAGTGGGCACGTGCGGATATGGCCTCGTTGCGAAAAACACGACCCGGAAAAACAGCCCTGATGGGAGGCTTTTGATGCTCCATCACGCGTATCTGCACCGAAGAGGTATGGGTGCGCAGCAAAATATCGGGGTTGGTGGAGATAAAAAAGGTGTCCTGCATGTCGCGGGCGGGGTGTTCGGGCGGAAAATTAAGCGCTTCAAATACGTGCCAGTCGTCTTCAATCTCCGGCCCCTCGGCCACTGTAAAGCCCAAACGGGCGAAGATGTCGACAATTTGGTTACGCACAATCGACAAAGGATGACGACTGCCCAAAGGCATGGGTGTGCCGGGAAGCGTGAGGTCACTGGCACCTGAAGTGATGCTGTGATCATCCAGTTGTTGCCTTAATTTACCAATGATCTCTTTGCTCAGGTCTTTGAGTTGGTTAAGAGCCATGCCCACCGCTTTTTTCTGATCGCCCGGTACATCTTTAAACTCATCGAAAAGCCGCGAGACAATTCCTTTTTTGCTGAGGTACTTTATGCGAAGCTGTTCGGCCTCTTCGGCCGATGATGCGGTGAGACTTTTCACCTCTTCTATTAGTTCATTGATTTTATTGAGCATGGGTTATTCTTTTAGTTCGAAGCTCTTATTCTCTTTTCCGGGTTTTGGGATGCCACAGATTTCCTGGAGAAAAACCTAGTCCCGCAGTTGCGGGAAGCGAACACGGATTTTTCCGATAACACGACAAACGACGACGATGTCGTCGTTTAAAGTTGCGTAGCAACCTAAAATCTGTGTTAATCTGTGGATACCTTTTCTTTAGGGCCGCAGGCGCTGCACAAAAATACAAATAAATTACTTCTTAATAATCTCGATGGTTTTCACCCTTATATCTTTCACGGGGCGGTCGACGGCATAGGTCTCCACTGCTGCAATACGGTCAACCACATCCATGCCGCTTATCACCTGGCCAAACACGGTATAATCGCCATCCAGATAGGGCGCTCCGCCTATGGTTGTGTACACTTCCCGCTGCGAGGGGGTAAAACGGAAATTCTTCTCTTTCTCAATATCATCCAGCTCGTCATTGGTGAAGGCACGACCCGCGATGATAAAGAACTGTGAACCGTCGGAGCGGTTTTTAGGATTGCGGCCTGCGGGCAACTTAGAGGCAGACACAGCCCCACGCTTATGATAGAGTGAGGGGATAATTTTTGTGGGCAAATCGTAACCGGGCCCCTGCCAGCCTACCACGTCGTCGTGACCGGCATATTTTGAGTCGGCAGCGCCCGTCTGGATAAGGAAATCGCGCAGTACCCGGTGTACCAACAAGCTGTCGTAAAACCCGTCGCTCACCAGTTTTATGAAGTTGTCGCGGTACACGGGCGTCTGATCGTATAATTGTATTACAATATTGCCCATGTCGGTAACAATACGGAATCCCGCCACCTTTTTGTGAGAAATGTACACCTTATCGCTTTTGGTGCGCAGGTCGTAGAGGGACTGAGTCTGACCGGATTGCTGCGCCATGAGGGGGGCGAACCACTCTTTGCTGAGCACTACCTTCCGGGGGACATCGTTGATGGTTCGTTGTTGAACAATGCCCAGCAGATTGTGGTTGAACCCGAAGGCCGGTTTACCCACTTCAAGGTCGTCGGCCACCGGCCAAAAGCCGAGTGAGTCGAGGTTTTGATAACTGCCTGCTGCCGATTTTTTGACATAGAGCTTACGGGATTCACGCAAAAGGGTGTACACGGAGTCGGGCTGAGGGGATGAGACTTTTAATTTCAAATAATTGGGGTTCCGTCGTCGCACTTTCAGCAACACCAGATTCAGATTAAGGTCGAAGGCCGTATAACCCGATACATCGTGAAATTCCTGCGTGCCGGGAGGCGTGATGCGTGCTTTAAAGGCTCCCTTTATCCATTCAAGGTTGGTTACCACCAGGTCGTTGTCCACGAAAAATCCAAAACCTTTTTTCTCAGGGCGGTTGTAATGGTCGAATGTTTGAATCTCAACCATGCCCTTAATGTTTTCGCTGTAGGAACCGGTAGGAATAGCAGTGCGGTTGTTGTTTTGTTTTTGGGTACCGCCTCCACAGGCTGATAAAGTAAAAAGAAACACAGCCAGATTCAACAATAATCTTATTTTAAATAACATATATATCTAAAATTTTATGTCTTATATCTGCCAATGGCAGGTCTTTTAGCATTCATCCTTCATTGAATTTTGGGTCAAAGATGTACATCTTTGACCCAAAACAGATTTCTCCCTGCGGTACCAATGACAGAATTTCATAAACTCCACACTATCAGATGATAGGGGAACTCCTCCAGAGTTCTGGCTCATAACGCCAATTTACCCCCGGATGAATCCGGGGGTTATGCACAGGAAACCACTCCGTGGTTCACTTTTCTGTCATTTCCTCTTAATTCCCAATGAAAATTGGGTAGTGGTTCGAAATGACCG
>JACDJC010000195.1_pt1 | contig 79096 bp, 61 predicted proteins | sample 7454191 | NCBI WGS metagenome assembly JACDJC01 (sample SAMN14253291, study PRJNA609438) | sludge metagenome | isolation source: sludge after 25d culture with pyrite and EDTA | collected 2018-12-20 | reverse complement strand
GGCCAGCGCGGTCTCGAACAGCAGCACGGGCAGGAAGACGTACAAAAACGTCTCGGACGAGATCTCGAAGTGCTGCAGGGTGTCCAGGAAATCCGCCACGAGACCGGGCGCCCAGCCATGCACATGAATGACCACACCCAGGACGAAACCGACGATGGCCAGCAACACGGAATGCGGCAGGCGCAGCCGCCCGGCCAGTGGCTGCATGAAGGACACGAGGGCCAGCAGTGCAGCCAGACCGAAGACCAGGAGGCCGATTTTCATGATCACATGAGAAAACAGGGAGGCCCCGACAGAATAGCGGTTTTAATGCGGACTTTGGGCAAAAAAAAGGGATGCCCGATTGCAGGCATCCCGATAACATCCGCTTCGATAGGGAGGGGAAGAGGAGAAGCAGAAGCGGACGACAAGACGATGCGGCCAGCAGGCCGAGCATCAGTCCATGACGGTTAGTCCGCGCAAACGCAATTTAGTTCGCCCCGCCTGCTGCTTGAGGTGTAAAAATATATGTACTGCCGCGCTGCATGCCCAAGGAATCAGGCAGGCTGGAAATCCGGCTGCAGCGCCGCCAGCGCCGTGCGCAATTTTTTCAGGGCTGCCGCCTCGATCTGGCGCACCCGTTCGGCAGAAATGCCGTATTCGGCTGCCAGTTCGTGCAGCGTGGCACCGCCATCATCGGCCAGCCAGCGGGCCCGCACGATATGCTGCGAACGCGCATCCAGAGACCGCAGCGCCTGTTCCAGGCCGTCACCCTGCAGCGTGTCCATCCTGCGTCGGGCGAGTACCTGGGCAGGTTCCTGGGCCTCGTCGGCCAGCCAGCTGATGGGGGCAAAGCGGTCTTCGTCATCGGCTGGAGCGTCCAGGGCACAATCCCCACCGGACAGGCGAACCTCCATTTCCGCCACGTCCTCGGGGCGCACGTCCAGTTCGCTGGCGATTGCCGCCACCTGATCCGGCGCCAGGCTGTGGCCGTCGGGGCGCAGGCGGCGCAGGTTGAAGAACAGCTTGCGCTGCGCCTTGGTGGTGGCGATCTTCACCAGGCGCCAGTTGCGCACGACATATTCATGGATTTCGGCGCGGATCCAGTGCACGGCGAATGACACCAGACGCACCCCGCGTTCAGGGTCGAAGCGGCGCACAGCCTTCATCAGGCCGATATTGCCTTCCTGGATCAGGTCTGCGTGCGGCAAGCCATAGCCCAGATACTGACGGGCGATGGAGACGACCAGCCGCAAGTGAGACAGGATCAGGTCACGAGCGGCATCCAGATCGTTGTGGTCGCGCAGCCGACGACCCAGGTCCGATTCCTGTTCGGCGGTCAGCATGGGCAGGCGATTGACGGCCGCGATGTAAGCCTCGATCGTGCCCAGCGCACCCGGATTGGAAATGGCCAGCGCAAGCTGATTCGGAGCCAGTGCCAGGGGCGAGGCAGATTGTGTCATGGTGACGTAGTCCTCATGCGTGGGTTCCGGAATGATGTTAGCACTCTATGATGTCGAGTGCCAATTTCTGCCGCATGTCATTCTGATCTGTATCAATCAGACGCCGCTGGGCGTGCAAAGTTCCTGTGCTCCGCCAAAAACCGCGCACCCGCAGGCGGACCGCCGCAAGTGACAGCGCCTTCATGGCCCGGCAACCGGCTGCGTCAGGGCAGCTCCAGTTCGGCCACCAGCGGCGCGTGGTCGGACAGCCGCTTCCAGGGCGCACCGTGCAGCACGCGCGCACGGCGCACGGCAAAGCCGCGCTGGTAGATGCGGTCCAGGCGCAGCCAGGGAAAAATGGACGGGAACGTGCGCGGCGGCGGCGTCAGGCGCGCATGACCATTCATGGCCAGCTCGGGCACCCGCCGCAGGTCATGCCTCGGCAGCAGGCGCTGGCGCAGATCGGCGACCCTGTGGCGCAGGCGATAGATCTCGTCGGGTCCGCGCGGCGCCGCGGCAAAGACCTCGACCAGCCCGAGCTGCTCGACGAATAGCGGCGCCAGCCGGTTGGACCAGTCGTTGAAGTCACCGGCAATCAGCAGAGGTTCCTCGTCGGGCACCAGGCGCCGGATGCGGTCGACCAGGGCATAGACCTGGCGCGAGCGCCCACCGGCGAGCAGGCCCAGATGCACGACAAGGCAATGCACCACGGCGTCTTCCACCTGGACGACGCCGTGCAGCAGGCCGCGCTGCTCCAGGCGATGGTCGGAGACGTCCTGATTTTCATGAAAGAGGATCGGATAACGCGACAGCAGTGCATTGCCATGATCGGTGGCGGCGCGCACGGCGTTGCAGCCATAGGCGGCCTGCATGTGCAAGGCGGCAGCCAGGGATTCGTGCTGCGCATCCAGGCTGCCACGGATCAGGTTGCGCCCCTGGACCTCCTGCAGGAACAGCAGGTCGGGTCGCAAGCCATACAGGCCCAGTCGCAGGTCCGCCAGCGACTCCTTCCCCCCGGTGACCGAACGGCCCTTGTGGATGTTGTAGCTGACGACGCGGATTATCGACATGTCGCGGCCTCAGGCCTGGGTGGCCTCGGTCTGGCGCAGGCGGATATGCAGCTCGCGCAACTGCTTTTCGTCGACGGCCGAGGGCGCCTTGGTCAGCAGGCACTGGGCCCGCTGCGTCTTGGGGAAGGCAATCACATCCCGAATGGATTCGGCACCTGCCATCAGCGCGACAAGCCGATCCAGGCCGAAGGCCAGGCCGCCGTGCGGCGGCGCGCCATACTGCAGGGCATCCAGCAGGAAGCCGAACTTCAGGCGCGCCTCGTCGTCGTCGATCTTCAGCGCCCGAAAGACCTTGCGCTGCACGTCGGCGCGATGGATGCGCTCGGAGCCGCCGCCGACTTCCCAGCCATTGATGACCATGTCGTAGGCGCGGGCCAGGGCCTTGCCGGGGTCGGTCTCAAGCAAGTCCTCGTGGCCGGGCTTCGGGCACGTGAACGGATGGTGCGCCGCGCTGTAGCGGCCTTCTGCCTCGTCGTATTCGAACATCGGAAAATCGACCACCCACAGCGGCTGCCAGCCGGCTTCGAACAGGCCGTGCGATCGGCCGAATTCGCTCAGGCCGATCTTCACGCGCAAGGCGCCCAGGGCGTCGTTCACGATCTTGGTGCGATCCGCTCCGAAGAAAATCAGATCGCCGTTTTGTGCACCGGTGCGTTCGATCAGCCCGCGCAGGGCGTCCGCGTGGATGTTCTTCACAATGGGCGACTGCAGGCCTTCGGGGATGGCGCTGGTGTCGTTGACCTTGATGTAGGCCAGGCCGCGCGCGCCGTAAATGCCCACAAACTGGGTGTGCGCATCGATCTCGCTGCGCGCCAGGCTGGCACCGCCCGGCACGCGCAAGGCCACCACCCGGCAGGCGGGGTCATTGGCCGGGCCCGCAAAGACCTTGAAATCGACCGCCTGCATCAAATCCGCGACGTCCGTGAATTCCAGCTTCACGCGCAGGTCCGGCTTGTCGGACCCGAAGCGCTGCATGGCCTCGGCCCAGCTCATCACGGGAAAGGGGCTGGGCAGCGCCACCCCCAGCACCTGCCGGTACATTTCGCGCACCATGCCTTCGAAGAGGTCGCGGATCTGGGCCTCGTCCAGAAAGGAGGTCTCGCAGTCGATCTGAGTGAACTCGGGCTGGCGATCGGCGCGCAGGTCCTCGTCGCGGAAGCACTTGGTGATCTGATAGTAGCGGTCGAAGCCGGCCACCATCAGCATCTGCTTGAACAATTGCGGGGATTGCGGCAAGGCAAAAAATTCCCCCGGGTTCACGCGCGAAGGCACCAGATAGTCGCGCGCGCCCTCGGGCGTGCTGCGTGTGAGCATGGGTGTTTCAATATCGATGAAACCCTGGGCATCCAGGTAGTTGCGCGCCACCATGGCAACCCGGTAACGCATCATCAGGTTGTGCTGCATCTGCGGGCGGCGCAGATCCAGCACACGATGGGTCAGGCGCGTGGTTTCCGACAGATTGTCGTCATCGAGCTGGAACGGTGGCGTGACCGAAGGATTCAGGATCTCGATCTCGCGACACAGGATCTCGATTTCGCCAGAGCGCAGCTCGGGATTCCGGGTGCCCTCCGGACGCAGGCGCACCAGGCCGGTCACCCGCAGGCAATATTCATTGCGGATGCGTTCGGCCGTTTCAAAGGCCGCCAGATTGTCCGGATCCACCACCACCTGAGCCAGCCCTGCCCGATCGCGCAGGTCGATGAAGATCACGCCTCCGTGATCGCGACGCCGATGCACCCAGCCAAGCAGGGTGACGGTCTGATCGAGGCGGGCTGCGGATACCTCGCCGGTGTAGCAAGTGCGGTTCAAGAATGGCTCCGTTCAAGGAAATGTTTGCATTCAATGAGGCTGATCCGGCGGGAGTTCCACGGCCGGCAGCTCCATCTGGGTCTGGGGTGGTGGTGCAGGAGGCGCCACCACCCCCATGGAGATGATGTACTTCAGTGCGGCTTCCACCGACATGCCGAGCATTTGCACATCGGCGCGCGGCATCATCAGGAAAAAGCCCGATGTCGGGTTGGGCGTCGTGGGTACGTAGACACTGACGAAATCGTCGCCCAGCAGGGCATCGATTTCGAAACAGGGCCGGCCCGTCAGGAAGGCGATGGTCCAGGCGCCGCGCCGCGGGTACTGCACCAGGACGGCTTCACGAAAGGCCTGGGCATCAGGCGCGAAGACCGTATCACTGACCTGCTTGACCGAATTATAGATGGAGCGCACCAGCGGGATGCGCCCCAGCAGGGATTCCCAGCGCGACAGAATTGCGCGGCCGATGAAATTGGCGCCGAAGAACCCCGTCAGCAGGATGACGCCCAGGACCACCAGCAGTTCGAATCCGGGGATCGTCACCCCGAACAGGGCCTCGGGCGACAGGAACGCCGGAACCAGCGAATCGAGCGTGCGCGCCAGCATCGCCAGCACCCAGACCGTGGCAATCAGCGGCAGCCAGATCAGCAGGCCGGTGACAAAATAGCGCTTGAAGAATCGCATGGGCCCGTTGTGGCGCGTCAGGCCGACGTCGCAGCAGGCGCGCTGCCCGCGGGCGACGCGCCCTGCACCGAGGGCGCAGGCGACGTGCCGTGTGTCGACCGGGCGTCGGGCTTGCCTTGAGAAGGCGCTGCGGGCGCAGTGTGGGCTGCGGGCGTTGCATGGGCTGTGTGCGCCCCACTGCCGTCGCCTGCAGCGCCGACATGGGCCGGTGCCTTCCTGCTGTCGCGAAAGTCCGTCTCGTACCAGCCCGTGCCCTTGAGCCGGAAGCTGGCTGCCGTCACCTGCTTTTCATAGGTGTCGCGACCACAGGATGGGCAGGTGTGCAGGTGAGGGTCCGACATTTTTTGCAGCACGTCCTGGGCATGACCGCAGTGGCTGCAACGATAAACATAAATAGGCACAGCAAAGATCCCCAAGTAAATCAACTGGCTGGATTTTAGTCCTTTTCTGCCAAAGGGATACAGTGGTCGGCCGGGTCCGGATCACCCGGCCACGCCACGAAACATCCCCGGCCTGGCGGCCCGGGCGTGCTCAGCCAAAGGCGTTGGGCAACAGGAACATGATCCCGGCCACCAGTGTCGGCACGATGGCCGCGCCAAGCAAGCGCAGTGGCGAGATGGCGCCATCACTGAAGCACCCCTTCAGAATCGAAAACCCGGCCGGATTGGGTGCATTGGCGATCACGGTCAGCCCGCCACCCGTCACGGCGCCCGCCACCAGCATGTAGCGCCACAGTTCGCCGGTACCCTCGACCAGGGACCCCAGGTAGGTCAGTGCCGCATTGTCGGTGACGGCGGTCAGTGCGGTTGCACCCAGGAACAGGACGAAAGGCGACAGCCCCGCCAACAGATCCTGCAGCCACCATTGCTGCAAGCCGCCCAGCACCACCAGGCCGGCCAGGAAAAAGCCGACCATCAGGCCTTCACGCAGCAGCAGTGGCGTCTGGTGGCGCTTGTAGGCGTGGACGTAGCCGATGAAGAGCACCAGCAGGCCCATGAAGATCTTGATGTGATGGGACGCCATGACCACAGCCACCAGGAACAGCACGTGCACCGCGATCACCACCGGCGAGACGGGAGTCCGTTCGGGTTCGCTGATGGCGCCCAGAGTGCCATCGAGCAGGAAAGGCCGGCAGATGAGGGTGAGGACGAATCCGTTGATCAGGATGGCAGAGACCGCACGCCAGCCGAAATGGGTGGCCATGAAGGCCGTGTCCCAGCCAAAGGTATGCGCCACCATCAGCACGGGCGGCGCCGCATAGGCGGTGAGCACCCCGCCGATGGACACATTGACGAACAGCACGCCGATCGTCAGGTACTTGAAGCCATCCTGGCCGGGACGGCGAAAATAGGCATGGCGCAGCAGCAGGGCTGCCAGTGTCATGGCCGCAGGTTCCGTGACCAGTGAACCGGACAGCGGCACCAGCGTCATGATCACGAAGAAACGCGACAAGGCGGTGGCCACGGGCAACAGGCGCGCCACGACGATCACCGTATCGCGCACCAGCTCGATGATGGGGCGGCTGGCTGCAACCACCATGATCACGAACACGAAGGCCGGCTCGGTGAAGTCACGCGTGTCCAGATAATTGACCGCATCCTGCACACCCACGGACATCGCGATCCATACGAACAGTGCACAGGCCCACACCCCGAATACGGCTTCGACTTCGGACAGCAGGTGCCACAAGCCGGCATGACGCCCGTTGGCATTGGCAAGGCGTGCAAATACGGGCACGGAAAACGTGTGGGTGATTGCGATGGCAAACAGAATCGTTGCCACAACCTCGGTGTGACTGACCATATGCAGTTCCAGAGATCAAAGACTGAAAGGCGATTCAGGCAGCGTCCAGCACAAGACGCGCACCCTTTTCGGCGATCATGATGGTTGGCGAGTTGGTATTGCCCGAGGTGATCACCGGCATGATCGAGGCATCGATCACCCGCAGGCATTCCAGGCCCCGTACACGCAGTTGCGGATCCACCACAGCCAACGGATCGACGCCCATTTTACATGTGCCCACCGGATGGAAAATCGTGGTGCCGATATCGCCTGCTGCAGATTCCAGCGCCGCCTGTGTCTGGACCGACTCGCCGGGCAAATATTCCTGGGGGTGATAGCGCGCCATGGCCGGTTGCGCCATGATGTGTCGTGTCAGGCGGAGGGCATCGGCCGCCACGGCCCGGTCTTCCGGGGTCTGCAGATAATTGCAGAGGATTTCGGGGTGATCGGCCACGTTGGGTGAGGTGATGCGCACATGGCCGCGGCTGCCCGGCTGCAGATTGCAGACCGAGGCGGTCAGCGCGGGGAAGCGATGCAGCGGATCGCCGAATTTGTCCAGTGACAGCGGCTGGACATGGTATTCGAGATTCGGGCGCGTGCGTGAAGCATCCGAACAGGCGAAGGCGCCCAGCTGCGAAGGCGCCATCGACAGCGGCCCGCTGCGCGTCAGGGCATACTGCAATCCCATCCAGGCCTTGCCCCACCAGGCATTGGCCAGCGTGTTCAGGGTGCGCGCACCCTGCAGGCGAAAGATCATGCGCAGCTGCAGGTGGTCCTGCAGATTTTCACCCACCCCGGGCAAGTCGTGCACCAGCGGGATGCCCAGACTGCGCAGACGCTCGGCCGGCCCCACCCCGGAGACCTGCAACAACTGCGGCGAGCCGATGGCGCCTGCGGCCAGGATGAGCTCGCGCCGCGCGGCGGCGTGCATGCGCTGCCCGTCCTGGACAAAGGCCACCCCGGTGGCGCGGCGGCCAGAAAACTGGATGCGCTCGACGCAGGCGCCAGTCAGCACGCGCAGATTGGGGCGCTTCATCACCGGGTGCAGAAAGGCCTTGGCGGCATTCCAGCGCACCCCGCGCCGCTGATTGACTTCGAAATAATTGCAGCCCGCGTTGTCACCCCGATTGAAATCGTCCGTGCGCGCGATGCCAGCCTGGGCGGCCGCATCGCGAAACGCGTCGAGCACGGCCCAGCGCAGGCGTTGGGATTCGACCCGCCAGGTGCCTGAAGCGCCATGGAATTCGCTGGCACCCGCGTGATGGTCCTCGACATCCAGAAACAGCGGCAGGACCTCGGACCAGGACCAGCCCGTGTTGCCCATGGCCGCCCAGCCATCGTAGTCGGCCGCCTGGCCGCGCAGATAGAGCATGCCGTTGATCGAGGAAGACCCCCCCAGGACCCGCCCGCGCGGGTAGCCCAGAGAACGGTAATTCAGGCCCGGGTCCGGACGAGTGTGGTAGCACCAGTCGGTGCGGGGATTGCCGATGCAGTACAGGTAGCCGACCGGGATGTGGATCCAGCGCCAGTCATCCTTGCCGCCGGCTTCCAGCAGCAGCACCCGGTGCCTGCGCGACAGGCGGTTGGCCAGCAGGCAGCCGGCCGAGCCCGCGCCCACGATGACATAATCGAATTCCAGAGCGGATTCGTCTGGCGCTCCCGTAGCCATTCGCTGTCTCCTTCGAGTGTCGGTGTGTTTCCGATCTTGGCAAATTCAGTCTAGTCCCAATCGGGGTGACGCGCCAATGGATGGACCTGCGCTCGACAGGGATGGACAGGCTGCCGGGCCACATGGCGGGCGGGGCGAATGACAGGCACCGGGATGGCGGACGGAGCGGGTGGCGGGCCGCCGGGGGCCGACCCGGATTCGCGCCGTGGCCTTCAGAAGGCCATGCGCAGGCCCGGCACGGTCCCTGCCAGCGCCGCCACGATCAGCAGCACGCCCACCTGCATGTTGGCGCGAAACACGCGCAAGCCGCGTTCGGGCCGGCGCACATCGAATTCCTGCATCTGCCAGATGAAGTGCGCTGCAATCACGGCCATCACCAGGTAATAGGGCCACGCCATGCCCATGCCCAGGCCGGCGGCCACCCACAAAGCCAGCGTGATCGCGTACAGCCCACCGATCCACCGCCGGCCCTGATCGCCGAAACGCATCGCCACCGAGCGCAGTCCCAGCATGCGGTCATCGCGCAGGTCGATGTAGGCATAGATGGCGTCGTAGCCGATCTGCCAGAGCACGGCGCCCAGCCACATGGCCACCGCCATCCAGGGCACGACGTCGCGCGTGTCGGACCAGGCCATCAGCATGCCCCAGTTGAAGGCCACACCCAGCACCGCCTGGGGCCAATAGGTGAAGCGCTTGCACAGCGGGTAGATCACCACCAGCGGCACCAGCGCCAGCGCCAGCCAGCGACTGTAGACGTTGATCGCCAGCAGCAGCGTGGCACAGACCAGAAGCTGCGCCGCTGCGAACCACAGCGCGGCGCCCAGGGTGAGCTGGCCGCTGGTCAGCGGACGAAAGCGGGTGCGCTCCACCCGATGGTCGAAATTGCGATCGAAGATGTCGTTGAAGGTGCAGCCCACCCCCCGCATCAGCAGGGCGCCCACCGAAAACACGACGACGCGCCACACGGCGGGCCAGCCATCGGCAGCCTGCACCAGGGCCGCCAGGGCCGGCAGCAGGGTCAGCCAAGTGCCCACCGGGCGGTCCAGCCGGCACAGCCGCGCATAAGGACCCCAGGCAGCAGGCAGCCAGTGCGCCACCCAGTCGTCGGGGCGCATGTCCGACAGATCGGGGCCGGAGCCGGCCGTGCGCACATCCCCCGATGCCACGCCCGCGTGACGCGCGCCTGGCGCGCGCCCATCCCCCGACACCACGCTCACATGACGAGCGCCGGCCTGTCGGTCGCAGCGTCTCCGGTGTGGCCGATGAGTTCGCCCAGTACCTGAATGCCCGTGCGAATGCGCGCTTCGGACACGGTGGCAAAGCTCAGGCGCAGCGTATTGACGGGTGCCGGCACGCCGGCATAGAACGGCGCACCCGGCACGAAAGCCACATTGCGCGCGATGGCCGACTGCAACAGAACGGTGGCATCCAGACCTTCACGCAGCGTCACCCAGATGAACATGCCGCCCTGCGGACGGGTCCATTGCGCGTCGGACGGAAAGTGCGCCTGCAGCGCATCGAGCATGTAACCGCACTGACGGCGGTACAGTTCCCGGACCCGGGGCAGGTGGGTTTGCAGGAAGCCGTCGCGCACGGTCTCGTACACCGCCATCTGGGTCACGGTGGCCGTGTGCAGGTCGGTCGCCTGCTTGATCTGGACGAGCTTGGCGATCACGGGCCGGGGCGCCACGATGTAGCCCAGGCGCATGCCGGGCGCCAGCACCTTGGAGAATGTCCCCAGCCGGATCACGGTTGCGCCAGCCGCGTGGCCGAGCTTCAGCAGGCTGGGCTGCGGTTCGCCCGCGTAGCGCAGTTCGCCGTAGGGATCGTCCTCGATGATGGGCAGGCCCAGACGGGCACAGCGTTCCACCAGGTGCTGGCGGCGCGCCAGATCCAGCGTCAGCCCGGTGGGATTCTGGAAATTGGGCAGTACATAGATGAAACGGGCGCCCGCGGCCAGCCCGTCATCCAGGGCTTGCGGCACCAGACCCTGCGCATCCGTGGGCACGGCCTGAAACTGCGGTTCATACAGGGAAAACGACTGCAGTGCCCCCAGATAACTGGGGGCTTCGACCAGCACGCGTGCCCCCGGGTCGATGAAAAGCTTGCCGAGCATGTCCAAGGCCTGTTGCGAACCCGACACGATCAGGACTTCTTCGGGGTCGACGGCCACGCCCTCGCGCGACACATCCTGGGCCACCCACTCGCGCAGCGGCGTGTAGCCTTCGGTGCGACCATACTGAAGCGCCGTGGCGCCCTGGGTGGACAGGACCCGGTCGAAGGCGTCACGCAGCTGCACGACCGGGAAGCCTTGCGGGGACGGCAGACCGCCCGCAAAGGAGATGACCTCCGGGCGTTCCGTGATTTTCAGGATCTCGCGGATGGCCGAGCTGGTGAGCTGGCGGGCGCGCCGGGAAAAAACGCAAGAGTGCGTGGGGATGTCCATGGAAATTCCAGAAAGAGGCCTGTCACGCAGGCCGATCAGGCAGGCACAGGCCGCAGCCGCGCTCGTGGATCGCCCGCGTGGATTTCAAGCATTCCATCATAATGCATCGGCGCTGAAGGTTCAGCCTTGAAACTTCCATCACGCACGACGACGGTCGCTCAGGCTGCGATCGGCGATGCGATCCGCCGGGCGATGTGCGCCAGGGCCTGCTCGACCTGATCGATCAATACCAGACACAGATCGCCCGGCACCAGCGTGTCGAGGGCGGCATCGATCGCCAGAAATTCACCCCGGATTTCCCGCACGTGCTTCATGCGCCGCGCGCCGGCCAGGCCGTCACGCAACAGCACCAGCACTTCCCCGTCGGCGCGGCCGCGCTGGCACTGATCCTGATACAGGATCACGGCATCGAACGCATCACCCAGGATCTCGGTCTGGCGGCGCAGATCCTGGTCACGCCGGTCACCGGCGCCACTGATGACCACGGTGCGGTGTCGGGCCGGCAAGGTTTCGACGGCCTCCACCAGCGCCAGAATGGCGTCCGGGTTGTGACCATAGTCGGCAATCAGGGTTGCACCCCGGAAATCGAACACATTGAAGCGCCCGGGCACAGTCGCTGCATCATTGACAAAGGACGCCAGGCCCGCCTGGATATGCATCCAGTCCACACCCAGGGCCCAGGCGGCCGCAGCGCCAGCCATGGCGTTCTCCACCTGAAAGCCGATGGCGCCTCGCCAGGTCAGGGGGACTGCAGCCAGGTCCATGCGCACTTGCATGCCTGCCTCGACAAAGACCAGATCCCCCTGGTCCACGAAGACGACCCGTCCACCCTGCGCGCAGTGAGTCTCGATCAGGGGGTGGCTCGCGTCGCGGGCAAAATAGGTGATACGCCCGGCACAACTGCCCGCCATCGCGGCGACGATGGGGTCCTGTGCGTTGAGCACGGCCATGCCCGTGGGTGCGACACTCTCGACGACGACACGCTTGATGGCTGCAAGATCCGCGACCGTACGGATGAAATTCTGGCCCAGATGATCCCCGAGCCCGATTTTGGTGACGACCGCCACGTCACAGCGATCGAAACCCAGGCCTTCGCGCAGAATGCCACCGCGCGCCGTCTCGAAAACAGCCAGGTCCACGTCCGGATGCAGCAGCACGTGGCGCGCGCTGCGTGGCCCGCTGCAATCACCCGAATCGATGCGCCGCTTGCCGACATAAATGCCGTCCGAATTCGTCATTCCCACACGGTGGCCCGCCTGAGCACACAAGTGGGCCAGCAGGCGCACGACCGTGGTCTTGCCATTCGTGCCGGTGACGGCCGCCACCGGAATGCGGCCCCCCTCGTTGGGCCCGTACAACAAGTCGATGATGGCCGCGCCGACGTCGCGACGCTGTCCGAACGACGGGTCCAGATGCATGCGCAGGCCGGGCGCCGCATTGATCTCCACAATGCAGCCAGTCTCCGGAGTCAACGGGTGATGCACATCGCGGCTCACCACATCGACCCCGCAAACATCCAGCCCCACCACCCGCGCCGCCAGCACCGCACTGGCCGCCAGATCCGGATGAACGTGATCGGTCACGTCCGTGGCCGTCCCCCCGGTGCTGAGGTTCGCATTGTTGCGCAGCGCCACGCACACCCCCGGAGCCGGCACCGAATCGGGCCGATATCCCTGGGATGCCAGCGTGCCCAGCGCCACCTCGTCCAGCTCGATGCGCGTCAGCGAAGTGCCATGACCCTCGCCCCGTCTCGGGTCCTGATTGATCTGCTCGACGAGCTGGGTGATGCACAGGCAGCCATCCCCGACCACCTGCGGCGGATCACGTCGCGCCGCGGCGACCAGGCGCTCGCCGACCACCAGAAGACGAAAATCGCATCCGGGAAAATAGCGCTCCACCAGCACACCGGAACCATGCGCCTGCGCCACGGCATGCGCCGCCAGGACCTGCTCGCGCCCCGTCACATTGACTGCGACGCCTTTGCCCTGATTGCCATCGCGCGGCTTGATGACCACGGGGCCGCCGATTTCCCTGGCGGCGACCCAGGCATCCTCGGCATCCGCGACGAGCCGCCCCGGGGGCACCGCAATGCCCGCCGACGCCAGCATGGCTTTCGTCAGGGCCTTGTCCTGCGCAATGGCCTCGGCGATGGCGCCGCTGGCGTCCGTTTCGGCCGCCTGGATGCGGCGCTGGCAGCGTCCCCAGCCAAACTGCACCAGACTTCCCTGCGTCAAGCGCCGAAACGGAATGCCGCGACGCACGGCCGCCTGGACGATGGCGGCCGTGCTCGGCCCCAAGCGGACTTCTTCATGCAAGGCCCGCAGCCGCATCATGGCCGCGGCCAGGTCAAATGGCTGATTCCGCAAGGTGGCCTCGCACAGAGCATGGGCCAGTTCAAGTGCCAGGCGTCCGACTGCTTCCTCGGAATATTCCATGACGAGTTGCGCAACGCCGGGCTGCGGTGTCGGCGCCGTGCGGCAAAACGCCACCGGGCAGCCCACCTGGTCCTGAAGACGCAGCGCCACGCCCGCCAGGATGCGCACCAGACCATGCTCATCTGCCGCTTGCGCCGGTCGCGGCAAGTCGACATCCGGGTAGCGGGCGCGCAAACGGGTCTCGAATGCCGCCACGCCCTCCGGCCCGGGCTCATCTTCGGCGCAGGAGACCACTGCCTCCAGGACTTGCTGGCGACACCACACGTTGGGTCCGCGCAGGGCTCTGATTCGGGAAACTTCCATGTATCCGACTTCCTCGATGATGTATCTGGCCCCCGTCCGGGACGCGTCAGGCCGTGAAGAATCCTCAAGCCGCCAGCGAAGGTTCCGGTGGCGCAAAGCCGGCGTTCCAGGTACGCAGGCCAATGCGCATCGGCTCGACGTCCAGGCCAAGAGCCCAGGCCGCCGCCAGGGCCGCCAGCACGGGCGCCAGACCCGCGGCGGCGACAGCCAGATCCAGCGCGTCCAGGGGGATGACCGGCCGCTCGACGGCGCCTTCGACCAGCACGACGGCCGCGTCGTGCACGATGACGGCCCGCTGGCCTGCCTTCAGGTGGGCTGCCAGCACGGCCCCGTCGGGCGACAGACCGTACAGGATGACGGCGCCGTCGCACAGCGGCGCCAGCCCTGCTGCCAGGGGGTCATCCGCATTCAATATGGCTGCACCGTCAGGCAGTACGACATCGACCTGAGTGCGGAAAATGCGCACCAGCTGCTCGGGGGTTTCCATGTGCCATTCAGGCCAGGTGAGGGCCGGATCGATCCCGGTGACCACGCCAACCTGGCAACGGTCATAGGCCAAGCCCTCGGCCAGAATGGCCCGGGCGCCGTTTTCAAGCACGGCATAGTCGACTGCGCGATTCAGCAGCACGCGGCGGGCTGCTTCCCAATGCGCCGAATCCTCGGCAGTCACCCGGACATCGCCCAGAAACAGCCCGTCGGATGAAGCCAGCCCGACCATGCGGCCGGTCAGGCGCAGCAGATGGGCCAGAAGCCGCGCCACCGGGGCGGCACCCCGGCTGCCACTGATGCCGATCACCGGAATGCGCCCGTTTCGGGCTGCCGGAAAGAGATGCTCGATGATGGCGCGCCCCACCGGTTGGGGCTGGCCGACCGCCGGCTTCAGATGCATCAGCAGGCCCGGGCCGGCATTGACTTCGACGATCGCCGCCTGCTGCACGTCCAGCGGGCAGGAGATGTCCCTGGCCACCAGATCGATCCCGGCAATGTCCAGGCCGACGACGCGAGCCGCCAGCGACACCTGGGCCGCCACATCGGGATGCACGGCATCCGTCTCATCGATGGACACGTTGCCGCTGCGCTGGATGAGTACCGTCCGACCCGGTTCCGGCACGGACTCGCCCCGCAGCCCCTGGCGTTGCAACTCCAGCCGCACGGCCGAGTCCAGCCGGATGACATTGAGCGGGTGATCCTCGTCGCTGCCGCGGCGCGGGTCCGAATTCAGCTGCGACTCGATGAGCTGCCGCACTGTGGACTTGCCGTCACCCACGACCTGAGCTGCCGCGCCGCGCGCTGCCGCGACGACACGCCCGCCCACGACCAGCAGACGGTGCTCGTCGCCCTGGATGAAGCGCTCCACCATGACACCGCTGCCTTCATTCATGGCAACGGCATGGGCCGCCTCGATCTGTGCCCGCGTCGTCAGACAGGTAAAGACACCGCGGCCGTGGTTGCCATCGACCGGCTTGACCACGACAGGCAGCCCGATTTCCCGGGCGACCTCCCAGGCCTCGGCCGCATCGGCGACCACCTGCCCCTCGGGTACCGGCACGCCGCAGGCCTGCAGCAGCTGGCGCGTCAGCTCCTTGTCGCACGCGATGTCTTCCGCGATGGCGCTGGTCCGACTGGTTTCTGCCGTCCAGATCCGGCATTGACACGCGCCATAGCCGAGCTGCAGCAGATTGGCATCATTCAGGCGAATGGCGGGAATGTCCCGCTCATCGGCGGCATCCGCGATGCAGGCGGTGCTCGGTCCGAGGCTCAGGGATTCGGCCAAAGCCTTCAGGCGCATCACGACCCCCGCGACGTCGAAAGCGCGGTCTTCCACGGCGGCCATGACCAGTTCGCGCGCGGCCAGCAGCGCTGCGCGCGTCAGGCCCTCGTGCCAGGCGCGCACGATGACCTTGTACACGCCGCGCACCGGGGTTTCGCGCGCGCGGCCCAGCCCGCCCGGCATGCCCGCCAGGCTTTGCAGCTCCAGTGTGACGTGCTCCAGAATGTGGGCCGGCCAGGTGCCTTCACGCACCCGCTTCAGAAAGCCGCCCCGCTCGCCGACGCTGCAGCGATGTTCGACCAGCGTCGGCAACCAGGCACTGAGGCGTTCATAGAAACCCGGGATGAGATTGGACGGACAGTCTTCGAGGTCATGGATGTCCACCAGCGCCTCGATGACGGGCCGATAGGCCCAGATGTTCGGCCCCCGCAAATGCACCATATTGAGAATCTCAATATTCTTGTATTCCATAGCAGAACCATGCAACAGGAGCCGGAGAGGCGGAGCCAGGCTGCAGCATTGCTGCAGTACCACTGCAGCAATGCTGCAACAGATCGGCACACATATTAATCTTGCGCCCGTTGCGAAGCATGGGAAAAAAGTTGAAAATTGTGACACGCTGAATCGCGCGATGACTTCCCCAGAGGGTAGAACCCTACGCCGTCCGAACCGATTTTCTCCACCTCGCGGACGCCATTCATGCAGGGCCATCCCACAGAGTCAGGCGTTGCCGCAGCCGCCATGCAGGAACTGCCCACGCAATGGCGCAACTTTCTGCTGTCCCGACTCGCGCCCGGTGAAGACGTACTGGCCTGGCTGCATACGGACCTGGACGCCCGTCTGCACTACGCCAGCGGTCTGGTCGTGCTGACCAGTCGCCGCTGGCTGGCCTGTGGCCCCGAAGCACAGTCGTTTCATTCCTGGCCCTTGCGTCCCGACATGGACCTGTGGCTGCAGGATCAGGCCGGGGTCGGCAGCCTGGAATTGTGTGACGGTCAGGCCCGTCTGGCCCGCTGGCGCTTCACGCTGGCACGGCACACACAGGCCCAGCAACTGGTCGATCGCCATCGGGCCTTGCGCCATGGGGTGCCAGGCCCGGCGGCGGACGTGGCCCGCGCGACCATCGACCCGGCGCCGCCGCGTGCACGTTCACTGTTCCGCCTGTGGCGCTTTGCCCATCCGTATCGGGGACAGCTGGCGGGCGGCCTGGCGCTGACCTTGCTGGCCACCGCAGCCTCGCTGGTCCCACCCTACCTGACCATGCCCCTCATGGACAAGGTGCTGATCCCGTTCCAGAACGGCGTTCCCATCGATCGCACGCTGCTTGTGTGGTACCTGGGCGGCCTGTTGGCGGCCTCGATTCTGGCCTGGGGGCTCGGCTGGGCGCGCAGTGCCATCCTCGCCCGGGTCAGTGAACGCATCGGCGCGGATCTGCGCACTGCCACCTATCAGCATTTGCAGCAACTCTCGCTGCAATACTTCGGCGGCAAGCGCACCGGCGACCTGATCGCACGCATCGGCTCCGAGTCCGATCGCATCTGTCTGTTCCTGTCCCTGCACTTGCTGGAATTCGTCACGGATGTCCTGATGATCGGCATGACGACCGTGGTGCTGCTGTCCATCAACCCGCTGCTCGCCCTGGCCACGCTCGCGCCTTTGCCACTGATTGCCTGGATGATTCACTGGGTGCGCGACCGCTTGCGTCACGGCTTCGAGAAAGCCGATCGGATCTGGTCGGAGATCACCAATGTGCTGGCGGACACCATACCCGGCATCCGCGTGGTCAAGGCCTTCGCGCAGGAGCGTCGGGAAGTCGCGCGCTTTCGCGAAGCCAACGACCGCAACCTGATGGTCAATGATCGGGTCAATGCCCTGTGGTCGCTTTTTTCCCCCACGGTCACGCTGCTGACCGAGCTGGGCCTGCTGGTGGTGTGGATCTTCGGCATCTGGCTGGTATCACGCCACGCGATCACGGTCGGCGTGCTGACCGCCTTCCTGGCCTACATCAGCCGCTTCTACATCCGGCTGGATTCCATGAGCCGGATCGTCTCGAGCACCCAGCGCGCCGCAGCCAGTGCGAAGCGCATCTTCGACATCCTGGACCAGGTACCCAGCGTTGCGGATCCTGCCGACCCCCTGCCCATGACCGGCATCCGGGGCCGCATCGAACTGGATCACGTCGGCTTCCGCTATGGCAACCGCACAGTGATTCACGATCTGCACTTGCATATCGCTGCGGGGGAAATGATCGGGCTGGTCGGGCGCAGCGGTTCGGGCAAGAGCACTCTGGCGAATCTGATCTGCCGTTTCTACGATGTGTCGCAGGGGGCCATCCGCCTGGATGGCGTCGACATCCGCCGCTACGCCCTCACCGACTATCGCCGCCATATCGGGCTGGTGCTGCAGGAGCCCTTTCTGTTCTACGGGACGGTGGCCGACAACATCGCCTACGGTCGCCCGCAGGCCGGCCGCACCGAGATCGTTGCGGCCGCCCGCGCGGCCCACGCGCACGAATTCATCCTGCGCCTGCCGCTCGGCTATGACTCACTGGTCGGAGAGCGCGGCCAGGGGCTCTCGGGCGGGGAGCGCCAGAGGATTTCCATTGCCCGGGCCATTCTGATCGATCCCCCCATCCTGATTCTGGACGAAGCCACCTCTTCGGTGGACACGGCCACGGAAAGCGAAATCCAGAGGGCGCTGGACAATCTGGTGCGCGGACGCACCACGATCTCCATCGCACACCGCCTGAGCACGCTGCACAAAGCCGATCGCCTGGTCGTCATGGATCGCGGCCGCATCGTGGAAATCGGCCGGCATGAGGAACTGCTGGCGCGTGAAGGCGCCTATGCCAGCCTCTATCGCGCCCAGTTGCAGCATCAGGACCGAACCGAGCCGGTGAGCACCGAAGACGCGCTGTCGCATGACGAGGAAGACGAGGAACACGAGGAAGACGATGCCGCCTGAATCCGTCAACACACACTGCACGCTGTCGCGTGACGCATACGGCCGCCTGATCCTGACCCGCGCCGGGGCGCCCGACACGCCGGTCGTACCGGTGCGCAGCTTTCCGATCAGTGCGCCCGCAGATGGCATCGCCCTGATCAGTCCGCAGGGCCGGGAAATGGCCTGGATCACGCACCTGCAAGACCTGCCAGCCAGTTCGTACCGGCTGATCACCGAAGAGCTTGCCCAGCGGGAATTCACCCCGGAAATCCTGCGCATCCGGCAGGCATCGACCTGGACGACCCCCAGCCGCTGGGAGGTGGACACAGACCGTGGCGCCACGCAACTGATGCTCAAGACCGAGGACGACATCCGCCATCTGTCGGCATCCACCCTGCTGATCGGCGACGCCTGCGGGATCCATTTCCTGATCCGCGACATCAGGGCGCTGGACAAGGGCAGCCGCCGCATCCTGGATCATTTCCTGTGAACAGGCCGGCAGCACGCCTGTCGGGTACGCCCTTCGTGCCGGCCACGCAGGGCGGCTGTGGCGCATTCAGGCGGCTGCCCCGAACACGCCATCCAGGGCCAGCTCGCAAGTGACGGGCAGCAGGCAGCGCAGCGCCTCGCGCGAGGCGTCGATGCAACCCCCGGATGCCTGCACCCCACCCGGATCGCGCAAGCGCATCATGCGCCCCAGAATGCGCTGCAGCGCATCCGGATCGCCTTGTGTGCGGGCGACCCGGGCCTCGACCACCGTCTCATCCACGTACGGGCGACCGCCCTCATGACGCACCCCGTGGCGCCAGTGGTAGAGTTCGACACATTTGGACTGCAACGTGTAGGGTTCGTCCGGTTTCCAGAAATTCGTGAAATGACCTTCGCCCAGGTAAAACACCCAGGAACCTTCATAGCCCGGGACATTGGCCGAAACCGGATCCGGATTGCGAAACCAGAGCCGATCGCCCGGAACACAATAGCCTGCCGGCAACGGTGCCTGCAGCGAGCCGTATTCCCGCAGGAACGCTTCATGAAACGCGGCCGACTGAATGGCACGCACCTGCCATTGGGCCTGCAGGGCAGCCAGGGCGGCCGGGTGGCAGACTGCCAGCTCCTGGGCCAGCGCCAGCAGCAACACGTATTCCGTGGCCCGATAACAGGAAAAGGAATAGCGCTGGCCAGACAGATCCGGCCAAAGCGTGCGTTGCAGCGCCGGGATCAGTTCGTGACCCGGTCGGAGGATGAAGCCGGTGGCTTCGGACCAGAACCAGCAATCCGGTCGTTCGGCCTGTTCCGTGTCGAACGCAAGCAGCGTGCGCCGGCCCGCCAGCACGACGCGGCGGCGTACTCGCATGGCAGCCAGCCATTCATCGACGCTGGGAAAATCGAAGGGGATGGGCGCCGCGAGCAGCGCCGCCAGGATTTCGGTGTCGAGGTCGGCTTCGCGCTGCACAGGCGCCAGCCCCAGAGCGCGCGCCAGGCCGCTGGTGTCGGCGCCTGGCACCCACGCCTGTGCCGCATCCGGGCACAGACGGATGCCGAAGTAGGCACCCCGCGCATCGACACCGTCGGCCCGCTCGACGGCATCGAGCAGCCCGGTGTCCGAAAAGTAACCGAGAAGCCGCGCCAGGTCGGCGGCGGGGACGGGACCCCGCACGCGCACTCCGGCAATGGACGACATGGCGAAAAAGACGTGTCGGGGGCCGTTCGGGCAAGATCCTTAGAACGGGATGTCGTCGTCCATGTCGGCCAGGTTGCTGGCGGGCTCGGCTGCCGGAGCCGCCGGGCGCTGCTGCTGGGATGCGCGGCGTGCGGGCGCCTGCGAAAAGCCGCCGGCATCGCCACCGGCCGTTTCGCCGCCGCTGTCACGCCCGCCCAGCATCTGCATCTGGTCGGCCACGATTTCCGTGCTGTAGCGGTCGGCGCCGGTTTCCTTGTCCTGCCACTTGCGCGTTTTCAGGCGGCCCTCGACATAGACGGCACGCCCCTTTTTCAGATATTCGCCGGCTATTTCAGCCAGGCGGTTATAGAACACCACACGGTGCCACTCGGTTTCCTCGCGGCGTTCCCCCGAGGCCTTGTCCTTCCATTGGGATGTGGTGGCAATCGACACGTTGCAGATTGCCGCACCGTCGGGGCTGTAACGGACCTCGGGATCGCGCCCCAAGTTGCCGACGAGGATGACTTTGTTGACTGAGGCCATGGCATATCCTGTATTTGAACGATGGGTACCCACATTATCGGCGGGAACCCATCGTCTCCGACACATCGGAAAACGTCAAATGATCATTATCGCCCACACGGGTTTACCACTACAAGGCCAGCGTCAGACCGTGTTGGCGTTACGTGAGAACGTCCGATCTGAGGGTGCGGACCTTTTCTTGGACTGGTTTATGCTGTAATTCCCAGGCGCCGCCTGTAGTCCATGGGGCTCAGAGCCCTCGGCAATGCCCGCCCTCAGCGGCTTTCGCGAAAGCCGCGCGCCGTGTACAGCCACACCGCAGCCAGCATGGCGCTGGCCCAGAAGACCATGGACGGCCCGCTGGTGCGCCCCAGCACGCCGCCCAGAAAGCCGCCCGCAAACACTCCCAGAGACTGCGCCGTGTTGTAGAAGCCCAGCGCCAGACCCTTGTAGGCCGGCGGGGCCACGCGCGACACCAGGGATGGCTGCAGCGCTTCCAGAATGTTGAAACACACGAAAAAGCCGATGAAGGCCGCCACCACCAGCGGGAACGAACCATCCAGCCAGGGCAGCGCCGCCAGCACCACCGTCAGGCCCAGCACGGACCATTCCAGGGCGGCCTTGTGGGCCTTGCGCGTTTCCGTGTAGAAGACGGCGGGCACCATCACGACAAAGGAGGCCAGAATCACCGGCAGGTAGACCTTCCACAGGCTGGCCGAGGTGTAATCGCCCAGTTCGCCGAGCAGCCCCGGTGCCACCATGAAGAGCGCCATCAGGATGAAGTGCAGGCAGAACACGCCAAAATTCAGGCGCAGCAAGTCGCGGTGCCCGAGCACATCGTGGGCGGTGGCCTGGACGATGTCTGCCTCGGAGCGCGGCACATCGGGCACCAGGAACATGGCGATCAGCAGGCAGACAAAGCCCAGCAGGCTGATGGCCCAGAACAGGCCCGACAGGCCGAATGCCCCCACCAGCAGGGGCGACAGCACCAGGGACACGGCAAAGGACACGCCGATGGAGCCGCCCACCATGGCCATGGCGCGGGTGCGGACCTCGGGTCGGGTGGCGTCGGCGATCCAGGCCGTGATGGCGGCCGAGACCGCCCCCAGCCCCTGGATCACGCGCCCGATGGTGACCCAGTCCACGTCATTGGTCAGGGCACAGATGACCCCGCCGATCACGAACAGGACCATCCCGAACACGATCACCGGCCGGCGCCCGTAACGGTCCGACGCCATGCCCAGAGGGATCTGCATCACGGCCTGGGTCAGTCCGTAAGCCCCCAGCGCCAGGCCGACGCGCACCGGATCGTCCCCGCCGACCAGCGTGCGCGCCGCGACGGCAAAAATCGGTGTCAGGAGGAACAGGCCCAGCATGCGGGCCGCAAACAGGGCGGCGAGCGCCACGCTGCTGCGCCGCTCCAGAGGGGTGAGCTTCAGGCCAGGGGCGGTCGAAAGAGGCGGTGAGGACATGGTCGCTTGGGACTTCCGTGCGAATGAAGGAGGGTCTGCGCGTTATAGTAGCAAGTTGACCTTTGGAAAACCTGAACTCCCCCACCGGCATGGACGCCATCTGCATCCGCGGCGCACGCACGCACAATCTGAAGAACATTTCGATCGATCTGCCGCGGCGGCAGTTGATCGTGATCACCGGCCTGTCGGGCTCGGGCAAATCTTCACTGGCCTTCGACACCCTGTATGCCGAAGGCCAGCGGCGCTATGTCGAGAGCCTGTCGGCCTACGCGCGCCAGTTCCTGCAGATGATGGACAAACCCGACGTGGATGTGATCACCGGCCTGTCGCCGGCGATCGCCATCGAACAGAAGACGGCCGGACACAATCCGCGCTCAACCGTGGGCACCGTCACCGAGATCCACGACTACCTGCGCCTGCTGTATGCACGCGTGGGCACCCCCTACTGCCCCGACCATGACCTGCCGCTGCGGGCACAAAGTGTCAGCCAGATGGTGGACCAGACGCTGGCCATGCCCGAAGATTCCCGGCTGGCCATCCTGGCGCCCATCGCCCGGGCACGGCAGGGCGATCTGGCGGATGAATGCCGCCGCCTGCAGTCGCTGGGCTTCGTGCGGGCGCGCATCGATGGTGTGATTCAGGTGATCGACGGCAGCACCGTCCTGCCGGATGCCGCCGCTGCCTGGGATCTGGATGTCGTGGTCGATCGGCTGCGAGCGCGCCCCGACAGCCGCCAGCGCCTGGCCGAAAGCTTCGAGACCGCACTGGAACTGGCTCACGGACGCGCCCTGGTGCTGGACCTGGACACGCGGCAGGAATGGGCTTTTTCCGCCGCCTACGCCTGCCCGGTCTGCGGGCGCGGCATGGGCGAGCTGGAACCGCGCCTGTTCAGCTTCAACAACCCCGCCGGCGCCTGTGCCACCTGCAACGGCCTGGGTCAGGTGGAATCCTTTGATCCGGCCCGCGTGGTCGCCTTTCCCGAACTGGGCCTGGCCGCCGGTGCCATCCATGGCTGGGACCGACGCAATGCCTTCAGCCACGCCATGATGACCAGCCTGGCCCGGCACTATGACTTCAGCCTGGACACCCCCTTCCAGTCCCTGGAGCCGGCCGTGCGCGACGCCATCCTGCACGGCTCGGGCCAGCAGGAAATCGCCTTTCAGTATCTGGGCGAAGGCGGCCGGCAGGTCATGCGGCACCATGCCTTCGAAGGCGTGATCCCCAATCTGGAACGGCGCTGGCGCGAGACGCATTCCAGCGCGGTGCGAGAAGAACTGAACCGGCTGCGCCACACCACCGTCTGCCCGGAGTGCCGCGGCGCGCGCCTGTGCACCGAGGCGCGTCATGTGCTGATCGGCGACGAACCGGGGCGCGGTCAGCGGCGCGGGCGCGCCATCTTCGAAATCGAGTCCTGGTCGCTGTCCGACTGCCGGCAGTGGTTCGAAGGCTGGTCGCCGGCCGGCGCACGCCGCGAAGTGGCCGAGCGCATCGTGCATGAAATCCGCGCCCGGCTGGACTTTCTGGACAACGTGGGCCTGGGCTACCTGTCGCTGGAGCGCGGCGCCGACACCCTGTCGGGCGGCGAATCCCAGCGCATTCGCCTGGCCAGCCAGATCGGCTCGGGGCTGACCGGGGTCATGTATGTGCTGGACGAACCGTCGATCGGCCTGCACCAGCGCGACAATCACCGCCTGATCGAGACCCTGCATCAGTTGCGCGATCTGGGCAACAGCGTGATCGTGGTCGAACATGACCTGGACATGATCCTGGCCGCCGATCACGTCGTCGACATGGGCCCCGGAGCGGGCGAGCACGGCGGCAGCGTGGTGGCGCAGGGAACCCCGCAGGACATCGCGGCGCAACCCCGGTCCCTGACGGGCCAGTATCTGGCCGGCACCCGACGCATCGCAATACCCCGGCGCCGTCCGGTCACGGCCGACCAGCCCTGGCTGCGCCTGCTGGGCTGCCGCGGGCACAATCTGCAGGCGGTCGACCTGGCCATCCCGGTGGGCCGCTTCACCTGCGTCACCGGCGTCTCGGGCTCCGGGAAGTCCACTCTGATCAATGACACGCTGGTGGCCGCCCTGGCCCGGGCGCTGCACCGGGCACAGACGAGTGCGGCGGCGCATGACGGCATCGAGGGACTGGACGCCTTCGAGAAGATCATCAGCGTCGACCAGAACCCCATCGGCCGCACGCCGCGCAGCAACCCGGCCACCTACACCGGCCTGTTCACCCCGATTCGCGAGCTGTTTGCGGGCGTACCGGAAGCCCGCCTGCGCGGTTACGATCCGGGGCGATTCTCTTTCAATGTGAAGGGCGGGCGCTGCGAAGCCTGCCAGGGTGACGGCATGGTGCGGGTGGAAATGCACTTCCTGCCGGACATGTACGTACCCTGCGAGGTCTGTGCGGGCCACCGTTACAACCGCGAGACGCTGGACATCCGCTACCGGGGTCACAACATCAGCGAGATCCTGGACCTGACCGTGGCCCAGGCCATGACGCTGTTCCAGGCCGTACCGGTCGTGGCGCGCAAGCTGCAGACGCTGATGGACGTGGGGCTGTCGTACATCCGCCTGGGCCAGAGCGCCACCACGCTCTCGGGTGGTGAGGCCCAGCGCATCAAGCTGTCCCAGGAACTTTCACGGCGCGGCTCGGAACGCACCCTGTACGTACTGGACGAACCCACCACCGGCCTGCACTTTCACGACATCGACGTGCTGCTGGGCGTACTGCAGCGGCTGGTGGATGCGGGCAGCACCGTGCTGGTGATCGAACATCACATGGATGTCATCAAGACGGCCGACTGGGTCGTGGACCTGGGGCCGGAGGGCGGTGCCGGCGGCGGACGCATCGTGGCCCAGGGCACCCCGGAAACGGTTGCCGCCACGCCCGGCAGCCATACCGGACAGTGGTTGCAGACATCGCTGGCCTCGGCACACCCATAGCCTCCAGGCACCAGGCAAACCGTTTGCTGTGCCCTTTTATCATTTTCATCATGCGCATTCTCCTGATTGAAGACGAATCGGAATTGGCGAGCTGGCTGGCCCGCAGTCTGGCGCGGCACAGCGGCTTCACAGTCGACTGGGCCGACGATGCAGAACTGGCCGAACGCCGCCTGGCCGTCGAGGAATTCGATGCCGTCGTGCTGGACCTTGGCCTACCCGGCATGAACGGCCACGAATTCCTGCGCCGCCTGCGTCGCCGAGATGACCGCTGCCCGGTGCTGGTCCTGACGGCGCGCGACTCCATGTCCGAACGGATCGGATCCCTGCACGAGGGCGCCGACGATTTCATGCAAAAGCCCTTTGCCATTGAAGAACTCGAAGCCCGGCTCAATGCGCTGATCCGCCGCAGCCGGGGCCGCGACCACCCGCGCTGGACAGTCGGCGACCTGGTGCTGGACATTGGCAGCCAGCGGTTCCTGCACCGCGATGCCCCACTGGCCCTGTCCCCCCGGGAATACGCGGCACTGAAGGTCTTGATGCAAAGGGCCGGGGAACCGGTCACCAAGCAGCAACTCCTGGATCGCATCAGCCCGGACGACACCCACATCAATCCGGAAGCCATCGAGGTCCTGGTGCATCGGCTGCGCAAGAAACTGGCGGGCACCGAGGTGCAGGTGGTGACACTGCGCGGCATGGGCTATTGCCTGGAATCCATCCATGCACCTGGCTGAGCACCGGTCCTACAGCCTGAGAGCCCTGCTGTTGTGGTTTCTGATCCCGGCCCAGGTTGCCGTGCTCAGCCTGGCGCTGTGGCATTCCAGCCATCAGCTGCACAACCAGGTCGACCTGGCCTACGACCGGGCGCTGGCCGGTGCCCTGCGGGCCATCGATCACAACATTGCCACCGAAAGCGGCGGCTTGGCGGTCGAACTGCCCTACCTGATGCTCGAATTCTTCGAACTGACAGCCGACAACACAGTCTATTACCGCATCCTGACGGAAGACGGGCTGGCTGATATCGGCAATCAGGACTTGCCCCTGCCTGACCAGCGGTTGCAATCCGGGATTCCCGTTTTCTATGACCAGGATTATCTGGGCACGCCCATCCGGATCGCTGCCATGGCTCGTCCCATGAGCCCGCCACTCTATGGTCAGCCGCACGGCCGGGTGATCGTGATGGTGGGTGAGGACCGCAGCAGCCGCGACAGCGTCATGCGCGGCATGATGGTGCGCAGCGTCGTGCGCGATCTCATCGAGGTGCTGGCATCATCAGGGCTGATCCTGCTTGGCGTATTGATCGGCCTGCGCCCTCTGACTCGCCTGTACCACAGCCTGAAGCAGCGCAAAGCCGATGACCTCAGTCCGATTACCGCGTCTGAACTACCCCGGGAAGTCCAGCCGCTGGTACAGGCAGTGAACCAGCATGTGGCGCGCCACGCCCGCCAGGCTCGTCGGCAGCGCCGTTTTCTGGACGATGCCTCGCATCAGTTGCGCACCCCGCTGGCAGTCCTGAACACGCAACTGGATTACGCCCTGCGCGAACCGGATCCGGCCGAGGCCCGTACCGCCCTGCTGGCCATGCGCCAGGGGCTGGTGCAGGCCCAGCGTACGGCTGCGCAGTTGCTGGCGCTGGCGCGCGCCCGCGAGTTCGACCAACAGACGGATACCCTGCTGCCTGTCGCCCTGACCCCGCTGGCGCAGGACGTGATCCGCCAGCTTTACAGCCTGGCACGGCAGAAGCGCCAATCCATCGAAATGGAAGGGGCGGAACTGGCCGCCATCGTCCAGGGGGTCGAATGGCTGCTGCGCGAAGCGGTCGTCAACCTGATGGACAATGCCATCAAATACACGGCACCCGGCGGCACCATCACCGTGCGGATTGTCCGCCTGCCCGATCAAATCATGCTGAGCGTGCGGGATACCGGGCCAGGCATGTCCGACACCGACATTCGCAAAGCCGGTCAGCGTTTCCGGCGCGGCCAGGCAGGCAAGAGCAGCCACGGGGCGGGCCTGGGACTGGCCATCGTGCGCACCATCATGCAACACCACCGCGGCAGCCTGCGAATCACGGCAACTCATTCAGGGTGCGAAGTTTCAATCATTTTTCCGGCTGGAGCTTCTCCAGCCGGAGCCTGACACCCCTTTGACCGTGGTAGTGCTTGTCGCTGGCATCAATGATGGACGACCAGGCCGCAGACCCATGCAGGCTGCAGGTCACGGTGGCGCCTCCCACGGTGCCGGTCGGCCGACGAGCCAGGATCCTGCCCTCCCGGCGTCTGCAGCCCCAGCTTTTTTTGCGGAGGCATCCCAAGGCCACATTGCTGCCGCCCATTCCCGGGCGGACACCTATCCATTTCTTCCGTATTGACCTAGGGTTATCCCGAAGTCGTGCCATTTTGAAAGCCTATGGAAAGCCTGGCCTGCGTAAGGTGCGAGGGTACCCGGCCATTCAAGCCAATCCAGCCGGCTTTTTTCCACTTCAAGGAGACTATCGTCATGACTCCCCGATCCGTGTCACTGCTGTTGGGCGGTGCCCTGCTGTCTTTGGGTCTGGTCGCACAGGCCGCACCTTCGAAACCCGAATGCATCGCCCCGGCCAACCCGGGTGGCGGCTTCGACCTGACCTGCCGCCTGGCGCAGGAAGGTCTGAAAGCGTCTGGCGCCCTGACGGATCCAATGCGCATCGTCTACATGCCTGGCGGCATTGGCGCCGTGGCCTACAACCACGTGATCGCCCAGAAACCCGGCGACCCTGACGCCATCGTGGCGTTTTCCGGCGGTTCTCTGCTGAATCTTGCCCAGCATAAATTCGGCCGCTACGGCGTGAACGACGTGCGCTGGCTGACCGCCGTGGGGTCCGACTACGGTGTGGCCGTGGTGCGCAATGACTCGCCCTACAAGAACCTGAGGGAGTTGATGGCGGCCTTCAAGCAGGATCCCACGAAGACCGTGCTGGGTGCCGGCGGCACCGTCGGCAGTCAGGACTGGATGAAGGCCGCACTGACCGCCCGCGCGGCAGGCGTGGATTACCGCAAGATGCGCTTTGTCGCCTTTGAAGGAGGGGGCGATGCTCTGACGGCACTGCGCGGCGGTCATATCCAGGCCTATATGGGCGACGCAGCCGAAGCATTCACCATGCTGGAAGGCGGTGCACCGATCCGCGTGCTGGCCGTCTTCAGCGACGAGCGCCTGCCAGGCAAACTGTCGTCCGTGCCGACCGCCCAGGAGGAAGGCTTTGACATCCAGTGGCCGATTGTCCGCGGCTTCTACGTCGGTCCGAAGGTCTCCGACGCCGACTACCAATGGTGGGTGGACGCCTTCAACAAAACACAAGCTGATCCGTCGTTTGCCGCGATCCGCAATAAGCAGGGCCTGTTCCCTTTCAACAAGTCGGGCGCCGAACTGGACAAATACATCAAGCAACGCGTTGCAGACTATACGAAGCTGGCTAATGAATTTGGCCTGATTCGCTAGGCTGAAACAACCGGACCTCGCCATGAGTGATCGTATGCTGGGCTTCTGCGCCCTGATCTTTGCCGGGCTGATGGCGTGGTTCGGCCACGACCTGCAAGCCCCTTTTTCCTATGAACCGGTGGGCCCGCGGGCTTTCCCCATGCTGATCGCCCTGATCATCGCCCTGTGTGGTGCCTGGCTGGTGTTCAAACACTGGCATGAACGCCACAAGGGCGAACCCATCGATTGGCCGCGGCTGTTGCTGATGGTGGTGTACATCGTTGGCTACGCCATGCTGTTCGAGACGCTGGGCTTCATCATCGCCACCACCCTCGTCACTGTCCTGATCGGCAGCCTGTTTGGCGGACCCTGGGGCAAGATGATCATCAGCGGGCTGGTCATGGGCGTTCTGTTTTTCCTGCTGTTTGACCGTGCGCTGGACGTCGTGCTGCCGTCAGGCCCCCTGGAGTTTCTGCCATGAGCCAGATTTTCGACCACCTGAGCATCGGTTTCGACGTCGCGTTCTCCTGGATGAACCTGCTGGTCGCAGCCCTGGGCGCCTTTCTGGGCACGCTGGTCGGCGTGCTGCCAGGCCTCGGCCCCATTAACGGGGTGGCCATGCTCATCCCCATTGCCTACGCCCTGAACCTGCCGCCTGAAACCGCGCTGATCCTGCTGGCTGCTGTGTATGTGGGCGCCGAATACGGTGGGCGCATCAGCGCCATCCTGATCAACGTGCCTGGCGAAGCCAGTGCCATCATGACCACGCTGGACGGCTATCCGCTGGCCCGCAAGGGGCTGTCCAACGTCGCCCTGTCGCTGTCGGGCTGGTCGGCCTTCTGCGGTTCGCTGGTAGCCACCATCGGCGTGATCGTACTGGCCCCCTTGCTGGCCCGCTGGGCGCTGGCCTTCGGACCCGCCGAATATTTTGTCCTGATCGTCTTTGCATTTTGCTGTCTGACCAGCCTGCTGGGTCGGGAACCGGTCAAGGGCACGCTCTCGGCCATGCTGGGCCTGGCGATCGCCACGGTCGGCGTGGACGCCAATTCGGGCGTGTATCGCTACACCTTCGACTCGGTGCACCTGTTTGACGGCGTCGCCTTCGTGGTCGTCGTGATCGCGCTCTTTGCCATTGCCGAACTGCTGGAATTGCTGGAATCGACCATCCAGGGCCAATCCCCCGAAGTCCCGCCAAACGAACGCAAGCTGTTCAACCTGCAGGAACTGCTCTACACCAGATGGACGATTCTGCGCAGTTCAGTACTGGGATTTTTCATCGGCGTGCTGCCGGGCGCCGGCGCCAGCGTGGCGTCTGCCGTGGCTTATTCCAATGAGAAACGCTACCAGGAAAGCCGCGATCCCAACGCCTGCTTCGGCGAGGGCGACCTGCGCGGTGTCACCGCCCCGGAAGCTGCATCCACAGCATCGGCGGTGGGTTCCTTTGTGCCCATGCTGACCCTGGGTGTACCCGGCTCGGGCACAACGGCAGTGATGATGGGCGCCTTGACGCTCTACAACATCACCCCGGGTCCGGTGCTCTTTGACACCAAGCCGGAACTGGTCTGGGGTCTGGTGGCGTCGCTGTTCATCGCCAACGTGATGCTATTCCTGATGAACATCCCCATGGTGCAAGTGTTTTCCAAAGTCCTGTCGCTACCGAACTGGCTGCTGGTGCCCGGCATCCTGTGCATCAGCTACATCGGCGTCTATGCCATCAATGCCGGCACCTTCGACCTGACCATGGCCGCCCTCCTGGGCCTGGTCGGTTATTTGCTACGCAAGGGTGGCGTGCCAATGGCACCGATGGTATTGGGGGTGGTGTTGGGCGACATGATGGAGCAAAATCTGCGTCGCGCCCTGTCAATCACCAACGGCGAACTCCATATTCTGTGGGACAGCCCGATCACCATCGGTCTGTGGATTGCGTCTTTGGCGACCGTCACCATTCCACCCCTGATGCGGCGGTATGCGCAAAAGAAACTGTCGGCCACCACCGAGGCCGCCTTGGCAGGTGAGGAATAGGCCCCCCCCGAGGGACGCGCGCATCGTGGCCCAGGGCACCCCGGAAACGGTTGCCGCCACGCCCGGCAGCCATACCGGACAGTGGTTGCAGCGGGTGCTGGTGGCCGCACAGGCCCCGCGGCACTGAATGCCGGACAGCATGCATTAGTGTGCCGACTGGCGGCCTGTCCGGCGTGCCGGGCCACGTGCCCAGCACCCTGCGTGCGGTGCTACATCACATAGAGCGCGCGATGCTCGCGGATGGCGTAGCGATCCGTCATGCCGGCAATGTAATCGGCGATCGCGCGGGCCTGTTCGATCGGGTCTTCGCGGCGGTATTCGTCTGACAGCAGGCGCGGATTGTCCAGAAAAGCCTGGAACAATTCGCGCACGATGCGTCGGGCCTTGCCCATCATGCGCATGACCTGGGAATGGCGATAGAGGTTCTGCAGCAGGAACTGCTTGAGGGCATCCGCCTGTGCCTGCATCCCGGTGGAAAACGCCGCCAGCGGCGGGGCCGCGCGCACCTCGTCGACCGAACCCGGTTGGTGCCGGGCAATGCGTTGCACCGTGGTGTGCGTCAGATCCAGGACCAGGGTGTTGATCATCGCGCGGATGACTTCGGACACCAGGCGGCGCGGCTCGATATCCGGATGACGCCGGCGCACCTGATCGTGATGGTTGGCAAAGATTTCCAGATCCAGCAGCTGAGGCACCGTGATCAGGCCCGAACGCAGTCCGTCGTCCACATCATGATTATTGTAAGCAATCTCGTCGGCCAGATTGGTCAGCTGGGCCTCGAGGGACGGCTGTGTGCCGTCAAGAAAGCGCGCACCGACGGCGCCCAGCTGACGGGCATGGCGCCGGGAGCAGTGCTTCAGAATGCCCTCGCGCGTCTCGAAGCACAGATTCAGGCCGTTGAAGCCGGCATAGCGCTCTTCCAGGGCATCGACCACCCGCAGGCTCTGCAGATTGTGCTCGAAGCCGCCTGCGGCAGGTGCCAGTTCGTGCAGGCACGCGTTCAGCTCGTCCTGACCGGCATGGCCAAACGGCGTGTGCCCCAGATCATGCGCCAGCGCGATGGCCTCGGTCAGGTCTTCGTGCACGCCCAGGCTGCGTGCCAGGGTGCGCGCGATCTGGGCGACTTCCAGGCTGTGCGTCAGGCGCGTGCGAAACAGGTCGCCCTCGTGGTTGAGAAACACCTGGGTCTTGTACTCCAGCCGCCGGAAGGCATTGCAATGAATGATCCGGTCCCGGTCCCGCTGAAAATCGCTGCGGCCTTGCGGCGCGGGTTCCTGGTGGCACCGGCCGCGCGTGGCTTCCGGGCGGCAGGCGTAGGGGGCCAGGGTGGCCATGCTCAAGCTCCGGTGCAGGCCGACAGCACCGGTTCGACCAGCACGTCGTCGACGGCCTGCACCTGCGCACGGCCCAGTTCAGGCAGGAGTACATAGCGGATTTGCCGACCTTCGCTTTTCTTGTCCACCCGCATCAGCGCCAGCCAGCGCTGCGCACCCAGATCGGGGGCCTGCACGGGACAGCCGATCGCCTGCACCAGGGCCCGGATGCGACCGACACTGGCACGATCCAGACCGCAGACCCGGGCCGACAGTTCGGCTGCCATGACCATGCCGCAGCCCACGGCTTCGCCATGCAGCCACTGGCCATAACCCAGGCCGGACTCGATCGCGTGGCCAAACGTATGACCCAGGTTCAGAATGGCACGCAGGCCCGATTCGCGCTCGTCTTGCGATACGACCCAGGCCTTCAGCTCGCAGGAACGACGGATGGCGTGGCCGATGGCCCGGCCATCCAGCGCCCGCAAATCGGCCACGTGCGCTTCGCACCAGTGGAAGAATTCCGCGTCGGCAATCATGCCGTATTTGATGACCTCGGCCAGCCCCGCGGAAATTTCGCGCGCGGGCAGGGTGGCCAGCACGTCCGGGTCGATCTCCACGGCGCGGGGCTGGTGGAAGGCGCCGATCATGTTCTTGCCGCGCGGGTGGTTGATGGCGGTCTTGCCGCCCACCGAGGAATCCACCTGCGCCAGCAGCGTGGTGGGCACCTGGATGAAGCGGATCCCGCGCATATAGCAGGCTGCGGCAAACCCGCTGATGTCACCCACGACGCCGCCCCCCAGCGCCACGAGCACGGCCTTGCGGTCCAGCCCCCCAGCCAGCAGGGCATCGAAGATCCGATTCAGGGCATCCCAGGTCTTGTGCTGTTCGCCGTCGGGCAGTTCGATGCACAGCACGGGCTTGCCCGTGGTCGCCAGCGCAGCCTGCACGCGCGCACCGTACAGGCCCGCCACCGTGGTGCTGGTCACGAGCGCCAGCGCCGTGGCATCGGCCGGGATGCTGTCCGCCAGGGCATCGAGCCGGCCACTGCCGATGTGAATGGGATAGTGCCCTCCGGGCGCGTCAACCTGGACTGTATGCATGGGACCTCAGGTGGGTTGGAAAGCCTGCAGCAGCGGCAGCAGCCGGCGCACGAGTTGCTGAATCGGCTGATCGGCGGTGTCCAGGGTGACATCCGCCACGCTTTCGTACAAGGGCTCGCGCTGGGCCAGCAGATCGATGATGCGCTGACGTGGATCGGGCGTGCGCAACAGGGGCCGATGGCGATCCCGCACCACACGGCGATAGAGTTCGTCGATGCCGGCACGCAGGTACACCACACAGCCGCGCTCGCGCAGCATGCGGCGGTTTTCCTCGGCCAGCACGGCACCACCGCCCGTGGCCACCACGACGCCGGCGCATTGCGAGAATTCATCCAGCAGCAGCGTTTCGCGCCGACGAAAGCCCGCCTCCCCCTCGATATCGAAGATTGTGGCTACACGCACGCCGCAGCGCGCCTCGATCACCTGATCCAGATCGACGAATTCGCGCCCCAGGACAGCGGCCAGCTGGCGTCCGATGGTGGTCTTGCCCGCACCCATCATGCCCACCAGAAAAATGGGCAGGGCCGCGCCCCTGGCGCCCGTCAGGGGGGATACGGTCTCGGTGGCGGCATATTCCATCGGCATGGCGGATCATGGGGCTGTTCGTTTGCGTGTATTATCGCATCAGCCGCCTTGCCGCTCCGGGCGCGTCGCTCCTGACTCGCAGCATCCCGTTACACAGACTCTGCACCCGGCCCCTTGCCCGATCCAGCCAGAGCTTACAATCGCTCCTGATGAGATCTTCCAACCCCTCCGCCAAGCAAAAGGCGCCCACCCGCTCCTGGTTCATGCGCTTCGCCCTGAAGGTGATCGCCCTTGTCGTCGGCCTGGGCGCGTGCGGCGCACTGCTCATGACACTGGCCCTGGCACTGGCCTGGCCGAATCTGCCCGACCTGCACGCCATGATCGACTACCGGCCGCGGGTGCCACTGCGCATCTACACCGCCGATCACGTCCTGATCGGAGAATTCGGCGAGGAACGGCGCAATGTGCTGCGCTTCAACGAGATTCCGGACGTCATGAAGTCCGCCATCCTGGCGGCCGAAGACGACCGCTTCTACCAGCACGGCGGCATCGACTGGGCGGGGGTGCTGCGCGCGGCCATCGCCAACGTCGTCCACATGTCCAAAACCCAGGGCGCCAGCACGATCACGATGCAGGTGGCGCGCAACTTCTACTTGTCTGCGGAAAAGACCTATACCCGGAAATTCTACGAGCTGCTGCTGACGTTCAAAATCGAGGCCACCCTGACAAAGGACCAGATCCTGGATCTGTACATGAACCAGATCTTCCTGGGGCACCGCGCCTACGGTTTTGCGGCGGCCAGCCGCACCTACTTCGGCAAGCCGCTGGCCGACATCACCGCGGCGGAAGCCGCGATGCTGGCCGGCATTCCCAAAGCCCCCTCGCGCTTCAACCCGATTGCCAATTTCGACCGCGCCAAATCACGGCAAGCCTATGTGCTGGGCCGCATGCGCAGCCTGGGCTATCTGACCGAGGACGAATACCAGCGGGCCCTGGCGCAACCCATCGTGATCAAGTCGGCTCCCGGCACGCCCACCGGGCGTTACGCCGTGCATGGTGAATATCCGGCCGAGCTGGCCCGCCAGCTGCTCTATGGCGTCTACCAGGATGACATCTATTCGCGCGGCTTCAACATCTACACCACCATCGACTCCAAGGACCAGGAAGCGGCCTATGAATCCGTGCGCGCGGGCGTGCTGGATTACACCCGGCGTGCACCCTACCCTGGCCCCGAGGAAACCATCGACCTGCCGCAAGGCATCGAGAGCAAGCCCGACGCACTGAACGACATCCTGGACGACCTGCAGGAAAAATATCCCGACAACGGCGACCTGCTGACGGGCGTCGTCCTGTCTGCCAGCCCGACCGAGATCCGGGTGGCGCGCACGGCCACCCAGATCATCGACATCACCGACAAGCAGGCCTTGCGGGTGGTGGCCCGCGGCCTGGGGCCCAAGGCCAAGGATGACGTGCGCATCCAGCGTGGCTCGGTGGTGTACGTGCACAAGCGCGATGATTACTGGGAACTCATCAACAAGCCCTCGATCCAGGCGGCACTGGTGTCCGTACGCGCCCAGGACGGGGCCATCGAGGCCATGGTTGGCGGTTTTGATTTCGAAGAAGGCAAATTCAACCGGGCCACCCAGGCGTGGCGTCAGCCCGGTTCCTCGTTCAAGCCTTTCATTTATGCTTCGGCGCTGGAACGGGGCCTGACCCCGGCCACCCAGATTTCCGACGAGCCGTTCTCGTTGACGGCGGAACAGACCGGCTCCAAACCGTGGAATCCCAAGAATTACGGCCGCTCCTATGGACCCATGCTGACCATGCGCCAGGGCCTGTACAAGTCCAAGAACATGGTGTCCATTCGCATCATGCAGGCGGTCGGGCCGAAATACGTGCAGGATTACGTCACGCGCTTCGGTTTCGACCGGTCACGCCAGCCCGCCGTCCTCCCGCTGGCCCTGGGTGCGGGCAGCGTCACGCCGCTGCAGATGGCCGGCGCATACGCCGTGTTCGCCAACGGCGGCTATCGCGTGCCGCCCTATCTGATCGACCACGTCACGGACGGCAGTGGCAAGGTCATCATGCGGGCCCGCCCGACCGTGGCGGGTGACACGCTGGCGCGCGTCATCGACCCACGCACCGCTTACGTCATGGACGACATGCTGCGCGGGGTGGCAACGTACGGCACGGGCGCGCGCGCCCACCGCGAACTGAAACGCGAAGACATCGGCGGCAAGACCGGCACCACCAACGATTCCCAGGACGCCTGGTTCGCGGGCTTCAACCCCAAGCTCGTGGCGGTGGCCTGGATGGGTTTCGATCAGCCCAAATCCATGGGGCAGGGGGAAACCGGCGGAGGCGCTGCCCTGCCGATCTGGGTGGATTACATGCGTGTGGCCCTGGCCGGGGAACCGGAAATCCCGCCCGGCCCCATGCCCAGCGGCCTGTCGCGCATCGACGACGACTTCTACTTCTCCGAATTCCCGCCCGGCGTCGCAGTCGCCCGCGTCGGCCTGCCAGCCCCCGGGGATCAAATGCCGGGTTCCAGTCCCGACGGCGGCGGGGGCCAGGATGCCATCGGCAACCTGCTCGACCAGCTGCGCGGCGCACAGGACCACAACGATGAAGCCATCCCCCAACCCGTACGCGTGCCCTTCTGATGAATAGACCGAACCCCACTCTCACCCTCCGTCTGGCCGGCAGCTGTCTGGTGCTCCTGCTGGGCGCCTGCGGCATGAAAGGTCCGCTGCGGCCGGCCGCACCCCCGCCGCCTCCGGACGCCACCCTGATGACACCTCCGAGCGTAAGCCCCGCACCAGCAGCCCCTGCGCCCGCAGCAAAGCCCTGACGCCATGAATGCCGACGCTCAGTTCCCGCTGCGGGAAGGCATCCTGCACGCCGAAGCCATCCCGCTGCCCGAACTGGCCAAACGCCATGGCACGCCCCTGTACGTCTATTCCCGTGCAGCGCTGCACGCGGCGTGGCAGCGCTACGAGCGGGCCGTGGCCGGGCGCAATGCACTGATCTGCTACGGCACCAAGGCCAACTCCAACCTGGCCATCCTGCACGAATTCAAGCAGCTGGGTGCCGGCTTCGACATTGTGTCCGGAGGCGAACTGGCGCGCGCCCTGGCGGCAGGCGCTTCGGCCGATCGCATCGTCTTTTCGGGCGTGGGCAAGCAGGCCTGGGAAATCCGCCAGGCACTGGCGGCGGGCATCAAGTGCTTCAATATTGAATCCGCTGCGGAACTGGACCGCCTGGCCGACATTGCCGAAGAAATCGGGGTGCGTGCACCCATGTCGCTGCGCGTCAATCCGGATGTGGATGCCAGAACACACCCCTACATTTCCACCGGCCTGAAGGAAAACAAGTTCGGCGTCGCCATCCGTGAAGCACCGGCCCTGTATCAGCGCGCATTGCAGCGCCCCGGCCTGGAGATCGTCGGCGTGGACTGCCACATCGGCTCGCAGATCACGCAGATCGCGCCCTATCTGGACGCCCTGGACAAGCTGCTGGAACTGGTCACCGCGCTGGCCGCCGGGGGCATCACCCTGCGTCACCTGGACCTGGGCGGCGGGCTGGGCATCCGCTACACGGACGAAACCCCGCCCGACCCGGCGGACCTGCTGGATCCGGTCTTTGCCGCACTGAGCGCCCGCGGACTGGCCCATCTGCAGGTCATCCTGGAACCGGGCCGTTCCCTGGTCGGCAATGCCGGCATCCTGCTCACGCGCGTGGAATATCTGAAGCGTACCGAGGTGCGCAATTTCGCGATCGTGGATGCCGCCATGAACGACCTGATGCGCCCGGCCCTGTACGAGGCCTGGCACGGCGTGGCACCCGTGGTGCCGCACAGCGGCGTCGCGACACAACGCTGGGACATCGTCGGACCCATCTGCGAAAGCGGCGACTGGCTGGCGCGCGACCGCCAGCTGGCACTGCGCCAGGGGGACCTGCTGGCGATCCTGTCCGCCGGAGCCTACGCCTTTTCCATGTCCAGCCAGTACAACACGCGCCCGCGTGCGGCTGAAGTGCTGGTCGATGGCCGGGAATCCTGGCTGATTCGGCCGCGCGAAACGATCCAGGAGCTGTTCGCCACCGAGCGCATCCCGCCGCACACCTGAAGCCAGGGCTCCCGACATCGGCGGGGACCAGGGCTGCCTGGTGTGCCGCTGCGCTGCGGGTCGCAGGGCTCCTCACCGGCCCGCCAGCGGGCGGGCGGGCGGGCGTGCGGGCGGGCGGGCCGGCGGAAAACCGGATGAGAACGGCCCCGGCGGGAATCAGAGCTCGCCGTACGAGTGCAGGCCGGACAGGAACATGTTCACGCCCAGGAAGGCGAAGCTGGTGACCAGCAGGCCGGACAGCGCCCAGTAGGCCGCCATCGAGCCGCGCAACCCCTTCATCAGACGCATGTGCAGCCAGGCCGCATAATTCAGCCAGACGATCAGCGCCCAGGTTTCCTTCGGGTCCCATTGCCAGTAAGTACCCCAGGCGTCCGCCGCCCACAGCGCACCCAGAATGGTGGCCACGGTGAAAAAGGCAAAGCCCACCGCAATGGCCCGATACATGATGTCGTCCAGGACTTCCAGGGAGGGCAGGCGCTGGGCGATCGGCGCCCGGCAGGCCAGGATCGTGCCGACGATCAGGGCACCCAGGCCGAAGTACAGCATCCAGGTGGCCGACAGTTCGCGCGACCCGAACACCATGGGTTCGGCGCACAGCACTGCCCCCAGGACGAACAGCGGGATGAGCTGCTTCCAGTTGCGGGTCTCGCCGTGGGATTTGACCAGATACGCAAAGCCCACCATGGCGGCCAGACTGAACGTGCCATAGCCGATGAAGTTGGCCGGCACGTGCAGTTTCATCCACCAGCTTTTGAGGGCAGGCACCAGCGGCTGGATCTGATAGGCATCGCGCGTGAAGGAATACCACAGCAGGAACACCACCGCCGAGCTGATCACCAGCAGCACGAAGCCGCCCAGCGCACGCGTGGCGTAGCGGCGCTCGTAATACAGATAGAACAGTGCCGTGATCAGGGAAAACAGCACGAACACTTCATACAGGTTGCTGACGGGGATGTGACCGATGTCGGCTCCCAGCAGATGGCCCTCGCGCCAACGCACCAGCAGGCCCGTCAGGCCGCTGAACACGGCGGCCCACGTCAGCACCGTGCCCAGCCAGGCGGCCGTGCTGCTGGCAAAGCCGATCCAGTAGCACACCGTGGCCAGTACGAACAGGGCGCACATCCAGAGGATGGCGGACTGCGACGACAGCAGGTATTTCAGCAGGAAATTCGAGTCGGCGCGCGCCAGATCGCCCTGCAACAGAATGCCGGTGGGGCTGTAGAGCCAGATCGCCAGCAGCGCCGTGAGGCCGCTGGCGAGCATCAGGGTGCGCAGCGGCCGCCACAGCCAGCCCATCCAGCTGAACACGCCGACGGCGCCGATCAGGATGAGCTTTTCATAGTAGTCCATGAACGTGCCGTAGTCCGTGAGCACGTAGCCCGCCCCCACGGCCAGCAGCAGGAAGAAGCCGAAATCCGTCCAGTCGGGTCGCCCGCGAAGGCCGCGGCGATCGCCACTGACGTTCATTTCCCGTGGCCACAGGGCCACCGTGTCATGGGCGATTGAATCAGACGTCATGATCGGAACCTCCGGCGGACAGACGGCGCAAGGCGTCGCGCAGCCGCTCAAATTCGTGATTGAAATCCATGGTGCGACGCTGCGTCGTCATGGCTGCCAGCCAGGTGCTGCCGCCTTCGGTGGGCCGGATCCAGACCCAGATCCGGCGTTCGCGAATGTAGAACATGGAGAACACCCCCAGGATCAGCAACACGCAGCCGATGTAGACGATGGTCTTGCCGGGGCTGCGTGCGACCTGGAACACGCTGGCCTGAACCTGATCGAAGCCGGCCAGCTGCAGGGCAACAGGTGCAGGATAATCCGGAAGCGCGGCCAGCGCCAGAACCGAGAGCTGAAGCCAGCGCTGATCCCGCTCGGCCTGCGGGCCCTGCAGGAGGACGGCCGGCTGGCCCTGCTGTGTGCGCATCAGGTCGCGCAGTTCGGCCAGGCTGAGCTGGATCATGGGCACCGCAAAGTTCAGGATTTTTTCGCGCTGATCGGCCGGGGCCGAATCGATGATGCCGTTGAAGCCGTCGCGTGCGAAGGTGCGCAAGGCCCCGCGGGCGGCCTCGAACATCAGTTGGCGCTGTTCGCCTTCGGCGGCGTTTTTCTGCGCGAACCGGCGTGCGGCTTGCTCGCGCAGGCCCGGATCGGCCAGCGCCGCGCGCAGCTGCATGAATTCCTGCATCGTTCCCTGATCATCGGCAGGGATGCGCAGGTAGCGGTAAGGCTGGGCTTCGGTATCGCGCACGCCCATCAGGAACATCGGAAAGTCATCCAGCAGAATGGGCAGCATGTATTGGTTGTACTCGTGGGCCTGGCCGTCGGCACCGATCAGCCGGTACTGGACGCTGGGGCCGACATTGCGCAGATTGTCGTTGCGTGCACGCGCCGCGCTGCCCGTTACGGCCGCCACGTGCTGCAGCACGCTGGAAGGTTGCGGATCCTGGCCATCACCCATGTTTTCCACATTGATCACACGCAGGCCGGTGTAGTCCACCGTCAGGCCACCCAGAGCGGGTGGCAGCTGCGCATCCCGCCCGACCGTGCCCTCCAGGGGCAGCGGCCGGGCGGTCGCGCCGTTCAGCGGCCAGGCCTTGAGCTTCAGCGTGCTGCCGCCATCATCGAAACTGGACTGATACACCGTGACCCCGTCGTAGCGCAGGGGCTCGTTGACCTGGATGGTCTGCTCGAAGGATTTGCCGCTGGCCAGGTCGGTCACGACGACATCGCTGCGAAAATCGCTGGGCATGCCGGTGTCGTAGTAGGTGACGTAGAACTTCTTGAGCTTCAGGGAAAACGGCAACGGCTGCAGCAGCACCCCCTGATCCGCAGCGACGATGCCCATGCTGCTCTGCTTGCCATCGGGCACCAGCATGTTGGCGCGGAAGCTGGGGTTGCGGGCAGACAGCCGTCCGGATTCCGGCACGTCGGAGATCAGCATGTTGCCCGTGATGGGCTGCTTGTCGAACAGCCACACCTGAAGCCGGACCGGCAATTCGCTGTCGAGCAGCCCGCCCAGGCAGATCACGACGATGGCCACGTGGGCGAAGATGTAGCCCAGACGATTGGCCGCGCCCTTCTTTGCCGCCACCATCATGCTGCCGCCGTCATCACGCACGCGGTAGCGGTACCCATGGGCACGCAGCAGCGCGCCGACGCGCGCGCAGGCCTGCACCGGCACCTGGGCACTGCTCAGTTCGACCCGGTGGTGAAAGGCGCGCAGGCTGGAACCGCGCACATATTCCCGGAACGAACGCGCATCGCGCAGCATTTTCGGGCCGTTGCGCAGCACGCACAGGGATGTGGACACGACCAGAAAGGCCATGATGAGCAGGAACCACGGGCTGTTGTAGACATGCCAGATCGAAAACCGGTCGAACACGGCGAACCAGAAAGGTCCGAACTGGTCGATATATGCGTTGGCCGACTGGTTCTGCGGCAGGACCGTGCCGATCAGGCTGGCCACGCAGATGAACACCAGCAGACTGATGGCAAAGCGCATCGAACCCAACAGCTCGATGACATCTGCGCCGCGCGTGCGGGAACTGGAAGAAGACGTCACGACAACCTGATCAGAAAAAAGGGGGTGCGCCTGCGCGTGCCCCCTCATTGTGAATTGTTTTGAGTTTGAACCATACACCAGATGCGCGCGCGGGTCCTCCCATGACCCTGTGCGCGACCCGGAAATGCCCGCTGTGTCGAGCGGGCTGGCCGGCGCGCCGGCCGCTTAGCGCAAGCCCGCCGCGTAATCCGCCACGGCCGCCAGATCCTGGTCGGTCATGCGATCGGCGACGTCGCGCATGACGTCGTTGGCACGATCACCCGAGCGAAACAGTTTGAGCTGTTCGAGCAGGTAATCGGGATGCTGGCCTGCCAACCGCGGGAATTCGCCCGGCAACCCGGCGCCATTGGCCGAGTGACAGGCCGCACAGGCGGGAACCCGGCGTTCGGCAATCCCGGCGCGCCAGATGTGCTGGCCGCGTTCCATGGTGGCTTCGTGGGTGGCCGTACCGGCCTTGTCCCAGTCCATTTTCTGGTGGGACAGATAGAGCGCCACGTTCTGGATGTCCTGGGGCGTCAGGGCGGGCGCGATGGTCGACATGATGGACGGCGCCCCGCCCGCCCCCGTGCGCACCGCCGGCTTGTTGCCCTGGGCCACGAAATCATGCAACTGCTTGGCAATGTATTCGTGCGGCATGGCAGCCAGATTGGGATTCATGGGGATGGTGCTGTTGCCGCCCTCGCCATGACAGGTGACGCAGGCCAGCACGCCGCGGGACATGTCGCCTTTCAGGAACAGCTGTTCGCCAGCCTTGGCATCGGGCTTCTGAGCGGTGTTCTGGGCATGGGCAAGACCAGGCAGGGCGCCGGCAAGCACCAGGCTGCCGGCCATGAACATACTGGAAAGCGCACGCTTCATGAAGTCCTCGATGGTGATTCGATCCAGACGCCGACGGCGCCACCAGACACGGGCCGACATGCTGCCCGTGCGGGCGCACGATGCTCGGCACAACAACTTTAATGCGAAATTATACAATAGCCTCTGTCCACCCTTTACGAGCCTGCCTCTTCGTGTCCCTACTCCATCGCGCCCGGTTCACGGTTTCCGCCGCCAGGCTGGATCAGCTGCCTGCACCGACCACCGCGGAAGTCTGTTTCGCCGGGCGCTCAAACGCCGGCAAGTCCTCGGCCATCAATGTCCTGACCAACCAGCGCCGGCTGGCCTTTTCCAGCAAGACGCCGGGCCGCACCCGCCTGATCAACTTGTTCGGCATCCCGGACCCGGTCACCCCCGATGCCTGGCTGGGTTTCCTGGTGGACCTGCCAGGCTACGGCTACGCGGCCGTCGATCAGGCCGCACGCGCGCAGTGGGCCGAGGTCCTGGGGGGCTATCTGCACGAGCGATCCAGCCTTGCCGGTGTGGTCCTGCTGATCGACATCCGGCGCGGCGTCACCGATCTGGACCGGCGCCTGGCCCACTGGATCGGCCTGCGCGGCCTGCCCACCCTGGCACTGCTGACCAAGGCCGACAAGCTGCCGTACGGCCAGCGCCTCAAGGCGGTTGCGCAGGTGCGCCGCGATCTGGCGGAAATCGGCACCCTGACCGCATTGCCCTTTTCCGCCACCCACCGCATCGGCCTGGAAGAAGCCGCCCATCACATTGAAAACTGGATTTCGCCACAGGTCGTTCCCTGATGCCATGCGCCGATGTCATGTCCCCATGGCGCGCGCCGATGCCTGGGCTTGTGGAGCCATCACGGATGCGTCCCTCCGATTCACGGATGCGGCCTTCCGTTCCGTTGACTGGACGCGGCACCACGGACACCTGCCATCACTTGCCGAGATCACCTGTTTCCAGCTTTACCGGAGTCTGCCATGACAGCCTTTCTGCCCCATACCGAATTCCCCACCGTACGGCTGCGCCGCAACCGGCGTGACGAATTTTCACGCCGGCTGGTGCGCGAGTCCCGCCTGTCCACCGATGATCTGATCTACCCGGTCTTCGTCTGCGAGGGCCGCAATGTGCGCGACCCGGTGGCCTCGATGCCGGACGTGATCCGTCATTCCCCCGACACGCTGCTGCACACCGCCGAGCAATGTCTGACGCTGGGCATCCCCATGCTGGCCCTGTTTCCGCACATCGATCCGGCGCTGAAAACACCCGACGGCGCCGAGGCCGCCAACCCCGATGGCCTGATCCCGCGCACGGTGGCGCTGCTGAAACAACATTTTCCGACGCTGGGGGTGATGACCGACGTGGCGCTGGACCCTTACACCAGCCACGGCCAGGATGGCCTCATCGATGCCCAGGGGCAACTGCTGAACGAGCCCACGGTGGCCATGCTGGTGCGCCAGGCGCTGGCCCAGGCCCAGGCGGGCGTGGATGTCGTGGCCCCCAGCGACATGATGGACGGGCGCATCGGCGCCGTGCGCCAGGCCCTGGACAGCCGCGAGCACATCCACACCCGCATCATGGCGTACTCGGCCAAATATGCCAGTGCCTTTTATGGGCCATTTCGCGACGCGGTCGGATCGGCTGCCAACCTGGGAACTTCCAACAAGGCCACCTACCAGATCGATCCGGCCAACCGCCTGGAAGCGCTGCGCGAGGTCGCTGCCGACATTCGTGAAGGCGCCGACATGGTCATGGTGAAACCCGGCCTGCCCTATCTGGACGTGCTGCGCGAGGTCAAGAACGCCTTCGGCATGCCCACCTATGCCTACCAGGTCAGCGGTGAATACGCCATGATCAAGGCTGCCTCGGCCAATGGCTGGCTGGACCACGACAAAGTCATGATGGAATCGCTGCTGGCCTTCAAGCGCGCGGGCGGCGATGGCATCCTGAGCTATTTTTCCATGGCGGCGGCCCGCCTCCTGCGCGAACAGGGCTAATGCCCCGCCCGGTCGGTGTGTGCACTTGAGCAGGGCTAGTGTCCCGCCGGCGGGCGTATCCCCACGGGCACGGACAGCTTCAGCGTGCGGCCCGCGCGCAGCAGCTCCAGCTGCACCTGCGTGCCCGCTTGCAGCGGCGCCAGGCGATTGAGCAGATCGAAGGAGTCCCGCATCGGCTCGCCGTCCAGCATCCGGATGATGTCCCCCACCTGGATGCCGGCGCGGGCCGCCGGGCCGCTTGGCAGCACGCGGGCGACGATCACGCCACCGGCCTTCGTCAGGTGAAAGGCGCGCGCCAGTTCCGGGGTGACATCCTGCGGCTCCAGCCCGAGCCAGCCGCGCTGAGCCCGGCCGAAACGTATGATCTGGTCCAGAATGCGGTGTGCCGCAGGCGCCGGAATGGCAAAGCCGATGCCCAGCGAGCCGCCGGATTCAGAATAAATGGCCGTGTTGATCCCCACGAGCTGACCCAGCGTGTCGACCAGTGCGCCGCCCGAATTGCCCGGATTGATCGCCGCGTCCGTCTGGATGAAGTTTTCATAGAGGTTGAGCCCCAGGCGGTTGCGTCCCAGCGCCGACACGATCCCCTGCGTCGTGGTCTGCCCCACACCAAAGGGGTTGCCGATGGCCAGCACGATATCGCCCACGCGTACCGACTGCTGCGGGTCGAAGTGGATGGCCGGCAGATCGGACAGGTCGACCTTCAGCACCGCCAGATCACTCTCGGGATCGGCACCCACCAGCTTCGCGGGCGCCTGACGGCCATCCTGCAGGCTGACTTCGATCGCGTCGGCTGCCTCGATGACATGGTTGTTCGTCAGAATGTAGCCGTCGGCGCGCATAATCACGCCCGAGCCCAGGCTGGTGGTCGCCTGACGCCGCGTGAATCCCGGCAGCTGGCTCAGAAGCTGCGCCAGCGCGGGGTCTTGTGGCACCGGCAGCAGGGGCACGTCCACATGCTTGGCGGTATAGACGTTCACCACGGAGGGCGCGGCGCGGGCCACGGCGGGCGCATAGCTGGCCACGGCCCGTGCACCGGGCGCGAGCGCCGCAACCTGGGGTTCGTGACCCGGCAGCCACTGGGGCCGCAGCGTCGCGACCAGAAACAGGGCCGCCAGGCAGACCGTCACGGCCTGAGCAAAAATCAGCCACAATCGCTGCATAGACTATGACTCACTGAAGGATGATCGTCGATGAAAGCACAGATTTCACGCCAGGACCTGGAAGGCTGGCTGGCAGACACGCTGCAACCCGAGCGCTTCCGCGATTACTGTCCCAACGGGCTGCAGGTCGAAGGTCGGGCAGTCATCCGGCGCATCGTCACCGGCGTGACGGCCTCCCAGGCCCTGATCGAGGCCGCCAGCGCGCGCAATGCCGATGCCATTCTGGTGCACCACGGCTGGTTCTGGAAAAACGAAGACCCCTGCGTGCGCGGACCGAAGCAGCGGCGCCTGTCGACCCTGCTGGCCCGCGACATCAATCTGTTTGCCTACCACCTGCCGCTGGACGCCCACCCCGAATGGGGCAATAACGCCCAGCTGGCACGCGTGATGGACTGGGCCCCGGACATCCGCGCCGATGGTACCCCGCGGCGCTGCGGGCCCGACGACCTGGTCTGGCTGGGCGCACCCGCCTGGGACTGCACCGTGGGCGAACTGGCCGCCGACATCGCGCAACGCCTGCAGCGCAAGCCGCTGCTGATCGGCGAAATCGACCGCCCCGTGCGCCGCCTGGCCTGGTGCACCGGCGCCGCCCAGGGCATGATGGACGCCGCCCTGGCCGCGGGCGCCGACTGTTACGTCAGCGGGGAGATCTCTGAACCCACCGTGCACCTGGCGCGCGAAACGGGCAGCGCCTACATCAGTGCCGGCCATCATGCCACCGAGCGTTACGGCGTGCAGGCCCTGGGCGCCGCGATCGAAGCGCAGTTCGGCGTGCCCTGCACGTTCGTGGACATCGACAACCCGGTCTGACTGGCTGGGCACAGGTCGGGCCCCGCCCATGCAACGGCCGCATTTCATTTCTGCAGTGCGTCCCGGATTTCCCGCAACAGCAGCACGTCCTCGGGGGTGGCTGGTGCAGGTGCAGGCGCCGCCGGTGCAGGCGCCGGCTGTTCCAGCCGCCTGCGTGCCCCATTGACCATTTTCACCAGCATGAACACCACCAGCGCCAGCAGCAGGAAATTGACGGAGATGGTCAGAAAGTGCCCCCAGGCGAACACCACGGCGCCGCCCTTGGCCAGCGCCTCGGCCGTCATGGCACCTGTGTAGCCCTCTGGCAGGCGCAGCACCCAGAACAGATTGTCGAAATTGACATTGCCGCCCAGGATGAAATTGACCAGCGGCATGACGATGTCATTGACGATCGAATCGATGATCTTGCCAAAGGCGCCGCCAATGATGACGCCGATGGCCAAGTCCATCATGTTGCCCTTGATGGCGAATTCCTGGAATTCCCTGATGAAGCCTTGTGCCCGGTTCATTTCTGCTTTCCCCCTTCCGTTTACCCCTCAGGTCGTAACGCTATAATACGCGGTTGAAGGCCTGCATGCGCACGCACCACATTTTCCAACGCGCCGCCCGACGGGCGGCAAACAGGGACCACAGAATGAGTCAGCAACCGACACAGTCCGACGAGCAGGGCGCCGTCGACCCGCACCTGCCCCCCGATCCTTCACGCCGCTTCTGGGTTGCCTCCGCCTGTACGCTGGGCGGGGTGGCGGGCGTCGCAACTGCAGTGCCCTTCGTGGCCTCGTTTGCTCCTTCTGAAAAGGCCCGGGCCGCCGGGGCCCCCGTCGAGGCAGACTTCTCTGCCCTGGGCGAAGGCCAGATGATGACGGTCGAATGGCGCGGCAAGCCCATCTGGATCGTGCGCCGCACCAAGGCCGAAATCGAAGACCTGCCCAAGCACGATGACGAGCTGGCCGACCCCGAATCGGATCGCCCGGGCTTCACGCCGCCCTGGGCCAAAAACGAATACCGCTCGCGCAAGCCCGAAATCTTCATCTGCATCGGCATCTGCACCCATCTGGGCTGCTCGCCCACCGCCTATTTTCATACGGGTGCCCAGCCAGGGCTGCCGTCGGACTGGCCCGGCGGCTGGCTGTGCCCCTGCCACGGGTCCACGTTCGACCTGGCGGGCCGCGTGTTCAAGAACAAACCGGCACCGGACAATCTCGAAGTCCCGCCCTACGCGTTTTCTCCTGACGGTACACACGTCATGATCGGGGTGGACGAATACCCCAACAAGGCCTGATGAGCGCGTCGTTCATCATTCCGTGATACTGACTTAGGAGCCGTTCATGGCCGAAAAAGACATCGAGACAACGGGGCTGCTGGGCTGGGTGGATCGCCGCTTCCCGCTCAGCAAAATGTTCAAGGAGCATATGTCGGAATACTATGCGCCAAAGAACTTCAATTTCTGGTATTTCTTCGGGTCACTGGCCCTGCTGGTGCTGGTGATCCAGGTCGTCAGCGGCATTTTCCTGGTCATGAGCTACAAGCCCGATGCCCGCTTTGCCTTCGATTCCGTCGAATACATCATGCGCGAGGTGCCGGGCGGCTGGTTCATCCGCTACATGCACTCCACCGGTGCGTCGATGTTCTTCGTCGTGGTCTACCTGCACATGCTGCGCGGCCTGTTCTACGGCTCGTACCGCAAGCCGCGCGAGCTGGTCTGGATCTTTGGCGTGGCCATCTTCCTGAGCCTGATGGGCGAAGCCTTTTTCGGCTACCTCCTGCCCTGGGGTCAGATGTCCTACTGGGGCGCCCAGGTCATCGTGAACCTGTTCTCGGCCATCCCCTTCATCGGCCCGGAGCTGTCGCTGTGGATCCGCGGCGACTATGTGGTGTCCGATGCCACGCTGAACCGCTTCTTCGCCTTCCACGTGATCGCCATCCCGCTGGTGCTGATCGGGCTGGTGGTGGCGCACATCCTCGCCTTGCACGAAGTCGGATCGAACAACCCCGATGGCGTCGAAATCAAGCAGGGTCCGAAGGACAAGTACGGCCGCCCGGTCGACGGCATTCCGTTCCACCCCTACTACTCCGTGCACGACATGGTGGGCGTGGCCGGCTTCCTGATCGTGTTTGCCGCCATCATCTTCTTTGGTCCTGAAATGGGCGGCTATTTCCTGGAATACAACAACTTCGTCCCCGCCGATCAGCTGACGACTCCGCCGCACATCGCACCCGTGAGGTACTTCACGCAGTTCTACACCATGCTGCGCGCCACCACCAGCGACTTTGCCTGGGTCCTGTCGGCCGGCGCCGTGGTGGCAGCCATCTGGCTGTTCATCAAGGGCGGGCTCTCCGGCTTCTGGCGCCTGGCCGTACCCGTGATCCTGCTCCTCATCGCCGTTCTGATGAAGACGCTGGATGCGAAGTTCTGGGGCGTGATGGCCATGGGCGGCGCCGTCATCATCCTGTTTTTCCTGCCGTGGCTGGATCGCTCCCCCGTGAAATCGATCCGCTACCGTCCGGGCTGGCACAAGGTCCTGTACGCGATCTTCATCGTCGACTTCCTGATTCTGGGCTGGCTGGGCACCCAGCCGGTCACCCCGGCCTTCACGCTCGCGGGGCAGGTGTTCACGATCATCTACCTGGCGTTCTTCCTGCTGATGCCCGTCTGGAGTCGCCTGGGCACCTTCAAGCGGGTGCCCGATCGCGTCACCTTCCATACCCACTGAGGCCAAACCACTGACTGTCACGGAATGATCATGATCAAAAAACTGCTCGGTGCATTGGCCCTGTCCCTGACCTGCACGCTGACGTTCGCCGCGGGCGGAGCGCATTTGGACCGCACTCCGGACCGCATCACCGACATGGCCGCACTGCAGAACGGTGCCAAGCTGTTCGTCAATTACTGTCTGAACTGCCACAGCGCCAACTCCATGCGCTACAACAAGCTCATGGACCTGGGGCTGACGGAAAACGAGATCAAGAAAAACCTGCTCTTCACGCGCGACAAGGTCGGTGACCTGATGACGATCGCCATGACCCCTGAAGACGCCAAAAAATGGTTCGGTACCGCGCCGCCGGACCTGTCCGTGATCGCACGGGCCAAAAACACCAGTTTCGGCCCCTCGGGCGTCGACTACATCTATACGTACCTGCGCACCTTCTACCGCGACACCAGCACCAAGACGGGCTGGAACAACGTCGTCTTCCCCAACGTGGCCATGCCCAATGCGCTGTGGGAACTGGAAGGCCCGCGCAGCTATACCAGCATCCAGGTGCACCAGGTATCCGACGCCAGCGGCAAGGCGCACTGGGAACGCACCACCACGGCCTACGATCAGGACGGCTTCCCCACGGCCAAGTCCGAAGCCCTGCCGAACTACACGGGGGAAGCCTCGCAGGCGGGCCGCTTCGATTCAGCCGACACCAAGACCTTCAGCCAGTTCGAAAGCAACGTGGCCGACCTGAGCAATTTCCTGGGCTGGATGGCCGAGCCCGTGCAACTGCTGCGCAAGCAGATCGGCGTCTGGGTCATGCTGTTCCTGTTCCTGTTCCTGTTTGTGACCCTGCGCATGAATGCGGCATACTGGAAGCATGTCCGGTAACGCCCGCGCCCTGCGGGGCGCTTTGATTGCTCTTTCTGTATTGGAATCCTCGACATGATGGTGCTCTATTCCGGGACGACCTGCCCCTTTTCGCAACGCTGCCGCTTCGTGCTGTTCGAAAAGGGCATGGATTTCGAAATTCGCGACATCGACCTGTACAACAAGCCGGAAGACATCGCGGTGATGAATCCGTATGGTCAGGTTCCCATCCTGGTGGAACGCGACCTGATCCTGTACGAGTCGAACATCATCAATGAATACATCGACGAACGCTTCCCGCACCCGCAACTGATGCCGGCCGACCCCATCATGCGGGCGCGTACCCGGCTGTTCCTGTACAACTTCGAAAAGGAACTGTTCGTGCACGTCTCCACGCTGGAAGACCGCAGCATCGCCGATGAAAAGGTCCGTGATGCAGCCCGCAACGCCATCCGCGATCGCCTGTCCCAGCTGGCGCCGCTGCTGGTGAAAAACAAGTTCATGCTGGGCGACGAATTTTCCATGCTGGATGTGGCCGTGGCGCCGCTGCTGTGGCGTCTGGACCACTACGGCATCGAACTGCCGAAAAGCGCCGCACCCATCCAGAAATACGCAGAGCGCCTGTTTTCCCGCCCCGCCTATATCGAAGCGCTCACCCCGTCCGAAAAGGTCATGCGTCGCTGAAGATGCAGGAATCATCCACCAAACCCTATCTGATCCGCGCGCTGCATGAGTGGTGCACGGACAACGGCTACACGCCATACGTCGTGGTCACCGTCGACGCCAACACCGTGGTGCCCCCCGCCCATGTGCACGATGGCCAGATCACGCTGAACATCAGCCACCTGGCCACGAACCGCCTGACGCTCGGCAACGACTACATAGAATTCGAGTCACGCTTCAACGGCGTGGTCGAACATCTTTTCGTGCCTGTGGCCGCAGTGTCTGCCATCTACGCGCGCGAAACCGGCGCCGGCATGGGTTTCGAGGTCGCCGCCTCGCAGCCTTACCCCGGCGGCGAGGAGCCGCACCGCCCCCACACGCCTGCCGCGGCACCGTCCCCGTCTCCGGACGACGATCCGGACGGGCCCAAACCGTCTCACCTGAAGATCGTCAAATAGGCGCTTCAATCCTGTAGAATGGCGGTTTTTGGCCGGCTTAGCTCAGTTGGTAGAGCAGCGCACTTGTAATGCGAAGGTCGGGGGTTCGACTCCTCTAGCCGGCACCAATTTGTCGTATGACGGCCGGGATTGCAATGGCCGCACCATTCGCACAGCGTCTGATCGGCCCGGCTTGTTCCGTGTGCTGACGACCGGCGCCATGCGCCGGTTGCACAGCCGCGTCCAGCTACCTTTACTCGACGGTCGAAGCTCCCCGATGATCCCCCGGAACACTTCAGATACTCGGCTGGGCAAGGCGGCGCTGCCGATGGCGCACGCGCACCCGGGCAAGTCAGGCGTGTTCGCTTTATCCGACGGGCGCGACGCATTTGCCGCACGCGTGCTGCTGGCCGATGCCAGCGAGCACTCGCTTGATATCCAGTATTACATCTGGAATGGCGACAAGACGGGCACCTTGCTGTTCGAAGCGCTGCGTCGCGCCGCGGACCGTGGCGTGCACGTGCGTCTGCTGCTCGACGACAACAATACCGGCGGCCTCGACACCGTCCTTGCTGCGCTGAACGCGCACCAGAACATCGAAGTGCGGCTTTTCAATCCGTTCATGCACCGACGCTGGCGCGTCCTGAGCCTTCTGACCGATTTCTGGCGGCTGAACCGGCGCATGCACAACAAGTCGTTCACCGCAGACAACCAGGCAACCATCATTGGGGGTCGCAATGTCGGCGATGAATACTTCGACGCGGGGCAGGGCGTCTCGTTCGTCGACCTGGACGTGCTGGCGATCGGCCCCGTGGTCAACGACGTGTCACAGGATTTCGAGCGCTACTGGACGAGCGACTCGTCCTGCCCGGCCGAGCGCGTGCTGGGCCGCGTGAGTCAGACAGCCATTGCCGAGGTCACAGCCGCCGCCTCGCGGGTCGAGAAGGATCCTGCTGCCGTCGCTTACATGCAGGCCATCACCGATTCGCAGTACGTCCAGCAAGTGCTTGCAGGCCAATTGCCCTTCGAATGGGCCACCGTGCAGATGGTCAGCGACAACCCGGCCAAAGGGCTGGGTCAGGCCAGGGACGAGGAACTGATGTGGACGCGGCTCAAACAGGTCCTTCAGACGCCCAGGCAAGAGCTGGAGCTGGTCTCCCCCTATTTCGTACCCGGGAAGGAAGGGGTCGAGTATTTCAGCGCCCTGGCCCGGCAAGGAATCAAGGTCACGATACTGACGAATTCGCTGGCAGCCACCGATGTCGCCGCCGTGCACGCCGGCTATGCCAGACGACGCAAGCCGATGCTCGAGGCGGGCGTTGCGATCTTCGAGATGGAGCCCGAGTTTTCGCTTGCCCCCACCAAGGCTCGCGGACCGCTGGGCAGTTCGAACGCCAGCCTGCATGCGAAGACGTTTTCGATCGATCGTTCACGTGCATTTGTCGGCTCGTTCAACTTTGATCCCCGATCCCAGAGGCTCAACACCGAACTCGGTTTCGTGATCGACAGCCCGGCCATGGCACAAGCAATTGCCGATGCCTTTGCCACAATCATTCCCGCGCGCACCTACAGCGTTCGCCTGAACAAGGCGGCAGCGCTGCAATGGGTGGCGCAACGCAACGGCGAGGAGATTGTGTACACCCAGGAGCCCCGCACCGGCTTCTGGCTGCGGGTCTTCGTGATCACATTGTCCATGCTGCCGATCGAATGGCTGCTTTGATGGAAGCGCGGCAACCAATCACGAGCGTCCGTGCCGCAGCAGCCGCAATCCGGCCGGGGCCGTCGCACCGGCCGCCCGGAGAGCCCGCGATTCAGTCCTGGGGAAGGGATTCGTAGACGTACAGAGTTGCCAGCGTACCGCAATCGACCGGCAGGTCGATGCCGGAAATTCCGGAGGCCCGATCCGAAGCAAGAAAGCCCACGGCTTCGGCGACTTCTTTGATCGTGACCATGCGCTTCATCGGCACGCGATCAAACTGCGTCTGCATGTAAGACAGCGCGCCCGCCGAGAGAAACTCCTCAACCATCGGCGTGTGAGTCCAGCCAGGGCTTACCGAGTTGACACGGATATTCAGGTGGCCGAAATCCTTGGCGTTGTTCTTGGTCAGGCCAACGACACCGGCCTTGGCGGCCGTATAGGCGCATTGCGGCCCATCGTAGCCATTCGCGTCAATCGAAGCGAGGTTCACGATTGCACCCCCACCCGTGTGCTGAATCCTGCGCCCAAACCGCTGGGTCATCAGGAAAGTCCCGTTGAGGTTGGTCCCCACGACTTCCAGCCAGCTTTCATGAGTGATGTCGAGAAAGTCAGCCTCATGAACGATGCCGGCATTGTTTACAAGAATATCGACCTTGCCATGGGCTTTGAAAATCTCGTCGAGCGCCGCTTCGACCTGAGTTTCGTCAGAAACGCTGGCGCTGTGGATCGTGGCCGTGCCTCCGATTTCCTCGATCATGGCCTTGGTCTCTTCGAGCGGCCCCCTCGAGCGACCCAACAATGCAAGCGTGGCGCCTTCTTCGGCAAAATGCAGTGCGATCCCCTGCCCGATCCCTCGGCCTGCACCAGTGATTATTGCGATCTTGTTTTGCAACATTTCCATATTGTGTCTTCCTGATCAGGCGGTCCTGTCTCGAACAGATCGATGACTTGGCTGCCGGTGGGCCACTATAACAGTTGGTCCTGTGCCACCTGTTCTCAGGAGGCCTCAGGAGGCCTGATCTGCGCTGTCCGGTGCGCCCTTTGCTGCACCTCCGACCGCCTCTTTCACAAACGGGCAGGTGGATTCGCTCAGCGGCCCGTAGGCCTCTTCCGCGGGGATGGTGGCGACGACCTTGTGGTAGTCCCAGGGGCCGGTGCTGTCTGCAGGCTTTTTCACCTGGAGCAGCGTCAGATCGTTCATCATCCGGCCGTCTTCCCGGATCACGCCGTTGTGCACGAAAAAGTCATTGACGGGATGGGATTTCAGCCAGGCCATCACCGTTTCCGACCGATCGGTTCCGGTCTGGCGTACCGCGTCGAAATAGGCCATGGCGGCGGAATAGTCGCCCGCCTGGCTATAGGTGGGCATGCGGCCGATCTTTTCCTTGAAGCGATTGGACCAGGCAGCGGATGCCTCATTCCTGTTCCAGTACCAGGGCACGGTGAAATACATGCCTTGCGTGACCTCCAGCCCCAGAGCGTGCACGTCTGGCAGGGTGGCGGTCAGCCCGACCGGGATCATCGTCCGGGTCAGGCCGAACTCCACCGCCGTCTTGATGGAATTGATGAAATCCTTGCCCGCGTTGGCCAGGGCCAGGACCTTCGCCCCCGAACCCTGCGCCTGCAGCATGAAGGACGAGAAATCGGACAGCCCCAATGGAGTACGCACGGCACCCAGCACCTGGCCGCCCGCTTTTCTGACCACGGCAGAGGCATCGCGCTCCAGATCGTGACCGTAGGTGTAATCCGTGGTGATGAAGAACCACGTGTCGCCCCCGTGCTTGACGATGGCCGACCCCGTTCCTCTGGCCAGGCCACTGGTGGAATAGGTGTACTGAATCGTGTACGGATTGCACTGCTCATTGGTGAAGGCCGAAGCGCCTGCACCGGACGTGATGAACAAGCGGTGCTTGGCGGCAGCCACCGCCGACATGGCCAGGCTGGCGGCCGAGTTCGTGCCGCCAATCAACAGGTCGAGATGCTGATTGTCGATCCAGTCGCGCGCCAGACCGGACGATACGTCCGCCTTGTTCAGGCTGTCGGCCACCAGCAGTTCGATTTTCCTGCCGTCGATGTGTCCGCCGACATCGGCAATGGCCATGCGGATGGCTTCAGCGCCCCCCGGGCCATCCCCATCGGCGTACACGCCCGACATGTCGGTGATGAAGCCGATGCGGATGACATCATCCGAGATCCCGGCGGCCAGGGCCGCCGAGGAGGAAAGCGCCAGCATCATGCCACCGGCCAGTGCGAGCCATTTGTGTGTCTTCACGGGGTCCCCTGAATGCAGAAAACAGGTCTGCGCACCTCCCACCACGGCGAGGATCAGACAAGTGCCCCATGCTAGCCGTTTTCCATTGCTGACAAAGCCTTGTCTGACAGGCCATTGTTGGCATTTGGACCATCGGAGATGCGCGCAGCCGTCAGACAAAGGCAGCCGAAAAGAACGGATGAGGTAAAATCCGCCCCTGGAATCCCGCTCCAGGCCGTCCGACTCGCATCCCCGTCTCCCATGCAATTTTCCCTGTTTGATGAGCCCGGCGAACAGCGCCATCTGACCGTCACTGACGTGGTGGCACGATCCCGTCCGCAAGACCAGCGCCAGGCAAGCTTCCAGCGGCTGGTGCGCCAGATTCAGGCGCAGCGCCTGCGAATCGAACAGTGGCGCGACTACCAGGGCCGATATGATCGGCGCGTCACCCTCGAATTCATGCCCGTCATGGCACAAATGCGCAAGCAGCGCATCGCCATGGCACATCTGCTCGACCGCCAATTTCAGCAGCGGGGCGCCATCCGTGGCAAGGTGGTGCGCCAGAAGCTGCGCAGCATGATTCTCGACCTGACCAGGGATCTGCTGGCCGAACATGAAGACGCGGCAGTGATCGCCCTGTACGACAAGCACAGCGACCTCACCTACGCCGAAGAAGCCGAATTGACCATGGCGCTCTCGCAAGATCTGGTCGAGGGGCTGTTCGGGGTGGACCTGGATGACGTGGAGTCCTCCGGCAGCATGGATGACATGATGGCACGGGCAGCCGAAAAGCTCCGGCAAGCCGCCGAAGACGAGGCCGCGCGACAGCCCCGCCAGCAGTCCGCCCGGGCGACCGCCGCCGACCTGAAGCGGGCCGCCGCGCAAAAGGAAGCCAGCCAGTCGGTGCGCGATGTCTACCGCAAGCTGGCCAGTGTCCTGCATCCCGATCGGGCCAGTGCCGACCTGGCCCCTGAAAAAAAGACCGGGATGATGCAGCGCGTCAATCAGGCCTATGAAAGCGGGAATCTGCTCGAACTGCTGAACATCCAGCTCGAGATCGAACAGATCGACGCCGGCCACCTGGCCAATCTCAGCACCGAGCGCATGGGGCACTACAACCGCGTGCTGCGTGAACAGCTGGCGGAACTGAAGGCGGAACTGGGCGCCCTGATGGCACCCTACCAGGCCTTGCTGCCCGAGGTGTACGCGCTCAAGCCATCCGACGTCGACAAGGCAATCGACCTGGACATCCGGAACCTGAAGCGGCAGCTGGCCGCCCTGGAAGCCGATCTGTCAGCCTTCCAGGATCCGCGGCAACTGGCCCTGGCGGTGCGGGACTACGAATCCGTGGACGATGTGAACGAATTCGAGGCGCTGGGTGCGCTGCTGGATGCATTCCCCATGCATGAAGCGCCGCCACCGCGCCAGCGGCCGCGCAAACGCAAGGGCAAAGGCAGCAAGCGACGCTGATCCAGGATAGGCGTCAGACCAGGCCTCTGTGCCCCTATGCCCCCCTGTGTCCCTGTGTCCCTGTGTCCCTGTGTCCCTGTGTCCCTGTGTCCCTGTGTCCCTGTGTCCCTGTGTCCCTGTGTCCCTGTGTCCCTGTGTCCCTGCTGATGCGATCCACCTCGGACCTCGGGACCTGTGCCGTGTGCCAGAGAAGGCAGCGTCAAGATTCAGGCGCACGCCGACCTCACTGGACGATTGCGGATACAAACCGAATCGTGAACCCGCTCAGGGGCTTGTGCCATCAGGGAACCAATGGCGATTTCTGCGGTCCCATCGACTGTTCGTGAACGGGCCATCACACCGGAACTCCGCTGCACGAGCCGTGCACCCATCCTGCACCGGTGTGATTGCAATCATTGAGCCCGGTGGCTGCCAGCGCGCGCCGCCGCGGCACCGGCCCGCTTGCAGGAACTTCACATCCAAGGAGCACGAGATGCAACGTCCTTTCTCATACGCTATGTCCCCTCAGGCGCTGCGCGCCATCGCCCTGAGCGGTCTGCTGCTGGCCGGCGGCGGTTTTCTGTCACCCGCATGGGCCGACTTGCCGGCCATGCAACATCAGGGTGCCGTGGAATTCGTCAGTGGCGGCATCGGGCATGATGAATCCACCTCGTTCAAGCAGGCCATGTCGCAGTACCCCCTCGCACTGACGTTTGCCCGCATGGACCACGGGGTGGGCGAATACCTGGCGGACGTGAAGGTCGTGATCCGCGATGCCCACGGTGCAACCGTACTCGATACCGTGTCGCAGGGCCCGTACCTGCTTGCCCGACTGGCGCCTGGAACGTACAAGGTATCGGCCACTTTCAAGAACGAGACGCGCTCGCGTGAAGTGACGGTGGGCGGCAACGGATCGGCGCGCGTCGTTTTCACCTGGCAGGCGCCCAAGTGAGTGAAAAGCGCGGCCATCATCCGGCCGCGCGCGTTCCGCACAAGGGCAGCGCAAACCTTGCACGTGCCTTGAACCCCCTGCGCCGCTTATACGCTTATACTGAATCGCGCCGCTGCATCAGCCGCAGCGGCAGCTGACAGACCAGGCCGCTCGCAGGGCAGATGGCGCTACGCTTCGTCCGCTTTGGATCGCGCAGTGCAGCGCCGTGCGCGCGCGCCCTTTCTCTTGCCCGGATCCGGGCATGTCCAGGCAGGCAGATGACGACTCCCAGGGATCCCATTCATTTCGGCTTTCTGCTGATCCCGCAGTTTTCCATGCTTTCATTTGCCGGCGTGCTGGAGCCGTTGCGCATGGCCAACCGGCTGTCGGAAACCCCACTGTATCGCTGGCACCTGTTCACTCCTGACGACCAGCCGGCGCAGGCCAGCAATGGCATCCCCTTCGAGCCCACGGGCCAGCTGGCCGCACCGGGCACGCTGGACACGCTGATCGTGGTGGCCGGCATCGATGCCGGCCTGTATTGCACACCCGAAATTTTGCACTGGCTGCACCTGCTGGCCACCCGCGGCATCAATATCGGCGCCACATCCGTGGGCCCGCTGTTTCTGGCCAGGGCCAATCTGCTGAATCGGTACCGCTGCACCGTGCACTGGGAAAATCTGGACGGGCTGCGCGAGGAATTTCCGCATCTGGACCTGACCAGTGAGCTCTATGAGATCGACGGACGGCGTCTGACCTGCTCGGGTGGCACAGCGGGCCTGGACATGATGATGCATCTGATCGGCCAGCGCCATGGCTACACACTGGCAGCCGCCGTGGCCGAACAATGCATCCATCCGGAAATTCGCAAGTCCAGGGCCAGCCAGCGCCTGTCGCTGCGCAATCGGCTGAACGTGACCAACCCGCACCTGATTGCCTGCATCGAATGCATGGAGCATCACCTGGAAGACACGCTCAGCGGTGATCAGCTGGCGGCACAAGTCGGTCTGTCCGTGCGCCACATGAACCGCCTTTTCAAGACGCATTTTGCGAGCTCGCCAGCCCGCTTCTACCTGGGTCTTCGTCTGGACCGGGCGCGGGCCCTGCTCGAACAGACGGACATGCCGGTTGCCGAAGTCGGCCTGGCTTGTGGCTTCGCTTCCACGTCTCATTTCATCCGCTGCTACCGCAAGCGCTTCGGCCACACCCCAACGGCTGCGCGGCAAAAGGAACGCAGCCGCCTGGACTAGGCGTATGTCCGATTCAGGTTATTAGCGGTCCATATCAGGTCATTCCTGGCCGAACACAACCCCTATCATGGTGCCTGAGAACAGCCCGACACAGAGCGGGCCACACACGACAGGCGCTCACGCCATCGATGCCCCCACCAGAGGAGACTGCTTCGTGGACATCCTGCTCTTCATCGCAGACAACATTCATCTGATCATTTCGCGCACGATCGAGCACATTGCCCTGGTCAGCGTGGCCATCGGACTGGCGATTCTGACCGGTGTGCCGATCGGCATCGCCATCACCCAGAACCAGCGTGTGGCCAACACCGTGCTGTACAGCGCAGCCATCATCATGACGATTCCGTCGATCGCACTGTTTGGCATCATGATCCCGCTTCTGTCCCGCTTCGGCCATGGCATCGGCTACGTACCCGCCGTCATCGCCGTGCTGCTCTACTCGCAGCTGCCCATCATCCGCAACACCTACACCGCCATCAACAATGTGGATCCAGCGCTCAGGGAAGCCGCACGGGGCATGGGCATGACCTCGATGCAGCGCCTGGCCGCCGTAGAACTTCCACTGGCCGTACCTGTGGTGATGGCAGGCATCCGCAGTGCCGTTGTCCTGTCCATCGGCATCATGGCCATCGCCACCTATATCGGCGCAGGCGGCCTGGGCACCTTCATCAGCCGGGGAATCTCGCAAACGGATCCCCGCCAGTTGATCACTGGCGCCCTCGCAGTCAGCATGCTTGCCGTGGTGGCCGACTATTTCCTGCTGTGGCTGCAAAATCGCCTCACCCCAACTGGCCTGAAGCGTGTCTGAGCCCGTCCAGACAGGAGACCCGACCCCATGATCCGCCTCGAAAACCTGACAAAGATCTTCACGACCCGCGAAGGCACCGCCACCGCCGCAGACCACATCAACATGGAGGTCGCAGAGGGTGAAATCTGTGTGCTCCTGGGGCCCTCGGGCTGCGGCAAGACCACGACCCTGAAGATGGTGAACCGCATCATCCCGCCTTCTTCGGGCAAGGTCTTTCTGGGCGGCAAGGACACGACCGAATATGACACCATCACGCTGCGACGGCAGATCGGCTATGTCATCCAGCAGATCGGGTTGTTCCCCAACATGACCGTGGCTGAAAACATCGGCGTGGTACCGCGCCTGCTGGGCTGGGACAAGCGCCGCATCCGGCAGCGCGTCGAAGCCCTGCTGGACATGGTGGCACTCGACCCGGCCGTCTTTTACCAACGCTACCCCAAGGAGCTGTCCGGCGGTCAGCAACAGCGCATCGGCGTGGCCCGTGCCCTGGCAGCCGATCCCCCGGTGCTTCTGATGGACGAACCCTTCGGCGCGATCGATCCGATCAACCGGGCCATCATCCAGGAAGAGTTCCTGCACATGCAGGAAAAATTGGGCAAGACCATTCTGTTCGTCAGCCACGACATCGACGAGGCGGTCAAGATGGGCGACAAGATTGCGATCTTTCGCGAGGGCAAGCTGCAGCAGTTCGACACACCGGATCATGTGCTGGCCCAGCCCGCCAACGACTTCATTGCGGATTTCGTGGGCTCCGACCGCACCCTCAAGCGCCTGCGCCTGATCACCGTCGCGCAAGTCATGGATGCCGATCCACCCAGCGTGACGGCGGACAGCACGCTCGCACAGGCCCGCGTTCTGATGCAGCAGCATGACTGCGAACGGCTCGTGCTGGTGGGGCCGCAGAGAAAGCCCCAGAGCCTCATCTACCAGCACGTGGCAGCCAGCGGTCAGGGCATCTGCGGAGATCACGGTTCGGCCATCCGGGCCAGCGTCAGGGACAGGGACGATCTGCGCCTCGCAGTGTCACAAATGTTCACGCACAACCTGGACTGGCTGCCCGTGGAAAATGATCAGGGCGAGTTCTGCGGCATCATCTCGCAGCGCACCATCATGCAGGTTCTGAGCCGTGCCCCGCGGGATAGGGACGGGGGGCCGGCGCAATGACTGCAGCCCTTGGCCTGAAACACTCCGCAAGGCGCCTCGGCTGGCGTGTGACCAGTATCGCCCTGCTGGTCCTGGCCTGGCTGTGGCTGCGACGCACCACTCTGGCCGAAGACATCCTCAGCCACCAGGAAGACATCATCTATCTGGCTGGCCAGCACATCGAACTCACCCTGATTTCCGGTAGCCTGGCCATTGCCACCGGGCTGCCGCTGGGCATTGTGCTGAGCCGGCGCTTCATGCGCCGCTGGGCCGAAAGCGCGATGCAGGTGCTCAACATCGGCACCACCATCCCGACGCTGGCCGTGCTGGCGCTGTCCATGACCTTGCTGGGCATCGGCACGGCCCCGGCCATCTTCGCCCTGTGGGTCGCCTCGCTGCTCTACATCGTGCGCAATACCTATTCGGGCCTGACCAGCGTACCCCTGCACCTGCTGGAAGCCGCTTACGGGGTCGGCATGACGCCCCTGCAGGTCCTGTGGCGGGTCGAGTTCCCCAATGCGCTGTTCGTGATGTTCGCGGGCATCCGCACGGCGCTCGCCATCAATGTGGGCACCGTGCCGCTGGCCTTTCTCGTAGGCGGGGGCGGCCTGGGAGAACTCATCTTCACCGGCATCGATCTGAACGATACCGGCCTCATGCTGGCGGGCGCGATTCCCACCGCGCTGCTGGCTGTTGCCGTCGACGCCCTGGCGGGCTTGTCGGCGCATGCCCTGATCCCCCGGGGCGTCAACCCGCTGCGGTAAGCCCAGCTTGCCACATGCCACTTCAAAAAACAGGAGACAACACCATGAACATGCTCAAACTCTTTCGTGCTGGCACGATCGGCCTGCTGGCCGCTTTCGCCACCCAGGCGGCCGCCGCGGACACACTCGTCGTCGGCGGCAAGAACTTCACCGAACAGCAGATCATGACGGAAATGACCAGCCAGCTGTTGCGGGCCAAGGGGTTCGATGTGGACACGAAGGCCGGCATGGGCAGTGCCGTATTGCGCCAAGCCCAGGAAAATGGTCAGGTGGACGTAGTCTGGGAATACACCGGCACGGCCCTGATCGTCTACAACAAGATCACCGAACCCATGTCCGCGGCGGATGGCTACGCCAAGGTCAAGACGCTGGACGCGGCGAAGGGCCTGATCTGGTTGAACCCCTCCAAAGCAAACAACACCTACGCGCTCGCCATGCGTGAGCAGGAAGCGGCTGACATGGGCATCAGCACCCTGAGCGACCTGGCCGCCGCGCTGAACGCCGGCAAGACCCTGACCCTGGCCGCCAACGCCGAATTCGTCGCCCGCCCTGATGGGCTCAAGCCACTGCAAAAGGCCTATGGCTTTGAAATCCCGCGTGCCAACGTCAAGCGCATGGACACCGGCCTGACCTACCAGGCACTGCGCGACAAGCAGGTGGACATCGCGCTGGTCTTTGCCACCGACGGTCGCATCCCGGCATTCCATTTCATCGTGCTCAAGGACGACAAGAGCTTCTTCCCTTCCTACGCACTCACGCCGGTCGTGCGCAAGGCGGTGCTGGACAAGTCGCCCCGGCTTGCCGACATCCTGAACGGCCTGTCAGCCGCGCTGGATGACAGCACGATGGCGCGGCTGAACGCCCAGGTGGATGTGGACCATCGTGCGATCAGCGAGGTGTGTCATGATTTCCTGAAGCAGGCCAAGCTGATCTGACCCGTCGTGTGCCCGCCCTCGCAACATCCGATCCCTTAGTCAGAACGCTCATCATGACCATTCAATCCTGCCTGAAGGTGGCTGTCGCCCAGACGCACGGTGCCCTCGGCAACTTGCAGCACAACCTGCAGGAGCACCTGCGGCTGCTTGACCAGGCCCACGTCCTGAAGGTGGACTTGCTGCTGTTCCCCGAACTCTCACTGACAGGCTACCAGCTGGGAGATCGGGCGCTTGACGTAGCCCTTCACCGGGACGACCCGATCCTGATCGACCTTGCCCGTGCGGCCCGCGGCATGCATGTCGTCGCCGGTTTCGTCGAGGAAGGGCCAGGGGCCGCGCTGTACAACGCAAGCGCCATCCTGCGCGATGGCGCCGTCGTCAGCATCCACCGCAAGCTCAATGTGCCGACCTACGGCAAGCTCGAGGAGGGCAAGCTGTACACGCAGGGGCGCACGGTCGGGACCTGCCCGATTCGCGGGCCATGGGATGCGGCAACCCTGATCTGTGCCGACCTCTGGAACCCCGCGCTGGTGCACTTGGCCGTGCTGCGCGGGGCCACGCTGATCCTGGCACCGATCAACTCGGCCCTGGGCGCCGTCGGTGGCGGGTTCTCCAACCCCGAAGGCTGGGATCTGGCTCTGCGCTTTTACGCCATGATGTATGGCACCCCCATCTTGATGGCCAACCGTCTGGGGCCGGAAGGAGAGGCCCGATTCTGGGGCGGTTCGCGCATTCTGAGCCCGTTGGGGAACACCCTGGCCGCCGTGTCTGCGGACGAGACCGGGTTGGCCTGCGCCGAACTGGACTATGCGCAGCTGCGCCAGGCGCGCTTCCACCTGCCCACGATCCGGGACAGCAACCCGGATCGGGTGATCCGCGAAATGCAGCGCATCCTGGACGACCAAGACTGCAGACTCCACGCCAAGGACCCATCATGAAGGACTTCATCCTCGACCCGGAGGATCAGGCATTCCGCGCGGACGTGCACGCCTTCCTGCAGCGGGAATTGGCACCACACGCCGATGCCATCGAAGACCAGGAAGACTGGGCGTGCGTCAAGGCTGTCGTGCATGCCCTGGGCGAGGCCGGCTATCTGACCTTGATGTTCCCGGATCTGTATCGCGGACCCCTGTCAGCGCCTGGCCTGACGCACGCCACCCTCCTGTCAGAGGAAGCCGCCGCCATCAACTACGCCTTCGAGACGACCATCGCCACGGCAACGTCCTGCGCCTACCCGCTGCACCGCTACGCCCTGCCCGATACGCGGGCGCGCTATCTGACAGGCATCGTGCGAGGCAGCGAAATCGGAGCCATCTGCGTAACGGAACCCAACGTGGGTTCTGACAGCGCCGGGATGCGCACTCGCATCGAATTTGATGCCCGACGCAACGAATGGGTCATCAACGGCTTCAAGCGCTACATCTCGAACGCTTCGGTCGCAGATACCTATATCGTCTATGGCATCAGCACGCCTGATATCCCAGCCCAAAAGGGCATGAGTGCCGTCGTCGTGCCCAAGGGCACGCCGGGCATGCGTTTCCCCCGTACTTATACCTTCATGGGCCGCCGCGGCTGTGTCGTGGGTGAAGTGGAATTCACCGATTGTCGGGTACCGGCCGACCACCTGCTGGGCCGACGCGATGAAGGCTTTCGCATCATGCTGGCCATGTTCAATTTCGAGCGCGTGATCCTCGGCGGCTCCGGCCTGGGGGTGGCACGCTCCGCCTTCGCCATCGCCACCGAACACGCCCAGCAGCGCGAGAGCTTCGGCCAAAAATTGGGCTGCAAGCAGCTGATCTGGGACCGCATCGCGGAAATGAGCTGGCGCATCGATGCCGCGGAGCTGCTCACCTATCGTGCAGCCAAATTGTATGACGCCGGCGCGCTGACCCCGCGAGAGCTGATGAAGCCGGCATCGATGGCCAAGCTGGTTTCCACAGAGACCGCCAACTTCTGCGCCGACGCCACAGTGCAGATTCTGGGGGGCGACGGCCTGACCAAGGAATACGGCCGCGCCGAACAGCTCTACCGTGATGCCCGCGCCCTGCCCATTGTGGGCGGCAGTTCGGAAATGGTGAAGTACCTGATCGCCAGCAGCGATCTGCCCACTTTGAAACCCAATTTGTAGCAGCCCACATTCCATGAACGTTTCCCTTATTTTCACGCAGGCCGTGGATCGCCACCCCGAGCGCGAAGCACTGGTTTCCGGCGACCGCCGCTGGACCTATGCACAATGGAATGCCCGCATCAATCGCCTGAGTCACGCATTGGCGGCGCTTGGCGTGCGGCCACTGGACCGCGTCGCGCTGTACCTGAACACAGACGAAGCATCGGCCACGACCTATTTTGCCTGCCAGAAACTGGGTGCCGTGGCCGTACCTCTGAATTTTCGGCTGGCCCCCGCCGAAGTCGCCCACATTCTGCGCGACTCCGGCGCCAGGATTCTGGTCTATACCGGCGCGCTGGTGGACCGTGTGCTGGCGGCGACCCATGAGCTGCACAGTGTGCACGACTTCATCCAGGTGGGTGCGGCCTCGGAGTCGCTGCCACCCGGCCATCATGCCTATGAAGCCCTGGCCGAGTCGGGGCAGGACGCGACAGAGCCGATCTGCCACATCGCGCCAGAGCACCTGTCTTCCCTGGTATACACATCAGGCACCACTGGCCGACCCAAGGGCGTGATGCACACCCATGCCAACGATGTGGCGATCGCCATGAACTGCGCGCTGGAATACAGTCTGACCCCGTCAGATCGCGCATTGCATATTGCTCCGCTCTATCATGTGGGCGGCATGCAGGCGTTTTTCCTGCCCCACGTGCTGGTGGGCGGCACCAATGTGATCGAAAGCCGCTATGAAGCGGGCCGCACACTGGCCGCCCTGCAGCGCGAGCGCATCACGACCCTGTTTGCGGTGCCCGCACAAATTCAGGAAATGCTCTTCCATCCGCAATTCTGTGAATTCGATGTGTCCTCCCTGCGCATGATCACCACCGGCGGCGCCGCGATTTCCGCGGCCACGATGGAACGCGTGCTGCATGAATTCTGCAGCAACCTGTTCAACGGCTACGGCATGACCGAGGCCAGCCTGACCCTGCTGCTGCACCCGCGCGACGCCCTGTCGCGCCTGGGCTCATGCGGCAAGCCGACCCTGATTTCCAGGACCCGGATCATCGTCAACGAACCAGGGCGCGACGTGCCGCCCGACGAGCTCGCCCCTCCGGGGACGATCGGCCAGCTGATCGTGCAAGGGCCGCAAATGATGGCCGGCTACTGGAACAATCCCGAGGAGACTCGCCGCAAGCTCAGGGACGGCTGGCTCTACACCGGCGACCTGTTCAGTCGCGACAGCGACGGTTATTACGTCTTTCAGGGGCGCGCCGACGACATGATCGTCTCGGGCGGCGAGAACATCTATCCGCGCGAGGTCGAGGAAGTGCTGTACCGCTGTCCTGGCATCCGTGAGGCCGCCGTGATCGGTCTGCCCCATCCGAAATGGGGCCACGCCGTCTGCGCCATCATCGTGCGCTCGGATGCCTCGCTGGATACCCAACGCGTCGACGCATTCTGTCGCACCAGCGGCTTGCTGGCGGCCTTCAAGCGCCCACGCCAGATCTTCTTTGCCGAGCAGTTGCCCATCAACCCAAGCGGCAAGGTGCTCAAGCGGGAACTGATCCGGCAGTACAGCGCAAGCCCCGACACAAACGGAATCAACCCCTGACGAACCGGGCCAGCGATGCTCGGCCCCCCCAATTCGAGCCACCTCCAGGACGACCATGCAGAATCCCCGCGACGATACCCCCGAAAGCCCGCTGCATGGCATGCACCCCATTGAATTCATTCACGCAGTGCGTTTCGAACAACTGCCATCCTCAGTCATTTCGCAGGCCCGACGATGCCTGCTGGATCTGTGCGGCGTTGCCGCCGCTGGCACGAGCACCCGATTGTCGGGCATCATCAGGGACCATGCCGCCGCGCAGATGTGTGCCGCCTCGGGCGGCGCACGCATGCTCTTCGATGGCCGGCGCGTCAGCCTTGCCGGCGCTGCGCTGGCGGGTGCCACCACGATCGACAGCCTGGATGCCCATGATGGCCACGTCCTGACCAAAGGCCACGTCGGCGTCACCATTCTGCCGACGCTACTGGCACTGGCCGACAGTGGCTTGATCACCGAGGATCGGGAATTCCTGACGAGCTTGGTCCTGGGCTACGAAATTGCCACGCGCGCCGGCGTGGCCCTGCACGCGAGCGCCTGTGACTATCACACGTCCGGCGCCTGGAACGCGCTGGGTGCGACGGCGCTGGTGGCACGGGCCTTGCGGCTGAGTGCTCCAACGACCCGCGAAGCCCTGGGCATTGCAGAATATTATGGACCGCGCAGCCAGATGATGCGCTGTATCGACCATCCGACCATGGTGAAAGACGGATCCGGCTGGGGCGCAATGACCGGTGTCTGTGCAGCCCTGCTCGCCAGCAGCGGTCACACTGGGGCACCCGCGATCACGATGGAAGCCGATGGCGTCGCAGCACACTGGGATGACCTGGGCGTGCGCTGGGCCATCCTCGAGCAGTATTTCAAGCCTTATCCGGTCTGCCGCTGGGCACAACCCGCAGTCGAGGCCGCACTGTCCATCTCGCGCAAGCAGACACTGCACCCGGACGATATCGCTGAAATCACCGTCACGACCTTCCATGAAGCCTGCCGGCTGGCCACACGCCACCCCACCACCACCGAGCAAGCCCAGTACAGCCTGCCTTTTGCTGTCGCGATGGCGCTTGTCAGGGGCCAGTTGGGCGCATCGGAAATCACCGGGACGGCACTGGACGATACGCTCGTCCGTCGGCTGACAAGCGGCATGATCCTGCAAGAAAAGACGCAATACAACGAGCGCTTTCCAGCCGAACGCTGGGCCGAAGTCGTCATCCGTCTGCACGATGGTCGCCTGCTGCAGTCGGCACCCCATACCGCACGCGGAGATGCCGAGGCGCCCCTGGACGATCAGGAAATCGACACCAAATTCAAGCGTCTCGCCCACCCCGTGCTGGGTGTGCCGCGCAGCATGCGTCTGCAGGAATGCATCCGGCTGCTGGGGCGCGGCAGGCCACAGCTCCCGGACGTGCTGTCGATCGTGCTGGCTCCCTCTGGCACGACGGGCGAAGGTACCGGGCAGCCAGCCGAGCGCTGATCAGGCTGCCCAGCCAGGGTCCACGGCGGCATCGCGGCTCAAGCGGTCGTTGCGACGGTGCCTCGCTGCATCCGCATGCCCAGGTAGACTTTGATGGTTGCAATCGCCAGGGGGACGGACCCGAAGACGATGAACACCAGGTCACCCGGCAGACGCAGCCATTCCAGCAGCCGGGCCATGTCGGTACCGGTATAGGCCAGGCTGCGTGCATGCCAGTAGCCATGTTGCACCACATCCCAGACCTGCATCACGCCCCCGGGGAACAGGCTCATGACCACCATCATCAGCAATCCGACATTGGTGCCCCAGAACGTGACCGCAATGTATTTTTCGACGGGCGCCCAATGCGCGTCGTCCGTACTCTGGCGCAACACGAAGACCAGCAGCGCAATGGCCAGCATGCCGAACACGCCCATCAGGGACGCATGCGCGTGATTCGGCGTCAGAATGGTGCCTACCTCGTAGTAGCTGACGATCGGCAGGTTGACCAGAAAGCCGAACACCCCTGCCCCCAGAAAGTTCCAGAACCCCACCGCCATCAGAAAATAGAAGGTCCACTTGTGCGGCAGTGTCAGCGATTGGCCACAAGTGCCGCAATGGCGACGCGTCGTGCGCACGAAATCCCAGGCATCCAGCGTCAGGAGGGTGAGCGGGACGATTTCCAGCACCGACACCAGGGCCGAAAGCGCCATGTTGAACTGCGATTGCCCATTGAAATACCAGTGGTGTCCCGTGCCGATCACACCCCCGCCGAAATACAGGATGGCATCCAGGTAGATGACGCGCAAGGCGGTGTTTCGACTGGCCAGCCCCAGTTGGAAGAAGATCAGGGCCACGACGGTGGTGGCGAAGAACTCGAAAAAACCTTCGACCCACAGGTGAATGATCCAGAATCGCCAGGTGTCGACCACGGTGAACGGCGTCTTGGCGCCATAGAACAGAGCCGGAATATAGAACAGGGGAATGGCCACGGCGGCATATAGAAACATCCTGGCGATCGGCCTGGCCTGCGGGTTCGCCACTTCGCCCGGTCTGGCCAGTCGCCAGAGCATGCCGAACCAGGCCAGCAAGCCGGCCACCATCACGTATTGCCAGAAACGACCCAGTTCCAGGTATTCCCAGCCCTGATTGCCGAACCAGAACCAGGCCTTGCCCAACCAGCCCGACATGCCGGCCCAGACCCCCAGCAGGCTGGCCACGATCACGAGCCCGAACGCAACGAACAGGCCATGCGTGGCGGGCACCAGCCAGCGCGGCTCGTCGGCGCGCAGGGAGCGCCCCAGAAACAGCGCCGCCGCCACATAAGCGGTGGCGATCCAGAAGATTGCAGTCTGCAGGTGCCAGGTGCGCAGCAGATTGCTCGGCAGGTAGTCTTCCAGCTGGATCCCATAGAAGCTGCCCGGATCGGCACGGAAATGGGCCACCCCTCCACCCACCAGGGTCTGCGCCAGGAACAGCAGCACGACGACCACGAAGAACTTCACCAGGGCCCGCTGGCCCGGACTTGCCGTGCCGGGCAATATCTGCGGATGCACGACGTTGCCGTGCGTGATCCATCCCAGGTAGTCGAACTTGCCGAAGGCCAGCAACACGGCGCCCATGCCAATCAGAAACACCACCAGGCTGAGCGCACTCCAGAACAGTGCCGCACCCACCGGGTGGTTGCCGACACTGGGGTCATAAGGAAAATTGTTGGTATAGGAATAATCCTTGCCAGGCCGGTTGGTGACCGACGCCCATGCGGACCAGGTGACAAAGGCGGCCAGGTGACGCAGTTCGTCTGGATCGGTGATGAGTTCGGGCTTGAGCCCGCCATTGTCTTGTGGATGGGCAAAATAATTGCCCCAGTGGCCGATTTCCTGACGATAGGCGCTCGCCTCTGGCGGTGTCAGGGTCAGGGTACCCGTGGCGGCATCGTACCGATTGGTCTTCAGCATCACCGTGACCTGGGCACGCACCGCAGCCACCTGCTCGGGCGTCAAGGCAGACAGGGCTTGGCCATAGTTTTCCTGTGCCAGGGCGGCCGCTGCATCTTCGCCGATGCGGTGCAGCGCCTCGGCCGAATAATCCGGCCCAAGATACGCACCGTGCCCCCAGATACTGCCGTTGTCCATCAGGCCATAGCGCAGGAACAGCGCCTGGCCATCGCGAATGTCATCTCCGGTGAACACCACCGTGCCCGACACATCCACCATGCGCTCGGGAATGGGGGGCCCATCCCGATAGGCCAGCGCCGTGATCGCCAGCAGTCCGGCGAATCCCACCACCATGACCAGCAGGACGGCCCGCATCCACCAGCGCGACAGCTCGGGTTCGAGGGTCAGCCCTTCGGACTGCGCGGTGTGAATCATGTGCCATTTCCTTTCATGCCGTGAAGTGTGTCGTGCGGGCAGGCCCGGCCAGAGCCCCTCTCGGGGTCAGGGGCTCTTTTTCATTCTAGCGATGAGAAGTGGAATGACTCGCCAAGACCTTGACACCTAAAGGGTCATGCTCGGGGTCATGCTCGCGCTGCAAGGGGTCATGCTCGCGCTGCAAGGGGTCATGCTCGCGCTGCAAGATCCACCGGATCCTCTGCCAAATCGCGGCGAGACCGGGCTTCGGCAGCCAGATGCAGTCCGATCACCGTCCAGCCGGCCTCGGGCTGCCGCTCCCTGTCCAGGGTGAAGGGCAGCGCGTAGCCCTTGGGCGTCAGGGCAAACAGCGGCACCACCCGGCGATCGGCATCGCCATTGCAATACTGCTTGAAATCGAAGGCCTCGGACAGGCGCGTTGCCTTGATCTGGGCACCTTCTGCCAGCAGAGCCGACAGTTTCCAGTAGCCCAGCCCCTGCGCAAACAGTGTGCGGCCACGATATTCAGGATCCACGGCATGTTTCTCGGCCACCTCTTCATCCTGCGAACCCGGCAGGCTGAACACCCTGTTCTTCCCATATTCATCCCGGCCGCGCACCATGACGAGCTGATTGACATGATCGCGCATGCCCAGGGCCAGCAGGCGCCCCAGGCCACTGGTATCCAGATTGCGCTGGGCGTCGCCGGACACCGGGCTGCCATGATAGGTGGGCAAGCCCAGCATCCTGGCCTTGGACAGGCTGTACCAGTCGCTATCGCACAGGCGCACCGGGACCCCCTGTTCATGCAGGGCCAGACCGATGGCTCGTGCCACGGGATTGGCCCCGGAAATCAGGAACCCGACCCGATCCGGCTCGGCAGATTTCAGCAACAGGGCCATGGGGCGTGCGGTCAGACTTTGCCAGATCACCGTGCCGATGATGACGAGAAACGTCAAGGGCAGCAGCAGGCCGGACTGCGGCACATCCAGCGCTTCCAGCCGCAGGGCGAACAGGGCCGAGACGGCGGCGGCCACGATGCCGCGGGGTGCGATCCACGCCAGCAGGCCGCGCTCACGCCAGTTCAGCTTTGAGCCCCAGGTGGAAAACAGGACCTTCAGCGGGCGGCCGATCCACAGCATGGCCGCCAGCACTGCCAGGGCCGGCCATCCCAGATCCACCAGCTGGTCGAGCGAAATGCGGGCTGCCAGCAGGATGAACAGGGCCGACAGCAGGATCTGGCTCAGGGTCTCCTTGAACTCGAGAATGTCCTGTACCGGGATGCCCGGACGGTTGGCCAGCCAGATGCCCATGATGGTCACCGCCAGCAGCCCGGACTCATGCTTGAGCGCGTTGGACAAGGCAAAGGCGGCGAACACCAGGGCCAGCACCGACAGGTTCACCAGGGATTCCGGCACCCAGCCCCGTTGCAGCAAGACGCCCAGCAGCACGCCGAACGCGGCGCCGACGAACACACCGATGCCCACAGTGGCGCCAAAGCTCCACATGGCGTGTTCCCAGACGTGGGTCGTGCGCATGGCCACCAGCAGGTCATAGGCCAGTACGGCCAGCAGGGCACCGATCGGGTCGATCAGGATGCCCTCCCAGCGCAGCGCATTGGCCACGGGCGTCACGGGGCGCACGGTCTTGAGCAATGGTGCGATCACTGTCGGCCCCGTGACGACCGTGATCGCGCCGAACAGCGCCGCCAGATCCCAGGGAAACTGCAGCAGCACGTGAACCGCCAGGGCGGCAACCGCCCAGGCGATGAGCGTCCCCCCTGTCACCAGCCGACGCACCACGCGCTCCAGCCCGCGCGTCTGATGAAATTGCAGCGTCAGGCTGCCTTCGAACAGAATCACCGCCACCGACAGGGACACGACGGGGAACAGCAGATCGCCAAACAGGGCGTCCGGATCCAGCCAGCCGGCCATTGGCCCCAGGCTGATACCCGCCAGCAGCAGAAACAGGATGGCCGGAACCTGCAGGCGCCAGGCCAGCCACTGCGCCGCCATGGCCACCACACCGATACCGGCCAGCATCAGCTCAGGGCTGTTCATCATCCGATTTCCTTCGGAAGTGGATGGCGCGCCACCAGGCAGCCCACCAGGCGCGCCAGCCCAGGCTGCGCATCTGGCTCCAGGCCTTCAGCAGACCGTAGGACAGGTGCGTCTTTTCCTGTCCCACCGGGACGTCGCCCCGGACCCGCATCCAGGACGATTTCGCGTACCCCAGGCGCTGATCCGGGTAGACGCTGCGATGGCCGATGATCAGATAGGCGGCAATGGCCGCGCCTGCGACATACAGGGTGCCGACCGCACCGCCAAACAGTTCCACGCCCATCAGAATGGCGGCCAGCGGAGTGTTCGACGCGGCCGCCACGACCGACACCAGCCCCACGGCGGCACCCAAGGTCGGACTGACGCCAAACAGGTGGGCAAAGGCATTGCCGGCCACCGCCCCGATGACGAACTGCGGCGTCACGATACCCCCGTAGAATCCCGATCCCAGGGTGACGGCCACCAGGATGGTCTTCCACAGAAAACCCGCATAGGGCATGGCTTCGCCGTGCAGGGCACGGTCCATGAGCGGCAGGCTCAGGCCCAGGTAATCGGTCGGGATGACCGTCACCAGCAGGGCCAGCAGCAGTCCGCCCGCCAGCGGCATGAACGGCGGCCAGAGGGCAAAGCGCACCTGCAGGCGCTGAAAGCCGCTGCGCACGACATGGATCAGGTCGACGAAGATGCGCGCCACCAGGCCGCACAGCATGCCGATCAGGATGATGCGCAGGAACAGCGACTCGGAAAACGCCGGCAGCACGGGGATCGGGTAATGCTGATAAGGTATGGCCAGAAAATTGCTGACCTGAAACGCAGTGACGCCTGCGATCAGCGCCGGGAACAGGAAGTCGTGCCGGATGCGGCCGATGGTCAGCATCTCGACCCCGTAGATGGCCCCGGCGATGGGGGTGCCGAACACACTGGCAAACCCCGCACTCACACCGCAGGCCACGATGCGCTGGCGCAATTCCACATTCAGCCGGAACAGGTGTCCGATCACCGCGGCCAGGGAAGCGCCCAGGTGCGAACAGGGGCCTTCCTTGCCGGCCGAGCCGCCGCTGGCCAGCGTGATGATCGCCGCCAGCGGCTTGATCAGCATCGTGCGCCAGGGCATTTTGCCACCCTGCTCGTGCACGGCGGCAAAGATCGAATCTTTCAGACCGGGCACACCGAGCAGCCGATATCCGGAGCCCATGAGCAAGCCGTTGGCCAGTCCCGCCAGCGGCAGCATCAGCCAATAGGACCACAGCGGCATGGCGACGGTTCGGTCCGTCATGAAAAACAGGGCATGCAGAAACAGGCTGGTGCCGCCCCCCACCACCAGCCCCGTCAACGACGCCAGGAACAGCCACTGCACCACCGTCGCCAGCATCACGGCGGGTTCCAGCAGGTCGATGCGGGGCATGGGGGGCAACTTCATGTGGGGCGCTCATCACCATCCGGAGGATTCCGGGGATCTCGTGATTTGAACAAAAAACCGCGTGCACTGCTCAAAGGGCCCGCGGGATGCTTCGGGCCAGCACTTCATAAAACGATCCGCTTTCACGCGGCGTGGACGCCACCAGCACACAGTGCCGGGGCGTCCAGCAGACGGGCTCGGGCACCGGTAACGCGTTCAGATCCGCAGGGCCTGCGCGGCGCAGCAGCGAGACATGGGGGCGAAACGGTTCCTGCGGGACGGTGAAGCCTTGAGCGGCCAGGGCCTGCCACAGGCGGCGCTGCGCCGCATCGAGCCAGGGCACGCGCGCCGAGGAGCCTGCCCAGACGATGCGCGGCCCGCGGAAGCGGCCATACCGGTCCAGACACAAGGTGCCCCCCTCGAATGGGTGATCCCGCAGCAGGGCCTGCAGATGCGCAATGCGATCCGCGTCGACTTCCCCCAGAAAGGCCAGAGTCAAGTGCAGCGTGTCCGGGCGCATGATGCGCCCGCCGCACAGCGCGTGCGCACGCCGCGCCCAGGCATGCAGGGCCGCCACCACGTCGGCATCCGGCCACAAGGCAAAGAACAGGCGTCGCGAGCGTGCATCTTTCACTGGAAGTTCCTCATGTCGGACGGCTCGGGCTCGCCCGACCGCCGCATCGTGCTGGCCCATGCCCCGTCGCATCCGGGATCGCATAGGGTGATTCCCGAGTTTGAGCACCAGACGGCCCTGATACTATGCACGTTTGACCCCCGACACAATGCAAAGAGGAGCATACACATGCATTTCAGCAAATGGCTGACCACGTTGTTCATGACTTTCGCCGCCATCGCCACCGTCCCCGCCCATGCCGAAACCCGGTTCATCAACATCCTCACCGGCGGCCAGAGCGGCGTCTACTACCCGCTGGGTGTGGCCCTGTCCCAGATCTACAATCAGCACATCCCGGATGCCAAATCCACCGCCCAGGTCACCAAGGCCTCGGCCGAGAACATGAACCTGCTGCAAGCGGGCCGCGCCGAGCTGGCCTTCGCCCTGGCCGATACCGTGGCAGACGCCTACCAGGGCAACGCCGAGGCCGGCTTCAAGGCGCCACTGACCAAACTGCGCGGCATGTCGGCCACTTATAACAACTACATCCAGATCGTGGCCAATGCCGATTCCGGCATCCGCACGCTGGCCGACCTGAAAGGCAAACGCATCTCGGTGGGCGCCGCGCGCTCGGGCACCGAGCTGAACGCGCGGGCCGTGCTGAAGGCTGCCGGCCTGAGCTACGATGATTTCGACAAGGTCGAATACCTGCCCTTTGGCGAATCGGTCGAGCTGATGAAGAACCGCCAGCTGGACGTCACCCTGCAGTCCGCCGGCCTGGGCGTGTCTTCCATCCGCGATCTGTCGACCTCGGTCAAGATCGTCGTGGTGCCCATCCCGCAGGACGTGGTCGAAAAGATCGGCAATGCCGCCTATCAGCCCGCCACGATCCCGGCCGGCACCTACGAAGGCGTGACCGCCGACACCCCCACCGCCGCAGTGCCGAACTTCCTGGTCACGGCCGACTCGGTGCCCGATGATCTGGTCTATCAGATGACGAAGGTGTTCTACGAAAACCTGGACACCCTGCAGGCGGCCCACAATGCAGCCAAGGCGATCAAGCTCGACAATGCCCTGAAGGGCATGCCGGTGCCCGTGCATCCCGGTGCCGAGCGCTATTACCGGGAAGTGGGCCTGATCAAGTAGAATTCGGGCTCATCTTTTCAGCCTGACGGCTCAGGCGGCACTGGCGAACCGCCCGGGCCGCCTTTTCCATATCCAGGAACCCGCCACATGAGTTCACCCCATGATATGGCCAGCCAGCGGATGCCGCGAAGCATTTTCTGGATCGCGGTCGTCTTCTCTTCCTTTCAGGTCTGGACCGCAGCCTACAGCCCCCTGTCCAGTCAGGTCATCCGCGCCATCCACGTCGGCTTCATCCTGCTGATGATCTTCACGCTGTACGCGGGGCGTCACGGGCGCATCAGCACGCTGCTCGGCTGGGGCCTGGGTTCACTGGGATTCGCCCTGAGCCTGTACCACTGGGTCTATGAGTCGGACCTGACGGCGCGCGCCGGGCAGATGACCGACGCCGACATGGTGGTGGGCATCCTGACCATCATCCTGGTCTTCGAGGCCACCCGTCGCATGATGGGCTGGGCCCTGCCCATCATCTGCGGCATCTTCCTGGCCTATGGCCTGTTCGGCCAGTATCTGCCCGGCCCCTTCATACACCGGGGCTATGGCCTGGATCAGATCGTCGGCACGCTGAGTTTCGGCGTCGAGGGCATTTACGGCACGCCCACGTACGTGTCGTCCACCTACATCTACCTGTTCATCCTGTTTGGCGCCTTTCTGGAACAGGCGGGCATGATCACGCTGTTCAGTGATTTTTCCATGGGTCTGGTCGGCCACACGCGCGGCGGCCCAGCCAAGGTCTCGGTCATCAGCTCCGGCCTGATGGGCACCATCAACGGCTCGGGGGTGGCCAATGTGGTCACGACGGGCCAGTTCACCATCCCGCTGATGAAGCGCTTCGGCTACTCGTCGGCCTTTGCCGGCGGGGTCGAGGCCACCTCCAGCATGGGAGGCCAGATCATGCCCCCGGTGATGGGCGCGGTGGCCTTCATCATGGCGGAAACGCTGAACATCGCCTACATCGAGGTCGTGAAGGCCGCCATCATTCCGGCCATGTTGTACTTCGCCACGGCGTTCTGGACAGTCCACCTGGAGGCCGGGCGACGCGGGCTGCATGGCCTGCCCAAGGAGGACTGCCCGAATCCCTGGAAGGCCGTGCGGGAACGCTGGTTCCTGTTGCTGCCCCTGATCGGTCTGGTGGCCCTGCTGTTTTCCGGCTACACGCCACTTTTTTCCGGAACCATCGGCCTGGGCCTGACGGTCATCCTGATTTTTGGTGCGGCCGTGATTCAGGGCGTGGGCCCAGCCGCCCTGCGCTACCTGTTCTGGCTGCTGCTGGGCGTTGCCTGTGCCGGTTTCGTCCGTTTCGGCGTCACTGATTTCTTCGTCATCGTGGCCGTGCTGGCATTGATCCTGCTGGTACGCAAAAACGGGCGCGCTGCGCTGCGCCTGTCGCTCGATGCCATGGCCGATGGCGCGCGCAATGCGCTGCCGGTGGCCATCGCATGCGCGCTGGTCGGGGTCATCATCGGCATCATCAACCTGACGGGGGTGGCCGCGGCCTTTGGCGGCCAGGTGATCGCCATCGGCCAGGACAATCTGTTCCTGGCCCTGTTCCTGACCATGATCACCTGCCTGGTGCTGGGCATGGGCATTCCGACGATCCCCAATTACATCATCACCAGCTCACTGGCGGCCCCGATCCTGCTGAAGCTCGGCGTGCCGCTGATCGTCTCGCACATGTTCGTGTTCTATTTCGGCATCATGGCCGACCTGACCCCGCCCGTTGCCCTGGCGGCTTTCGCCGCGGCGCCGATCGCACGGGAAAATGGCCTCAAGATCAGCATTCAGGCCTTGCGTGTGGCAGCGGCCGGCTTCGTGGTGCCCTACATGGCCGTCTATGCGCCGGCCCTGATGCTGCAGGGTGACGGCGGGATGCTGGACGTCGTCTACATTGTCTGCAAGGCGCTGCTGGCCATCGGCCTGTGGGGTGCCGGCATCACCGGCTATCTGCTGGCACGCCTGGCCGCGCCCGAACGCGTCTTCGCCGTGCTGGCGGCGGCACTGCTGGTCACCGCCGCGCCGCTTACCGACGAACTCGGCTTCGCTGCGACGGCCACTTTCCTGATCTGGCATGTCGCACGCAGCCGCCGACTGGCCTCCCGGAGACCCGCCTGATGCTGGCCGCACTGGGGGTCTGCCTGTCACTGGCCGCGGCGCCTCAGGTACCCCCCCGATTCGTGGCCGCGCGGGCATTCACCCTGGCCTGGACCCACTCGATCGAAAAAATCCGCTGGGAGGAAGACTATACCGTTCGGACCGGCGCCCGTGGCCAGCCCATCCTGATCCCTGGTCATGCGCGGATCCGGGGTTCGGGGGCCGGGATGGAGCCGCCACCCGACGCCCTCCTGCGCCCCGACGGCTGGTATGAATACCAGCCGCATACCGGCCCGCTGAGCCTCCTGCGCCTGACTCGCTCACCCTACACGGCCGATTACGACTGGTGCGTACAGGGCCGGTGCGAACCGCTGCGCGCCATCATGCCGACCGATGGCGACGTGACCCTGCTGCGCCCCTGCCGCGGGCCCGGGGCGCAGCCCGACCCGCACTAGCTGCTGTCCATGAGGAGCCCGTCGCCCCCGCCGCAAGCCGGTCCTGCCGACACACTGTTCCAGCATTGGCAGGCCGAGGCCGTGCGCCTGCGTGAAGCCCACTGGGGCCCCCTGGAAGACCGCGCCGCCTGTCATGCCGCCCTGGGCCAACCCGCAGATCTGGGCCTGCGCATTCTGGCCCGGTCTGCCTGGCTGGCGTCCCACGGCACCCTGCACGAACACCTGTCGCAATGGGCCCGCGTGGCCCGCTGGGCCCTGATTGCCTTGTGGCTGGGCGCTTTTCTGGCCGGCATGGGCGCCGCCGCGACGGCCCTGGGTCATCCCCAGGGCAAGGTGAACCTGGCCCTGGCCCTGCTGGGGCTTCTGGGGCTGCACGCCCTGACCTTCCTGCTCTGGCTGGCCTCCTTCCTGCCCGGCATCCGGCCATCGACCGCCCTGTCGCGCTTCTGGCTGTGGTTGACGCACCGTCTGGCTCATGGTCCGGACAGCGCGCTGGCCGCCCAGGCCCTGCTGTCCCTGCTGGCCCGGGCACGCGCGTGGAAGGCTGCCATCGGCCTGATCAGCCATGGCGCGTGGTGCGCCGCTTTCCTGGGCACCGTCCCGACCCTCATCGTGCTGCTGAGCGCGCGCAGCTATACCTTCCATTGGGAAACCACCCTGCTGTCACCCGACAGTTTCATCGCATTCACCCGGACGCTCGGGTATCTGCCCCGCCTGCTGGGCTTCCCGCTGCCCGCAAGCCCGGACATTGCCGCCAGCATCGGGGCACAGGCGGTTCCAGCCGCGGTCCAGGCGGGCTGGTCCCTGTGGCTGATCGGCTGCGTGGTGGTCTGGGGGCTGCTGCCGCGCCTGATCGCCCTGATCGCCTGCGCACTGCACCTGCGTCATCGACTGGGCCGGCTGAAGATCGACGCGAACCTGCCGGGCTGGCTGGAATTGCGCGAGCGCCTGCTGCCCACCCATGAAACACTGGGCATCGACCAGCCTGCTCCAATAAGCGGCCCGTCGGCGCAGCGGCACGGCGCAGTCGGGCACGTCAGCGGCCGGGCCGCCATCATGGGCTATGAACTGGGTACCGGCCTGAGCTGGCCTCCCCAGGACCTGCCGGCCGGCATCGTCGATCTGGGCCGCTGCGACAGCCGCACGGATCGCGCCCGCATTCGTGACGGGTTGCGCCCGCCGCCGGCCCACCTGCTGCTGGTCTGTGATGCCCGCCTGACCCCCGATCGGGGCACGGGCGCGTGGCTGGGAGAACTGCACAGCCTCTGTCCGGACCTGCAGGTCCTCTGCCTGGGCGGATCACCCGGCCGGCGCGAGGTCTGGCAGGAAGTCCTGCTGCGAATGGGCATCGCGCAGGCACAGAGCCTCACGCACTGGCTCGACCACGTCGGGGGAGCACACGATGAATGAGGCTCCCGGCCCCATCGATCTGGCCGTGGTCGGCCACACCAATACGGGCAAGACCTCGCTGCTGCGCACGCTGCTGCGCGACGAGACCTTCGGCCAGATCGCCGACCGGCCCGGCACCACGCGTCATGTCGAGAGCGCCCAATTGCTGAGCGAAGCCGGTACGCCGCTGCTCATCCTGCGCGACACGCCGGGCCTGGAAGACGCCATGGGCGTGCTGGACTATCTGGAACAGCTGAACAGCCCCGCGCAACGCCACGATGGTCCGGAACGCATCCGGCGCCTGCTCGACAGCCCGGAAGCGGCGGGGCGCTTCGAGCAGGAATGCCGGGTTCTGGCCACCGTGCTGGCCACCCATGCGGCCCTGTATGTGATCGATGTCCGTGATCCGGTGCTGCCCAAGCACCGCGATGAGCTCTTGCTGCTGGCCGCCTGCGGCCATCCCATCCTGCCCGTGCTGAATTTCACCCGCAGCCCGCAGGCGGACACCCCCGCCTGGCGCGAGGCGCTGGCCAAGCTGGGCCTGCATGCCACGGTCGACTTCGACACCGTGGCGCCCGCCCTGGACGGCGAAGCCAGGATGCTGGAGCGCCTTGCCCTGATGCTGGATCAGCACGCCGACGCCCTGCAGAACCTGCAAGCCGACCTGGCACGCCAGCGCCAGCGCCGCCTGC